>Ga0179593_1523585_pt1 | contig 12143 bp, 19 predicted proteins | sample CZODoug2_1_08_16_FD_185931 | JGI IMG/M metagenome (GOLD analysis project Ga0179593, IMG submission 185931) | Vadose zone soil fungal communities from Angelo Coast Range Reserve, California, USA - CZODoug2_1_08_16fungal (PacBio error correction) | ecosystem: Environmental > Terrestrial > Soil >... | reverse complement strand
AACTGCTTTTATTTTGTCGGCCAGTGTTTGAGGATGTTTCCAGACTGTAGATGCGAGCCCTCTCACCTTTAGTTTTTTTTTGGGACTCCTTCGCGCCCCACCTGCAGGGCGGTCTCTTTCACTCTTCTCACATTTCCCCAGGATCTAGTTGCGTCCTTCCTGATCCCCCCTCCTCTTGTTCATTTGGCGACCTTTTTTTCCTTGTGATCGTCCCTTCGGGGCTTGTTTGGTAATTAGAGATTCGCCCCCTTCTTCAGGCTTTGAGTCCCTGCTCCCCTGCTTTTCTTTTTCCTCAGTGAGAGTTCTTCTTCGTCTCCTGAGATTGCCTTTTTCGGCCCGTGAGTGCCACGTCGGGTCGCTGAGTTCCGTTCTTTCCATCTCCAGACGCAGGCCCCTAGTCCCAATGGCGTGTTTTCGAAGCCTACTCCAACCAGCTGAGTCGATTTCTTTCGTCTTCCCTTCCCCCTCGAGCTCTCGGGCCGTCTCGCCAGTTAGCTTGCGACCTCGCTTCCCAGCCCTCCCCCGATCTTCTTGCTCTCTCACAAGGAGCTTTCCCCCTTGCGTTTCCCGCTGGAAACTCGCCCCCCCCAAATCAGGGATATCAGCGGCCCGTGTTTTTCCTTGCTTCGTTCTAGTTCCGCACCTTCCTTGATTGAGGTTCCTTTTGGGTGGAGCGGTTTATCCCTCAGCTTTTTGCTTGGACGAGGCTTGTTGATGGCCTTTCTCAATTCCCCTTTGCCATCTTTTTGTTGGAAACCATTAGAATTGCTTACCGTGGTGTGCCCTGCCGCTATTGGCTTCCTGGTTTTTTGTGCAACACAGTACCTTTTTCCCTCGGCCTCCCCCTTTTTGGCTTGCTAGCGCCCTGAAGCGATGCTTGATTGTCTTTGAGGTTTTCGCATTCTAGGGGCTGATGGCGATGCTAACCATTGGCGGGTTATTGAGCAATCGTTCTCTTCCTTCCAGAGTGGATGGCTTTTATGTTCGGCCCGGCAACCGCGTCCCCCTCTCGTTCCGAGATGTGGAACATGTTGACTTTTTCTATGGGCGTTTTTGAAGGTTTCGGCCTGCAGCCTTGCCGAAGGCTTGATGTCCCTTTCCCCCCCCCCTCTGGCCTTTGTTCCGCAAATGGGCCCCCAGTTACTCAATCGAACTGCACTTTTCCCCACTTCCCCTTCGTCGTGACCCTTGGATGCGGACCGGAGTCCAGAAGAAAAGGTCGATTCCCCCTTGGCCCTCTCTGAAGCTTACGCCAGCGGTGATTCGTCTTTCGGCGCCCGAGCCGTCTCCCCTTATTTTTATGCCCCCAACCCCCTTGTGTCCAATCGATATATCCCCGTGCTGTAACACGTCCCACGGCCATCGACTTCCATTACCCCAACCCTCCACAAGCAGCTCCAGCCCCCTGTGCACCCCCCTCTCCAGAGCCCCGATTCTTTGCCCCTTTTTCCCCCCAAACCTTTTGCCCGGGGATGGCCCCACTTCTTTGCTGGAAAACTCCCCATTTCTTCGTAGGCATACAGCCGCAAACGCCTCCCTTACATTTTCTCCCCCTGTTGCCCCAGGCGAATGAGTTCCCGACGTTGGAGCGGCGAGTCACGGCTCCTTTTCCACCCGCCGGTTAAGACAGAGCCCATCCGTCAACCTTCCCTTTCCACCCCTCTTGGACGGCCGCGGTCGCTCCCCTTGACACACCAGGGATATTAACGCCCCCCTCTTGTCCCGTGTGCGCTCGTTGCGGCAGTCCTTTGACGGCGTCTTTCCTTCCTTTCGGTGTCCCCCCACATGCGGTGCAGGAACCTAGGCCCCTCCCTTTCGAACCCTTTGCCCACCTCCCGGGTCTGCAGACCCCGTCGATGAACCTCCTACTTTACAAAACCACCCGCAACTCTACCTTCTGTCGGTGTTTTTTGCTGGCACCGCCATCTTTTCCCTTCGCCTTTTCCCACAAACTCCCGCCATCAAAAGCGTCCTCTAAACCCCAATTCCCCCGTAGCCTATCGTCCCCCATAATCCGTTATTTTTAGTTCCCCCTCTTGCCGCTCTAACGCTCTAAGGCTGTTTTTCCACGCCCGCTTGCGCCTTTTCGTATTTTTATTCCGGTACTATCGTCTTTTTTTTTCTGCCCCCCGCCAACCCGCCGAATCCGTGCGCTATCTTTTTGCTGTTTGTCATTTCAGCGGGTGATCTACACATTTCATCCTGGAATAAGAGAAGAGATGAGGTATCCTTTGTCTAATGCCAAAAATACCTCTCTCCATTTAGATTATTCTCCCTTCACCACGCCGGCCCCCCCCACACACATTTTCAAATTCCTGCCCCCACCCTTCTCACTGTCGGGTGCGCCAAAGTGACTGGGGCCCTGCACAGCAGTCCTCGATCCAATCCCCTTCGATTCGTTAGTTGCTTCTTCTCCTCTCTTTCTATTTCTCGTTTTTTTTCTAAATTCCTTCCGCTTTCTCCACCCTTTTGTCATCTACTTCCGGTTAAAATCTTTGTGTTGGAGTAGGCTTCCCTTGTTTTTAAATACCCTTGCGCCCCCCTCCCTTTCTTTGGAACTTTCTCCTTACCGATGTGGCTATACGTCTCCGAATCTTCCCACAGTTTACCGTCTCCCTATTTCGCGTTTCTCCTTCCCTTTCCCCCTATCCTCCGCATGCCAAGCGACCTTCGGGAACAACTCGCTGCCCTCTTTTTTTTTTTTTTTGAACCCCGAAAGCCCCCCGCTCCGTCTTTAGAGAGGTTTTTTTTAGTCCCCCCCTTTGGAAAAAAAACTCAGTTCTTCTTTTTTTCGGCCAATGTGCAAGCCGGTCTCCAGCTTACTTTCTTCGAAGAGTTTTCCCATATCCCTTTTGAATAGACCCCCCCCCCAAGTCCTCGCGTTTACGTCTTTCACCTCCAGTAACTCAGTCCCATGCCCGGATAACGAGCGCGATTTTGTCCTATGGTAATTTTCCCCCCCCCATTTCTTGCCATTTATCTGTATGGAATGGTCGTTATGCCTTAGATTGTGGATTCCGACTCGTCTTTTACTTGTAGAACCCTCCTTTTTTCCCCAAATTAGACCTCGCTTTTTCACATGCCCTCCTGTCCCATGTGTCTTCTCCATTACCCGGATCCTTCTCTTTCCTCTTTCTTGAGAGTTTTGAGACCCAATGATAATTCATCGCGTCTCCCCAATACTCCTAGCCCCTTGGGTTAAGAGTTTCGACATTCCCCGTTTCGCCTGATGACACTTCTTTCCAAGCTCCCAGCGCACCCTTCATCGATTCCCGGTAAAATCCTATATCCTCCTTTTCCCCATTTTGGCTTTTTCCCCCCAGTGTCGCGATCGTTTTTTCCAATGGACGCCGGCTTCGCTTGGACTGGCGTCTTCTTCCCCTCTTCAATTGGGTTCTCCCCCTGCCGGATCGCCTAACGAAGAACGGTTTGCGGGAGTCTGAACACTTCTGTTAACCTCCTGGGAGTTTTTTCCAAAGGTCTCTGCCGTACAAGCTGCCGCGATCCGGAACGGGAGCGCTTTCTCAAAACCCTGACGCTTTTGCCTCGTCGCTCGTTTGGTCATCTTCTTTTCAGGCAGCGAAGTGCTTCGCTCGGGATGGTCCCCCGGTCCCCGTGCAGCTGCATAGATAACTACCTCTGTCCCCCTTCTTTCCTTCACCAGAGACCCCCTTCCCCCCATTAGCCCGAGCGTATGTAGAATGGCTAACCGCCTAAGGAATTTAAGCCTTTCCAACTTACTTAACTTGTTCCCTCTCTCCTAGGGGAAATTTAAGAACGAGAAAGATCCTTCTGAGTCTCCCTACTCTGAAAGGCGCAAGTGGCCTAGCTCCTCCACTCGGCTGGTTTCTGGCCGTCATGGTTCGCAACCACTTTAAGTTTTGCTTCAATTTCTTCATGTGTTTTGCCCGTTTTTTTGGATTTCGCTAAGTTTTTATCAGGCTATCTATAGTTGCCCTTACTCCCTTACAAGTCTTCTATCGATCGATTCTCTCATCGTAGATCACCGACCCCCACAACACATATTGTTTCCTCCGCCTTGCTGCGCCTTTCCCCTTTTCCGTCACAGAAAGTTTGACTCTCCCTCCCAATCCCACACTACGAAAGCTGCGTTCATTCGTTCCCTTCTTTTCTAGAGTCCCTCGTCTGGCCGTCCGATGCCCTAGCATTAACGGATTTCGACCCCCCCACCCTGTTCTTTTTCTTTGGTATCAAGCGTTTGATCTGGTATGTTTGTTGGTAATCCATTAGACAGATTGGAGCGGTCCCCATCCCAAGATCCTTGCTCTTCGCTGTTTTCGGTTTTTTGGTAACGAGTGCGAGTGGTATGAATATCCTTTTCTCACTGGTTCTTTCTGAAACCTTCTTCAACTCAAGCGAGAGTCATCGCCTTCCCCTGCGTCTCTCTCGATAACCCTTTCCTCTTCGTTCCCCGGGGGGTTCGGGTGCCCCCTCATGTGCCTGCTCCCAGAGGCCCCTTCTCCCCTTGACACTCTGTTTTTTTTCTTCTTTGCGTGGGTTTCCCGCGCATTGGTGAGGGAGCCCCCCAATCCCCACGCCTCTTCCCCCAATCGTGATCCACCTCTCTGACCGGTCCTTTTTGGGGGGGGTCCGTTTTTCCCCGCGGAGGGGATGTCCGACTACGAACCTGCCTCTGCCCGGCCACAAAACTTTTTCCAGCACCATCCCCTCATGCCTCCGCTGGTAAACTGAGGGTTGGAGGTTGCCTAAGCAGTCTTGCTCCCCCCCCTCCGGAAAGCGGCTTTAGCGAGTTCGGCCTTTTCCAGACGAACGGTGGCCGTTTGGCGCGACTCCCTGTGGCCCCCTGGTCCCTTCCCCCACCAGTCGAGGCGGCTCGCGGCCTTTAAGAAGTCCCCCCTTCTTTGACGTGCGGCGTTGCAACCCCCCTTGTCGATTTTCGGCGAAGAAGCGTTTCCTAGCTCGTGCAATGGCTTACGGCCGGTCGATCCTGCCAGGACTTGGTGGGCATTTTCCGATCGCAGATTTCTCACGACATCCCTTCATTCGTAGGCACTAAGCCATCCGACCCCCCCACATCGACAAATTTCGTATAAACCCCCCGTTTCTCCCTTTTCGGGCCTAACAGAAGAGCCACCTTTAATCCGAGCCGTCTCTTGCCTACACTGTGCAAATTTCCGTCCTTCGTCCCCCACATCGCCCCTAAGACCGGCTTATCTTCTACTGCTAGCCTTCCAGGAGATCTCCTCCACATTCCCCCTACGCCTAGGTCATGGTACTTTTTGCCACCACCGTCTCAGCGATCCCTTTCTGGGTTTTTACGACCAATGGATTCCCCCCTTTTCCAAGATCCAAAAAGGCATATCTTCCACCCCCTCCTAGAACGCCCCCCAATTTCTTTCTCTTCCACCGCCACGGTCGATAATAATAATCTGTGGCAAGCCTCTCTCTTTTTCCCCACCATGTATAGAAGTCCAGCTCCTTTGAGGCTGACGCAACACTTCATAAGACCTTTTCTTTGGCAGCTAGTTTGGCGGCTCCTGATGCTTCTAGGAGTTTTTGGAATGACGATCCTTAGTTCTGGTTCACGAATCCCCTTGACTTAGGGTCCACCTTTGCCTCTATTCTGCCCTCCGCATTTCACCTGATAGCCTCCTTCTACTCTTCTCTACTACTCGACAGGCCCCGCATCTACCCGACGTTCAAGCTCTTGCACGACCCCCATCGATCTTTATTCCTCCCACCCTCTCGCTCTAGGAGAACTCACGTCCCTCGTTTTTAGCCTTCATCCTTCCTGATTGAGTTGGGTAGAGTGCCACCAGAACCCTCGGCCGGTTGACGACTCAAACCCCTCGCTTTTTCCACAGCCATCATCAGTTACTTTTTCCAATGTCCGCATTACGAGCGCTACTCTAGGACCCTTCTCCGCCCGGCGGTCGCTTCCTTGCTGGCCCAAGGTAAAACATAGGGCACGTTTCTCCCCTGCCCTCTTTCTGTTCTCGACCGCACACTGCAACGTTTTGCCTCACCCTCGTCGTCTTTCCCCCTCCGTTTTTTTTTCGAGCTTTTTGCCACGACTTGTGATGTTGCGTTTGCGGCCAGTGTTTTGCGGATTACACAAGAAGATCTCCTTTCCCCTCTAACTGAAAGAGGGTTTTGGGGCCGCCCCAGCCGCCCCCCCTTCCGGGCGTCCCCCTTGTCCTTCTTTTTCGGTGCAGAAGTCCACCAATTCTGTGGCTCGTAACCTGCTGATGGATTCCTCTCGGTGTAGTCAAGGTCGTTCCCTCCGCCTGGGGGGGATTTTACTCTGTTTCGAGCCAATCTGTTCTTTTTCCCATGACCTTCCTCAGTCCTTCGGGTCGCCCCTGGGCAGCGTCCTCCCACCGTTGGCTGAGTCCTTTCTTCCCCTGTTCGGCCTCCTCCGGCGCTCTTTTGTAGCTTTTATCGCTTTTCGCGGCTCCTCGTTCCCTCCGATCTCCGGTTTTCCACCATGCGTTTTGCAGAATTGCAACAGATGAGCGAATGAGTGTCCTTCAGCCCGCGTAGCGCCTTTCTCAGGCTACTCCCGCTTGCGCATTCCTACTTACCCGATCCTGTGGCGCCTCAGTGTCTTTTGCGTTCTACCGATTTCAACGAGAAACTGCCCCTGGGTTTCGACTCATGTTGGTACCGCGACGTTCGACTCTTTGAGTCCAACTATGGATCCTTGCTTTTTGGCGTCCACGAGCTTGGGTTTTTGCGTTGCTGTTTGTCCGATAATGCCGTTTTTGATTTTTGTGGAAGAGTTGACCAGGTGGCCTTTTTTCCATGGCTCTCCCCTTCGATCCCTCGCGGAAGGCGGGCTTTGGTGTAGACATTTATGGACGCCTTTCTTTCGTGGGGCTGGACACTGGAAGGCTTGGCCGCGATCTTTCCGCCCGTTCTCCCGGTTCGGGTGGTTGTACAATTTTCTTTTTTGCCGCTGCGACAGGTTTCCCGGTTTCTTGCTCCGGGTTATCGCTGGATCTTCCATTGCTCGTCCTCCTTTTTTTCGGCCCTCCCAACTGGCTCGTCTGAGATTGAGGTGAAATGTTCGATTTCCTGGCCGTTTTCAGTTGCCGTCTGAACTCCTCTGGCACTGGAATAGTCTTCCGCCATGCCAACAGTCATTGGCGAAGGCATCGACCCCTTAATTCTCCCCCTCGAACCTGGAACGAGGGCGGCTGCCCTCTCTACCCTTCGACATGCTGACATGTTGTTTTGCCACGCCGCCCCTGGACTTATACGCCCTTGGTGCCTTCCTTCCGGTCGCCTCTTTCGGAGCCGGCCTCGAGTATGTTTTATTTCTTTCCACCGCCCACCAATCCCCCACTCTTCTCATCCCCGCGACGAGCAACAGTCCTCTTGCACCTTTTTGCCCCAGCCTCGAAACAGCATCCCCCCTTCAGAGCACCAGTTCCCCGCCCTGATACCCCCCCCCGCAGGTGACCCGCCGGCACCTCGCATGTTCTGTCTTTCCCCTTAGGGTTAGCAGTCTCTGTGTCGTTCTTGGCCGGACAGGCCCCCCAGCCTCCGGTCGCCCGGCTTTAGCGACGTTTTTCTGCTTCCTTGGCTCTTGTCGAATTGATCTTCCCTACCCCCTCCCTAGCATCCTTAAAAAAGGACATCCCCCTGCAGCAACACACTAGTCCCGCTCTGTCATCCGTCCGCTTGACACACCCGTCTCTTTTCGGAGGTTCCGGTCCGTGTCTGTCCCTAGGACGGTCGATGACAGCGCTTTCCAGGTGTTGCGTTTCCGTCCAATGTTTCCTTCCACAGGGGACCCCTTTTCCCCTCTCTGTTCCCCACATCTAACTATCCCCAACCCCCCCCCCCCCCCCATCCCCCTCCTTTAAGGGTCCCTGTGGTGGCTGGCTTTTGGCGCTCGTAGTAATTCCCAGGTCCTTTCCCCCAAACGACCTCCAACCTGCCTTCCAAGTCCCCAAGATCCGCCCAAGTTGCGATATCGCCCATCTCTTATAATCCTTAGTTGCTCCTTAAGTCTATAACGCCGCTGCTTCTCTTTCCCAACTTGATTCGAAGCTGGGCGGAGTTGCTCTTTTTTCCCCTTTCGTTCGTCCCGGCCAGTACGCACAACAACATTCACCCTTCTTACGTATCCCTTTTTTTGTCCCGTTTCGCGGGTGATTTGAGATACGAGGAATCCTTGAATAAGAGATTAGGAGTGGGCGGGATTTTTTGTGAAGCTGTATCTCCCCATGCCCACCCCTATTACCTTATAATCATTAATCCCAATTCGTCCCCCCATGACCCTTAACTTTCCTGCCAAAACTAACCCCTTTTGTTGTTTCCCCGAACCAATTTTTTTCTGACCCTTTTGCCTCCCCCCCCATACATCCCAGCCGTCTTCTTGCGCGCGATCCCCAATTTTTTTTAGTGTTCCTACGGTACTGCCTCGCCTTTCCCCAACTCCTCCTCCTTTCCGAAACTCTCTCCCCTGTGGAAATATTGTCCTTGTGTTGTTTTTCCGGGCTTCTTTTTCAACCCTTTCACGCTTCGCGGTCTGTACATGGGATGTATCTTTTCTTTTTTATAGAAGGCGAGCCTTTTGCTCTCTTTATGAAATCGGTGCCTTTACGTCTCCCTTCCGATTTCGCTGCTCCTTTACGTCTCCACGAATTGGTTATTCACCCCGTCTTTCCAGTATCGTCCCCAAAGTAAGTGGATGTTGGAAACGATTCTGCCGCTCCCGTTTTGGCTGCTTTTTACAATCATATCTAACATTTTCCCCCCCTATGCCTTGTTTTAACATAAGTTTCCAATTCGATCTCCCGTCGTAACTTTCAAGCGTGTGGTCATCTCCACCCCCCACATTTATTATTTACGATTCCGCCAGTTGCCCGCGTCCTCCTCGTCGCCTTCCTAATTGCCAAAACCCGAGCTTTACTTTTTTTGTCCCATCCCAAATAGGTAATTCTTATATGATTGCTTTTTTTCCCTTTTGTATGGGACGGTGATCTCGTGTGTCGATCGTTTTTCCCGTCACTCGTTCCCACTTTCTCCCCCCAATTATACATCGTTCCGCGCTATGCCACTCGCCCCCGAGGTCTTTTCCGTGCCGACATCCCTTCCCCTCCCCTTCTCTTTTTTTTTTGGATTGAGATCAGGGTAATTTGGTCCCCCCTTCTCCGTCCCTTTTGCATCTTTTTTATCGAGACGACTTGGTTTTTAATACTTTTCTTCCGTCCCCCGGGGCCATTTCCTTTTCACTTGCAAATTCATCCCTCCCCTCTCCCAGCCACATTAATATAGAGATTTCCCCGGATGCAACCAGTTTAGCGCGCGTGATTCTTTTTTTCCTTTTCAGCTCTTCTTTCTGAGTTGGATGTCCGGTAATCGACCACTGCTCAATCCGATAGACTCGCCCCTTCTCTGAATTTTTCCTAACCCCGTAACCCCGTTGCGCGTGAGCTGCCGCCATTTCTTTAAACACGAAGCGGTCCTTTTTTTTCCCATTGACTTCGATGCTACAACAAGCTCCCCTTTTTTTCCTGCTAAAGGGCTTGGTTGCAGTTTAACTAGCCCCAGGCCTCCGTTTCTAGAGATGGACCGCTCGTTTTGTTTTTCCGGCAGCTAAGGCAATAAACCCCCCTTTTGATTAGGGTACCCCTGCGCCTTTGAATCCTCACATTAATAGCAGTCCTTATCCCCTTCCTCCTCCCTTTTAAGGACGGGCACCTCGTATTGTCTGGTTTTTAAACTTTTTTGGAAAACTCAGGAAGCTCCCTCCACACCCACACTACCTCACCCGCGCGTCTCGAAAGACGTTTCCTGAATTTTTCCTCCTTTACAGAAACCTTCTCATCGGCAACTTTTTCTCCCCCTGACCCACAGATTGGATCGTGCTTCTTTTCTGCTGGCCTTTAGGGGGGATGCCCCCCACAGTAACTTTCCACGCCCATTTTTGTCAGGTAAATGTTGTCCGGTTTTGAATGCTTTTTTTCGGGTCCTCGCTGCTTATAAGGAGAATGTTTTCGCCCTTTGTCCTTCACCCTCTCTCTCCTTTCCCGCTTCTCGACTCGCTCTGTCCCCCCCACCCCTTTAACATATTGCTATCTCTCCTTGCTCTCGTTTTGGCTTGCCTCCTCCGACTCCCCGACGAGTAGCAACCTCAATGCTTTTTCGCCATTTTCTAGTTCCAGAGCACCTCTCTTCGAGCGTTCTTCTCGGCCCCCCTCTCCATTAACGGAATGGCTATGCCTTAGCCCCCCTTGATTGGGCTGTTTCTCCCGAGTATTTTGATGGTTCTGATTTGCCAGCTCTTCCCTCATCCTCTGCAACGTCACGTCAACCCGCACCTTAATTTTCGATTCGATGTTTGCTTTTCTTTTGGGGCCACTCTTCGGTAATTGTTCCGCGCGGGGTATGTCCGTCGAACTGTTTTGCGCATTCCAACGTCCGAACCCTGCAATGGTTCAGACCTTTTTTGCGGTCCTCGACGTTTCTTCATTTCCTCTTACACTGGGTCAACTCCATATCCCGGGGGTTTGCCCCCGTGTGCTGCTTCGCGGCACACCCAGCTAGGTTTTTGCCCCCTTTTTTCTTTTTTCTGGCGCTGGAGTTCGAGCCTCCTTTTTGAGGAGCAAAGTTCTGACTCCCCCACCTTTCTTTTTTTTCACCCTCGCTTTAGACCGCCAGACGGTTTCTGTACGGACGTTTCGGTCTGTCCGGAAGAAGACAAGCGACCTCACTTGACACTTTTTCCATCACCTCTCTTCCTTCTTAACCTGAAGGTTTGTTTACAGGTCTCTGGGCGCTCGGACCGAGTTGCTTTCAGGTGGTAATTTCTTAGCTGTCTTCTGTGGAAGTGTTTTTCCCGTGTGTATGATCTTATATGAGTGGTTCCCAACTTCTTGAGGTCATCCACCAATACGTCTCTCTACTTCGCCATCATTACGTTCACTTTGGACTTTTCCCGACCCTTCCCGGTCTCCAAATACCGCGTTTCTCGGCCGCCGCAATTTGTTGGCCCCCTCATCTGATTCCGATTCTTAACTCGATGCAATTTCCTTGTGGCCCCATTAACACCGAGGCACCCCCTGCCTCTTTTAAACGAGCAGGCCTTACTTGCTCGGCCACCCGACTCCATACCCCTTCGTCCAAGTAAATCACCTCCTCCACCTTTCCCGGTAGAAGGCGACCACTCATCTTACCCTTTTCCCACTTGACCTAAGAGCTCCCATCCTCGCCCTTCTTATACCAAGGGCACGTCCCATACTTCTAAAATTTTTAAAATCCTGCTCGAACCTCCAGACCTTTTTTACACTTAGCCCTATCTCATGCTGAGCTCCGAACCACCAAGTCACTCCTATCCTTGAAATGGTACTTTGGCATGCTTATGATTCCAGCCTCCGGCTCAACTCCCCGGAAGCGGCATCTCCTCTTTCAACCCCGCACGGGTCCTCGTCCACAAACATCCTTTTACAAAGCAGCCCAAGCCCCCAAAGTCTACGCTCGCACCCAGCTGAACTCCTCTATATTGCCACCCGAACTCGCGTTAACCCCCTTCTCTTGAAGCCTCTGTGGCTCGTTCGTTTCCGGTTCCCAAATTTGTCTTGATGTGTCCTCCCCTAAGACGCTTTTTACTTCCGTGTGGCAATGTCCCCTGTCTGGCCTGTCCGCTTGCTAGCCCGCCGACCTATCCTCCGCGCTTGTTCCCCTTTCATACCTCTTGTTTGCACAGCCTTCTGCGCTCTATTTTTTCGACTTTCTTCTATTATGCAGAAGATCTTCCTCTGAGACAAGACTCCATTCCAGGTCTGTTTTTCACATGCCATTTCTCTTGATTTTGCCCCCCCCTACTCCTCGCCGCTATTCGCCCGAGTCCAACACTCCCTGTTTTTACCCCCCTCATCCTCCTAGAGGGCTCCGGTTCATCTTATTGCGCCCCACACCGATTTTTCCTCGCTCTTCGACAACTTGACTGAACATTTCTTTTCGTCAGCAATAGCTTTTCTTCAATTCTACGATGAGACGCTTCTGCCCGTTTCTATGACAAGGCATCGCCTTCGTCTGGTCTGGCAATGCGGTTCCAAGACCCCCAGGGAACTCTGCCCGGGCCATCTCGAAGTCTTCCTCCGCAATCCCTCAAAACATCTGGTCCCCCCTCCCCCCCCCCCACCGAC
>Ga0179593_1442690_pt1 | contig 12143 bp, 25 predicted proteins | sample CZODoug2_1_08_16_FD_185931 | JGI IMG/M metagenome (GOLD analysis project Ga0179593, IMG submission 185931) | Vadose zone soil fungal communities from Angelo Coast Range Reserve, California, USA - CZODoug2_1_08_16fungal (PacBio error correction) | ecosystem: Environmental > Terrestrial > Soil >... | reverse complement strand
TCCCTCATCCTGATGCGGACACTTCCCCCCTTTTTTATTCGGTGGGAATCCCACTCGCACGCCCTTTCGCTTTTTCATGCCGAGTAATTTCCCTTTAACCATCCTCCTCCCCCTCCCACCCCCTCCCACTCAATGCCAATAGTTCCTTCGTTCCCCTTCACCTCCGTATGCTCCCTTTGTACAGGGCTTACCGCTATCCTCCCCCTTCGGCATAGAACAAAATGTTCTTTGACCCTTGGACGCCTGATACCAACCCCCTTCCCTCTTTCTTCTTCCCTTTCCTGTTGCAAGTCAACTGTCGCCCCTCCCCCTCTCTATAGTGAATTTTCCTTCTCCTTGAACGCTGCCTTTGTATCTCTTATTCCGTAAGGGCAGAATAAGATATTCCTTTTTCCCGTTTTATCTCCCGGCTCGATCCCTTCCAACATTTTAAAACTCCCTTTCTCCTTTTTCTCTGTTTCCCCGTCAGCTGAACTGTCGATCCGTCCCCTTTCCTCTCGGGAAGGTTCGGCTGCCTTTGATTTTGTGTCTCCCTCTCCCCTCCCTCCTTCAAGTCCGAGCAATCCTGAAGTGTTCCAGCATACAGGTCCTTCGTCCGAATCCCCCTCCTACCCCCCTAAAGCAGTCCAAAGGCATGTTTTCTCTCTTTCTGCTCATTTTCTTCGCCGTATCTCAATGAATTACCCCTTCCTATCTTCTCGTCTTTTGATTTTGTGAGCTCTGAATTTTCTCCCCCCCCTTCTCTGATGAGCCTATTTTACCTACTTCCCCCCTCTTTCTTTTTTTCAACCACCGATCCCCAGGTAGATTTTCCTCCCCTTGGCCCCCATGAAAAGGCGGAGACAAGTTTCCCCCCCTATTTTGTGCCATAACGGCGTCTTTCCGCTGACTTCTCTCCATGTGTATGTCGCCCTTCGCTATTTTCCCCCCTCTCACGCGCTTGACCCAACGTGGCTCTGCAGTCTTTTTCTTTTTTTCGAATAAGACCCACCACCCACCACCACCACAACACCCAACCTTCCTCATTCCGTCTCCTGTCTCCATCCAGGCCCGATTTCCCTTTCCTCTTTGTCCCCTACAGCTCCCCAAGCCCCTGATTTCTTTTTCCCCTTTTCTAATTTTGCAAAATTACGTGCCAAATCGCTTCTTCTCCCTTTCCCCCACAAAAAACCCGGCGAAGTCAACTCTTTATCTTCCCTCTCAGTGCTCGGTCACTCTTGAACTCTCTTTTGAATTCCTCCTTTTTTCCCTGCTGTCCTCTTTTTTGACTTCATCCCTATCCGCCTTTTCTTTTTCCCTCCCTTACCGTGTCAAAGTGATTCGACGCAGTCTTTTCCTCCTCCCTGCCTGGGATTCCAACCACCGCAAGTATTGAATCAATATTTCCTCCCCCGTTCTTCCGTACTCCTCCCTTCCCAAATGCTGACCCCTCTTTTTTTCCTCTTTTTACATCGCTCTTTCCCCCTTGAGTGACTTTATTTTTTTCTTTTTTTCTCTTTGAGCCAGCTGCCAGGTGCCTCTTTCCTTCCTTCCCCTTTACTTCTTCACGAACAGATTGAGTTTATCCTCTTCCAGGATCAAAATGACCGGTATCTCCCCCTCCCACCACACAACTTCAATTACAATAGTGCCTGACGACAACACCTCCTCCCCCCCCTTTTTAGTTTTTCTCCCTATCCCCCCCCCCTTCTTCTCCCCCCATCATTCCTTTTCCTCCCTACTTACGTTTTTGTCTTTTCTCTTTTCGCTGATTTTTCTTTCCAGTAAGTGTTTGACCCCCTCTTCTATTGTTTTGTTTTGTGGCGAGTCACTCTGGACTCTTTTTTTCTCTTGTTTCCGCTTGACTGGCTTCTGCTTGCTTTTTTCCCCTCTTTTTGGGAGTTCGCCCTCTCTCTGTTTGCGTTGAAAGTCTTGACAACTTTCTCTTCTTTTTGCGCTTTCTTTCCCTACCCCGCCTCCCCTTTTTCCCCTCCCGGGTCCCCGATACTGGTTCCTTTCCACCCTTTAATGAAGCAGTTTGAGGGATTGCTGTAGCGGATTCTTGTCTTCCTCCTCCCGTCTTTTTTTCTATACTGCGGGTTTCTCCAAAATCTGTCTTTTTCTTCCTTTTTCTGCAGGGAGAGTCACGATTTTTCCCTCCTTTTAATTCTTTGAGTGTCACTTCCCTTTCTTTGTATTTGCTCGCACCCTCCTTCCTCTATCCCCCCTAGAGTCTGATTTTTCCTCCACTTTCATCTGTTACCTTTTTCCTTATGTCCGAGATGGTGTTTCTTTTCTTGCCTCCGTTTTTTTTTCTCTTTCTGGCTCTCTTCAGAGAATGTCTCATCCTTTTCCCACTACCCCCAATTTTTTCCTCCCCACTCTTCCTTACCTGCGTTTCCCTTTTTTTTTTTCCCTCCTGTTTTAGGGTCTTCCTGGGAAGCTGCTGTACGTTCGGATGAGGAATTCCTTGACACCTGTGGATTTTCTTCGGCAACATCTCCTTTCCTTCCTTCTTCTCCAGCGCACTTTCACTCCTCGTTTATCCTTGCTGATCTCTTTCTCCCCATACACAGCTGGCATATGATCTGTTGCGTATTCTTCCGTCTTTTATTTTTCTTGGCTTTGAATGTCTTCCTCCCTTTCTGCCATAGTTTTGTCTGCTTTTTCCACCGAGGTCCGTTGTCCTTCCTCCTTTGGTTTTTTTTCCCGAAAATTTTCTTCTCCTTCAAAAATTCCTTAAGGATAACAGGCACCCTCATGATTTTCCCCTGTACCTTTTTCCTAGGCGCTCACGTCTTTAGGCCCATTCCCTTTCTTCTTTTTTTGTTTTTATCGTCTTTGGATTTTTTTTTTTTTTTTCTGTTGCTGCCCTTTCATTTCAAGGCTAAGTACTTTTCCACGTCTTTCCCTTCTTTGACCCCTCCAGGTCCAAGTCACTTCGTCCCCGCTAGAGTATGTTCAGTTCGGTCCTTCCACACATTTCGCTTTCCTGAATTGCACCCCCCTTCTTTTTCGTTTACTGTTCAGAATGGTCTTCGCCATGGAGTCGCTCTCTCTCTTTTCCCCTTCTCTGCCTCGATGCCGGCCGTCTATTTCCTCTCTCCCTCTCCTGCAATTCAACTTCCTAACAGACGATTTCCCCTGTTAGCTGCTTGTTCACGTTTCTTCTCCCTTCCTCTCTGTTCGAGAGTCTTTTGATCTTTCTTTCCGTGACGGTTGAAACCATTTTTTGCTCCTGTCCCCTACGTCTTCTACTCCCGCCGCCCAAGTGTGATTTTTTCCTCTTTTCAACTTCCGGTCCTCGGTCCTTTTGTTTGCTTTTCTTTTTTCCGGACGGTTTGTCCTCATGAGTCATGCTTTCCCTTTTTTTTTTTTCTCGGCCACTCCGTCGACCAACTGTTTTCGTCCTCCCTCTTCTTACTAATATGTTTCATCTCGTGTTTTCTCTCCTCCTGCCCAGCCGCGATTCACCCTTTCTTTTTTTTTGAAGACCATTCCCGAACACTTCAGCTTCCTTTTTTCTTTCTCCATCGGACCAGACTTCAGTAAACTCCTCAACTACTTCCCCTCCCCCTTCCTTCCTCCAGGCCAGTCAACTTCCGGTCTCTCCCTTTGTGCCTTTCCCCCCCTTTCCTGCAATACGATGACAAGACCCCCCCGTCTTCCCCTTTTTTTTACCTTCCCCCCACTATCCAAACCTTTCCCTCCCTTCTTTATGCTCGACGAAGCTGTGTCGCCCTTTTCCTCCTTCCCAGTGCCAATCTTTTTATTAACTGTCTATTCCTACCCCCGGAGAGTCAAGACTGTGGACCTAGACTTACTTCCCTCATCGCCCCCTCTCTTTCATCCTCGCGCTCCTTTAGAGTACCCCTCGACCTCTTCTCATCTGCAACATACCAACGCCTCTGAACTTTTTCCCTTTTCCAGTCTTGACATGTAGATTTCTTTTTTTTTCAGTCCTGGACAGTCACAGCGGCGAATTTGCTTCCCTGTGCACGGTTTCTCTTCCCAGCGTGCTAACGACTTCCGCCCTTTTCTCCCTCCCGTTTTACTTGCCCGTCTCATCCCAATCAGCTTACCCCTCCCTCGCCCAAGGGGACTGCATTCTTGATCCTTCTCTCTTTCAAGATTAAACCCCTCATTATGGTTTGCTTTTCCCTTTACCTATTTTTTTCCCTCATTGTCGGACACCATTTCTGTGCTCATTTCCGTTTTTCCCCTTGGCCCCCTCTTCCCGGTAGACATTCCCGTTTTTCCTTTTTCTCCGGAGTCCATCCGCTCCCCCCTCTCCAGATTCTCTTTTCTTTTGCTTCTGCTCCTCCAATTATAATGCTTCCTTTTTTCGTCAGGTCAATGGATCTGGAGTTCACCTTCCCCCTCCTTCCCAGTGAATTTCAGAATACGTCATAACTTTTTCTTTTCTCTCTTTCTCTTGTTTCAACTACACTACCTCAGTCACCCAATCGATCTCTTTCTTTTGAGTTTTATTATTGTGACAAGTTTTTTGCCATTGCTCTTCGCGAGGGCCACGCCCACCCCCCCCCCCTTTTTTGCCTCCGCAACTTCTCTTTCTCGAAACGTGAGTACGTTTCCCCTCTTCCCGCTATTTTTTTTTTTTTTTTTTCTTTTTTCTTTTTTTTCTCCTTTGTTTTTAGCACTCTCGCAGCGGGCGTTGTGTAACTCAGTCCCTTCCAATTTCTTGACTACAGGATTCCCTTCAAAGTGTCTTTTCTTCTCCTCAACGATCCCCTCCTAATAATGCACAATTTTTCTCCCCTTCCTTTCTCGAAGACTCCTTCCTTCTGACATTACCGAGTCTTCCCCCTCTTTTTCCTTTTTTCCCCCCATTTCCCACGAGGTGAGCACCCGGTCCTTCGTTTGTACTCTTTTCTTGTTTAGTTGCATCTTGGTTCCCTTTTCCCTGGTCGCCTCCCTTAAGCCCAACCGCTTTCACTTTTCTCTACCTCTCTCAGGAATTTCCCTCCCAAAATCCATAAAGCTTTTCCTCCCTATTCTCACACTTCGTCCATATTTCGTTCCGCCCCCCCCCCTCCTCCCCCTCTCGGAGTATGGTTTTTCAACTTAAGGCCCCCCCCACCCCGCTCAAATATATTTTTCTTCCCCCCTCCCTTTTTTTTGTTTTAGGAGGAGAGGGGCGAGTTGATTTTTTTCTCCAGTGTTGCCCCCCAATGCCTGACCTGTTTTTTTTTTTTCCTTCTTCTATGGTCCTTACTTTGTTGTCCCTTTCTCTGATCCCCTTTTTGTTTTTATTTCGGTTCTTTCCCCTTCATCTCTTTGGAGTGCTCTCCAGAGTTCCCAGTTCTTTCCCCTTTCTGGACATGGCCTCTGGGCGCGCCAATCCCTTAATACATCCACTCTCTTTTTCACCTCTTCATTCATCCGTGCCCGATCGATTTTCGATTTTCCCCCTTTAATTTTTCAGCAGGTGAAGGATGCTTTCTTTATTCCGTTTTTGCGGCGCTTTCTCTCTCACCTGAGGTTCTTCCCCCCCATTTCGTCTAGAGGCATGCTCGTTTTTCTTGATTATTTCCCTTTTTTACTTTTTTCTGGCTTTTCCCCCACTCCCCTTTGTGGGATGATGAGGAGCAAATCCTTCGCTTTTTTTCTCTCTTTTTCCTGAATTAACTGTATTCATTTCTTTCCCTTTCCTCCCTGTCTGGAAGGCTCTGTGCGTTTCAGTTGCGCTTTTCTTTTTTTGTTCCTTTTCTGTTTGCGCGAATTTCCTCGTGTCATGATGGTCCCCTACCCCTTTTTTCACATACCCTTACTTCACAGTCTCTGTACCCCGGCCCCTCATCGGTCTTTTTTCCCTCTTTCTTTCTTTGTCTGAGTCGATTGGTTTGGAACTGCTCTTTTCTTCTTTCCGAAATTCGCGGCAGTGTACCCTATTTGCCCCCCCTCCTCTCTTCATTACGGAGTGCAACTTTCCCCTCTTGTCCTTTTCCCTTTCCCTTGAACTCTATGCCTTAAACAGTTTTTCTCTTTCTTTTTTACCTTTTTTATGGATACCCTCTTTCCGCCCCAGCATTGGGCTTTTCTTTTCCTGGCCTTTCTGTGTTGCAATCTTTTCCTTAGTGGAACATAGCTTTACTCTTTTTCTTCTTTTCAGACAATTAAGTTTTCCTTTCGCCGTAACACATACGGATTATACCTGTCCACCTCCCTTTTTCCTTTTTACCTCTTAGCGCGATAAGCTGCATCCTTTTCTTTTTTTTTGGTGCTTTGTTTACTTTTTTTGGTCTTCGTCTTTTCTTCCTTTATTTGTACTTTCCTTTAAGGCGACTATTAATCTTCGATTCCCCCTTTCTTTCCCCATCACCCCCCGGTCAGCGAACCTCGCATGGATGTCCGTTTTCTCCCCCACTGAACTTTCACATTTCCTCTTACTTTCTTCTTTCCACCTTGCGGGAGTTGAGTTTTGACCTTTTCTCCCTTTTTGGTACGATAGTGACAGTTCTAGGTTTTCCTTCTTGTCCTCTTTTGGCCCCGTACTGTTCCCGCTCTTTTCCCTCTCCTTTTTCCCTCCACAGTTAATACGATATGCTCCCCCCCCTTTCCCTTCCTTGGGCTGTTGCTCCCTTTTATGTGAGCTAATCTATGGTTTTCTTTTCCTTTTTTCTGATTTTCTTGGCTCTGAACTTTGCACCATTTTTCTTCGCTTTCCTTTTTCCTTTTCCGACTCCCTGCTCGTTCTTCTCAGGCCTTTGTTTTACTTCTCTACTGCATGGGCTTCTGTTTGAGGCGTTCTTCCTTCCTTTTTCCTCTGAGAATTATTAAAATTCAGTATGAAGGCCTACTCGTTTCCCTTTCCCCACTTCTCGCCCATTTTTTTAGGTTCACTCTTTTTTTTTCCCTCCTCTTCTCCTCCCGTTTTTTGGTTGATCTCTCTTCTCCTTCCAAGATTCGGTGACATCCCACTCTTCTTTTTAAGACTACCTACCTGACATTAAGAGCCTTCTCTCCTTTCCATCTTCCCAAGGAATTTCCGGACCTTTCCCCTACCCTCCATGCATAGTTCCCTTACTTCCCTTTCCTTCATCCTTTCTACTTGAAGTGTGTCTTCATAAGAATCTGCCTTTCCTCCCCCTTTTTCCCCCCCCTCTCTGAAGACACCCCCCTTTTCCCCCTTTCCAGCCTTTTCTAGCAAGCTTTCCCCCCTCCCCGCCCAAGCTACCATTCCCCAATATTCCCCTTTTTTTTTTTGCTCTTACATTTAATTCTTCTTTTTCTTCCTCTTACCTAGACGGTCACGCATCGACTTCGTCCTGGGCATAGAGCGAACTTGCGCCCCCCCTTCCCCTTTTCTGCCCAGGCCACCCCCCCTCTTCTTCTCCCTTTTCCCAGTAAGCCGGAAATGTTTTCTGTGCATTCTTCCCCTTCACGCTTAGAAGTTTTTGACAGGTGAGATTCTCCCTTCTCACATCCCAGAGTTGAAGACAGGATCTAACTTCCTTTCCCCATTTCTTTCTTCGCCGCTCCCAATCCTCACCCCCCTCCCTCCTTCCCACTTCCATGTGTCGGTCTTTTTTTTTTTTTCTCTTTTATATTAGATCGTTCACGATCCACCCTCACTTATTGGGTCGGTTAGCTTCATTTTTCCTTTTTTTCCTCTCTTCCCCCTGCGTCGGTCAACAACCCTCTTCTTCCTCCTCTTTGAACCTTCACACCATTCCCCCTTTCTTATCACAGCTCCCCCCCCTCATTCTCAACATCCAATTCATGGGATCCTGAGTTCCTCCGCTCACCGTATTTCTCGTCTTTTATTTTCTTAGAAATAGTCCCTTTCCTAAAAGTGGCCTTCCTGATATTGCACTTCTCTTCTGAAGTTACCTAAGAACCTCCTCCAGATTTCCTTCCTTCCGCCTCTCGCAGTCTTCCTTCGCACCTCCAAGCCCCTCTTCCCCCAAGTCCTTTTCTCGTTTCTTGTCCATTCTTTGCCCCCCTCCTTTCTTCCTCTCTCCCCATCTCTCATTTCCCTCCCACCCAACCCGGCTGCAGAAAAGAAAAGCACATCTCATCTCCTTTCGTCCCCTACTCTATGGCTTTTTCTCCTGCATTTTTTTTTTTTTTGTTTTTCCCCCTTCCGCCTTCTTTTTTCCCCTCAAAGCATTCCGCGTTTCCTTTTTATTTATTCCCGAGAAAAGCCCATCCCGACTTCTTCTTTCTTTCCCCCAACGCCTTTCTTTTCTCTCAATTTGCTATTCGATGACCCTTCTCTCTCCCTGCACGTCAACTGCATTATTTTTAAACCTCTTTTCCCCTCTCTTTCTTCCAGGAGTGCCCTTGTGAACTTTTTGCTTTTTTTGCCCCCAGGCTGCCATTTGTAGCATTCCATTTTCCCCCCCTTTTCACCAGTTCGATCCCCTAATTATCGCGTTTCCCCTCCCTCATAAACACTCCATCCCGGGTTTACCCCCCTCCCCCTTCCCAGGTAACCTCTTTCAGAGCCACCCTCCTCCCCACCTGTCTTTTTCTTGTTCGTTCCCCTTACTTTTTTCTTTTCCCCCCCCCCGCGACAATTATATCTATTTACTCACCCTAACTCTTTTTTTTTCTGACCTTGGGCATGGTTCCCTCTTTCCCTTTCCTTCGAAAACCCTGCTCAGCTATTTTGCTTTGTTCTCTCTCTTTTTCTTCCTTTACCCCCAGTGTGGACGTATTTTTTTATTTACGATTTCTTTTTCTTGGTTCGGCTCTCTCTCTTTGCGGCTTTTTCCCCGTTTTTTCTTTTCTTTTCCCTTTGAGGCAGCCAAATGGAAGTTTTCTCTCCCATCTAACTACAAGCACTAACCCTTTCTCCCCTTCATGCCCCCAGATAGTTGCCTTCCTTGTTTTAACGGAATGCTTTCCGTTGACTGGTTGTTCTTTTCCCTTTCCTCTCGCGATTCCTCTCCATACAGTAGTGTGTTGGGATCCCAGGGGTCCTCATTTTCATTTCTTCTCTTTTCTGCGGATCTCCTGCCCTCTCCCATTGGCAGATCCCCCTGTTCGGTGCCCACCCTCACATTTGGTACTTCTCTCTGCAACGCCAGCGCGCAGCTTTCGGAGTGCTGCTCTCCTTCCCCTTATTACCCTATACCCCCCGAACCACACACACACACCCCCACCCACAAAAACACAACACACACCCCCCCCCCCCCCCCCCCCCCACAACCCCCACCCCACCCACAACACCCCACACCCCCCACCCCCCCCCCCCACCACAACCCCCCCCCCCCCCCCCCCACAATTCCCTTCTTTTTGGTCTCCCTTTTTTTTTTTGTTGTGACTCCTCATGCTGTCTTTTCTTTCCTCAGGGGTTTTTTTCTGGGCCTTTTCCCTCTTCCCTCTCTTATTTGTCCACCTTTCTTTTCCCAAAAATTTAATCACCTATTACCGGGACTCCTTTTTTTTCTCCTTTCTTACTCTCTCTTTTTTCCTCTGAGGCGTTCCGGCTTTCTTCAATTCTGCTTATGTACTTAGTGTAATCACAGCCCTTTCTTATTCCCCCTGATCCATTTCCTACCTATTTTTCTCATTTCCCCCCTTCACCCATTTTTCTTATGGAGCTTGTTAATTCAAGCTCTTTCCCTCTGTGAGCCGTGATTTCTCTTTTTTCTGTACCGTCCAATCGTGTTTCTTTTTTTTCCTTAGTTTTCCCATCTTTCTCGCAGAATGCCTGTTCTTTTCCCCCCCCTAGTTCTTTCCACCATAAATGTCTGCCACCTTCCCCCTCCTTTCCCTTTTTAACTCTAGTAGCCTTCGATAAAGAAATCTTCAACCTTTCCCTTAGGCTTGGGATTTTTCTTTTGTTCTTTCTTTTTTCCCTTGGGATGTCTGGAAAATACCGTCTCCGTCTCTTTTCTTTAGTGCAAACCAATACCCACGTCCTCTACCCTTTCTTTTTTATGTCCATTAGGTTACATGACTCCTTCTACCTCCGCTTACCCAATTATCCCCCACCACTGGAGGGCCGGTTTATGTTGGGCTGTCTCTCCTTCCCTTCGTTCCAGTGCCTCGCACCCTTATTTGGGTGCCCCCCCCCAGGGTGCATGATTTTCCTCCCATCTCGTCGCAGTATAAGCCTCCCGTCCCGTCCCCCCCCCTTTCTTCCCTTTTAGATTTTGTACCGTATTCCCTTCTTTAGTGTTTTGCTTCTCCGCTTCTTGGGCATACTCGTTTTTCGTATTCATTTTTTCCCTCCCTTTGTTTTTCACCCTTTTTTCTCTACTTCCTTCTTCTGCCTTTCCTTCAGTACGTCTTGAATTGCGGTTGAGGACCTGGATCCTAGCCTTTCTGTATTTTCGGAGGTTAAGGCAATTCTTTTCCTGCGCCTTCTCACCGTTTGTCTTCCTCTCTTCCCTATAGCAACCGTTGTTTTAGTTTTCCCTTTCCCTTCTTTTCCCTATCCTCGTTGGTTTTTTTTTCGCTTGATCTCTCTCATACAGCCTCGGGAGCACCCCCCCTTTTTTGTGGGAAGCCCATGTGAGCCCCTTACTCTTCCTTTTTCTCTTTTAATAGTAACTTGCATTCGGCCCCTTCCCCCTTTCCCACCTCCCTTCCACCATGTCCATTTCGTCCCTCCCTGTCCTACCGCCTGGATCCTTTTTCAGGGCTTTAAGTATCTCCCTCTTATGCCTGAACGAGCACCCACTCGCTGAAATTTTCCTCAACCTCAATCTCAATTACTTCCCACTTTCCTCCCTCTTCTCTACTTACTCCGCGTAAGCGTGAATCCTCCTCCCTTCTCGAGCTCCCCTTTAAAATACCGGTTTTCTTTCTACCGTTTACACGGGGTCAATAGTCTTCCCCCTTCCCGATCTCCAGGCTTTCTGCGTCCTTTTCCCTAGAATAGCTTCCCTCACCCTCCTTTTCCCCTTTGGCCCCCATAAACTCCCCGGCGCCTTTTTATCCCGTTGCAACTCGGCAATGTCGAGTCATATACTTTTCCCTCCCCTTCTAGTTTCTCTGACCCGGTGATTTGGTCACGCCCTTATCAGCTTGGAAGACGGTCACTCCTTCATTTCCTCCTTTTTCCTCACTACGCCCCACCCTCTTCATTACAGCCCCCAATATCTTTTTTCCTCTTTGTTCAGATAGGCTGTAGCGTGAAAGATCTCCCTTTTTCCCGGTTGTCTTCCGGACACTTTTATTTTTTTCCGCTCCTTATTTCTCTTGACCCAAACCCATTTTGTTTCATGAAGAATAGTTTCCCACTTTTACCCCTCTGTGCCCACCCAAATAGGGCCCCCGGTACTCCCGTTTCCCCTGCACTTCCCCTTCGGGGCAAGATTCCTTCCATTTGCTGAAAGATGCCCAGACTGGTCTCTCCCCCCCTTCCTTCCCACTTATAAACGCGTCTCTCATTGGCTCTGTTCGTCTGTGATGACAAGGATTTCCTTCTGAAGCACTCACCTTCCTAAGAATTGCCTAATCCGCCCCTAGACCTCGTGTCTTCCTGAGGGACTAACTTCCCCTTCCCCAACAGCCCGATGTTCAGGGACTTTGTTCTTTTTAATTTCTGTGCTACCAACGGTTCGTTTTGTTCTTCTTCGAGACCCTTGTTTTGACCCTCCCAAAAAACCCCGCGTGGCAGCCGATGTCCCACCCTTCTGCCGTAGTCACGTGACTGACGGTATGCCTCAGCCTCTCTGCCACACTGTTGTTTTCCCCTGCCAGATGCCTCTGGACGATTGATTCTTCATCTTCCTTGTCTAGTTGGAACCTCCCAGGAACTTTTCCCTTTTTCCCCTCAGCAGGTTTTACTTCTCTCCCGTCCCCAGATCCTGCACTTTGGTTCAAAAACCTCTTCTTGCTCTCCCCATCTCTTCGGGAGACAACTGCCCCTCGATACAGTCCTCCCCGCCCCGTTGCATTACACCTTTCCTAGGTTGCCCCCCTGTATATTGTTGGCTCCTTCTTCCTTTTTCCTTAGTTTTGCGTGGAGTTCGGCTGCCCGTCGCGTTTTTTGTCCCCCAAGTGCAACAATCGGTCCCTCAATTTTTTCCATTAAGGGAGAGTCCCCTCCCCTCTTTGCGGCCGAAAAGCAAATCTTTACCTTTTCCCCTTTCCCCTCCATATACTAGCTCCTTTTCTTCCCCCCCCAAGACGAAAATGATTTTTCACTTGTTCCCTTTCTTCCCCCCCCCCACTCACCTCCC
>Ga0179593_1285480_pt1 | contig 12143 bp, 20 predicted proteins | sample CZODoug2_1_08_16_FD_185931 | JGI IMG/M metagenome (GOLD analysis project Ga0179593, IMG submission 185931) | Vadose zone soil fungal communities from Angelo Coast Range Reserve, California, USA - CZODoug2_1_08_16fungal (PacBio error correction) | ecosystem: Environmental > Terrestrial > Soil >... | reverse complement strand
TGGACTTCATTTTGGGACGACGTGGTGGAGGGGGTCCCTGCATACTTTATTGCGTGGATGTTTTTTGCTCGTATTTCTTTTTGCATGGCCATGCCCTTCGTGGTTGTTCTTCCGGCCGCTGTCTTTCATTTTGAGGCAAGTGACAATGTCGCTCCTTGCTTTCGTTGGTTTTTTTTAGCCGTGCGTGGTCAGGACCCGAATTCCAACGACGCGTAAGGCGGTTTGGGCTTGGGTGCTTTTCCCCCTTTCCCTTTTTTTTTCCTTGTGCCCTTTGTAAATTCTGGGGGCCGCGGCATTCCCTTGTCCATCGTTTTCACTCGTTGCCCTTGAACGACGGCCCCTGCCTTTTGCGTCCCTTTTTTTTTATACCTTTCTTAAATTCTCTCCGCGGACTTCTTTTTTGCGGTCTGTTTTTTCACCCCGGCGTTTGCGGCGCCGGGCCACCTTTTGTGCCGGAGCTGTATTCGCGTTTTACGCCCGTTCCGTCAGGCCACCAGCTCCCTTTTCACCCTAGCGAATGTGACTTCCCTTTGCTCCTCGGTCCCCCCTCTGATGTGGTCAGTCCGGCCGAGGTTTTGTGACCTACCCCGATTCTTTTTTTTTTTAACGTAATCGTGGGGGGATGGGCCCTTTTTCAGATCTGCTCCTTCGACCCCCACTTTGCCCAGCCCCGGCGCCCTGAGATGTGCGTTTCGTTTTTCTTTTTTTTGACGTTCCTTTTTCCGACACCCCCCCTTCCCCCCTGACTTTTTGTCTCGGTGCCTGTCCACCTGGGTCATCCTTACCCCCTTTGTCTTTTTGTGGTTCCTTGTTTCGCGGTACCCCGCAATCTAACAGGACCTTCTTTGTACTTGAAACCCCAACGCGGCGCGTTCCCCCTCTCTCCGTCAGTGTTCCCTTTGTTCTTTATTCCTTGCGATTCCCCTTTTTTTTTTTTTTTGGTGCCGGATCTTGTGCCGGCCACCTTTTCGCTATCGGATTACTGGCTACCCCCGTTTTCCGACCCTTCTTTTTCCACGTAAAACTGTGCGTGTTTTTTTTTATCCATCTCCCTTTCCTTTCTTGCCTTAACATCCTTCCGGTCTCTTCTTGGGCTTACCTTTGGCCTAAAGACTTTTTCATTTCCAATGGTCTCGTTTTCCTTCGGTTTTTTTGGTCTTTTCCCTTTTTTTTACCTTTTTTGGCAATCGTTTTACAGGGTAAGAACGTTTACTTCTTCCCTTTCCTACCCCACGCGTTTCTTGCTTGCCCCTTTTTAACTGGCCTCCTCAACCTTGCACCTGATCTTCGCCCCCGGACCTCCCCCGGGCACGTAAGCCCAACGCAATTCCGTTCTTTTTTGTGCTCTTGGGAGGTTTGGTTTTCCGTCGCAGAACCCCACGCGTCCTACCTTCCCCACGACCGTTCTTCCTCGTTTAGGACGTCAAGTTCGTTTTTTCATTTCACCTCCTCCCCACCCTACCTGGCTCAGAGTTCCTGGTCCACAACAAAAACAGTTTTCTGCCAACCTCTCCATGCCTTAATTTGGGTGCTTTTCCCCCCTCTTTCCCCGAGCGGTCCCACCTTTAGATTCTCGTTCGGAACGTTTTTGGAAGGCTCCTGCATGGTCTGGGTCTGACACAGCTTTTTTTTTTTCACCCTTTTTCGCTGCTTCTTCGTTGAGTGAACGTGAGGCGAGGAGTTTCCCTCCCTTTTTCGAGTTCTCCCTCTAAGTATTTCCAGTTCGTGCCTTCTTAGGTATTTCATCACCCCCGGGCGTGCTGCTCCTTGTTGGTTTGTTTTTTTGTGTCCCCGTGCCAGACGCTGCTGATGCATCCGGTTGGAGGGGGTTGAGGGCCTGTTTCCTTTTTTTTTTCTTTTGATCTCGTTTTTCTCGATGTTTGTTGAGATTTTCTCGGCGTTTGTGCAAGCGTTTTTTTTTGTACTTTTTTGCCCCATTAAGGCCTCACAAAAACGGTGACATCTGTTCTTCTCTCTCTTTTTCCGTTCCCTTTCTGGCGTCCCCCAAATCTTTTTGCGCGGATTTTTTTTCTTTGGACCCTGGACCTCTCCCCCCCGAAGGGCATATCAACCCATGGATGCTTGTTTCGAGGGACGCCCTTCGTTCACCCCCCACCCACTTTTAATCCTCTGCCCCCGCTCCCACCAACCTCCCGACTTTTTTGCTTTTCCTACACCGCGCTCCTTCTTAGTTTTTCGTTCTCTTCCGCACCCTCCCGTGTAAAGTGCACAAGTTTAGTCTTCCATAAGCTTGTTTCAAGGTCTCGCACCCCGCCGTGCTGTTTTTTTTTCCTCGACGTTTTTCCCCTTCCTGAAGTCATTGGTCTTACCAGGCCCCCCCCCCCTTTTTTCGTGCGGTTTTTTTTTCTCCTTTGCCAACTCTTCTCCCAACATCTTCCGCCTCCCCTCCTCGCGCGAAGCCCCACCCCCTTTTTCCTTTTTCACTAACCCTCGGTCGCCCCGAGCGCCTTTTTTTTTTTTCCTTAGTGCATCCTCTGCCGCTTTCCAGACTCCTCTGAATTTTTCGTTCCTACACGTCTTGTTCCAACGCGCTTTTCGTGCGCCCCGTCTTTTTCTTGCGCCCACTGTTGTCTGATTTTTTCCCCGGTATCTTCAATGCCGCGGTTCCTCTTTTTCGGTTTCACCCCTGTTGGCCCTGACTGCCCGTGGAGCTCCCTTCCCAGCCGGGGCGCTTTATTTTTTACAAACTTTGCCAGCTCTTGTTTCGGGGCTCTGCTCTGGTTTTTTTGCCCTTTAGTCCTTCTTTTTTTCGCGTCCCTCGGCCTTTTTTTTCAACGACATCCAGGGTGACGAATTGTCGCCTTTCCTTTTTAGTCCCCCCGTGGGTCCTGCTCAGACAATCTTTCTTACCCAGTTGACGATGGCGCCCCCCCAGAGGAGTTGTGTATTTTTCTTTGACGTTGTTCGTTTAGCCACAAATTCTTCCAGAGTTGCTTTCCTTTTTCCTCCTAGGTCTCCTCCAGCCATTTTCTTCAACCCCCAAGTTTTATCCCCAGAACTCCTCAGACCAATTCCTCCTTTTTTTTAGCGCATTTCTTCTTGCCTTTGACGGTACGTCTCGCGTTTCCTTTTTTCGAACCCACTATTTGTAGGTTGTTTAGTCCTGATTCTCCTGGACACGCGTCCCAGCCCTGGTTGGCCGCTTAAGTTCTCTCATCTTCCCCCCTTCCTTTTGGACCCCCTCTCGTCTTTCTTGGACAACCGGGCGTTTACTGCTTTTGGTGTTTCACTTTCTCCCGACTCCTGAAACCGCAGGTTCTTTTTTTTTTTTTTCTTGAGTTAAGGTTTCCCCGCTTTTTTGCGTTTTTTTTATGCGGGCGCGTCCCGCTCCTTTCGGTACGTTTTTTTCCCTTGTCCCTTACGGATTTGGCGGCTATCGTCTGAGCCTTTCTTCCCCTTGCGTGGCTGAACGCCTGGGATTTTTCCCGGCTTTACCGGCTTGCGCTTTTTCATGCCCCATCTTTCCTTGTTTTTTTCCTTGTTTTGTCGCTGTCCTGCTCGCGCGAGTTCAGAGGTTCTTCTTCGTTTCCCCCCCCTCAGTCTTTTTTCCAGACCCCGCAGTCTGCGTTTTGAGGAAGCATCTTTTTTTTTTTCTTTTCTGATACGACGCCAGCACTGCTTTCCGGCATTTTGCTCCCCAGCGCCTGTTTGGGTTTGAGCAACTTGTGTCCTTTCCCCTTTTTTCCTTTAGGCGGACCCCGGTGTTGTGTATTCACGTGGCCGTCTTTCTTTGTTTTTTTTTCTTGGCGTATCCTCTTCTTTTTTTTTTTTTTTTCCTCCTTCCTTTTTTTTTTTTTTTTCGCTCTGATCGGACCGAGAAACCCTTTGCGGCTTTCTTCCCCCCCCTACCCACCCGTTTTTCCCGCCATCATGCTGACCTTTTTTTTTTTTTCCCCCTGCCATTTTTGGATGCCCACGTCCCCGACTCATTGCTGGATTCCTTGTGCCTTAGTCCCGTTGCTTTTCGTTCTTTTCTCTTTTCCACTGATGCTTCTGAACGCCTCGGCTTTCGTGTTGAAACGTAAATTTCATTTTTGGAAAAAACCCGATTTCCTTTTTCCCTCGTTTTGCGCGACTAGTCATGTAGCCACCGCCCGTTTTCAAGGGCACACCTGATTGCACGCGCGCCCCCTGCGTCGGTCGGTCGGCCCCTTTTTTTCGAAAACTTCCTCTCCTAGCCTTTGGCGCTTCTTTCGCTCTTTTGTTTCTTGTTCATTTCCTTAAACGTTCCTGTGTTCACCCTTGACCTTTAGTGTGGTTCCGTGAAGCCGGCTCCCTTTGTGGCAGTTTGTGATCCTGACGTAGTTTTTTGTTTCCCCTCAGCACAGCGTTTTTCCCTGGCTCTTGGCCAAGGCCCGCGCGTCTGGCGTCGTATTTCCCCCCTTCCCCTTCCCCGATTTGATTGAGGTTTCCTCTTTCTGTAGTGCTTTTTAGGGTTTTCTGTTGGACCATGATTTTGACCTCCTTTTGCGGGTAAAATCCTTGGTTTATAGGCTTTGACCCTGATCTCGTCCCCCCCCCCCCGAGTTCCCAAACCCCCCACGGTCCACTTTTTTTAAAAGTTGTTTTTTCGACCGGACCTTTCCTCCGTTTCTCCTCCATTTATCCCCGCTTCATTCATTCAGAATGTCTGGTGATTTCTTTTGATTTTCCTTCGCGGTCTGGGCTCGGCCACGGTGTTGACGCTGATGAGTCATTTTTTCATCGTCGATCCACCTCTCAGGTCAACTCCCTTTTCCTCTCTGTTTCCTCTCTCCCCGGTCACTGAGTTCTTAACCCCCCGATATTCCCCTCCTTGTCCACTTTCCTGGTGCCGGATTTTCTTCACTTGTCCACTGCCTTTACCCTTTCCCTCCGCTCGCTCTTTTTTTTTTGTCACCTCTGGAATGTTCTTTTCTCTGAGACAGGATGTGTATCGCGAATCCCCCTTATTTCTCTTTTCCCCGAGGCCCCTCCCCTTCGCTGCCGGGATACTTGGTAATCCAGTTTTTCCTTTGCCCCTTTTGTTCTTTTCGGTTTCTTAGGCGGTTCCCGTTCGTCCTTCTACCGTGGTCTGCCCAGTTTTCCCGCCGATTGACCAGCTTGACGTTTTTGCTGATCGATACTTTTTTTTTCCCCGTTTTTTTTTTGCACCTCGTTAAGCGCTTTCGCTGTTCACTGTCCCCTGTAATGTTCCGACCTCTTTGTATGTCCTCAGATTCTCTTCTCGTGCTATGTTTTCGTCGGGCTTCCCCTTTTCTTCTTCTCCCTTGTCCTTCATACGCCCAGTTGAGATCTTGCCTCCTCGATGTTCTCGTTTCCTTGCCGATGACCTTGTTTTGATCGCGCTTCTCTTCTTTTCTTTCCATCTTTTTTGTGATGAGACTGGCCCAGTTGTCGGCCCAGATGACCCCTTTTTTGTCTTGTCGCCCCTAATTCCCTATGGGACCTTTCCTGGAAGAGGCTTCTTTTTTGCGCCTGTTCGTGCACCTGTGGCCCTAGAGGCCCCTTCTTCCTTGATGTAGGTCTTTTTTTAGTTTTGGTGGTGGACTGTTGGTTCCCTCCCCCTTCCATCCCCTCCCCCCGGGAAGCTTTTTCTTTGGTTTTTTTTTCTTTTTTTTTTTTTCGATTTCCTTTTGTTTTTTTTTTTCCCGCCGTGATGAGGATACCTTTGGTTGTGGTATGTTTGTTTTTCCCTTGAACTGGAATTTCATCTCTCTAACAAAGCGCTGGTTGTATGGTTTGCCTCGCTTCTTTCTTTTTTTTCTTTTCACCCCCTCCGGGCTCATTTTGTTTGCGGGACGCTTCTGATCTCGTTCCCTTGCCCCCGATTTCAAGGTTCGTTATTTCTTTTTTCCTTTTAGTGAACCCGTTTTCTCTCACGCTGTCTTTTTTCGGCCCCCGGCCGACGAATTTCCCGAACCTTTCTGGAGGAGATTCTACCTCCCCTTCCCCCGCCCCCCCCTCCACCTTTTTGTCTGCAGATTTTGAATTGAAAAGGAGGCCCCACGCTACTACTCCTGTGTTATTGTATTTCGCTTTTCTTTTTTTTCCCGATGAATCTTGGTCACTTTTTTCCCCTTTTTTCACCTTCCGTCACTCTCGGAGGTCCCCTTTGCTTTTGCCTTTTCCCCCACTCAAAGTCTCCGCCCGTCCCCCCCCTTGCCCCCTGTCAACGTGATCGGTCGTCTTTGTCTTGGAGAGTGCCCCCATGCTCTTTTTGAGGCGCGCGCCCCTTTCGCCTTTCTCGTTTTGGATTCGCCTTTTTGTTTTTTTGGCCTTTCTGGCTGCCTCAACCCAACCACATTGAATTCCCTTCTCCGTTACTTTTTTTGCAGGAGATGTTTTTGTTTTGACAAGAACGTGTTATCCTTTTTCTTTTTTTTTTTTCCCCCGCTGTTGCGTCTGTTGGAATGTGCTTTTCTTACTTGAAGTACGGCCCCCCTTTGTCTCTGTCTAGTTTTTGTCTGTTTTTTTTTGTATGCGAAGGGCGCCCCCTTTGCGCCCTTCCAGAGGCCCTTTTTCCTGTCCATTGTAACGTTGGGTATCCCGCGATTGAAGTTTGGGCCCCTCCGTCCCGTGCGGTGCCCCTTTGATTGTCGGACTTTTTTTTCTTGACCTTCCGCCCCATCCCCGAGTGTTTCATACAGTCATGGTGGTCTTTCCCCTGTCTTTTTCTTGACCTGGTTGCCCCTTTCAAACGATTGCCCCCACGTTTGACCCAGAGGCACCCCCCTAGTTGCGCTTTCCCCTTTTTTTCCGCCCCCCTCAGGTGTCGAAACACCTTTTAAAAACAGTCCTGTTTTTGGGTGGTTGGATTTTTACCGCTTGCTTTCCCTTGTTGGTCTCTCTTTGTTATCGATTTCGCGTCTTTCCTTTTAGCTTGTTGACCCTCTTTAACCCCTGTGCCGTGCACCACCCCCCGTACTGTTCGTTTGCCCCCGGGTTTGTTTAAGGGTGGTGGTCCCCTGTCCGCCGCTTTCTTTTTGTTTCTTCTTAACCCGCTGTTTGCTTTCTATTCCTGGTTTTTTTTTCCTTCTTTTCACCCTACGAGGGCCGGCCCCCACCTGTCCTTTTTCTCGTTTCCCTAACGGCAGACGCTTCTCCCCCCCTCTTTTCGGAGGTTTCTGTAACGGCGCCACCCCCCTGTTCTGTCCCTCCTCCTTTATGTTTTCCCGGTTGGTGCTGTTGTCACCCAGGTTTTGCAAGTTTCAGTGACCAGGCTTGAGTTCTTGGGATGGCTCCGGATTTGTACCCGTTCAGCAAGCCGGAAACTTCCCTCGGGCTTCTTTCTGGGCTGTTTTGTTTTTTTTTTCTTTTTGGCAGGTTCGATTTTCCTTTTCCTCCCCCCCCCGATCCATTCCCCTTCAAACTTCGGGTAGCGCCCCCCCTTCCGCCATTCGTGAGCCCCTCTCTTTCTTCTTAGGCTCAGCATGTCCTTTCACCCCTGCTTCTCCTTTTGGCCCATCCCGAGTTTGGCTGGTGGCCTTTTCGGCAGGGTATTTCTTTGTAAAGGTTTTTTCTCCCTTAAGCTTCTGGCTGGGCCACTTTTTTTCCGTTCCCCGGTTTCCACGCGTCTTTGTTCCGTTTTCTTTTGCCCGGGCCGTCTTCCAGGGCGACCCCCGTTTCTCTGCGAATAGTACTAGACGTGACTCTGCATCGGTCTGTCTCGTTCTTCTTTTCGCGTCTTAAACCCTTTTTTTCCCACCGATGGGCCCCCCGGCCCGTCTTTCTTCCTTCATGGGTTTTCCTTCTTGTCCGCGACTAACACGTCCCACAACGGGTCGGCCTTCATTCGCCGTCCTTTTTTTGTTTTTTGTCGTCCTGAGGGCTCTCTGTCCCTGAAATTGGAAATCGCTTCCCTCACTCCTTCCCCTCCACCTCCTGAGTTCTGCCCTCCAAAACCACCGCCCTTGGCTTTTGTTCCGTGCACATGCCGCTCATTCTTCCCCCTCTCCCCCAACCCAGCCCAATACCGAAAGCTCCAATCCACCCGTCGTTGTTCGGTTTTTCCCCTCACCGCACCCTTCTTTCCCTCCCCCTCGTTGTGTGTTTGATCCGAATGGTAGATTGATCACACGCGGTTCTACTGTGTTTTGGGTGCTTTTCCCTCCTGGGATGTGGGTGCAGCGTGTCATTGACGCGGTTCTGTCTTCGGTTGAGGCTCGTCGGGGTCCTTTTTTTTTTCTTTATAGTGTCCTTCCCTCCCCCCCCCCCCCCCCCCCCCCCCCCCCCCCCCCCCCCCCCCCCCCCCCCCCCCCCCCCCCCCCCCCCCCCCCCCCCCCCCCCCCCCCCCCCCCCCCCCACCCCCCCCCCCCCCCCCCCCCCCCCCCCCCCCCCCCCCCCCCCCCCCCCACCCCCAGAGTTCTGCGGCTCGGGCGAGCTCCTTCCCCCCTACTGAACTACAACGACGCGTCTGAGAGCCTTTTGTATGTGCTCCCTCCATCCGTCGGCCACTGTTCACCTTCTTCCTCATTAGTCGCGTCCCCGTTCTAATGTCCAGCCGGAGCGATTTCTGTGTACTCTCGTTTTTTTGGTGGGTGTATTTTTTTTTTTTTTGTTTGTTTTTTTTTTTGTTGTGGTTGTTTTGTTTTGTTGGTTTTTTTTTCTCTTTTTTTCTTTTTTTTTTTTTTTGGCGAGTTTCCTTTTGCTGGAGAGTATTATTTTTTTGTCAGTGGCGGCGCCGTTCTGGACTCTTGCCGTTTGCACTTTTTGCCCCCCCTTGTGGGCGTTGCTTTTCCAATTTTATGCGCTTTTTTACCTCCCTGGGCCTGTCAGTTGGTCACAAAGTCTCCCCCTCCCTTTTAACTTTCGTTTTTTTTTTCGAATGTTTTTCAGTCCCACTGTTTTTAGCGCTCGTTCTCCTTTTTTTTTTGCGAGGCGGCCTCGGTGTTTTTTGACCCTCCCCCCTAGGCTTGCGTTTACGCTCTTTGTTGGAGTACTGCTTTCTCGTCGCCCCTTTTACCTTCTTCAGGCCCGGAGCCCGACTTGATTTCGTGTTTCGTTTTTTCTGCTAGGTTGTGTGTATTTCGTCTCGGCTTGCAGCCCACTCAAGCTGGTCCATCTCCTGTCCCCCTTTTTCAACCACAAAAGGGGTGTTGCCTTCTTTCCGCTTTTCTTCCAGATTTCCCTGACAAGGCTCCAGTTTTTCCCAATATTACTTGATTTTCTCTTGTTGCTCCGGCGATGACCCCCTTTCTTTGGGACGTTATTTTTCAGTCCCGGGCCGCCCTGGTTCGTTCTTGCCTTTAATCCCTCGTTTTTTTTTTTCCGGTAACATTTCTCCTTCGGTTCGCCCCGTCGTTTGTGAACGTACACCCAGTTTTGAGTCTCCAGTCTACCAAGTCTATGCCTTAACCTCTTCCCAGGAGGTCCCATTTTTTTCGCTCTTTTCCCCGCTCCCATTGCTGTTTTTTTTATTTTTCACTGGGTAGTTTTTAGTCATCGGCCCTTGTTCTTCAGTGGAACTAGTCCCTTTTGCCCCCCTTTTCAGTACGACTGGACCTTCTCGTTTTAGTTTTTCTCATTGCGGGCGTTTTGCGTGGCCCGGTCCACGCAGGTCGCATTTTTCCCTTTGCACCACGACGGGCGTTTCGCCCCCCCGGCATTTATTTCTCAGAACACATTCAAACTTTTTCCCCTCTTTTTTTCCTTTCCTTTGCTTCGGTCTGTGCTCTCCTTCGAACGTCAAGACCGACCAAACGACCCTGTCCCTCTTTCCTTTGACCGTTCGTATGGCACGGCCAACAGTGCCTTCACCCTCCTTGAGAAAGATTTTTGGTTCCCCCACATTCATCAATTTTCTTTCTCTCTTATTCCCCATTTTTTTTTTTTCTAATACGCAGAGAAGGCACCCCCCCCCCCTGGGCTAATCTCGTTTCTGACCCTGGTTCCCCTTCTGATTTCGGGAGTGACTGGTTTCTGTGTTCCCTCCCAAGACGTCCCTCCTTTTTTTCTGTCTTCTTGGGCGTGCGAGGTTTCACGCAGGTTTTCATATCCCTTATTGTCGCGTTCCTGAAAATACCTCTCTCAGTTCCTGAAATAGTCGGTAAATCCATAACCCAGGGGGAGTGTTTTTTTTGTTTTTTCCCCTCAGGTCCCCCTTGGCAAAAACCCCCCCCTTACGATGAAGTCGTGTTTTTTTCTTGCCGGGGGTGGATTTTTTCTTTCTGATTTCTTTCGGCTTTCCGAGTTCGTGGATCTTTTCGTTTGTGGGCCTGAAGATGCAGTGAGAGAAAATTTTTCTTCCCTTCCCTCAGCCCCCCCCACCGTTCATTTTCTTCGCCCGAGACCCGTTGCGTGTTTTCGCCCCCGCTTGTTGAGGCCCAGGGCTGTGTTTTGGCGTTCTCTAGGAGAGTCAGACCCCTCCAAACAGCTTTTTTTTTCGATTCTTACTTCGGAACACCCACCCCCCTTTGATTTTCCATTCTCTCGAACCCAACCGCCCCGGGACCTTGCTCGGGTCCGTTTTCCTGCGGTGACTTTTTACTTTTCGCGCCCTTCACCCCTTCTCCCCTACTCCCCAGGCTGCCTCTCGATCCTCGTCTCACGCTCGCAACAAGCGGTTTTTTTTTACTTCGTTTCCCCAGGTTTTTACCTCGAAGGTCTTTGCGCGACCTTTCCCCCCGTTTTCCCGGTTGTTGACAAGGCCAATTTTCTTTCCCCCCTCTTTCTAACCCCTCTCCGTCTGCTTTCTCCCCCCCCAAAAGCAACATTGTTCTGTTTTTCCCTGATTTTCGCTGTGACTGTCCTTCGCTTGCTCTTTTCGCCTTCCCGGAAACTTAAGAAGACATTTGCGCTCTAAGAGACGATCCCTTATGATTTTCTTCCTTCTCCCACCAGGATTTTTCTTGTTACCGCGCTTTCTTAGACTTTGGTTTGCCCGGCCTTCGACCCGGTGTCCCCAAGTTTCTTCTGTCCTCTACCTCGCCCTAGGGACAAGTCTTTCGTTTCTTCCCCCGTGCGTACCTTTTTCTTCTTGCCCCGACCCAGTGTTCTTGCTTGCCCGTTTTTTTTTTTTACAACTGTCGCCGTCTTCTCCCCTTGGGAGAGTCTTTTCCTGGTAACTTTCTCAGTAGCTTCCCTGATTGCCCCTGGTCCTACATCCAGTTGAAGTGGGCAGAATATTGCTTCGCTTCATTTTTTTTCCCTTTTCCTTGGGGTTGGCCTGGAGGCGTACCCAGTGGAAAAGTCCTTTCTTTTCCCCAAGTGCTTCTTCCTTTTTCCTTGCCCCGTTTCAACTTGGTGAGCTTTGCCCCCCCCACTCGGAAGAGGTTTTCCTTTGGCCTCCTTCGACGGAGTCTGCCTTCTCCCCCTGCTTCAACCAAGTAAGACCAGCCTTCTCAAGAACTCTCCTTCTCCTCTCCTATCTTTTGGCTTTTTTTCTGGAGTTCTGAAAGTTAGCGCGTTCAACCGTTTCTTTATTTCTTTGTAGCTGGACTCTGATCCTGGTGCCCCTCTCGTATTTGACCCCCTTTGTGTTGGCGTGGTCTTAATACTTCGGTTCCCCCGCCCTCTTTCATTCTGCCCAACGACTATGACCCTATCGTGAGGGGGGCCTTTGGGTTTTTTTTTTTCCCGGCCGCAGCATCGGGGTTGGGGGGGGGGCGTTTGCTTGTAGAGCCGGGAACTGGCTTTGTGATGTGGCTTCCTTTCCGTCTTCCTTGGAGCCAATCTTTTTGCCCCCTCTTCTTTTTCTATTCGTCGCCGCCGGTTTGTTTTCCGTTTTTTTCTTGGCCGGCTATTTTTTTCGATAGCCTTCTTGGTTTTGAGAGATCGTTTCTAATTTCTTTAACTGGGTTCTCCCTCCTCCTTCCGCCGTTTTCCTTCTTTGTGCCTTTGCCTCCCGGTTGCCTGGGCCTGGTTTGTGCTCTTGTCTGTGCTTTCGCCCGCTCGGTTTTTTTCAAAGCGTTTTTCTTATTTCCCCCACCCAAATTTCTTCTTTTCCCATGAACACACCTCCCCCTTCCCCCCCTATTTTTTTTCTTTTTGAATAGCTCAATTCGCATTTTCCCAGGCTGGATGCCCTACTCTCCTGATCCAATTCGTGGATTTTAGTTTTGACGTGGTCTCCCAATTTTCCGCGCTCTTGGTCCTCGCTCTTGTCCTTTGTTTTTATCACGGCCTCTTGGTTTCGCGTCGAA
>Ga0179593_1765174_pt1 | contig 12144 bp, 16 predicted proteins | sample CZODoug2_1_08_16_FD_185931 | JGI IMG/M metagenome (GOLD analysis project Ga0179593, IMG submission 185931) | Vadose zone soil fungal communities from Angelo Coast Range Reserve, California, USA - CZODoug2_1_08_16fungal (PacBio error correction) | ecosystem: Environmental > Terrestrial > Soil >... | reverse complement strand
CCCACTCGATGCATTCGTAGAGGTACGGGTCTCGCGCGGCGAGAAATGTCGATACCCTGGTGAACGGCCGTTCACGTGAATCGACGCGCCGCAGGCTAGCCATGGGGCACCCATTCTCCGGATCGACGACTCCCATTCATTATATTTGTTGTCGAACCGTACGCGACATCGGGTGATTGGCCGATCATCTTCTGCCTGCGTTGAGGATAACCCTGCTGGAGGAAAGGCCCTTGCATAGGGGCCTAGGTCAGCAAGACCGGACAAGGTTCGCCAGAGATGGTTCGAAACACATCGCCCTAGAGCACGACACCGTCGTCAACCGGAATTGTCGACGTACCAGTCGATCGTCATGCCATCCGGACCGTCGAATTGCCCATTCGTACGCCCTCCTGCTGCCGGTTCTCGTTGCACAAGATGCCTGCTGGAGCCTTTGCTCAAGTTATCAGCTCAGCAACAAGACGGATACATCATCCCCCCAGAATGTCAAAAAGAGTCAGGATTGCACCGCCTTCCGCCGAGCCAACGGTCAAAACCCACGCGATCGGACCTAAGGGCGACATGCCGCGGAATCTGATTGACCTCCAATCGAAATTGGTACCGAGCGGGCGGACAACAGATTCCCCACCCGCGCGCGGCAGAGGGCAGAACGCCATCATGACGATGCGCCAATGCGGAGTTTGTTGCATAGGCTCCTCGCGACGTTTTTGCCCAGAGTCCGCTGGGTCCTGGTGAGTAGCTAAAGACAGCACGCTCCCATCGCTTCGGTGGCGGCCCGGAATACGAGGAACCGAAACGCAAACGCGCCGAGTACGTTTGAAGCCGTCGAGACCGCGGAGTTCACGACGTGGATCTGTGCTCGAAGAGTTACGGAATCACAATTCTTCCCGACAGAGTGGCCACTCCTGGCCGGCGCTCGCGCAATGCGAAATCATAGTTCAGGGCGTTGGTTTCACGGCGCATGGTGGGCCGGTCCGCGTCTTGCGCACATCCGTGGGGGCTGGGCCAACGCCGCGGCATTCGACCGGAACTTGGAATTTTGCAAAAAAGTTTGTACTGTGCCACGGATCGATCAACGAGATTGTTCCTCCCGAGCGCGGCGCGAGCTCTACGAACGGCTGATTGACCAGGCGCCCCGATGTGGCGCGTTAGGTTGATCGATATTTGGGAAGACTGGAGATCGCGACCGCTACCGACGATCTGGCGTACATGATCGCGATGCTTGGTTACCCTGATCGCGGCCACCGGCCGGAAAAGCTATTGCTCGACCGCTCTCATTCGGAGCTCTTGGCTCGGGGGGTATTGGCTATGACCGCGAGGATGTTGGGAAAACGATTATCACCTGTCAGCCCTTTGGCTCCGTACGAGCCAGTGTCGCAAGCCACGAGCAACCATCCCTCCGCCGGGTCTGGTGGACAATCTCGAGCGCATCCTGCTGGCGGTCGATGATCTCGGCTGCGCGATCTGCTCGCTGAACGAAGGTTGTATTAAATTGCCCGGTAGGCGCAAACGTCCTCTTGGTTTTTTTTTTTTATGGCCCGCTGAGAGTGCCGACGAACTCCAAGAATGACTGTGAGCGGGGTAGACCGGAAGGGACCGGCTGAAGGCCCAGAGGCTGCGATGACTCGATGTATTGGTCGCGGCGTTCGCGCGCGATCATACAGCCAAGAGCGCAAAGTACGTTAAAAACCCTAATCGCTTAGATCGCATCACCAACCGCACCAGCGCCCAGCGTCGAGCACAGACTTAGCGGAACGCAGGAAACGCGAGCTTGAAGATGTCACAAAGCGCGCTCTGTGAGAGACTCCGCCAGTAAAGACGGTTCCAACAGTTCGGCAACCTCTACCGGCGTGAGCTCCCTTTCTTCGAGCCACGCTCAGGGCACGATCACGTCATCTGTTCACAAGTTTGCAATAACAGCCACCTTCGTCAAGCCCGAATTCTCGGACAAGCCCGGTGAAGGTCGCTTCACGCGCCGACAGTTCGGGCGTGAGTTCCTGATTTCAGCCACCGCAAAAAGGGTGTCCACCTGCAAATAAAGGACGGGCAGACCGGACTCCAGGACACACAGACAGATTGCTGGCCGGGGAATGGACCCGGGTGTCGATCACCTCGAGCTCGACCGTTCCCAAGGCGAGTCTGATAACCCTATTTCAAGTCATGGTGTACGAGGTTGCCGGGGCCTTTTCGAGAGTAGATCCGGAGCGCCGGATCGTGCAGCAAGCTCGGCCGGTGGCCAGCACGAAGTCCGAGTGGGGGTGGGTCAGTCTGATGGCGGCCCCACCCCCCCCCCATTCAGCTTGAGACTATTCCGCGCGAGTTAATCGAGATAATTGCCAACGTTACGTTCTGGATCGATACCAAGTTTATTTCCCGAAGCGATGAGGAAGAAGCGTGCGCAGTCGGGAACAAAGGAATCGTTCGATATGCATGGGTCTCCGACTTGACCGGGCTCGTTCAGTTATTTACTGCTTTCGAATAAGGGCAAGGAGCTAACCGCCACCGAACATTTATGCGATGGCTTCATAGTCGATCGGTGACTTTGGTGGGGCAACAGTGCGTAGGGCAGCCGTATTCGAGCCCTCTCGTACGCGAATCTGCGTCCTTCCGACAACAATCACTGAAGCGCCGCTGTGTGAATTCACGGCAAACCATTGCTCTTGCTCCCGATACGATTTTTCCCGAAAAATGTCGTACTGTTGATTGCCGCCAAAAAGCGGGTACAGTCCCAAAATTGTAATTCTTGAAAGGAGAGGGAAGCGTAAATCGCAGTCGCCGGTACTCGGCCAAGATACTATTAAGGGAATGGTGAGCGAATGGAGACAAACCGCGATTACGCCGGGGCGCTTCTCGCGAAAGGTCGTGAAAATTAGTCGCACGAGCGTCGCCGAATGCTGACTGAAACGAATGAACAGCCAACAGACCTCTCCGCCTCGGCGTGCCTGATGGGCGAGCCGATTCGGCTCGCGCACGAGTTTCTCCAGAACTTCATCGAGCACGGCAACGACGGGCGCGGCTTGAGGGACGAGATCTTCAACATCGTGGCATCCGTCGGCCTCCTTGGCAGACGAAACTGCGCGCGCCGCTGCCGCGCATCTATCGCCGGCTTTAACCCGCGTGGGAACCCGCGCGGTGGCAACCAGTGGGGCGAGGGGCTCGAGCCGAGGCGGGTTAACGAAGAGGCCAACGCGGTGCGCGCCGGTCGCGGTGCGGTGCGCTGAGCCGGAGCTCACGTGGGTACGGCTGCCGATCGGCGGCGTGCTCGACCGACCGACAACGTAGTGTTCCTTCGTGTTGGCGTGGACATTGCGTGCCGCATGAAAACGCACCGTCTATGACCGCAAAGCGAACACCCCCGACAGCGCGATCGCATCGCGAACCTCATCGAAAGCGAGAACGCGCATTTCGGCATGGGTGGAGTTCAAGCAGCGCCGCACCAGGACCGTAATGGACAACGACTGTGAGCGGGTCTCCGGGCACCAACGTCTGAGCGACAACGGCGTGGGCGCAGCTGGGCACGAGCAGGCTCGGGCAAACACATTTCGTCGAGTTCGGGCGGTTCATCGTGGAGTCCGGTGCGGACGGGCGGAGGGAGCAGGCGCAGGCGTTCGGTCTTGGCCGGGGGAATCCCTCGCGCTACTCCACCACTCGGGCTCGCGCGAACCGGCGCGCAGGTGTGCGACTTTACAGAAAGAGCGGATGGCCCGGCCATGAGCAGTTTGCCCAAAGGAACTCAAGACGTCTCGCGTGGCTCCGCTCGACGAGGCGACGGCCAGGAAACTGGGTGCGCGATGAACCTGATGGGCCACTACGCAGCAAGCGAACCACGCGCTCATCCACCAGCACACGCCAAACCGACTGGGCGCGGGCGTGATACTCGATATCGAGAACCACCACAACTTCGCGTGGAAAGTGTGAACCCACGTATCGCTGGAGTTGAGCGCGACGTGATCGTGCATCGCAAGGAGCGACACCCGCGGGGCCGGTGCTCGGAATCATTCCCGGCTCATGGCTTCACTGGTTACGTCGTGCGGGGCAAGGGTGCGAGTCGCTGCACTCGCGTCGCACGGCGCCGGCCAGGATGATGAGCCGCACGAAGGCGATGCAGTCATTTAACATGGAGCGCACCAGGAAGCCGCTGAGCATGGCCACCGACACGGTGCGCGACCGGTAGGGCGGCTGATCGACCTTGGCACCGGGTGCGGGGTGCAGGCGCTGCACGCAGCCCGGCACGCCCAGCAACCTGGGGCCACCGACGGTCAACCCGAGGGCGCTGGCCCTGCCCGGGCCACCTTCGCGCTTCAGCGGGGTGGATGTGGAGCTGACGCGCGGGTCCTGGCTGGAGCCGGTGGGCGGCGAGCGGTTCGACCAGATCGTCAGCAATTCCGCCGTTGGTGGCCGCCCGCCGGGTTGCGCACACCACCGGGACTCCGGGCTGGCCGGGGATGACATGGACGCCCGGCTGGTCGCGCGCTGCCCGGGCTGCTCGCCGAGGGCGGGGTGGCCAGATGATGCCTGATGGCACCTGCACGTGCGGGGAAGGAATGGCCGGACCGGGTGACCTCGTGGCTGCCTCGGCGGTGCGGCCGCGGGTAGACGCTTGAGTTTCGTGCAGCGCGAGGTGGCCGAACCGGCGCTGTAAGTGGGACACCGGCTGAGGAATCAGGGATCGACCCGGCAACCAAGCCGGGCGCCACGACGCCGAGGGAGTGGCTGTCCTGTTCGACGCGCACCAGGTAGAGCCGTCGGCTTCGGGTCACAGCTGCGCCGACACCGTTTTCCCCGGCAGGGCGGTCGAGCGACGGTTGCTGTGTGGGACCGCCCCAGGCGCTCGCCGATCAGCGGGCGGGAGAGACCGAGGGCTGGTTGGACCGGGTGGCCTGGCTGCGCACCCGGGCCGGCGACGGGCCCTGTTGGACGCCCGGTGGGTGGTGGCGCCGAGCGTGGTGCTGAGCGAAACGACCGCCCAGGGGAGTCAGCGGGAGGACCTGCTGGCCAACGTCGCCGACTGGACGGCCCGGTTGCGCACGAGGTGGACGAGCTGGCCGCCGCGCTGCTCGCGGCTGTCAGGGCGTGCGCCGATGGGTGAGTGCTGCCCTGCTGGCGTTCTCGCCACGACGGTCGGTGGACGAAAAGGCGCGGCGAGCTGCCGGCGGTGCGCGAGCTGGTCCGCCATGGTCTGCTGGCCTGACGAGTGGGCCCCGAGACCCGCACGCGGCCGGCACCGAGGACAGCACCGAGGTCAGCACCGACACGGAGCAGAGGGCATGGCCCCGGGAACCGAACCCGCGAGCGACGGAGGGCGCCGGTGAGGGCGGTCTCGGCGCGGGTCAGCAGGGCCTCGGTCAGGGTGGACGGCGAGGTGGCGGAAAAGATCGACGAGCGGCGGCTGCTGGTGCTGCTCGGGTGCACCGCCGAGGACGGCGCCGGAGCAGGACGAGGTGATGGCCCGCAAGCTGCACGCGCTGCGGTGCCTGCGCGACGAGGAGTCCTGCCAGCGTCGCGCACCGCTGCTGGTGTCAGCCAGTTACCCTCTACGGAGACCCCGCAAGGACGCCGGGTCGTGGTCCGCCGCCGCCGACGGATCGGCGGAACCGGCTGGTGCAGGACGTGGTGGCCCGGATGAGCGAACCGTGGCGCCCGGGTGGAGACCGGCCGGTCGGCGCGATGATGGCCGTCGAGTCGGTCAACGAAGGGCCTGTTCCACAGTGCTGGTGGAGTGCCCCGCCGGACGGCTGAGCTCAGCCTGGAACACGCAAAGGCCGCCGACGAGGGGGGGGGGAGCGTACCGGGCGTCCGCGATGTAGCTTCGGGAGCAGGTCCAGTGGGTGCGGTCCAGACGGCCAGATCGGCCAGGTTCCCCTCGGCGATCCGGCCGGTTTTTTCTCGCGTGGGTGAGCGTAGGCCGAGCCGGCGGTTTTTTGTAGAGGTCCAGCGCGGTCGGCCAGCGCGATGCGTGCTCGGGCGGAACGGCGCCTGGGACCTCTACACCGCCGGCTCGGCCTACGTCACCCACCCGAGGAACCGCCGGATCGCCGAGGGGACCTGGCGATCTGGCAGTCCTGGACCGCAACCAATGGACCTGCTCCCGAGCACATCGAGGACGCCCAGTACGGCCTCACCTTCGTAGGGCGGCAGGTGAGGGTTCCAGGGCTTGAGGCTAAGCGGCCGGCGGGGGGGCATGGGGGCACCTCCACCAGCACGGTGTGAACGGCCCGTCGTGACCGACTAGACGGCCACATCGCGCCCGAACCGGCCGGTCTCCACCCGGGCGCCACGTTTCGCGCAGAAGGGGCCACCAGTCCTGCACCCAGCGGGTTCCGCCCGATCCGGCGGGCGGCGGCGGACCAGACGGCCGGCGTCCCTTGCGGGTGCTCAGTAGAGGGTGAATGGCTGGACCACAGCAGCGGTGCGCCGACGCTGGGCAGGAATCCTCGTCGAGCAGAAGCCGCGCTCGTGCAGCTTGCGGGCCACCCCTCGGCCTGCTCGCGCCGTCCTCGCGGTGAACCCCGAGCAGCACCCAGCAGACCCGGATCGTCGATCTTGCCGACACACCTCGGTCCACCCGGACCGAGGCCCTGCTGACCCGCGCCGCGACCGCCCTTCACCGGCGCCCTCCGGCGCTCGCGGGTTCGGGTTCCGGGGCCATGACCGCGGCTCCGTTGTCGGCTGCTGACCTCGGTGCTGGCCTCGTTGCCGGCCTCGGTGCTGGTCTCGGGGCCCACTCGGCCGGCCACAGCAGAACCATGGGCGGACACAGCTCGCCACCGACGGCGGCTCGCCGCGGCCAGTTCGTCCCCGACCGGTCGTGCGAGAACGCCAAGAAGGGCCAGCAGCTCACCCAGCGCAGGCACGCACGACAGCCGGCGAGCAGCGCGGGCGCCAGCTCGTCTCCAAATCGTGGAAGCCAACCCGGGCCGTCCCGTCGGCGCACGGTGGCCAGCAGGTACCCCAGCCGGACTCCCCGGGGCGGGCGGTGCGCTCCAGCACCACGCTCGGCGCCAACCACCAGCCGGCGTCCAACAGGGCACCGTCGCCGGCCGGGTGCGCAGCCAGGCCACCCGGTCCACCAGCCCTCGGTCTCCCGGCCCAGCGGATCGGCGAGAGCTGTGGCAGGTTCCTCACACAGCACAGTCGGCTCGGCCGCCCGGCGGGGAAACGGTGCGGCGCAGCGTGATGAACCCGAAGCCGACGGAGCCTCCACCTGGTGCGAGTCGCCCAGGGACAGCAACTCTCGCGTGTGGCGCCCGGCGGGGGGGACGGGTCGGATCCCGGAGTCGCGCAGCCAGGTTGCCACGTACAGGCGCCGGGTCGGCCACCTCGAGAGTGCACGAAACCAAGCTCTACCACGGCCGCAACGAGAGGCAGCAACGAGGTCACCCGGTCCGGCCAGTCCTGCCCGCGCACGTGCAGCCGCAGGCCAGCAGCTGGGCCCACCACGCCCTCGGCGAGCATGAACGGGCAGCGCGCCGAACAGCCGGGCGGCCAGTCATCCCGGGCCCGCCCGGAGGAACCGTAGGTGTGCCGCCCCCCGGGGCGGGCGGCCACGAACGGCGGATTGTGACGATTGGTCGAACCGCTCGCCGGGCACCGGCTCCAGCCAGGAACAGCCCGCCGGCAGCCAACATCCACACCGCTGAGCGCGAAGTGGCCCGGGCCAGGGCCACGCCCTCGGGTTGACGTCGTGGCACCAGGTGCTGGGCGCTGCAGGGCGGCGTGCAGCGCCGCACACCGCACCCGGTGCCAGGTCGAGCAAGCGCCCTACCGGTCGGCGCACGTGGCGGTGGCCAGGCTCAGCGGCTTCCTGGTCGCGCTCCAGGTAAAGGACTGCATCGCCTTAGATGCGGCCCTCATTCATCCGGGCCGGCGCCCGGGCGAACGCCGAGGCAGCGACTCCGGCAAACCCTTTGCCCCGCAGACGTAACCAGGGGAAGCCATCGAGCCGGGATGATTCCGGCACGCCGGCCCCCGCGGGGTGCGCTCCTTTTGCGATGCACGATCACGTCGCCGCTCAACTCCAGCGATGACGTGGGTTTCTTTCAAGCCGAAGTTGTGGTGGTTCCGATATCCGAGGATATCACGACCGCGCCCAAGCTTTTGGCGATTGTGGGGATGGCGCGTTGTTCGCTTGCGGCGTAGTGGCCCCCCATCAGGTTCATCGCGACCCCAGTCTCCTGGACCGTCGGCCTCGTCGATGCGAAGAGCCACGCGAGACGCTTGAGTTCCTTGGGGCAACTGCTCAATGCAGGGCCTCGCGCGCTTGCTGTTAGAAGTCGCACACCTGCGCGCCGGTGCGCGCGGCCGAGTGGGTGAGTAGCGCGAGGTCGAACGATTCCCCCGGCCAAGACCGAACGCTGCGCCTGCCCCTCCGCACCGTCCAGCACCGGGACTCCACGATGAACGCGCCGAACTCGACGAAAAATGGTTCGCCCGAGCCGCTCGTGCCCAGCTGCGCCCAAGCCTGTCGAGCAGAAGGTGGTGACCGGAGACACGCTCCGTCTTGTCCCAATTACGTCATGGTGCCGGCGCTGCTGAACTCACAAACCAGCCCGAAGCGCGCCTCGCTTCGAAGAGGTGTCGCGAAGGGCGATCTCGCTGTCGGGCCGAGGGTGTTCGCTTTGCGTCATAGACGGTGAGTTTCATGCGGCAGCAATGGCCCGCAAAAGCCGTAAGGAATCACTCCGTGTCGGTCGCGAGCACGCGCGACCGGCAAAGCCGTAACCCACGGAGCATTCCGGCATCAGCGCACCCGCCACCGCGACCGGCACAGCGCACACGCCCGGGTTTTTTTTGGCATCTGCTTTACCGCCTCGGCATTCGAGCCCCTCGCCCCATGGTGCACCGCGGTGTTCTCACGCGGGGTGAAAGCCGGGGATAGAGGGGCGAGCCGCGGACGGCGAGCAGTTCGATGCCAAGTACGGCGAGGATTCTCCACGAGTTGCAGATCTCTCCTCAAGGAGCGCGCCGTTCGTTGCCCGTGCGCGATGAAGTTCTGATGATAGTGCGCGAGCCGAATCGGCTCGCCAACAGGCACGCCGAGGAGGATGAGGTCTTTGCTGTTTCATTCGTTTCAGTCAGCATTCGGCGACGATCGTGGGACCTAATTGTCACGAGCCTTTCGAGATAAGCGCCCCGGCGTAATCGCGGTGTGATCTCACATTCGATAAACTTCCAGTTATAGTATTACTTGGCGCGTACCCGGCGACATGCCGATTGACCGCGTCCCTCTCTTCACAGCCATTACAATGTTGGGACCGGTACCGCTTTGTCGGCAATCACAAGTAACGACATTTCGGGCAAAATCGGATCGGGGAAGAGCAAGGGATTGCGGGCGCACACAGCGGCGCTTCAGGGATTGTTGAGGAGGGACGCAGATTCGCGTACGAGAGGGCTCGATACGGCTGGCCATACGCACTGTGGCCCCACAACAAAGTCACCGATCTGGACTATGGGAAGCAATCGCAGTGAACAGAAATGTTCGGGGGCGGTTTGCTTCCTTGCCCTTATTAGAAAGAGTAAATACTGATCGCCCTGTCAAGTCGGAGACCCAGCATATCGAACGATTCTTTGTTCCCGGACGGCGCCGCTTTTACCTATCGCGTCGCGAGAATGAATCTGTGGTTATCGATCCAGAACGGAACGTTGGCAATGATCTAGATTACCTCGCGCGGAATAGTCTAAGCTGAACGCCTCATACTGACCCACCCCCACGCGGACTTGTGGCTGGCCAAGCCGCGCGGACTGCACGATCCGGCCGACTCCGATCATCCCTCCGAACAGGCCCCGGCAACCTTTGTACACAATACTTGAAAGCGGGTGATCGATCGCATTGGGAACGGCGAGCCCGAGGGTGATTGAACACCGGGTCATTCCCCGGACAGATCTGTCTGGTGTCCTGGAGTACGGTCTGCCCGTCGCTTATTTTCAGGTGACACCCTTTTTGCCGGTGGACGAAATCAGGACTCACGCCCGAAGGGCGGCGCGTGACGCGACCTTCCCGGCATATTGGCCGAGAATCGGGCTTTACGACGGTGGCGTTATTGCAAAACTTTGTGAAACGATTGACGTGATCGGGCGGAGCTTGGCTCGAAAGAAAGGGAGGCTCACGCCGGTCGAGGTTGCCGAACTGTTGGCCGTCTTACTGGCGGAGGGTCTCTCACAAGAGCGCGCTTGTGACATACTTCAAGCCGAGGTTTCCTGCTGTTCGCTGAGGAGTCTTGCTCGACGCTGGGATTGGGTGCGGGTTGTGATGGGCGATCTAATCGATGAGGGGTTTTAACGTACTTTTGCGCTCTGGCTGTAGGATCGCGCGCGACGCCGCGACCCAATACCTCGAAGTTTCAAATCGCATCACTCTGGGCCTGCGTCAGCCGGGTGCCATTCCGGTCTACCCCGTCAACAGTTTTGGAGTGCGTCGGCATCTCCAAGCGTGACACAAGAGGACGGTTGCGCCTAACGCGAAATGAATCCACCTTCGTTGGCGAGCCAGTGCGGCAGCACGAGACATCGACTGACAGCATGATGCGCTCGAGTGTTCCACCAGACCCGCGGGAGGGATGTGTGTCGTGGCTTGACGACATCTGGCCTAGTAAGGAGCAAAGGGGCTGCCAGTTGATAATAGTTGCCAACATTCTCGAGGTCATAGCCAAATCACCCCCCAGCCAAGAGCTCCGAATGATAGCGGTTTTTTGCGAGCATTAGCTTTTCCGGGCCGGGGGCAAGCGATCAGCGGTACCAGAGCATCGCGATCATGTACGCCAGAATCGTCGGTCGCGGTCGCGATGCTCCAGTCTTCCCAATCGATCAACCTGAAACGCGCAGCCAGCCGGGGCGCTGGTCAAGCAGCCGTTCCGTTCGAGAGCTCGCGCCGCGCTCGCGGAGACACAAGCTCGTTGAATCGATCCGTTGAAAAGTACAAACTTTTTTGCCAAAATTCGCAAGTTCCGGTCGAATGATCGGCGTTGTGGCCCAGGCCCAAACGGATGTAGCAGGAGCGGACCCGTTCCAACCATGCGCCGTGAAAACCAACGCCCCTGAATATTGATTTCGCATTGCGCGGACGCCGGCAGGAGTGCCACTTGTCGGGAAGAGCAAGTGCTTCGTCAAACTCTTCGAGCAGCAGATGCCACGCGTGAACTCCGCGGTCTCGACGGGCTTCAAAACGTAGACTCGGCGCGTTTGCGTTTCGGTTCCTCGTCTTCCGGTCGCACCGGAAGCTATGGGAGCGAGCTTCTTTAGGCAACTCACTGCCGCCGACTCCTCTCTGCAAACGCGCGAGGAGCCTATGACTCCGATTGGCGCAGCGCTTCGTGATGCTTTTGCCTTTGCCGCGGCGGTGGGGACTCGTTGTCACGCCCGCTCTGTACCAAGTTCGATTGGGGTCATATCAGATTTCCGACGGCATGTCGCCCTTAGGTCGATCGCGTGGGTTTGACCGGTGGCGTCGGCGGATGAGGTATGCAATCCTGACTCGTTTTGGGAATTCTGGGGGGATGATGTCGCCGGCGGCTCTGAGCCTGATAACTTGAGCAACAGCTAAAGCAGGATCTTGTGCAACGAGAACCGGCAGCAGGAGGCGTACGAATGGGCCATTCGACGGTCCAGGATTGGCATGACGATCGACTGGGACGTCGACATTACGGTTGACGACGGTGTCGTGCTCCGAGGGCGAGTGTTGTCGACCAAAGATCTGGCGAACCTGTCAGGTCTTCTTCTTGATGACCACGGCCCCTATGCACGGGCCTTTCTCAAGCAGTGGGTTTTTATCCGAACGCATGGCAGAAGATTGATCGCCAATCACCTGATTGGTCGCGTACGGTTCGACTAAAAAATATCAGGAATTGGGAGGTGTCGATCCGGAGAAATGGGTGCCCCATGGCTACGACTGACGTGCGCGTCGATTTTCCGTGGAACGGGCCGTGAACCGGGTTTATCGATCATTTCTCGCCGCGCGAGACCCGGGGGACCTCACGAATGCATAGAGTGGGCCGCGCGGACAGCCATGGTCAAATGGCAAGGATCGGCCTTTCAGGCGTCCCGTATACGGAATTAACCAGTGGCATGTCGCTTCATTGCAGCAGCCGGCATCTCAGCGATGTGCATTGGGAAAGGCGCTGCCGATTGGTATCGCGCTAGACCCATACGTTG
>Ga0179593_1668346_pt1 | contig 12144 bp, 19 predicted proteins | sample CZODoug2_1_08_16_FD_185931 | JGI IMG/M metagenome (GOLD analysis project Ga0179593, IMG submission 185931) | Vadose zone soil fungal communities from Angelo Coast Range Reserve, California, USA - CZODoug2_1_08_16fungal (PacBio error correction) | ecosystem: Environmental > Terrestrial > Soil >... | reverse complement strand
TTCTTTTTCCTTTTTTTCTCTTCCGACACGCTTCGGAGTAGCCTTCTAGTTTTTAGCCGTCGTCTTTCTTTCCTTTTTTTTTTTCTGCAGAGCCGCGGAAACGTGTGGTGGCCCTTTTTCGTAGAGCGACGTCGTCGAGTGTCCTCTGCCCTCTCCTGCCAGGGGATCTTTCCCCTCTCCCGAATTAAAGAGCGGCCTCCCCTTTTCCTTTTTCCTCCCTCCTCGGGACATGATTCGCGATAGATGTTGTTTTTTTAGAACCTGTGCGGCGTTTTTTCTTGCTTTTTTTGGGTCGTCTGTTAGATAGGCCCCCTTTGATTGTCGTAGTGGGATTCTCCGGCATGTTTTTGGTTGTACGTGTATTGAGGTTGTTTCTTTTCCCCCTTCCCTTGGCTTCGTGCCGCTTGGCCTGGCCCCCCCTTTTTTCGAAACTACGCCAGAACCCCCTTTTTTCTTGCTGGCGGCCGGCATGCCCCTTTCCCAGCACAACTTAACAGCGGGGCGCAGTTTTTTCCCAACACCCCACCCCCTTTTCCCTGCTCTGAATAGGACCGAATTCCGGGGCGGGGTTGACAAACAGGACTCCTTCTATATAAAAGGGCTGGTTTTGGCCAATCACTGCCCTTCTCGCTCTTTCCTCTGTCTTCGCCTACCTTCCGTACGTCGTCTTCGTTATCTGTAAAGTCTCGGGAGGTTTAATAGTCTGGGTGACTTTGCCAACATTAAGCCACCGTGAGAGAGGACAGACCAATGCCTCAGCCCGTATCCGGATGTCGACAAATCTTTGTCTAGTCCTTCCCAAGCATACGAACCCTTTTGTGGCCGCCCTCCTTTCCCCAAACACAACAGCCCTCTTCTCCTTCCTCCATCTGGGAAAATCCCCAGTGCCCTTTGCCCTTTTTTTTTTCGAAATGTTGTTCTCCCTTTTTTCCTTCCCGCTTGTTAAATGAAAGAGAGGGTCACTCCCTTTTCTCCCTCTCCGTCGCGCGTGGCCGGCCCGCCTGGTCGGCCACGAATAGAGCGTTTCCCTTTTTTTCCCCGTCATTTCGGCGTTTCAGGCTCTCCGTGTGCCCCCCCTTCGCTTTCCCCCTTCCTCCGATTTGCCGACAGAGTGTGACAAAACGCGCCCTCTTTTTTCTCCCCTCTCCACGGCAACGTGGAGAGCGAAAAGGGGTTCCCCCCTTTTCGGTTCTTCGCGATCGTTTTGTCCTTCTTTTCTCTAATTCTGGCGGGAGAGGGGACTTTCTTTTCCCCTTTCTCTCCCCTCCCTCCCCCCAACCAGCGGCCAATCCCCTTTTTCCCCTTATTCTCGGCAACTTTACATTTTTCCCCTTTCTCCCCCAAGACATGATCGCGACGGCAAATAGACATCTTTTTCTTCCCCTTCCCCCTTCCCCTCCTCTCCGCAGGCATGAAAAGTACAGCAAGCCCCCTTTTTTGCATCGAACTGCCCCCCTTCGGGGCCGATAAAAACGGTTTTCCCACCCTTTCTCTTTTTTTTTCTCTCGGATGGAGTCCAGGCGTCGACTTTTACACGTTTGCCTTTTCCAAGGGCTGATTTTGAGGGACTTCTTTTTCCTTTTTTCCCTCCCCCGTTAGAAACCCCTCTTTTTTTGAGAGACTTGTTCTTAACCTGCCTTCCCCCACGTATAGAGAGCAGAAAAATTTGTTTTTTTTTTCTTTCAACGTTGTCATGGTGCCTCTTTTTCCATTTCAGCACCGAAACGTTTGCCCCCCCCTTTTGCAAGAAACTTCTTTGTTTCCCCCACTTTCCCTCCCGGGGCCTATTTAGAATCCTGTCCTGACTGCGCTTCTTCCTCTTAAATGATGTAGATTTTCCTTTTTCCTAGTCGTGGTGAGGACAGTCCCTCCTCATGGCCCTCTCCCTTCCCCTTCCCCTCCTTGGAAAAGGAGAAGGCTATGAAAGGGATTCTTTTTTTTGGTTGGATCTCCCTTACGCGGCTTTCCCCCCTTTTTTTTTCGCAGGACCACTTTCCCCTTTTTCCTTCTCCGGCCCCTCCAAACCAGGGCGACGTGTTGGCTCCCCCTCTCACGTGCGGGGGCGAGGCTTCCCTGGGAATGACAGCGCTGCCCCCCGTTTGAACATTGCTCCGCAACCCTTTTCCCTTTCTTTCGTGGGAATTCTTCCCCCACTCTTTTTTCTCTCATGGAAACGTCCCCCAGTAATCTCTTGTTTCCCGGGGCAAGGACGAAGGATTTCCCTTTCCTCTTTCGTTGCTGCCCTGAAGCCACGAGGACCTCCCCCTTTGGCCGAGGGCGATTTTTTTAATGCTAAAAAGAAAGTGGTCCCTCTTCCCTTCCCCCCCCCCCTTTCTGCTTCCACCCAGGCTAAAGGGTTTTCTTCTTTCGTAAAAATTCCAGATTTTTTTCCCTTTCTTTTATTCCACAAGAATTCGTTAAGGGATGTTTTTTTTAATTACGAACGAATTCTGTCTTTTTTTTTCTTTTAGGTATGATTGGAGAGGGAAGACCCCTCTCTTTTTCCCCTGTTTTACTTCAACTCTGAAGATAGAATTGGAGAGCCATCACCGGGTCACTCAGGCTCTCCGGTGGTGGCGTCCGAAATTGTTTTTTCCCCCTTTCCTTTCCTCAGCAGTTGGGGAACACGACAAACAATTGTTGTCCTTTCACATCTCTTTTTTTATGTAGTTTGCTCCTTTAATTCCAGGGGACTCATCTTTTCTCTCCCCCGAAAAAAAAAAAGGAGAACCTTCCCGACTAAGATCTCATAAAACCTTTCAACGCTTCCAAGCCTCCATTTCCCTTCCCCAGTCTTCCCTCCTCGTAAAATGTTTAGACTCTCTAGTTAGCTCTGCTGAACCCTCTTTTTTTTTTCCCTCTTACTCGCGATAATGATCCGACCCTTTCGTCTTTTGGGGGATTCTGCTGCTTCCGAAAGGAAGAAGAGAGATTCCTCCCCTTTCCCCCCCCCCTCCTACCTATATTCTTCTCAGAAGAAGTAGATATCAGTCCTTTCTCTCCCCCAAGTTGCCGTCTTTTCTTGGAGTTCGAAGAATCCCCTCCCTCCCTACTTTCCGGGACATAAACTTTTTTTTACCCTTATTACGAATGTGCCCGCGTCTTCACTCTTCGAAAAGGATAGACTATGTTATACTCTTCCCTTTTTTTTTTTTTTTTCCCCCCCTCCCTTTTCCTAGCACGTCAATCGTAGGATGGCCACGACTCTCCTTCCCGGCTTGGTTCACTCCTTCTTTTCCAGTAGTAGTAGGACGGCGTCTTCTAAATTCACCGTTATTCCTTTTTTTTTTCCCCTCGGTTTGAGTTTTAGATCCTTTGTGTCCCTGGCGAGGGTGATGATGGCCTTCCTTTTTTTTTTTTCTTTCTTTTCCCCGCTCCGCCATGCAGAAGTAAAGCGATTCCTTCCCTCTTTTTAGATACGCGGGACTGTCGGATTAAGGAGGTTAGAGCCTTTTTTTCTCCCTCTTGCAGAGAAGACAATAGACATGTCCTCCCACCACATACGCGGTACCTTATTTGGCCGGAGGATGTTTCCTCTTAAGGCTCGAATCGCAGTTGTCCAGGAGCCGGTACTGAAGATCATTGTAGCTCTTCTCCATGCTCCACCTTATGTCTGATCTGGCGAGAGTAGACTTGATATTTTTCTTTCTCCCCACCCCCTGGTTTTTTGCCTTCACCCCCCTAATTCCATTAGTCCTTTCTCCACCTTCTTTATTGGCAGACCTGTCCTTTTTCCTCTTTTTCGGACCCCTTTTCTTTTTTTCTTTCTTTTTTTCTGTTGGTGGTATTTTTTTTCTTCTTTAGTCTGTTCGTGCTTGACTCACATCATGTGTTAGGTGCACGTTCCCCTTTCCTTTTTGGTTGCCGTTCTTCTGTTTTTTTCTTTTTCCCCCCCCCCTTCGCATCCCCCCTTCCTCCCCCTTCGCCGCCCTTTCTTTTTTCTTTCTCTTTGTTATTTTGTTCATCCCCCTTTTTCCCTTTCCCTCCCTCCCTTTAGTTTCATCGCCGTTGGGTCATTTAGGTTCTCGTCTTCTTTCTTTATCTCCCTTTTCCCCCTTGGAAATTGGGTTTAGTGATGCAGGTTCCTGTTTTTTCTTTTTCTTTCCCCGCGCGAATTCTTCTTTTCCCCTAGCCCCTCCCCCCTCCTTCTTTCCCCCCCCTTTCTTTTTTTTTTCCCCCAAAAGCGAGCTTGTTAACAGCCCCGTCTTTTTTTGTCCTTCCATTGTGTTCATTTTTTTTTTTCGTCTCTCCCCCCCCTCCGTAGATTCTGTAGTCCACCCCCTTTCCCTTTTTCTCCCCCTTTCTTTTACCTTTTTACGAGCGGTTAGCCCTCTTCTTTGCTTAGGTTTTTTTTTATCTTTTCCTTCCTTAGATTTTTCCCCTTTTGATTCCCTCCTCCTTGCTTTTTCCCCTCCAGACCCTCCCCCTTTTCTCTGTTCCCATTTTTTTTTATTTGCCTTCATCTTTTTCGACACCAAGCATACGGCCCACACCATTCCCCCGTTTTTCCTTTTTTGTTTTTTCTTTTTTTTTTTCCCCTGGAGGATGTAAATGGCGAAACACCCTTTCTTTCTTTTTTTTCCTTTCCCCCCCCCCCCCTTCAGCTCCCTTTTTCCACCCACACAGGTAGTAGAGTCCATGGTCCATTCTTGCCTTTTTTTTGTTCCCCCCCCTATTGGTGTTCCTTTTCAGTCGCTTTGTTTGGAACATCTCCTTTTTTTTGCCTTCATTTTTTTGGCGTCTTGTCAATTATTTTGCTCTTCCGGCGCTTTTTTTTTTTTTTTCCACACCTTTTTCCTTTTCCCTTTTTCCCCATTTGCCCCCTTTTTCTTCAGTCGTGTCCCGTTTGTGCCATTCCCCTTTATTCCTCAGGGCTTTCGTCATGCGTAGGACTTAAACCTATCCCATCTTCTTTTTTCTTCTCTTTCCTTGGCCCTCCGCCGACGTGTCGCGTTCACAAGTTGGTGTCAGTGGGATCCTCCCTACCATTATGTTTGCCAGGCCTCTTACCCCCCTGTTTTTTCCTTCCCTATTCATGCGAATTTGACAGTGTTTAAGCGTCACGTAACCACTTCTCCGCTCTTTCGTCCGCCGATAGATTTCCTTTTTTTCTCTGTTCCTTTCCCCTTTGTTTTTTGCTTTCCCCATATTCCACCCTACCCCCCCCCCCGCGCCGTGTTCAGCTTCACTCCCCCCCTCCGTCGTTTTTTTCTTTTCCTCCCCTTGCACTTGCTGCCAGGATGAGAATATTTTTCTCCATTGTCGCCTGTTTTATTCTCCCCTTTCGGGGAACCCTCCTCTCCTTCCGGGCAGGATTTTTTTCGGGCCAGCGCGTCCGGATCTTGGACAGAGAAGGTAATGCATCCCCCCCCCCTTTCTCTTTTCGACAGCGCCTTTCATTTTTCCCATTTTTCATTTCACCCCTTTGCAGTGCCTCACCCCTCCCTTTTCATAGACAGAATTTCCCTCCCCCCTGGTGCAAAAGTTAATAGAGATCCTCCCTTACGATGCGAACAGAGGTCCGTTTCCTTCCCCCAAGAAGTAGTTGTCCCCCCCCCTTCCTCCCCGTTTTGGCCAAAGTTACGGTCTGCTTAGCGCTTTTCCTTCTCCTTGAAACCTTGATATTTAAAACTTTTGTGCTCGCGGAGACGTGGAAATTGTTCTTTCTCCCCTCCCCCCCCCCCCCTTCCTTTTTTTTCCTTCTACTCAGTTGTTGTTGTGCCCTCCCTTTCGGTCAAGGCCACGTCCCCCCTCCAAATCAAGCCTGGGAGCCTTTTTTTTTTCCCCCCCCCCTTATGGGCATCGAACTCCCGCGCGCGAAGCGCTTCCCCAACCGTGTTGAGCTTCCTTTCGCAACTTCTTGGTTCCTTCCCCCTTCCTTTTTTTCTCATAAGACGGTTTTGGCTTGAGAATGTTGCCCCCTCTCGCTTTTTTTTGCAGAGAGATAGTTCTTTTTCCCTTCTTTCCCCCTGGATCTTCATGGTAATGTTGCCGAAATCCCTTCCCTCCCGTAGACGGCTGTTCCCGGGATCTGGAAGATTTTCTGAGCGACAGAAAAATTCCCCCTAGCCCAGGAATTCGTCCTTGTCCTTTTTCCTTTCCTTCCGGAAAGATTTTCCTTTTAGTTGTGCTCCTCGCCCGGTGAGATAGAAAGTTCCTTTTTTTCCTTCTCTGGCTGGAAAGGTCTACCGTGCCGGGTTGTCACAGCTGCGGGTTCCCACCCTCTCGGGAGGGGGACAGTTAGACACATTTCCCTTTTCCCTTTTTTCCCTCTCCCCTTTTTGAAAACGACGATGATTACCAAAGGTCGGCCTTCCTTTGGCAAGGACTTCCCTCCCCCCGCTTCGGCCATCAAGGCTTTTCCTTTCAGGCGAAAACTCATTCTTTCGCCTGAAAAATTGCTCAAGTGTTTTCTCCTTCCCCTCTCCCCTTTTTGTCAGGAAGAAAGATTTATTCCCGAATTCGTTCAGGTTTGCTTTTTCTTGGAAAAGAATTAGGAGGGCCCCCCCCCGGAAAGTTTCGTATGCTTTTTTTTTGGCTGGGAAGTCCCCTTCTGCCTGCCTCTTGGCCACGCCAGAACCCCGTTTCCCCTCTTTTTCCCCCTTTGGGGTGGCGTTTTTTTTCGTGGGGCACCTCCCCCCCCTTTGCCCTTTTCCCTCTTTTCCTCCATCAGAACACAGGGCCTTGTTCGGCGTCTCAGACCTCATGAAAGTCTGCTTGGATTCCTCTTTCTCCCTGTTTCCTCCCCGCCGGATACACAACCATCCCCTTTTCCCCTCCGTAAAACTTCGCCAACCACCCTGGCAAGACAGGGAGATCCCTTATCTGACCCCCTTCTTCCGATTCGTTTTGGTCGCCGTATCCCGATAACGCCGACCCCCTTTGCGTTTTCCTCTTTTTCGGCAACAAGAGACATCCCTCGCCTTAGAAAAACAGTCGCTCTTTGCCTTTTCCCAATGAGGTTTCTTTTCTTCACGTCCCGAGACGCTGGCCCTAGGGACGGCGACAGAGATCGTGTTTCTTCCTCCTCCTTCGTGAACCCCTTCCCACGTTTTTATCGACGCGTGTACCTACCCCCCTTTTCTTTTTTCTTTTTTGAAAGTTACGCGACTTTTTTCATCGGCCCCACGCCCCCTTATACTCCGAAAGCTCGGAATCGCCTATTTTCCTTTTTTTCCTCCTAGTCCTTTCTATCTTATTTTTAATCCTCCTCCTTCTTCCGAGCCTATCGGATTGCCGACGCTTCGGCGTCCTTTTCCGTTTGAGCCGTAGTAGTAGGAGGAGTAGTCTCCCCCTTCCCCCCCCCCTTCTTTTTTTCCCTTTTTTCAAAGGGTATATGGTCCGCTTCTCCCTCCGTCCTGGAGAGTGTTCTTGATGGACAGACGTAGAGGCTGTGCCCTTTCCCTTTTTTTTTTCTGCTTTTACAGCGCGGGACGCTTTTTTTCCTCCATTCCTTTTTTTTTCCTTCTTTCGCTAGTAGATGATTGAGAACTCTTTTTCCACCCCGCCGGAGGCTTCTAAACAGGTATAGATTCTTTGTTTCTTTTCTTTTTTTTTTGATAGACGGGATGACTCGGATTCTTTTTTTTCTGCGGGTAGTGCCACGGGTTGCTCCTTTTCTTTTTTCTTGCGACTTGGGCCCCCCTCCTCTTCCTTCCCTTTCCTTTTTTCCCTCTTTTTCCCCAGGCACACTGGTTCTGATTGCTTCCCCTCCGTTGTGGTGCACCACCACTTTCCTACCACATTCTTAGGGGCACGCCCCCACGCCCGCCTTTTTCTTGCGGGAAAGGTTTTGTTCACATTTGCGCCTCCTCCGCGCAGAAAGTTGACCCTTTCCCCCCCCTGTCGCGGATTCGCCCATTTCCTTTCCCCCGCAACGGTCCCGTCGACCAGAATTGAGTTGCGTCGACCCCCTTTTCCCCCCCCCCGCCCTGTATATAGAAGGTTGGGTTGTCCTCTTTTCAGCTCTGTTCTTGCCGGGGCTCCCCCCCTTCCCCCCCCGCTAGACAATAACACTTCTCTCCTTTGTTTCCTTCCCCCTAACCATATGAGGTTCTATGTTACATTCACAATCTCGTCCATTCATTTGCATGTGGGAATCCTTTCCAGTTTTCGGCTCCTTTCTTCTTCCTGAGCAGTGCTAGTAACTCGGTCCTTCCCTAGTTTCCCAGGCTCTCGTTCCCTTTTCGTCGAGCACCACTTGTCTACACGAATGCTTTCTTTCTCTTCCCCTTTTCCCTGGTGCGCCTCATTCTCCCTATTGCTTCAGTCATTCCCCTCGTGCGAGCGAAATTCCCCGGTGTGAGATTTCCTCCTTTCTTTTTTTCCCACCCTTTTTTTTTTTTTTCTTTGATCGTCTTTTGTACAGACGAGCGCACCCCCTTTCTTATGAGTAGTTTTTATTTTGTTTCTGGGCACCAGCTTGCTTCCCTTTCTAAACCTCCCACAGAGGCAACCATGCCTCTTTTCCCCCTTTTTTTTTTTTACCCCCACGGCCCTGGACAGTTTTGGTCTTCTGTGATTTTTTCTCCCTTTTTCTGACACACGTGGTTTACGTTCCGCTTATTCTATCCCCCCACATCGACTATCATTCATGGACGAGAAGCCCCGTCCCCCCCCGATCCTTCCTTTTTTCTGCAGGACAACCGATCATTGTTTTTTCCTCCTTGCTTATCCTTTTGTGAATGCCTCCCATCCAATTTTCCCCTCCTCGTATGTTATGCAACACAACCGGTTTCTCAGTCCCCTTTTTCGGTCGGGCCGACCGTTTTTTTTTTAGGTCACTCCATTTCACTGTTGAGTATCCCTCTGGCACAAGGTTGCATTGTGATTTTTTTGGATTGTCCGTGCTCTTCTTCTTCTTCTTTCCCGCTTAGAAACATCTCCCTTTTTTTTTCTGTTATGTTGCACACGGATCCGCTTCCTCTCACGACCACAAATCAAGCCTTTCTCCCTTTTTTTCCTCTTTTCCATCGAATCGGCCCCGCCTCTTCTTCCCACTGCACAAACGTTGCCCTCTTCCCCGTGGCGCAACTTTCTGGGTGGGCCTTTCTTTTTTCCCTTCCCTTATTCGCATAATGGACGCGCTTCGATTTTTTTTCTCCCCTGCTTCCGTATCCATTTGATTTCTTTTCTAGGGCACGGCAACAGGGGAATTATTGGTCTCTCCTGTCCTTTTCCTTCCCCTTTTCCCTTTTCCATCCTTTCCTTTTGTCCGACATCTCCCTCTTTTGGACCGTTTTTCTTTTTGGGCCTTTTTTTTGGGTCGGCATACTAAAGGTAAGCTCCTGTGCCCTTCACTTCCCCTTTTCTTTCTCTTCTTTCAGTTTCTGTTTTTGAAGATTTTTCTTTTTTTTTTTGCCTTTTGATTTCCGGGGGAGATCCATCACCTTGCAACCCCCGTGCAGTGTGTTGCTTGTAGGCGTCGTCCATGGTTTCTTTTTTTTTTTTTCCTCTTCTCTCGCCCCCCCCGGGCTGGGCTCCAAAGCTTCTTTTTCCCTGTGGCCCTGTTTACATGACGCACCTCTTTTTACCTACCTTCTGACAGAGAATTGGTATTACGACGGCTGCTTCCTTTCCTTTTCAAGTGAAGGAAGGAGGGAAAGATCTCTTTTTCCGAGAGGAATGGGTTAGTGCATACTTTTTTTTTTTCCTTCCCCGGAAAGACAATTTCGGGTGGGTTGTTCGGTCCCCAACAAACCCCCCCCCCCACACCGCCGTAACCTTTTTCTGTCGTTTCTTTTGCTTTTTTTGTTTTTTAACTTGAGACAAACCGGTTATTAGTTAAAATTTTGTGTCGAATTAATGTTTATAAGGTAAAGAGACGGATGGTCGCAGGACCGTGCAACCCACTCTGTCTTCTCTTCCTCCCCCCTTTTTTTTTTTTCTTTTTTTTCTTTTTCCTTCCCTTTTCCCCTTCTTTCCCTTTTTTTTTCCCTCTTTCCCTTTTTCCTTACTTTTTTTTTTTCTTTTTGTCCTCTATCATTGTACAGTCGCCTTCCACCCATGCCTCAAGGTTTTTTCTCTGCCTTTCTTTTTCTTCCTGAAAGATGGAAGCGAGCCTCCTGTGGGGTGGTCGAACAGAAACCCTCCTCAGCAGGACCGTTTCGTAGGATGGCGCTTTTCCTTTCCGAATAAGGCTAAGGGTAAGTCAACCCCTACTTTCCACGCCAGACCACCCCTTTTCCCGCGCGGGGTGGCGTGACCCCCTTTTCTGCCCCCAGGCCGTTGGGGGCCCTCTTTCGGGCGTCTGGAATGCACGTCCCTCCCTTCCTCCTTTCCTTTTTTTCCCTAAGACAGATTGAAATCGCTTGGCGGTCGCAAGCTTCATCGCCCTAACAAGGAGTGTCAACCAGTGGCCCTTCCCCCCTTTTCGACCAACGCCGTCCACTCCACGACCAAATCGCGGGCAGTGCCCTTTTTTTTCCCCCTGCTTGTAAATGTTCGACGACGCGAACACTCCTTCTCTGTTCCCGCTGCAAGAGTCCACATCTATCGCGGAATAATGTGAATCTCCCGTCGCTCCCTTCTTTCGAAGAGCTTGGAAGGGCTTTCGGCATGACTTTCCCCGCCGAGGAAGCTGTGCCTCCATCCCCTTTCCCTGACGAGATAGTGTCATCGACGCCTCAATAAACTGTGCCACCACATTTTCATCACGGTGAAGTTCGACGGACTCCTCCTGCCTCCGCTTTTCCTTCCCCCGACCAAGGAGCTATACTCCAGCCTTTCCCTGAAGTGCACCATAGAGAATCTCTCTCCTTTCCTGTGTTCTTCCCCTCTTTTAGCACGTCAAATATTAGGATTGCCTTTTTTTTTTTTTTGAGACCTTTAGCGTGAGTCGGCGGCGTCTTCTCCGCGGCAAGTGTGGGGGAACCAGTTTCTCGTGTCCCTCTTTTTTTTCTCTCCGATATAGTAGAAGGAACAATGTCTTTTTTATGTGATGAGGAGGGGCCCCACCCTCCCCCCCCCCCTTCCCCCCCCCCCCCCCCCCCCCCCCCCCCCTTCTCCTCCCTTAAGCGAGGCGTGCCTTCGGCTTTTTGATTCGCGAGTAGATGTTAGCCGACCCGGGCGGCGTCTTTCCCCTTAGTAGAACCAGGTAAGACTCACCCCTTTCCTTTGGTTGGGCCCCCGATCGCCCCACGGGATTCCCCACCACACACACCCCACAGGTGGACGAAGTGGTAGGTAGGCGGTTTTTTCTGTTTTTTTTTTTGGGCGATGCACGCTTTCTTTTTTTAGGGTAATACGCCCGTGAAAACCAAATCCAGCAAGACGCCCGGGCACGCCAACCGTTTTTTTTCTTTCCCCCATCGCATAGGAATTATGGCGAAACCTTTTTTGCGGGTGTCTGGCGTGGCCTAAGGCGCGCGCCGCCTTCTTACCAGGATTCTTTTCGCTCAAGCATACGAACACTGTCCCTTCCCTGAATCGTTTCTTTCGACACCCCCACCCCACCCATCCTCTTTGGGGAATCCCAGGCTTTTCCTTTTTCAAATGCTGAAATGACGCTACCCCCCTTCTCTTGTAAAATGAACTCGAGGGTCCCCTTTTCGCCCGTTCGCCTGGCCGACGTTTTTTCTGAATCTTCGCCGCGTAAACTCCGGCGGTTTTAAATCATTTTTTTTCGTCGTTTCCAGGCTCCTGTTTCCCCCTTCTTTTTCAAAGGAATGGTTCTCCCTTTCAGAGGTGCGTAGCAAAGTTTTTTTTTACCACAACCCGAGCAGGAGCGTCCAGTCCGCCCCCTTCCCCCGGAAAAGTGAGAGCGACCTTTCTTTTTTGATCGTGATCGTTGCAGCGAGTCCCCTTCTTGGCTGCGGGGGGAATTTCTGGCCCGCGTTCTTCCCTGCCAAACCCAGAGGGCCAGATCGATGACTTTCCAGTCTTTTTGTCTTCCTCTTTCCTTTTCCCCCTTTGCCGTGCACTCACCAGACTGATCTACTTCTGGAAGAGCAAGCCGGCCACCCCCTCCTTTTTTTCTAAGCTTGCTGATGACGCGAAATGGTTTTTTTTTTTTTCTCTCTGCCCAATGAAGTTGCTCCCCCCCACCGGTGGGCCAAACGTTCTTTTTTTTTCGGGAAGTTAGATGCACATTTTTCCCCCCCCAAACCACAGGCGCACAAGTGCCCTACGTGGCACCTTGACGGC
>Ga0179593_1620672_pt1 | contig 12144 bp, 13 predicted proteins | sample CZODoug2_1_08_16_FD_185931 | JGI IMG/M metagenome (GOLD analysis project Ga0179593, IMG submission 185931) | Vadose zone soil fungal communities from Angelo Coast Range Reserve, California, USA - CZODoug2_1_08_16fungal (PacBio error correction) | ecosystem: Environmental > Terrestrial > Soil >... | reverse complement strand
AAATTTTCGAAGTTGAAAGTGGGTCACCGATAAGAAATGACTTTCCTTTTTCCCTCGCCTACCTTCCCGTCCGAGCTCACCCCCGGTTTTAGATTCAGGTTACTATTACCTTCTTTCCTGAACTCTCCCCCTCCGTCCACGCCCCTCATATGACCATGTTCCCACTCGAACCCCGGCTATCCATCAAACCCTTTCCCCATTTACTTCTCTTCCCAGCCCTTTGATCAAAACTGTGCCCAGTCCTTCAGTCCGCGCGGATGTTCATATTCCAATGTCACCTTCCGATAGGGCCTTCCATAGAAGCAAGCAGGTGATGAAACTCGCCATACCTACGTTCTTCACTCCCCTTAGATCTAAACGTATCCTCCTCTAGCTCCAAGGTATCGTCCATGAAAACAGATATGTTCCTTCTACCCTTTTTTTGATACAGCAAGAACTTAATCCCCCGTTTTTTTTCTGCCTCTGGTCCCCCCCCCCCCCCCAGTTCTGAACTTTTTTTGCTGCAAAACAACGGTTTTCGTCCGACGCTGATTCCGGGCTCTCTTCTCTTTTTTCCCATGGACCCCCTTTCTCCTTTCCTTTTTTTTTTTTGAGAGAGATGTTTTCTTTGGTCGGTTAAAAAAAAAATGGCGAGATCAGAGTAGGCCTTCCGAGTGGTTGGCATTTCGCAGCAAGTTTCTATTCCCGCGCTACGGTCTTTCTTCATGAGCACAACGTTGGGAGTCCCCTTGGCCCTTTCTCAGGACGCCATCTAGGTTTTAATCTTCTCCGTGGAGGGATAGAGGCGCTGACGTTCTTGGATGCAGCCTTTTTCTGAGGCCCCGGCCTTAGTTATGTTTTGATTTATGAAGCTCCTTCTTGTCGACGACTTCAGGGCAAGACATGAGGAAGTTTCGGGTTAGAGTCCCCCGATTGCCTTCAGCACCCTCCCCCCCCCCTCGACCCAAACGTCTGGCACGGGATATTATGGGCATGTTGTTGAGAGCCGCCGATTGTGCATGCGGATCTTCTTTTTATCGATGAAGGATTGAAGGGATCTTTCCTCCGTCCTCCCCGGACGTACCCTTGCCCCTCCCCCGAGGATCATCTCGGACAACGAAGCTTTTCACATCGAGCGTAGTTCACTTCTTCGGATCTATGTATCACGTGCGAACTTTTCCCCTACCCGCCGTCTCCCGTAATTTCTCTTCACCCCCAACTCTAAAAACATTACTTCTTCGCTCCACGCCTTGAGAGTGGGAGGTTATGCGCGGCCTCCCTTTTTTTTTCACAGCTTACGGTGTTCGTTCCCCCACTTGTCGTCACATGCGCTTTTTTATGTTACGTCCCAGATTTGCCTGGCCTTGACGATCGGAGATCACTTCCTGCGCGCCTTCAGTTTTCAGGCTCAGGCGCTTTTGCAACTCTCTCAGCAGGAGACTCCCGCCATCCGCTGGTTTGCGCGTTCCTCAATACCCAATGCCTCGCCCCCCTCCCGGAATCCGGCATATCAAACTTGTCCCCCCCCCCCCCTAGAAAGCCTCCGGTCCCGGCCTTCCCCCTGCTGAGCTTTGACCACACTCGCCCCTTTAATAACGCAATCCCCAGCATGAGACTCTTTTCTGAAGCCCAGCTCCCTGCTTTTGAATCCTTTTCCGATGATGTCTTGCTCTCCTGATCATGCGAAAACAGTTCGAATCGATCAATGACGCTTTTTGTGATAAATTGCTCTGCCAATTTTTGTCTTTCCTTCTTCACTTTGCCCACATTCATACGGCGTTTTAAAGTAATTTCTCCTCCAACTACTGATTTTTTCTACCCTGGGCCCGCCTCAGAAAATGATGAGGCACCCCTCTTGCTTTACGAGGTTTTCCTGCCCCCCCTTTCCCCCCCTTTTCCCAGATTCTAGGGTGGGCAACTCTGCAGCACGCCAGAAATCCGCATCTAGGGAAGCCGAAAATCGTCTTTCTCTTTTTCTTATCATCTTTTTTCGTAAGCGTATTCTCCCCTGGACTATGTCCTCCTTAGACTTTTAAGCTGCTAGGTAAAGGTTTCTGAAGTGAGGTCCATTTCTCAACCGGGTTTTTTTTCCTTTTCTTCACCCTTTTTCTGGCCCCCCCTTAATTTCCCCTGTTGAAACCCCTTTTCACTTCAGATCTACTCCTGAATCAAAAGTAAGCTTGGCGGCCTTCTTTTTTCTTGCCCTTGAAACACCAAGGCTACTCTCTTCACCACAGAGCCTTCATGATCGGTTCCGCTGGCACTTCCAACCAGTTGCGCGCTCCTGGTTCGCAAGATCGTGCAAAAAATAGCATCAATACCCCTAGTCCCGTGTATGATACCCTGACTCACGTTTTCTTTTTTTGGTATTGGATTTTCACCCTGTTTCTCTCCTTTTAAGATGCTCGAGCCCCGAGGCCATTTTCGATCAAATTGTGATGACGCCGTCTCCTCAGCCCATTCATGTCAGGTTTTTTTTCCCAAAAAAGGCCCCAGCAAAATGACATGACCTGCAGATTTGGCCCACTGGGCACTCTCCCTTCTTCTACCTTACCAGGTACTCTTCCTCGCTATCCTGAATAACCCCGAGTCGATCTTACGCTCGATAATGGAATAGAGGTCTTCTTTATATTGCCCGACGATTTTCAACCGCTCCTTTTTCTTCCTACTCCCCGCGAGGGTGCTCGAGTTCGCTTTCCGTGAACCCGAGGAGACTTTCTTTACCCTAGCTCCGGACTTACTTTTTTTCCTCATCCCCCCTCCAACGTTGACCTATTTACCGTTTTTCCCCCTTACATTGGCCCCAAGGCTTAAATGTGGAGCCCTAGGAATGGACATACACTCAGTTCTCTCCATTCTCACCTTAGGCCCTGCTCCGAAGGTCGGTGGGAAACGCCCTTTTTGTATATCAGCTTTTCTCCCCCGCGAGACTATATATATGTCCCTAAGGTGTTTGCTCTTGGAGAGATCCCCTTGCTCTATTACACCGGCTGACTTAAACAGATTTCCCAAAATTTACCTGATCGTGCGGTCTTCCCGTTTTCTTCTGTCCCCCCGTCCTGAGTGTAGTTCCCCTCTCCTTGCGTAACAAGGGACAGGAGGCAGATTTTCCTGAACGTTTGTAAATATTTTCCCAACTGGTGCATATGTTGATGTTCTCCCACACTTTCTTCCGTTCCTTCCGCCTTCGGTTCCTCCTCCCGGATTCTTCGCGAACCTCCCCCTCGTCCCACAGGGAACAACGATTCCTACGACGGCGCTTTCCCTCATTAGTCAGGTCAACGAATTATCCGCCCTTTTCTCTTCCCCCTGCGGAAGATCGAACCGTTAGTCCTCTCAGCATCTGCAGAAAGTACGGGAAGTAAACCGACGTCGCTTACTGCCAGTGGATTCACCCCTTCTGCATGTGTCTTTTTTTTTGTTTCGTATTCCGATAGATAGTATTCTTCTCTCATGTGTCCTTAATAGGGACAAATTTTTCCCCCCAACTGGCCTCTCTCTCCAGCATATTCCCCAGGCACTAGACCCCCCCCCCCCCCCCCTTTCTGCACATAGGGACCACGTGCCACTGGCATCCTTGATGAGATTTTGGTGGAGCGGGAATCCAGGTAGCTGCCCCATACTCTCTTTTCGGACCCTGACCTTGAATCCCGCACCGAATCATTCCTTTCCGCTGGTGGTTCCCAGAGAGGGAGCATTTGTTTTCCTGCGGCCATCCTTTACCCCAATTCCAGGCGTTTGATTCAGGGTCGATCTGTACCCCCGTGCACAGTTGCCCCTGTCCCGTCGATCCCCTAGCATACCAATGTAAAGAGATCAACCCCCCCCCCCAAGACATTGGTAGAAATGACCCCTCGCCAATGCGAGAACTGTACGAGACTTAGTGATCGTACCCCCTTCTTTTCTATTCACACTCTAAAAGTGATCCCAAATGCTGAGAAACGAGTCGGAACCAGATTTTTCGCTTTTTCCCTAGGCTGCTTTTCTTTATTGGCTGTTCTTTCCCCACCTCTAACGCGGTGTTTTTCATCTGAAAACTCGCACTCTGAGTTGAAGAGCAACATTGAGCTGGCAAGCCCAGGGACCCCTAAGTCAGTTTCTTCTTCTTCCCTTTCGTCTATTATTGTTCCCGAAGGCGTTTTCCTCTCAGCCACACCCTCTTTTCCCTTATCATTATCCCCTCTCGAAAATCGTCAATTCTTCGATTCGCTTTGTCTTATTCAGGCTTCTTCCCCATCGTCTTTCCTTTCTCCAAGCTCAGCCTCCGTTTGAAATGGGATTCCCACTTCGTTTAGAATCATTTTGGCGCTTTACTTATCTCTTGGGCTGGTGTTGAGGGATTCTCTAGTTACTTTTTTTTCTTTGCAGGGACCGTTTATTTATAGTTGCCCGAGAGAAGGCATTCCTTCTTCACTGGCGACCCACACACAATTACTTTCTCCGGTCACTTTCGAAACATCTTCGTTTTTCTCCTTAGCGTGACCTGATGTCGTTCCCGAAGTTTGCCCCGCTTTCTTCCTATGATGCATGCCGCTTAATCTTCCTTTCTTCTACGCAGCAATATCTTCCGTAACATCTCCCCTCATCGAGATGTGAAGTCACTCGTGTGTGTAACGGATTCTTGATTTGAATCAACGTCGACTCCACTCTCCTCGTGTTCTTCTCCGCACGCTTAGATTTTCCCCTATTTTCCAATTTTCTTTCTCCTCGTTTAGAACTTATCCTTCTAGAAAGTTTGGTACAAGAGATCCGTCAGCCCTTGCTTCCGAGATGAACTTTCAACCTTCGATGCTCCTTTTTTCGCAGGTGTATTCTAATTTTCCCTAGTTAAAGAATCCCTCCGATTACTTAACCCTTCTCTTCCGATCATAAAATGCACCCTCGACCTTCTCATCCCTAAAAACAAGCTACCCAAAGTTCTAAAGTGCCCCTCCTTCTTCCCCACCCTCCCAGTCTGTTTCTTCTGCGATGATGCTCCCCAGTACCCTTCGAGAGGGGATTGCCTTCAATCGCGACTTCAGTCCGCTCCCAACACTCGCCTACTTTTTTTCCTTGCTCCTCCACTCTGCATCAGTATCATCTTTTCCCGACGCGACCCCCTTTCGTCTCCAGATGAAAAACCCCTTTTTTCTTCTCAAAAGGATCCATTCCGGAATCAAACTTCTCATCAATCGTCCCGTTCCTTTTGTGGTTTTCAACTGCTGGCCTTATTCCCACCCCCCCGGCGTTCCTCTTTCCGACCTTCTTTTACGTCTGACCCCCCTTTCTCCTCCGTTTTTTTTCTTCAGATGGCTTTGTTGGTAGGAGTCCAGCGAGATTTCAGCGTCTTGTGACCTCCGCCGTGGTTGGGCCTCAAGTTCTACGGGACTGTTTTCCGCTACGGGCGATTCCTGACCCCCACGTTTTCATTTCTGGCCTGTGCCGTGTTAAGCCATATCTTTTTCCTCTGAAGAATCCTCTTCGTGGGCTATAGCGGCGGACGTTATTGCGATTGCAAGATTTTTTTGCCGGTGAGCCGGCGTCTGGCTCGTTTGCATTTCCGCCCCTTTTATGAAGGGCCAGCCCTCTCTGAAGGGGACGGTTTCATCCGCTGCCCTCCCCTCCCCGTCACTCACATTAGATGTTTCCTCATAAACCTGTCGGGATTCATTACCTGTGCAGCGTTTTCTATAGCGGCGCTTTTTGGTTCTTTGCTTGGTCCCGTTTGAATGAAGTTCGATTTGCATGAATTCTGTTCCGAGAAGGAGAAAGTACCCCCTCCAGCAAACTCTTCTCCGCGCCAATCTTTTCCAGCGTTTCCTTCCCTGGAGTTCATTCGGCTTTTCCTTTGTAGACCCCCCCCTGCGAACTTTCTTCGTTCTAACCCATTCTTCAACTCCTTGTCAATGCACCCATCCACAACCCCCGTCCATGCATCGGACGATCCAGCCCGGCTGAGAGTGTAGGGCGCGGACCCTTGATTCCCATTTTTTCTATTACCCAAACTGTGGTCCCCAGACGCGATCGTTATGTGAAGCAAGATATGCTGGTGGACGAATTTTTATTTCCGCCTGTGCGAGCGTAATTTTTTCTCCGCCTGCATCGGTCCCAAGTTCCCCCCACTCGTTCTTGCAGGCACCGCACCTCTCTTTTTTAGCGTTTCCAACCTACAGCTTCCCTTGAATTCGCCGGTGAAAACGACCTTCTCATTACCAAGGAGCGCATAGAAAGAATTTTCTGCCCCGTCCTTTCTTAGAACACCTCGCCCATAATACCTCTCCAGCATCAGCCTTTTCTCCCGAGTTTCCCTCCAGTGCACTCCTCTGATTTGAGCGTCGTCTTGCTACGCTCCTTGATCTTCCCACCCTCGATTGTGTCTCACCATGTGATCCATTCTTCCGTGCCAATTTTGGCATGCGGGCCCGTTAACAGCTTAGCGTGACAGACGAGATTTAATTACTTAGTAATTTCTGAAACTCTGGACTTTTACCCTTTCTTGCCTTTGCGTCCCCCGTTCTGCTGGGCTTTTTTTCCTTCCTGAACCCCCTTTTAACCCGAACATTTCTCTCGGGTTTGGGCAAATTCCCCCTGCCAAGACAGGCCCGCAGACTATCTTTCAGCGCGCCCCCTCCCTGTTAGCACTTCTAGCAGTATTGTCCCTTTCTTATGGGTACTATACGAGCTCGGTACGGCTTCTCGCTCCTTTTGCCCATTTTCTCCCCGTTGTTTTTGTTTCTTCTACAATGGAATGATCCTTGATCGACATGGGCAACCCCCCCCCTCCATTCCCTTCTTGAACAAACCTTTTCCGTGGCGATCTGACTGGAAGGCTTTCCCAGGACAAACAAATTGCGGTGCCGCGGCTTGTCTCGTTTCTTTTTGCTTATACGCCCCCTTCTTAGTTGACGCCTCTACAGGGACCCCTATAGCATGCCCTCGCATATACGCAAGTCCCTTTGTTCCCCCCCCCACCGTGTGACTTTTTTAGATTCATTTGGTCTAGTTTGACCGCATATGCTGGAGATGTAAGAGTTCCTTTGGATCAACTGTCCCTCAGCAACGGATCTCCTCCCTCCCGGTATATCTTTCAAGGTCGAAAAAGAGCGTCGTTTTTTTCCAAAGTTTGCAGATTTTGACTACATTTCAGTCTTCGATTCGCCCTTCTTCTTCCCTCCATTTGACTTTTGCCCTCTACCAGGTTCGATCCTCCCTCTTTTCAATTGCTCTGGATAGCGGATAATTATTGACTCCCCGCCCTGAAGGCGCCTTTTCACGCTTTGTAATCTTCCTCCCTTGTCCCTTTGTTCTTTTTCGTGAGCGCGTTCGCTTTTCTGGAATCCCTTGAGACCAGTCGACGCCTTCCCTATTCTTCACCTCCTGCGCCGTGTCCTAGACATAAACCTCCCCAAGTTTTGAAATTATTTAACAACCAGAACTCTGTTCTTCCCCTTCAGATTGGACTAACATCCCTTGGGGACATTGCGCACCTTCCTCCCGAACGAGCCTGGAGGTGGAAACTTTATATGGCAGCGTGATCGCGCGCTTTCTACTTTCCTAGCGCTTTCCTCGTTTCGAGAGATAGGACTTCTGCGGATCAACTGCCTTAGATTAGATTTCCACCTTATTGCTTTCTGCGGACGTTCCCGTTCGCCATCCCCCGTCTGATGAGTCTTTCCAAATGCTCTTGTCCCCAGGGAGTCCTTGGCCAGAGCAGATATAGTCCTCCGTTTTCACTCTCACTGGTTTTGTTGTTCTATCAACACTTCGCCATAGTCTTTCTTCCGCTTAGTGTAATCGCCAGGTTCCTCCCGGATTCCTTTTCCCAGCGAAACGCGCTTTTCACCCCAACCGTTTCCCGTTCAGCGTTACACTTACAAATTCGTCTGGGCATGATATCCTTATTCCGCTATTCTCCTGGAAAGCCCGGCCTCTGTTGTTAGTCAATGCTCATCGAAGAACACCTGGAATCACTACCAACGTCTCCCTTGCAGTGGATCCCTCTCAGGTGCTTCCTTTCTTTTGAGCGGTTCTCGTTTAGAACCTTCGAGGAGTTCTGGCTTCGCTCATTGCGAGCTCGGTTTACATTCCTCCCCCTCCGCCTAGGCTTCCCTCTTCCGCCTATTCCCCAGCAACTAGAACGCACCTGGATATCCCCCCTTCATCACTTATCCTTTATTTTACCATTTTTTTTCTACCTTGTTCTCCCCCCGAAATTTTGGCCGGCGGGATCCGTAGCGTCTTTCGCAACTACGAGTATTGGCGTATCCTTCATGCCTCCTCTCCCCTTTCATGATGCTTGGTTGCTACCGCGATTGACTTTTTTTCTTGTCCCTTTCCTGCAGTACTTCTCTCGTTTGATCCAGTATTCTGACTTTTTTTGCCTTTTTTTGGTGCCCATGCATTCCCTCTTCCCCCAGTAGCATCCCTGGACCGAGAAGCAGAACCCACCCAAGCCACCTGGCTCTGAGCCATCACTTCCAGATACTCTTTCTCGCGTAGATCCCCCCCCGATTGACCTTTCATCAAACTCCTTCCGAGCCCAATGATGCTCAAGATGGCCGATTTTTCGTCTCTCGTTGTTTTCTTCTTGATGCGGATGTCCACAACCCCCACGAGAATCACCGGCTGGAAAGTAGCTTTATCGAAAACTTCCCAGCAAGTCCCTTCGTTTTTCTCCATTGCTTGAGCCCAGGCCCCTTCCGATTCTTAGAAATTAATTTAGAGTATGAAAGATAGTCTGGGCAAGACTCGGCGTTCCAATGCCTCCTTGCATTCACGTTACAATGGTCGCCTTTTCCTCCTGGATTCGATTCCCTCCCCTGTGTTCAATCTTAGGAGCGTAGCAACCTCTTCTGCCCCAGCCAGGTGTTCCTCTTTCAACTTAGAATTCTCCCTGATGAGGAGGTTGCAAGATTTCTCCTCGGCGATTCTGTCGAGAGCGTATTTTTTTTATGGCTCATTTTCTTCCGTTAGTAGCGTCTCCGGTTCCCCTGTTCAGAAGCCTTTCAACTTATTGAGGAAAAAGAGTAAACATATGATGGCGGTCCTTTGTTCCTCCCCTCTTTGTCCGTCCTCTTTCAGCCTCTTCAATCTTTCTCTAGCACCCATCTCACGACTTGTTTCGGCAAGCATATCTGAGGCCATAGACGATTTATGTGCAGACGCATTTTTTTTAACTCCCCCAGCTTTGACCTCCCCCCCCTCCAAGACTCCTCTCTTTTCTCGGACGATCTAGATTTTTATCGATTTGTGGCTTCCAATTTCCGTCGGAAGGCTTTTAAGAACCAGTTCGAAGATTCTGGGTCATACCCTCCTCTCAACATCCTCTCCGCGCGAGAGACTTCCTCTTCCCAGTTGTAACTCTTATAATCGGTTTAGTCCAGTGGCTATCTTTGCTCGTTACAGCCCCTTTCACCGTCCCCATCTCCAGTTTTCTTCCCCCAATGCACCTCTAAAGGATATCCATAAAAACACCCCCTTGACCACAGGTAATTCTTTTTTACTTGCACGACAGGTTTTTAGGAAACATCGATTGCAGTTGGTGCAGCTTTTGCTTAGAACACCTTTTCCCCCTAGATTTTTGCCTCAATACTCCGACAGCAAGTACGGCTTTTGAAACCCCTCCAAGTCTCTTCCGTGGTCCCCAACATACATTAATCCTCAGACGCCGGACCCCTTCCTTTTTAAGTGCCCCCCTCTTCTTTGCTTAATTCTCCGGATACAGAAAAGAACTACCTTTGATCCACGTTGTGTATAGCCCGTAGCGCTTGCCCCTTCTTTAAACTTGCTGGCCCGCCCCCATTTTCTCGTCCGACTCTTTCCGCGCTTCTAACGTAGGGACCCCTTTTCCCTTCTCATTCATCCACTCCTTTTGTTTTTAGAGGATTTTTGTCTTTTTCCCTGGGAGAAGAGCGATATCCCTTTCTCTTTTTCCCTTTGATCCGTTGGCAGAAGTTTCCGACCTGGGGACAGCGCTCTCTTCCTTTTGCCCTGCAAAAAGGTGTTTCTTTCCTTTATTGTGACCCGTGGGAGAGGCCCCAAGCATCATCTGTTCTTCCATTCTCCCAGCTCATTTGTGAGTTCTCTTCGGCGTTCCTGAAGTTTATGATTGCGGAAGAGTTCTTTTCGTTCAGCACGCGTTTTATGGCTCTTTTCTGAAGACCAATAAGGTTGCCTGTCTCAGGAAGTCAAGCCTCCTCCCTTAAGGGGACTTTTTGCCCTCTGCGCGCACCAGATGGTCAGATGTTTTTAATATACCACCTCGGGCAAGTTCCCATGTGAAGCGTGTTGTCTGGTATATTTCTTCCTTTTGGCTCGGTCTTTCCATGAACTAGCGGGAGCTGGAAAGATTCGGGAACGTTTTTCCAAGGGAAGACCTTAAGCTAAAACCCTGTTTCTTCTTGGCCTTCATGCGATTGGATAATAGTTAATTTCCTCTTGTTGACAAGGGATAAATTCTAATTCTACAGAAGCACCGCCCGGACCTTCTACCACTTCCCAATCCTTCTCTCCAAAAGATCAGAAGTTAGGACGCTCAACGACGCTCTGCTGTGAGGATGCTCCGCTTCTTTTCCCAATCCCGTGGTATAGTTCAAAAACTTGGTCACAGACTCTCGGTGATATCTGCCTCAGCAAGATATGATGGAGGGACGTCCCTAGGATTTTTCATTCCTGTCTTTCCTTGGCCTCTCCTCCCCGTTGCAAATTTCTTCCCCTACGCAGGCAAATCCGCTGCACCTGCTTTTTGAGGTCTCAATCCCCCTTCTTCACATGTCGCGCCAGTTGTTTCAAGGAAGCCTTCTCTCCCCCTTCAACTAGCCTAATCCTTGGAGCCCTCCTCCATATTACTTTCTTCTTATCCCCCATCGACACATATGCGCACTCACTTTTTGTTCGACGAGTTTTGCTTTTTCCAGTTCACTGGCGCCTTTCACTTCACCGTTCCTTGCTGCTCCGCCCTTCTCCTGGCCCAAGAGAAGCGACTTCCTGACATTGGCCCATTTGATAAATGATCCTTGCCAATTTGTGTTCTTTTCCTAGGGAGTTCCCCTTTCCCCCAGAAGCTCCTGTAAGACGTCTGCCGTAACCTTTACATCTTCTGAAAATTCTGACTTAGCCCTGGTCTGCCATCCTGCCCAGCTGCCCACTCGATTCTTGTGGACAGAGTTTTTCGATGAACCCCCTTACGCACGGTTATTCTCGTTTGAAAATCCGAAGCCAACTCCACTCTCTCGTACGGCTCTAAACTTTTTCCCATCTCGTTGAGGAATTGAGAATTTAAGAGTATTCCTCGGAATCTGGCCCCTACCTCTTTTTGGTCAGGGTCTGCAGTTCGGGTCTTTTCTTTATCCACCTTTCTTGGTTTTTTGGTTCTTCTCTTACCGGGTCTTGCTCTCGACCCTTTTTCAACCCTGTTTCACTTCCGATCGACCTCTTCAATCTTCAGTGTAGGACTGTAAGGGATTTCGAGGACACCCTGCTCATCGCTATTCCGTCACCCACGTTCAGAGTTTTCTGTTCACTCTCCGACATATAGTATGTTCCTACAGCACCGGATAACTCTCGACTGCCATCTCCTCCCCTTAATCCCGTTCCCCTCACTGATTTTCTTCACTTTGGATATTCATCTTTGTCTAGTGCATTTTGCCGCTGGAGATGAAACCTCTCCAGTTGGATCAAATTGTCATCCCCTTAGGAGCTCCTCCGATCTCCGGGCCCGCTACTGCCGCGCAAAACCCCTCAGCATGTTTTCTAATTTCTTTTGTATCCCCCGCTTCGGACGTCGTGTCTTTTCCCCCCCATTAAAGGTAAGGTATTCTCCGGGCATTGACCCCGGTTCTATCTCCCAGGTTTTTGGGGTCGCCCCTTTTTTTGAAGACATTATCTTTCCCCCCCCAGTTTAGTATGGATGCTCCCTGTCCTAGATGCTTGACCCGGGGTGGAGCGTCTCCGAATTCATCCCTTTCCCCCGTCGCCCCCTACCCTAGGCGCCGTCCCTTATGGTCGAAGTGTGGATAGTCCACCAGCACTTTGCCCTTTTTAAACGTTACCCCACTCTGGCCAATTCGTCACGGGAGCAAAGTCAGGCTTGTCCTAAACCACCTGGTGACCTCTCCACGATCATCCTCCCTTTTTTCCCGGTGGAATGATATTGTATATCCTCCAGTTTGATCCTGGCGCGCCTTG
>Ga0179593_1529265_pt1 | contig 12144 bp, 10 predicted proteins | sample CZODoug2_1_08_16_FD_185931 | JGI IMG/M metagenome (GOLD analysis project Ga0179593, IMG submission 185931) | Vadose zone soil fungal communities from Angelo Coast Range Reserve, California, USA - CZODoug2_1_08_16fungal (PacBio error correction) | ecosystem: Environmental > Terrestrial > Soil >... | reverse complement strand
CGTTCTTGTTCATTTCTTCCCTTATTGCGGAGTTGTCCCAATCTATAAAGAAGTGTGCCACACCAGCTCCGAGGGAATGGTGCTGGACTTGTTCTGTTTTCTTTGGTCGATTGATATGAGGACCTTGCGAGGGGTGACCGCCGGTCTTCAGAACTTGCTTATAGATCCGTTTTTTTCCCTGCATCGCCTGCTGCAGTCCTCCGTTCTTTCCCCCCGATGGTGCTGGGAAGATCTCTTGCTTAACAGGGACGAAGGACACTCTTTCGAGCCCCAGCGTTTTTCCCGCGTTCAACCGATCTGGTGTGCCCCTTTCCTTTTTGTGGTGGTTCCGTCCATATCTTGCGCGTTGTGCTGGAAAAAGGCGTTAAATTGAGCGTCTTCACCATCAACGTCCTCTTCTTTCTTTCAAAAAAATCCTGATGTGTTTGTGCTGATGTTGAAATCATTATTTTCTATGGGTATGCTTATGAAACCACCTCTCCACACCAGTTCTTCCCCTAAAACCGCCAAAGCCATGTCCATTTCCCGCTAAAAACGTTTTTTTTTTATCTTTTTTTTTTTTTTTTCTGGGTTGTCCTATGTCCCAAGCCGGTGGATCCCCCCTCCCTTTCCTTTCTGCGCCCTTGCGAAGAGGGGCTACTCGTTAGAAGTCGAGCCGGTAACCCGGAAGTGTAAGTTTTATGGCGAGGGTGAGGCGGCGCCGGCACCTCAGATACTTGCGTTTTTCTTCCCTGCTGCTTTTCTAAGGAGAATTTGCAATTCTGATCAGCCCTTCTGACCGCCCTCGGCACCGTCTTTCTGCCTCGACCTGATTTCTTGGCTATAATGTCGATTTCTTATGCCGGAGTTTCCGCCGAACTGATCGCGCCCTTTTACTCTTCCCGCAGCAGCCAGCTTTTTTATCGCCAGCATGAAACCGTGTTTCTTTTAACGACCTGGGCAGATGTCTCGCCCTATTTCTTTCTGATTCCCCTGCTGCAAAGGCAATTTTCTTTCGTGGAACTGGCCGCAGTCTTCTTCCCGCGGGGGCGAGCAGAGGAAAGCGACTTCCTCTCTTACTGGAGCCGCCCTTCTCTTTAATCTCGATTTCCCTTATCGAGCTTGCCACCCTTCCGCCGCTTATTGGTTTTATTAAAAGCCCGAGACCAGGTGGCCTTCCCCCCTCCCTCATGACTTCGTCGCAACCTACCGATAACTCTTCCAAGACTCACTAACTGTCCCACGGGACCGCTTTCCAAAACCGACATTAAAAAGAGACTCACCCTAAAGGTTTCTCCCCCCCTCCCTTTTTCTATCCTTTGAGAGAAGAGGATTTCCAGCGTGTCGGAGATTGGAGTCGCGGTCCGCAATAGTATTCCCCCCCCTCAATGGATTTCCTTTCACGACAAAAGATTCGACCTGCGCCTCGTCTTCGCACCCCCTTTCGCAAAAACCTTAACGGGCCCGCAAGACTTACGTGCTTCGACAATTTTTTCTTCCAGAATGAAACGATTTTCTTCTTTTGCGCCACTTTCCCGGACAATCAGGCTTGTGTTGGAAACATGCCGACACGAACCGCCCTGTCCACCTGCGTGTGGCCATCGCCTTTCTCATGTTGGAGTCTTTTCCCCCACATTGCTTAAATCGACTTTCCCCCGCTTATCAGAAAACATGAGTGGGGTCCCTCACGTTCCGATACCCCTTAAATCCATATATCCGATGCCCAGGATGACTTGCCTTCGTTTGACAACGGCCCCCCCAAGTATTACGTATCTCGTGCGATCCTGGCTCGTACAATACTCCCCCTTTGGATGGGCTTGCGATTGCAGATTTCCCTTCTCTTCTGTTCCTTGGTTGGACTTCTTTTTTCGGTTCCGCATTCATTTTCCTTTTCCAGGAGCGGCACTCTTGTTTGACCGAGGACATGGCGGAAGTATTGTAGAGTCCTCTCTTATTCGACATTTTTTTACAGCTGCAGAACCATCCCCTGGATGCTTTTTGTCGTGGCGGCGTCCCTCCGTTGTTGTGGTGCGAGTCTTCCTCCCCGCCACGAACAGATCATCCTCGTTGGTGAAGCATGGTACAATTGACTCTTTCCTTTTTTTTCATCTACCAGCTTCCCCTTCCCTAGGTCAGAACACCTTTTCCTTTCAGTGTGTTATCCTCAAAAGGGAATTCGGACTTTTTCAGCCGAGTCAACCAAAGACAGTTCCACCAGATCGATCCATCTTTTCTGGCAACCTCTTTCCCCTCCCCCCCCCCCCCCCCCCCCCCCCCCATGCTGTTTGCGTGAACACACGCGACGCTTTTCGGCATTAATTGGACGATGACCCGGAGTTTTTCAGGCTTTTTCCAGCAGTAATACGAGTTTGCCCCTGTCTCCTGGCGGTTCTGCGGAGTTGCTAGGTTATGGAAAAAGCTTTTTGTAAGAGACCTCTATGGTGTTTGGCAATTTTCCCCCTTTTCAATCTCCACCTTCTTTTTCTGCCCGCAGGTTTTACAGCTCTTCGTGCGGCCCCCCATTCTTCCCTTGCTGGACGGAATAGGTCCGTGGATGTATTGATACCTCTAGTGATGCTTTTTCTGTTATGAAGCATCCCTGTCCCCTCCCCTTGCGTGAGGACCTTCCCTGAAGAATACGCCCCCCTGGACTTAAGAAGGCTCATTCCCAGTCTTCTTTCTTCCAAACGCTCTGGAGTGGGGTCAGTTTTTTGTTTTCCCGCGAACAGTTCTTGCGACTCCGCTTTAGCGTTCTTCGGCTCGCTTTGGGCGCTCGAGGATTCTTTCTGCATTAAGGTATGGTGATCCTTTGGTAATTTGAGGGACCTCCCGTTGTTTTCCTCCCCTCGCGTATTGCAAGGGTGCGTTACTTTCTCTTGGTCCAGTTGCGGCCGATCATGTTTGTATAAACCAAAAGCGTCGGCGCTGTGAATTTTTTTACTTTTCTTCTCCCCCCTCTTCCGCGTCCGGAGCGTTTCCCCGTTCCCGCCGCGGCAATTAAGGCTGACTGGCCTGACTACCCCTTCTTTTGCGAGTTCAGTTAAGAATAGGTTTCTTTTGAAATCTTTTTTCTTGCTTAAATAAGAACCCCACAAACCCCCCCAACAACCCCCCCCCTCCCCCCAAGAAGTCGACCCGCGACAGGTGTAACAGCGTCCATGTTTCTTTTCCGGAAGAGTTTTTTCTTTGTCGGGCGCGGAGCAGTCTGCTTTCTCCCCGTCAAGCCTGAGTAACCCAGGATAGCCGCGTTATCTGGTCCTTATCCTTCTACAGTAGCCCCCTGGCGAGATCACGCCAGCCCGCGGTATCCCCTGAGCGATTTACTGATCAGGATCGATTTCCACCCGCGCTCCCCCCTCCTGGCTTCTCTGGCGAAGCAGCACCGCGTATCCCCCTCTCCAATCCTCTTCCTCGGCAAACTTCCCTCCGCCGGTTACGCACAGTTCGCCAGATGGACTTCTCCCGGCTTTCACGGTAGTTGAGATCCTTTGGGCCATAGTAGGATTCCAGCATTTTTCGCTTCTTTAATGGCTTTGCGTCCTGATTTTCTCCGGAAACTTTTTGTGCTGGCGGATGGCCAACAACCAGTTCGTTTTTGATTTCCATCAGAACCCATCCACATCCTTTCTCCGTTATGCCCTTTTTTCGGGTATTGATTCACCTCTCATTTACGACTTTCTTCCGAAGATATTGCGCAGGTATCGTCGTCCCCCCCCTTGCGACACGGCCGCAAAATCGGTTTCGCGACTGGTCACTGTTTCCTACAGAGGTTTTCTTCGAAGAAAGATATCATTCATCCTCCGCTCACGAGGGGTGCCTTTTCCTTGAGCATCAGGCTATCTCACGATACGAAGCCTTTCTATAAGGTGAGAAAACTTTTCCTCCCCCCGTCGGCCATCTTTTGTACTGCATTCCGGGTCTAAATGAGACTTTCGAACGGCCCATTCCCAATTACATCGATATTCTGGTTTGTACCATACCCCATTCTCCTTCGCTTAAGGTTCCCCCCCGGAATGAAAGAAAGCGCGGTCTTCAGATCTTTCTTTTATCTCTCTTAGATCTCTTGGTTTTTCCGCGCCTTTCTTGCAATGACGCGCTTTGGATTTGTTCTGACTAACCTACTTTTTTCAGTTCTGACAAACCTGAATCCTTTTGCTGTTTCGGACATCATTCGTGGACCTGATGCCTTCCCAACTTCGGCAGAGGCGTGTGCCGCTCGTTTTTTTTTCTCCCTGATCGACCTTTTTACCAGGATAGCTTATTTCCCATCCCCCCGTCCGTTATGCCTTTTTTTGAATGATAATGTGCTGCTGCTTCCCCCCGAAGACACCTTCTCGAAGTCCCTCTTTCGTTCCCTTCCCGCTTTTCCGATTGGTGCTGGCACGCGGCGCAAATGAGCAATATTCTCGCCAGTGTGCTGGAAAGGCGGTCCAATGACTCCTTTAGCTTTTAGATGCCCCTATGCAAAAATCCTTAGTGTGTTTAGGGAAATATGATGTCTCCTTTATGGTGTCTGAAACCCCCGCGACACGTCCACCCCCCGTTTCTTTCCTGATCTCGCACCTTCCCCTGTGTCCATGCGATTTTTCCCTCCTAAAGGCGGGGGACTTCGACTTATGTCAACAAAGAGGATCTCAAATCATTTTTGTGCTTCTTCTTGCTGAGATTTTCTCTTTTCTCCTTGCATAGGACTTGGGAAAACCCGTTTCAGTGATGTCTATGGAGATCGTTTGCTTTAAGGTCTCCCTTCAAGGGCTTTTTTTCTGACGATCGGATAATTTCCCTTGAAAGGCAAGACTTGTCCCCTTCTGCCTTCTTTTTTCAGCGGCAACGATGCTCTTCTTCCCGACCCAATGATTCGTTTGGATGTTGTACGGAGCTTGTGGACTGGTCGAGAAACGTGCGACCCCTCTCCCGAAACCTTCTCCCGATACTATTACTGACAGCTATCCGCTATGTTGACACCGTTGTTTCTTTTTCGCGGTATAGACTTTCTGGCTCCTAACCTCGTGCCCGAATTTCAAAGCAAGGTCAGAGTTCGAATTTCTTTGACCCCCTCCGCTTCTTCTTTGAGAGCTTCTTTCCTTTCAGCGAGGTACTGGAATTTCCGGACGCGATGGTGTCATCTGGGGGATTCTCCTAGCTTTGCCAATTCCCGCGCTCCGCGCTTTTGGTTATAACACGGAGACCTGGATCCTTCCTCAACATCAACAGGATCCAGGACTGGACGATCGTCAAAGCGCCCCCCTTTGAAGACTCCCCCAGTTAGCCCCCTCCGCCCTTTCAAACCCCAAGAGATGATACTTTGACGGGCTCCCTAATTTCACCCCTCCCCGCCCGAGCAGTTCAGCGCTTATCTCTCTTCAGCGGCTCAACGCGGATTGTCCAGAGGGTACGCCCCGCAATAAGGTTCCTACCAACCCAATGAGCCTGCTAAGTTTTCCCGACTCCCTTCTAGACGATTCGTATCCTCTTCTTCAGGGGCCCCCGGCAGACTCGAAGGACGAGTCAGGGATGCTGAACAGACCACTTTGGCATGACACCCGCCCCTCTGTTGGCTCCCTTTCCCCGTGACCGAGTCGTTCCTTTTTACGTCCTGTGTCCTTGCAATGCGTGTCACCCTGCTGGGGCTGATGAGACCCGGGCTAGGTTTGATAAAATTTCCACAATTTCCCTTCTGACCCCCTAAACTGATTGGAAACTCTCCCCTTTCCCTCTATAAACAGAATGACTTTGCCAACCGTGATTGCCGGTGTTTTACCGTGCGGGACACTGCATCATAGTCCCCTTCTCAGACCTTTTCCGTGTACAAGGCGTCCCCTTCCTTCATGTAATTGGGCCGCCGTCGTTCGGCTTTGGACGGATTTGGGTGGACTCTTTGCCGTCCCGGCATCATCCTCTTCTCAAGACACCCCGTGGGGGTTCTGACCGAGGCCCTGACGTCGGGTCTGGTAGAGAAGCTTTTTCCCAAGCTGCAGAACCATCTGAGGATGCGGTTTAGGGAGGCGAACTCAATCTCTCTAGTTCACTTTCTCCGCACAGATAGCCGCCCCTCCTTCTTGTTGTATGGTGATGCAGCTGTCGCCCTTTCTTCATTACCTCCAGACGTCCTCCTTTGTCCTCGGTCAGAAACACCCTACGGGGACGATCTTTTCATTCCTTCAAACCCTTCCCTTTCTCTCCGGAGTCACCCCACCCGTCCACAGAGCACCTCCCCTCAAGCCCAATTCCAAGTGCCCGCCGTGAAGACGCGGAACAGCCCCAGATGAGTCTTACTCCTTTCTCTAATACCCCCTTCTTAACGAACGGACCCTCCCTTCTCTATTTTTTGCTTTCAGGCGGTTTATCGGCCCTTCAGCGCGTTTGCCAACGTTTTTTTAATCCCCTCTTTTCCAGCAGGTCCTTTGATTCTTAAAAAGGTTTCAATCTACAATTGTTTTTCCTCCGATGGTTTGGACACATCTGTGGCGGCAATGTGCAATCACTTCTTTTTTCCCACTCCCGCTTTTTTTAAAGTGGATGAGTTCCTCCCCCCTCCTAACATATAGTGCCTTTATAATAGATGGTCTGCGCCCTTCGTCCTTAGGGGCTTAGTTCCCTCCCCAATGGCTCCCCCCGAATGGATTCCTCATGGTACTTTCCCCTCAATGGAGGCCTTCGCATGTGAAGAGCTCATTGGGTTTTTCCTTTCATGATTTTTTCCCCGAGACCGTCTTCGCCTCAGAGTATTCTCTCGGCTCGCCACCTGCTCGGTCGCGGATTCCCTGGAGCGTTGGTGTCCTTCTCTTTGTAATGTTCCCGTTGTGTACACTCCGGTATTGCTTCTTGAACCGGTGGTTTTTTCTTTGCGCTTCCTGAATGCAGGGTAATGTTGTTCCAGGGTCTCGGGGTCCCCAAAAAAGAGCGTCTTCGCGGGATTCCCGGGCTTCTTCAGTCCCCCCCTCCTTTACAATAGAGTACGTCTTCTCCCGTACCACGCTTTCTTGATCCGCCCTCGCTCCTCCTGCCTGAGCTGAAGAAGGCGTTGAGAGTTCCCCCACCCCTATAAGCTTTCCTTTAGCACTTCGGCTCACATAAGAATCTGTCGTAACCGCGAACTTTCATCGCTGCGATAGGCGGTGAAGAGTATTCGGTTTCTCTGGGGCGCGGATCCCCTGCGGGATCTCGAACCCCTCCCATGCGAACCGCAGGAAGACGCCGAAATCATGTTTTCCGAGACTTCCCCCTCAGGAGAGCATCAATTCTTTGGTCTCAAGAATTGCCTTCTCCAATATAATGATGCGTCCCCCGCCAGCAGCTTCACCTCTGGCGGACTATGTTTCGACTCTCCCTCTCGAAATACCTTGCCCCCCTTTTCCGTTTTCACCTCCCGACGGTTCGCCTTCTCCAGCTGACGCTCTCACGGTTTGACAAACCACCCCCTTCTGCTTTAGAACGGCTGGGTGACATTTTCTTCCTCCGCCACCGCTTTTTCTCCCCCCGGTCGCCTTTCATGTTCGGAAAGAGCAATATGGAGTGGCCGAACCTTTTTTTCTTTTGCTTTGTCCCCCCCCCCCCCCTTTTACACAGCAAACCCTCTCAATCAGAACCCACCTCAGGATTTTTGTGCAGTAGTGGCTGCAGCCCCTTTTGCGTGTGCCTCCCTTTTTCCGACTGTCAAGACACCCTGTTCAGCGCGCTTTAGGGAGTAGTCACAGAACATTGCAGGCGCTTTTTTCGCGCACTCTTTTTGGTGCTTCGACAGATTTTTTCTCGACTGAATTTCTCCCCCAACCCCCACCACGATCCACCTCCCTCCCTATCCCTCCTTTTTAAAGTTCTACATTTGCCTTTTGCAGATGAAGTCCGCGCCCGAGACGTATCGAACCGGGGTTCCCACCTTCGCGGAAAGGCTTCCTCCTCGGAAGTTCTCAGTAATACGAAATATCTCTTTTTCCTTGTGGCCCAGTGTGTCTTTCCCCCCTAATTCGTTGTGCTCTCCCGCTTTTCTTTCTTTGGTGTTTTTTTTTTGTCGTCTATTTTTTTTTTTTTTTTCTTTCTTTCTTTGTGGCTTTTTTTTGTTTTGCTTCTCTTGCTCTTTTTTTTGCGTTTTTGTGCTTGTTTTTCTTGTTTTTTTTCTTTTTTTTGTTTTCTTTTTTGGGTTTTTTTCTTTTCGGTCCGCCATTACCAGAACCTATATTATGGTTGTCAGCCCTTCTCTCCCTTTTCTCCTTAAGGCATTGTCCAATCCGCACCAGTAGGCTTTTCTAATTCCCCCCCCCCTCTCATACTCACTACGTTGTTGTTTTCTCTCTTTTATAGTGAGATTCGCGATTTCTTTAACGGACTCTTTCTTTTTTCCCCCCCCCCTGTCCCCAAGCTTTTCCCCCCCCTCCTTTTTGAACAAACCAGACTTCCTTCCTTTGTTCTGGATTTCTTTGCCGGGGGCGATTCCTGATGCAGGACCTTCGGCGTGGCTCTTTTTCCTCTCCTGGGCTTTCCCCTTCTCTCTCGCGGACATGCATCGCCTCACGTCCGGTCTTTTTCGTCTGCTGGAAGATATATCGTGCTTGCTGCTACAGGTCGAAGCATAGGTACTCCTGAGGGATCTTCCCCCCTCCTTCAAACCGATCTGGTTTTTCCGGGCTGCTGTCTGGTGGGGTCTCTGCGCATTCTTCGTCCCTGTCAAAAGGGTGAAATCCTTCCTTCAGTTCCCGCGGGAATCAACTCCCCCCTCCTGATGTGGATGTCTGATGACCGGAATGATGTTCCCCAACCAACCGCGCCATCCTGGCACCAACCGTTACCTCCCCCTTCTTCAGCCCACCCTCCTTTCCTTTTCCGGAAAATGCCTCCAGGCTTTGGGGCCTTCCGACTGAGTCTGGATTCCAACCCCCTTGATGCGCGTCCTGCTGGCGAAGCTGGTGCGAACCGGCGGTTAATGGCCTTCTCTTGAAACTTCATCTTCCTTTTTCTAGGGCGATTCGGTGCTGAGTTGGAAATTCAGAATCCCAGGCGGGTTGAAAGAGGATTTTGTGCTCCTTGATAATTGCCTCCTTATGGTACCGTTCTCCAGTTTTTTGCCAGACGGCACCGTTCGCATATGCATCGACCATGATTAGCGATTATTTTTTTTCTTCGCATTTTTTAAGGTTTTTTCCCTCGTTGGACCGACGAAGCAGCCCGACCCCTCCCCGACCAGACGCGCCTGACCTACTCCCTCAGTTTGTTTCGCCCTTCCTGCTGCACGGTTCGTGCCCGACTTTTAGCAAAGCAACGGTCAGGCCCCTTTTCCCTCAAAACGCTCTTCAGCTCCATCGAGGACCGGAGCTTGTATTTTGCGCGGTACTGATCAGAAGATTTCCATTCCGCGGTCTTCCTGTCTTGCCAATTCACGCGCCGACTTCTTTTAAATAGAGGCCGCACCCCTGTCCCCCCCCTGAACCGACTGGGAGACTGCAACCCCTCCACGTTCCCCAGACGCACTCCAAAAGGGACGCCCCAACCGAAATCCAAAGAGGCTCGGAAGGTCTCCTCTCCCCATCAGAGAAGCATTTGGGCGCTCCGAGAGAATCAGAGGCCTCAACGCGTCTAGATTTTTGACCCTGGTCGCTTTTAAATCAGGGATACCCCCCCCCCCCCCCTCGGCTCGGCATCAGTTCGCGTGGGTCCAACGACTTCAGGAGACGATTCGTACTTCCTGCGTATCTTCAGGGGACTTCCACAACTTAACTTCTCCTCCATTCAGGGATGATGAAGACAATCGAGTTTTTGATTGTCACGATCTAGGTTGCCCTTACCGAGTTCCGGCCAGCATGCTTAGAATGGGGACGGATTGCACCTGCCGCCCGCCCGCCGTTGTCCGTCTCCCAGCGACAGCCTTTTTTCTTTAACTTGCCAACCTCCTCGACCCCTGCTTACACCCCTTCCTTTTCAAAGCAGCTTCAGTACCTGATAAACCGCCTGAAATCCACTCCGATGTCACTAGTTTTTTCCTGTTTACCTTTCGTCCCCGGTTATAGATCCAAACCTTTCTCCCCCCTTCGTCGGCGTGTCCCGTAAATACTCAGGCACGGAATTGGTTGCGTTTTGCGATCGGCGCTTTTCTTTTTTCTAGGATGACGGCCCTTCCGGTTCCGTCATTTCAATTACAATACTTTTGGCCCGTGAGGGTGTTTGACCGGGAACAAAGTTTTTTTTCGATTCTCTCTCTTCCCCTTACAGATGCAGCACCCTCTCTCAGGATCCGGTTCGGGCGAGAGCCTCACGTTGGTGTTGTTGAGAGCTATTTTTCACAGCTCGCATACCGAACTCTCCTCCGCGGCTTGTGTGTTCCCTCCGTCCCGTCGCCTTCCCTACCAGCCCAGTACCTTAGATTATCTGAAGAAAACCCTGGTCAATTGTGTCTCTCCCGTAAAAAATGAAGCGAAACGTCCGTAAGCCCCCCAATACGTCCCTTCCCGGTCTTGCAAATCCCCTCCTCCACCCTTCCGTGAATGATTTCTTCGGAACCCACGCCTATGGATAAACTTGGATGATAGATGATCCGCACCTTCCCCCCAAGTAATCCGCTTTTCAGGGATATTTTTGTTTTTATCGAACGCGTACTTGAGCTCGTTTGCACTCCCTGGCTGGTACGTCTCTTGGAAGCAATGGTGGGCTTTTCAATCTCCCAGAGCCTTTCGCCGCAGGGTTGCCCTGTGAGGGGCATGTGTTCCCCCCCCTTTTCTTCCCCACGCATTTTCTTATAACGTGGATCTTTCAAAGCCGCCAACCCCTTTGAATTGCTCCTGGTCGCAGCATCCCGACTCTTTCGCCAATCAGTTTTTTTCAAGCCCACGTTCCTTCTTGCCTTGCTACTGAAGCTCAACTGGCGGCCCAACGCTAAATGATGCAGAGCATTTTTTCTCCTCTAATGATCTTGCCAGTCCTCCGCGTGAGAATCGTCTCGCACATGTCGGGGTCTGTATGGCGGTGCGTGATGAGGAGCCATTCCCTTTTTTTTAGAAGTTTTAAATGGTCGGTTGGAAATTCCCCTTTGTGGTGCGTCTTGCCCGGGGCGTTATAGGGAGGTGCACGTTCCCCTCTTTTTTCCTTTTTCGTCTTTCCCCTGCTGGTCTCGCGTGTATAACCCCAGACTCGCGTCGCGGTATTCATGAAGTCCTCCTTTACATCGCGTCTAGGAGCGGATCCTCACGAGTTTCACTCGCTATCCTCCCAATGGAGCTACTCCGCGGTTTCTTTTCCCCCGAATACTCTTTCCTGCTTTTGCGCCCCCTGCTGCAGAAGTTTTGGTCTTACCGAACACTTGATAGGCGGTTGGAAGAGTTCGGCTCTTTTCTTTTTCGTTTTTGGTCGGCAGTCTCGCACCCTTCCCGCTCCGGATGCCCCCCGCAGGAGCCGCGAACTAAGGTCGAGTTATGCCCTCGCATCGGCCTCTTTTTTCAAGTCTGCCGCATCCCTTCCCAAGAATTTCCTCAATTATCTTGTCATCCACCCCGCAGCGATTTCTCTGGATTCTTTTCCTTTTGCCGCATCCCTTTTCCGCAATATTTAATTCCGGTTTCCCCTTCTCTCCTCGGAACTTCACGCCTTTCTCTTCGACCTCCCTTGGGGCCTTTAACTTAGTTTTAGATCCCCCCCCATTTTCTAGCCCCGCATGGAGTTTTCGCGGTCTTGTTTCATTTTCCGAGCCCTTCTTTGTACGGAAAAACGGTGGTGTTTTGGGCGGGTGGTTTTCCCCTAATTTCGGCCCCTGCTCCCTAGCACCAAATACATACAGGTTTTTACTCTGCAGCTTTTGAATCTCCCGCCCTGTTCAAGTTTTTCTTGCGCAGGTCGTCTTCCCCCGGCACCTGAAGACGGAAAGTTTAACAATTTTTAGCCTCCTCAGGATCTCCCTTTCTTTTCCATGAGGGTTTTGAAGCCTCCACGATTCATTCAGAGGACCCCCCCCCGCGATTTTTCCGTACCGGAATTTGATCAGGCGCTGCCCAGGGCCTGGTCGCGATCCTTGGAGCACCCCCAGGGATAGGACCATCTTCCTAAGTTCCCTTTTCATGCGTAACGACGGACCCCCGTTTTGCCAAGTCCCTCCAGCACCATTCCCTTATATCCTGTTTGTCAGCACCTCAAAGCTTCGTCCTTCTATTTCCCCCCTCCGCCAATCCTCCTTCTACCCTCACG
>Ga0179593_1522846_pt1 | contig 12144 bp, 16 predicted proteins | sample CZODoug2_1_08_16_FD_185931 | JGI IMG/M metagenome (GOLD analysis project Ga0179593, IMG submission 185931) | Vadose zone soil fungal communities from Angelo Coast Range Reserve, California, USA - CZODoug2_1_08_16fungal (PacBio error correction) | ecosystem: Environmental > Terrestrial > Soil >... | reverse complement strand
TTTCGGTGCCCCATCATTTTGTCTTAGAACGTTTCTTAGTTACACCGTCTCATTGCGCTGCGGTGGAGTTACACCCCCTTTTGTTTCTATTCTTCGGGCGAGTGGCTTTTTGATTCTTTTGCGACCTTCTAGACAGGACTGACCGCGGTTCCCCTTGCAGCTGGTTTTCGCGTTTTGCCTGCCCCTCGGTCTTCCTCCTAGTTCGTCTGTCCTTGTCCCCTAAATGCAGGTTTGCAAGGTGCACTGTTTTTTTCCCGTCACGTTACCTGCTTCTGTACCTTCTGTGAATGCACTCCTAGTCCGCTCGATGATCCCTTCCTCACGTTTTAGCGTTTATCCCAAGACTGGCAAACGGGCAATCGATTTTTAACCCTCGTCAGCTGTGAGGCGACATCCTTAGAGGCTTTCATCAACACCCCTTTCTTGAACTCACCTTTCGTTGTCTCTCTTTTCTTTTGACAACCCGCCCCTGAAAGACCCTGACTCTTCCAGAGTTCTTTCCCCCCTCCCCCGCTTCCAGAAGTTTTTTTTTCATAGCTTTCCTAGGATCACTCCTTCGTGTTGGGATCTCGTTCTCTCTTTTTCCAGAGTATCCGCCCCCTTCAAGGGGGGTGCCACCTTAGAAGTTTCTACTACTCTTGATATGAAGGATTTTCACCGGGGCGTTGCAGGGTGCCCCCGACGGACTCTTTTAAACTTGCCCCCCGAATTCTTCCACTTCATTCGGTTGCGACTTTGGTTTAGCTCCTGTCTGAGTGTCTCTGCCCACCTTCTTTTTTTTGCCTTCTTAGAAGAGACCCAGCAGGTCTGGGGGGTGGTTTACTTCGACGCGCGCCTCCCCTCGGAGGGTGTTACTGTGGACTTTCTCCCCCCCCTTCCGGTACAGCGTAGTCTTTTTTTTGCCGCTTCCCCCTTAACAGAATTGCAACAGTGTCGCTACTAAGAGACCAGCGTTGAGGGCGGACGATCCATTCTCGAGATCAGCGCGGGCAACAGTTTGGGACTCTCCGCTAGAGGTTTTTTCCACACTTTTCTCCGGTGTCAACTTCCCTTTGTTGGGTGAGCTTCTCAATAGACATCTTAACGAGTCCATCAGCCTTTTTTTCGGTAGTGGTTTTGTTCTTTGGGATAAAAGTGATTTTGAAAGAGAAAACAGAAGATACAACCCCTCAAGGCAACTAAAGTAAGGTTAAATCACTTTTTGCGGAGTTTCGTCCACCAGGCGAAATACTTTCACAGAAAGTCCTCGTATTTCAACTCTTCCCACCACACTTGTCAATTCTTGGTACGTTCCTTACTCGTGCTTTCCAGTCCGGCGCTTATGCGAACCAGCCAGGATCAGCATGGCAGTCCCCTCCCAACTACCTTGGGAGGAGATCCGTCGCGTGAAACCCCACCCCCCCTTGCTCATTGCCGGATTGTGTCGCTCGTCACTTTTTTCCTTTTCACTTCATCCCATATTGGTTGGAAAGCCATCCTAGTTCCTCGCGAATCTACCATGCTCTCCCCCGAATGTGTACTTTCTGCCATTGTTCCTCCTTCAGTCATTTCCCTGCTGCCATCGTTAGATTCCTTCCTTGTATTCCCCTTTTTTTTTGTCTGCTCGGCCCATTTCCGCGGATGGAGTGCCTTTTCCCCGCTTTGATTGACGCGAGTTATTTCTAACCTGTGGGGATCAGTTACCATCACTTGGACTTCTTCCAAGGTCGCATTTGAGGTAGGCGTTTTCTTGTTCCGTTCCGGACAGTTGTCTGCAGTGTGCCCACTTTTCCTCCTCGCTGGTCCATGAACCCGAGATTGGTCATGTCCGTGTCCGCCGCCCAGTGAGTATCGTTAAGTGTTTTTATATTCTATGCTCGCTTTTTTTCGAGATATCTACTGCGGCCCCTATCCTTTTTTGGTTCGCACGAGATCTTGTGTTTATGTCGAGTGTTGTGTCGCCCCCGCCCGAGGGAGTGACTGCGTGCTGCTAGGGCACCTTTGTTTTTTTTTTTTTCTTTTTATTTCTCGTTCGGTGGCGGTGTTTTCTCTCTCGCGTGCCCAGTCTCGTGCGTCCACTTTTTCCTTGCATTCACCGTTTCTTTTGATTTTTAGTGCGGTCTGTGGAGGTTTTTTTTCTGCGTTCTTATTCGCTGCCTATGTTTTCTTGGTTTCGCCTTGGCCGGCCGGTCGCCTTCGACGTTATCTGAATTTTTTGTTTCCCAGTGTTCTCGTTTGACGCTCCCTTGACTGCAGCCTGCTTATTAAGCTCTTTCTTTCCCCACCCCCGAGATGAGTTTCTTTCTTCCCCACGCGCGGGGGTCATCCTGAAACTTGGGCGCCGGTGTGGGGGGTGGTTTTGTACTTGATTTTCCCTTTTTCGGAAACGTCACGTTGCCCCGTGATTGCTCGTCGTCGTTTGTCTTTGATCTTCCTGTCTTTTCGCTGGATCCCGCCTAAGCGAGTGCCCCCCGGTGATCCCGCATTTTTTAATGTCCGCTTTTTTTCACGACACTTTTTTGCGCCGGTTTCGGGTGCCCGGGCGTTTTGTTTTTATGACCTTGGACCTTTTTATGTCCATTTGGCCTGTTTAGCAAACGCGCAGCATGTACTTTCTTCCTTGCCTTTGCCGTGAGATTATCGCTTTTTCTCCAAATCGACGTGTGAACCACCTTTTCTCTCCTCCCTGTGACTTTTTATTCCTCAGCACCAGTTTCTACGTTTGCCGGATTCTCTGGTGGATGCCCAGTCTTCACGGGCTCCACCCTGGCTGCGTGCTTTTTGAAGCTCTGACCTTGTCATTTGATGCCATTTTGCCTCGTGTTTGTCTCTTGTTTCCAACTTGTCGGCCCGTCAGGCAGACTTTCTATGCTGTCTAATTTGCCCACGCGTCTCGACTGTCTTTTTATCTTTACCCCTGTCGTCCCCAACTTTTTTGTGGCCCTCTCCCCGGCGGTGTTTCTTGCCTCTCCACAAACCACTAACCTCTACCCATGGGGTCGTACTTTTTCTTCCTCTCCCCTCATACCCGCTATCTTTGCTCTCTTCCACTAACCCCGGGCCCCCACCAATACCGCCCAACACCCCGTCCCCACAACGCCCAACGCCCCATTATCATAAGAACCCGCAAACCCCTGTCCCCCCCCCCCCCCCCCTCCCCCCCCCTTACCACCCCCCAACCAGTGCGGACCAACCCCATGTCTCCCCCCACCACCACCCCCCATCACCACACTACCCACCCCCCCCCCGCCCGCCTCCAATTTTTCAGTCTCCCCCCACCCGGCCCCCCTTATTCGACCTCTGTTTTTTTTTTTTAATCGCACCCCCGCAAGCGCCCGCCTTCCCCCCCCCCCCACCCACGCCGTGGCCTCCCCCCCCCCGTTCTCGCGCGCCCCCCCCCCGCTGGTTCCCCCCCCCCCACAAATAGTCCCCCTTTTTCCTCCGAACCCGCTCTACATCAACCCCTCTCTCCCTCACCCCGTGATTTATCTTGACCCTCAGGCCCTATTATACAGTCACTGAATGTCCCCAGCACGAGTTTTTTGCCCTTTGTAGGTCGAAGTTCAGTATTATATTCGTCAGTTGTGATTCCGTGATCTCTGGTTCACCCCCCACACCACCCGTTAGGCGTGTAATTTTAATTTTCCCGTGCTATGGTAGTGCATACGTTTTGCACCTCAGTGTCCGGACCCCTCTGTATTGTTGTTCGGACTGCAATTTTGATTTTTCGAGTTGGTTCCTTTTCGTGTTACTTGTCGATAGTGGTTTCCATCCTAATTTCCCTAACCCCCCTTAGGGGTGTTTAAGGGTCACCTTGAGGTTCGAGTCCTTCTTTTGTTGAGTTTGGGGCTGTCCGTATTGTCCCTGTTGGCCTTCTTCGTCTAAACGTTTGGTCAAACTTTTTTTCTCCTTTTCTCCCCACTACCGATGCTCCCCTTCCCCCGCACTGAAGCACCTTTTTTGAGCACGCTTTGTTCCTTTTTCTTATCCACGGTTTTATCGGTTTTTTTTCTTGTCTTGCGGCCCATAGTGCGCGATCGCTCGCCCCGCGATTTTGTAACCTTTTTTTTCCACCCGGCCTTCTTACCTGCTAGTTTTTCTGGGTCCAAAGGCGCGCTTTTCCTGCACTAGACGAATCCGTAATTTAGTACGTGCAAGGCGACCCCTTGTCTCACCGTGCCCACCTTTTTCCTCCACTCCCTGGCTCTGTTCGTCCCCCCCCCTCACAGGGCCGACCCCCCTTCTACAGTGCCGTATGCGCATTCCCTTTTTTTCGGTTTTTTTTACCATGCCTGTTGTTTTGTTTCCGCCACTACCCATCCCACCGGAAGCGCTCTGCCTTTTTTTTTCCTTATTTGTTGCCCCCCTCCTTATCATGCCCCCAACGGACATTTCCACGGCGTGGACGATGTGGGTCTTTGTTTCCCGATTTTTTCGCCCGGTCCCTATCCCCCACTCCTCCGCCTTTCCTGTCCCGTTTGGGATTCTTTCCGTTTGCAGGGGAAACATCTCGTATCTCTCTCACAGCTCTTTTATTTTCCCAGCACTTGCTTTCCCAGCGGACACACGCCACGTCGATTTCGTACCCCGCCACTTCCTTTATTTTTATTTACCTCCTCGATTGTCGTTCTCTTAAGGTTATGGTCCCTTCTCGCACTTTGAGGTCACGTGTACGCCGGCCGTCATTGTGTTTTATCACGGACGTCAGCCCGGCCCGATCGTTCTCTGTCACTCACATTTTTTGGAAGCTACATAATATTTTTTTTCACCACCTTGCTTTCTTCCGCATTATCCGTTGACTTTCCTGCTGAGTGGATTCCGTGCTTGCTACCCCCTTTTTGACCTTCACTACGGGCATACCGTGACATTCCGATCATTACGAGTTGTACCTTGTCACCAGTGTTTTTTAAGCAAGCCATCCCCCCATCCCGGTGCCTTGCATTTTCCAGGTACAACATATTTCCGACCCCACCCCCCTCCGCGGTTCGACTCTTACTCCCCTCCGTCCCCCTGCCGTTGAAAACTTTTTCCCCTGTGTACCTTTTTCATTGTAGTTGAGTATCTTCTCTAGATCTTATATTACCCCTCTCCCGTTCATAGACTTCCCCTGAACCTCTCCCCCTCGGACTCGTATGTTGCGGACCACCCCAAAACCTTTTTTCCCTTTCGTTTGGCCGTGACATCGGTTCCCTCCTGGACATTTTTTTCATGGACATGCGATATCCACAAATTTGATCCTTTGGCCAGATACCTTTTTTTTTTTCTCTCTTGTTTACAGTAGTTTATGCAGTTTTTTCCTGGGATGTTAGTCCCCCAGAGGTTGTTTGAGAGCCTCCTTGTTTTTTCTCGCCCTCTCGCGTGCCCCGCTTTTTTATTAGGCGTGCCCCTCTCGTGTTTTTTTTTTCTCAGACTTCCACCCCACTTTTTTGCCTTTGCGTTTCGCCTGATGCTCTCCCTGTACCCTGCGTGTGAACAAGAAATTTTTTTTTTTTTTGGAACCACCCAAAAAATTCACTCTTTAATTAAGTTTTTTTCATTTAGTGGTTTTTTTCTAAAAGCAACGAGCGCTTTCCCCTGTACTTTGAGAAGTCCGCGGACTCGCCGTAGGGTGATCGTGTCCCTCTCGCCCCCCCGGGACCGGTCTGTTTTTTTCGAAGAGGTTCGGCCTCGACCTACTGTCTTCACTGTATTTACTTCAACACCGTTTTCCGCTTTTTGCCTTCCTCCGGGTGCTCCCATTTTTCCCCTGTTCCCTGTTCCAACCCCCCCCAGAGGCCCGTTGCCCGTTCTCATGGATCCATTCGTCCTGAGCGGTCTGTATGGCCCTGCTATGGGAACCCCTTTTTATTTCCTTTTTTGGTTTCCCCAAGCCGTTTACCCACCACCTCGTCACCGCACACTTTTTGTGCACGCAATGACCACCCACTCAACCCCTTGAGGCGCCTTTGCCTCTTCGCCCCGCACCCCCAACAGCACATGATTGCGCCAGTCGCTTTCTCCCATCTGCTTGCAACGTGCCTTGTTCTCCGGGTTTTTTCAAGGGTTGACTTGTCGATTCCCATAGATTCTTCCTAGGCCCCAGCCTCAAACATATTCCATTTGGGCCCAGCCCTTATGTATGTACCTTTGCCTCCTCTTGTCATCCATACATCGCTCGACTATTTCTGCACGACCGCTCCCCGGGGTCAAATTTCTCCCCTCCTAAGCGACTCCTCCACAAGAAGCCGGAGGATTATGAGCGCACTCGACACCTTACACTCCGCACTTCCTGTGCATCACCGTAGATTTTTTCTGCTGTGCTCTGCCGACCAATCATTGTGCCCCAACATCAACCGTGTAGCCACCGTTTTTTCCCCGCTCCGTTTGCTATACCAATGCGGGCCCCCCCCTCGGAAATGTTCCCCATTCACCTGTCCACACTTCCGATGTTGTGTTTTTTTCTCCTTGAGGCGCCTTTCTTCCGCTCTTTGCCTGTATGGACCCCCCCCTGCTCTCCGTTCCCCGCCCCCCTCTAGCTCAACGTCTAAGGTTCTATCCCTCGGAAACGTAGTTTCCTTCCCCAACTCCAGAATAGGTTAGAGGGGGTTCCCCTCTCACGTTTTTTCCGTGTCAGGTCACTCCATGTCCCTTAGTCGTACCTGGGTGCATCCCTGAGTGTTCCCAGCCCGGATTTTTTGTCTGTGCGTCATCCCCTTGTTCCCCTCCCCCCTTTTTGGGGTGGGCGTTAGTTCTGTTTTTCTTTTGATGACTTTTCTCAGCCAGGCACGTCTCTGTCTTTCATAGTCAGTCATCCTATTCGGTGGCAAAGTCCATATGGTCCACCTTCCAAACGTCTTGTTGACTGATTCTGTTTAGCGTTTTTGGAGTTTTTATCCTTGGGATTTCCCCTTCTGCACATCACCCTCAGAAGATTCGCCGAGCTTCTCTTTTCCCCTTTTTCCCAAAGCGTTCGGGGGCGTTTTTGTTCCATTAGTTTTGGTCCCGCTCGCCTCCTCGTCTTCATCTCGTACCAGAAACCTATTTTGTCCCCCCCATTTGCGGAGGATCCTGAACCACAAAGTTCGTGGACGTTGGAGATCGTTTTATGGCCGTCTATCCGATTCTTTGGGCCCAGAGATTCCTAGTCCCCCGTTGCCACCCCCTCGCTTTCATCTGCTAACGTCGTTTTTTTTTCCACATTTGTCTGGACTGGTTTACAGATTCCCCTTAAGAGCCTTGGGTTTTTCCCCGCCCCTTTGCCTAGGACAATTCTCTACTCCCATGCTTGGGGTTAGATTCACCGGTTCCTATCCAGCGACCAAACACCTTAAGTGCATCCTCGCTTTTCTTTTTTCGGCAGGTTTTTCCCCTCCCTGTGTTTTTCTCTCCGGGATCTTCCCCCCACCGAAGGGTTATCTTACCGATGCTGGGCCCACCACGTCCTGACCAGTTCTATTTTTTCCTCGTTATTCCCTTCGCTTTTTTTGTTAATTCTCGGCTTCTACTGAGCCTCCCCCTTTGTACTGGCCTTTTTACTGAGATCAACCTCTTTCCTTCGAGCGTCTCCCCCTTTTTCCGGCGGTGGCGTACTCCCGGTTCACCAGCCCAATTTAAGTCTCTTTCCCCCCCTGTCTTTGCCCAACTAGGCCACCAGCCAAACCAAGACTCTCTGCCGCTAGGTTTTTTTTTTTGCTCCTCTACCTGTAGATTCCGATCCGCGGGGGCTCCTTCTCCCCTAGATGTGTTTCTATGCGCCGATCCCTGGTACCCCTCCTTCGAATAGGCGCCCAGTAGACCGCTTACGTGTGGCCGTTCTCCCACCCCTACCTTTCCTCTTTGCTCTTTTGCGTTCCGCATCCTGTCCCGGTCTTTTCATCTGGGTCCCTTTCCCTACGATCGAGTATAACGTGCCTATCTTCTCTATTTACACCGCCCCTATTTTTTTGTTAGCTTTCTCCTCTCCCCCTCCGTTTTTTGCGCGACTTTTTTCCTGCCCCTTTTCGTCACTCCATGGGCGGCATGGCCGCACACATTCCCACCTTTTCCAATCCGAACCCAAAAGTTTCAGCGTGTGCCCCCCCCTTGGTCCTTTTTTTCGATCCCCCCTCCTACTGTTGTTCCCTTGGGCTACTCCTGTCCCGGCCCTTTCCATGGGCGGACCGCCGCTACCTATTCACACTTTACCTCCCTCTATGTCGTCTGGTTTCCGGGTAGTAATTCCCCAGCAGTCCTTTTTCCAGTCTTAACTGCCGGCCACCATCTGGTGTACCCCCGCCCCAAAGGTTTTTCTTCCCGCGCGGTTTCCCCGTAGCGATTGAATCAACCTTGTTGTTCACTGCAGTCTTTCAAGTTTACTTTCCCCTCTAGGCGGGAATAACTATGTATTCCCCAGATCTTCGACCGGAGCTCGTTGACCATTTCCTCTGTTATGACGCTCCCCCCCCCCCCCCCCCCTCCATATAATGACTTGCCTTCCTGATCCTTTTCCCGATTCCGAAATTGTTGGTGACGTTCCCCAAGGATCTATGATTTCCTTGTGTTACCCCGCCTTGCGCGGCCTCCCCTTCCAAGCTTGAAGACAGTCATTGAACCCCCCCCGATGTGCTTATCCGGCGGCGCATCATCCCTCGCGTGCCGACTTGTCGGTGAAATCAGGTTTCCTGCGATAGTGAAAAATTTACCCTTCGCCCTCTATCGCGATTCTGTTTGTTTTTAACTTTTCCTCCTCTTTTGTTGTTGATCTCTCTGGGGAATAGACAAGATCTTTCCCCTTTGTTTCTCGCGTCGCCCACTCTGGGCTCCCTTGGACGTGGTATTCCAGCTCTCTGTTCGTACCCAAAACCTCGTTTTCCTGTTCTTCCATATGATTTTCTTTATGCCCCTTCGTTGGAGGTTTAATCCACTCTCCTCACCCTTTTAGTAATCAATCGGCATCGCCCTTCAGTTTCCTTTTTACACTTGCACCGGACGATGGCTTTCCCTTGGGAGAGTTTTTTTTTCTTTGGTGGCCTTTTTTCCCTGCATCATGTGGACATAAGTTTCTGAGTTTTCCGTGTCCCGTTTGAAGCCCCCTTTTCTTTTCCACATCTCCCTTGAGGCCAACGGCTTTTTTGCGTTTTTCGAATCGTCTTGGCCTTTGCGTTCGCCTTTTTTTTACGTTTCTCATAAGGGCATTCCTCGCCCCACGTTTTTTTTTTCTTTCACCTCCGTCTTCAAGCGCATTTTAGATTGCAGTTTGTCCTGTGCTGAGGCGACGTTTTTTCTTTTGTTCCGCGCTCCGGTAGGGCGTTATTTCCCTACCCCTGTTGTTTTTGTCGACGTCCGTTTGGTTTTTTTTGTTGTGGCCAAGCGACTCCACTGATCTTGTACCCCCGCTACTCTCGATTTCTTCCCTTTTTGTCGTGATTTCGTCCCTTGCCAGTTTAACCTCCCCTGTTTTATTCCCTCCTGTTCCCTGCTTTTTTTTTTAGCTAGTTCCCCCCCCCCCGTGCTCACATGGGGTGTTTGTTGACCGAAATCGTGTATACTTTGTTGTCGTGGGCAAGCCATTGGACCCGAGGTCCCTGCGATTAGCGCGATATGAATCCCCCCTTTCGTATTTCTCTTTATTCATTTTGTGCTGACCGCTTGTTCCGCAAATTCCCGTTCACCGTCACTGATGACGTTGCTTCATTCACTTTGTCGGTGGTTTCTATCGGTTTCTTTCTCTCCGCGGACAACTGGAAGATGTTATGGTCTCTGTAATGTTTTTTGCGATCTTCCCAACCGTTCCCCCTTCATCGAGTAGTTTTTCCAATCCGGTTCTTCGCAATCGCCCTGTTCCTGTCCACCTTTATTGGTTTTTGTGATCCTTTCCTCCTTTATGTGATTTGCCCCCGATCATGGCTCCTTCTTTCCCGCAGTGGGATGATTTGTCCCCCCAACCCCCCTTCCGCTTCTTGCTGCGGTTTATCCGGTGTTTTCTTTTCCACTTGTCATTCCGGACTTCCCCCTGGTCATCGGAGAGTACCCCCCCCCGTGACTTCCCCAACCCTTTTTTCTTTTTTTTTTCTTGGCCAGTGATGACTTTCCCCCTGCGTTTCTTTTTAAGTTTTTTGACGATTTCCCCGTTTTTTCTATTTTTGACTGGGGATCCCGTCGACCCCCGAGTTTCCTTCGGGCCACCTCCTGTGGGAAACCTTGTCCGCATGCTACTCTGATAACCGGGTTTCCCCCACGTGTTCTATCCCGGCTTTGGCATGAGGCGAATTGCCTTACATTTTCCTGCAATCTCCTGTGGTTTTTGATTCTGTTTCGTTCGTTTTTTTCCTTTTTTGCTCTCCAAGACCACTCCCTTGGTGTTGTTTTTGTCCCTGCACTTCTTTTCCCTTCCCCCCGACGAGTTTTCGTCCTTTTGGGAGAGTTTTTTCGTCTGACCCCCTCTATTCAACATGCGGCTCCCCTTCCTTTCAAGCCGAGGATCTTTTCCTTTGCTTCGATTCGTGAGTTTTTTCGGGTCGGCATGCAGTGATTGTTAGTTTGCCGTCGTTCCATATACTTGCCTTCTTTGCAGAAAAAACCATTTCCCCCCCCTGTGTTGCGATGGCCCGCTTTCCAACCTCATTCTTTATCTGGGGTGGCGCCGTCTTTTGGGTGATCTGTCCTTCCTTGCAGAACCCCCCCCGCGAGGTTTAGTGAATGTCTTAAAACCGATGTCTCCTTTCCCTCACTTCCCACGCTGGCGTAGCCTTCCTCTGGATTCCGCCCGTACTTTTTCAGGTTGACGGGACCTGCCCCCCCCCCTTGGGACCCAGACTGAACAAGATTAATCCCCTTTCCCGCCTCTTTTCTCCCGTTACGTTCTTGACTAATTACTTTTCTTCTTTATGGACCTTTTCAGTTGTCTGTTTTCAATTCTTCTCTTTTTTTTCTGCACACTACTGTTGACTCCGAGGGTTATTGTGGTACTGTTCCATATTCCCATGGCTCACCACGCCCTCGCTCAGTTGTCCGCTAGTCCGCGTTATTTTCACTTCCCCTCTGTTCCTCAGCGGACCCCCCCCGGCTGTTCGACCTTTATTTGGATTACACACTTTTTCGTTTTTTGGACACTGTTCTTCGTGCATCAGGCCTGTTGTGCTTCTAGGTAGTTCCTAACCCGGTGGATCTGTTCCCCTTTGTGGTGTTATACCAGAGGCTTTTCCCCCCCCTTTGTTCTCTCCTGGAGGCCTGTCCTTAGTCATCAATCTGCCCATTGTATGGACTTTCCCTATGAGATTAACCTTCTCCGCTACTGTTTTCTCTTTTGATCTATATTTTTTTTTTTTTTAGTAACCTTCACCGTGTAACAGTGATGTTTACCTCTGTTTCACGTCTCCAATCAGTACCCCCGGCCCGTTAGCCACTTTTTCCCAATCCTTTAGGGACCCCCAATCCCGCTTGACCCCCCACCGGTAGCGACAACCGTCCCCCCCCCAGGAGCTCGAACTTCCCCCGGAATCTTTGTTTGTGCCTCTGAACCGCTTAGACTTATTTTCCTCCTTTCAGTTTTCTCCTCTATTGGTTTCAAACCCCAGCTCCCTTCACCCTGCTATAGGTCTCCCGGGACGCGAGTTGTATCAGATACGCCGATTGTGATTAGCCCCTTTTCGTGGATCCTGTTGGTTTTTTACTCCCCCACAGCCCCACCCTAAATTTATTTTGGATGGTGTTTACCCCCCCCCGCCGCGTTTTTTTCCCCAGTTTTGCCTGTTCGTCGAACCCCTGTACGTCCCCTGTAAAAGCGATCCTTTTGCCATTTTTGAACAGTTTCCCTTGAACGGGCACGACTTCTGCTTTTTTTGATGACATCTTCCCTACCCACATTGTTCAATGTTGGCCGTTTCATTTATCCTAACCCTACTCGTCGAAAAACTCCCCCCGCCATTTTTTTTTTTTCTTTTGAGGCCCCCCAGAGGCCAGTGCCCGCAAGATCCCCCTCTTTTCTTCTGTCCAGCGGTGCCCCTGTGCGTACAGCCCTTTACGCCTCCTCCTGCGGTTTCCTTTGGAGCTCATTCCCTTTTGCCCCAGCTCTCCATTCTGAAAAATCTCCCGGTAACCGGTTCCGAGTTCCCACACCCTGTCTCAACTCCCCCCCCCTTTTGAGAATCGGTTTTTTTTTAGAAGTTACCCCCCCCCCCTTGAGTCTCAGAAGATAGTCCCCACCTT
>Ga0179593_1337158_pt1 | contig 12144 bp, 16 predicted proteins | sample CZODoug2_1_08_16_FD_185931 | JGI IMG/M metagenome (GOLD analysis project Ga0179593, IMG submission 185931) | Vadose zone soil fungal communities from Angelo Coast Range Reserve, California, USA - CZODoug2_1_08_16fungal (PacBio error correction) | ecosystem: Environmental > Terrestrial > Soil >... | reverse complement strand
GAGGATTTGGAGCGCTTTCCGGAATGGATTACCGCTTCGATTTTTTCCCCCCCCCCAATCTAAGTTTTCCCCGCTTCTTTTTGTTTTTCTTCTCTCATCAAGATCCCGGCCACCTTTCCTCCTCCGAGTAGAAAGATGACATTTTGGTCCGGCCATACCGGCTCAGCTTGGCCAGGGCCTTAAGCCCCTTTGCCCCAAAAAGACCCCTTTCAGAAGTATCTTTGACTTCCCTTCTCCCCCTCCCCCTGAGTTGGCAACGCCGCAGCTTCTTTTTTCACAGTGCGATGGCCGATGGCTTCCCCCTCGTGGCCGCGCGCCTTAGCGACTCTGTACTCCTTTCATTTTCCAGGCCCCCCTTGGGGTTCCCTTCTTTTTTAGGACCGGATCTTCTCCCGCCTTGAGCAGCCAGATATGCCCCCCCCAATCACGCCAGCTTGCTGTCTTGAACCCCCTTCTCCTTGATTCTCTGGCCGTCCCCCCCCCAGCGATCAATCCTTTACTTTCAAATAATGCCAAATTTTCAGAAGTCCGGGTGCCGCGACTCTCTCCCCCTCTTTTTTCGATTTTCTTGCTAGTCCTTTCCATCGAATTTTGCCTACGCTTTTTCTTTTCTTTCCTTCCACACAGCAGGCCCCAGTCGCAGTCATGCCCCACCGCGGAGAAATGTTTTACCCCTTCCCAGAAGGCCAAGCGTTTCCTCCGGTAAACGTGGGCCATTCCCGATTTCTCTGTCATCTTTCAAGCGAGTCTTCCGGACGGACGAATGGAGAGGGCTCTCTTCCCCCCCATTGATCCAGGACTTTTTCCTTTCTCGAGCCCCTTCTGCACATGGCGCTTCCTCCCCACGGCCATGCTGTACTTCTGGACCTTTGGACGCCCCACCTCCCAAAAGCCGAGACAAACTCTTGCGGTCGGCACCCGGCCCCTTTCCCTCAACCCTTTCTCTGCGATTCGGATCCCCCTCCTCTTTCCGACAAAACTGCTGTCCCCTGCTCTGAGGCAGGTCTTCACCGTCGTCCGTTCCCCCCCCCCCCCCCTTCACCATAGGCAAACCACTCCCTTTCCTCTGCACCCCCACACATTGCCCCCTCAACGGTTTAATTTACTTTTCCGGGTTTTAAACCCTGACGCCCCCCCTTTTTTTTTTCCCCAATGAGCCCCACAGTAACCTGTCTCTTCTCCCCTGCGTCCTGTAGGAACTTCCTTGGCTGAGGTAACGCGTCTTACGGATTTTTTTGCTGGTAGTTTTCTTGGAACGAAGATTCTTTTTCTTCCATGCCACCATCCTTTTTTCCCGTGGCCGGTCCCCCAATGTGTAATACCTTTCTTCCCCCTGTGGTTGAGAGAATCTCAGCCGGAGGGTTTAGGCAAGTAGTGTATTTCAGCTTATTTTTTTGCGGGTAAGAGCGTCCCCTTTTTTTCGGCAACCACAATCCACCCCCCCTTCCTTCGGTAGTTCCTCCTACATTCCCTTCCCACCTTCGGCCCCCCTTTTAGACCTTTTTTTTTTTTTTTTTTTTTTCCTCGATACTAGGTTTTTCTCCCTTGTTTCTTGGGCTGGCTTTATGGACCTTTTTTAGCAACTCCTTCCCCCCCAAAAAAAAAACCGTGTTTTTTTTTTTCTGGAGCAATTTGTTTTTGTGGTCCTCATGTTTCATGAGGCCATTATTTTTTTTCCGTAGGTTACCTCACTTCCTATCTTTTGGCAGCAGTTTTCTTTTTCCCCTCTTCTTTTGTCGGCCGGATCGACGGGCTGGTTTTCTTCTTTTTTCAGGTGTCCTTTTTTTTACCCTGTCCTTTTTTTTGCTTTTTTTTTGTATCACCTGGGGGTCATGCGAAGCCTTAAAAGGCATGGCAGTCATGTCAAGCGTCTCCTGGACTCGCTGGTTCCCACTCTTCTTTTCAGTGTTTTTTGTGGGGACCGATTCCCCTTCCTCTTTACATTCGGACCTTTACCAATCGGCTCATGAACTAACCCCCCTTGTTTCCTTGGGGGAGGGCCCCCTTTTTTTCCCACATGGAGATTCATCTTCTTCGGCTTGTCCCCTTCGGCCCCTTCTCGCGCTTTTCATGTTTCCTGAGCCACCCAATTTGTCGCCCCCCCAGCCCGGTTCCTTCCTCCCCCCCACAGCCCCCGCCCTGCCTTTTTTGCACCGTGCTATGCTAAGCCGAGGCCTCTTCTAACATTCTGGGGGAGGCTCTTTTTCACAAGTTCAGGAGGGAACTCGCAACGTTTGCCATTATGTTGATGTCCTTTCCTTCAGTGTGGAAACTGTTTTGAGTCAATTAATCTTCCTCCCCGTTTCCCCCTTTACTCTTCTCCACCCCCCTCCCCACTCCTTCTTCCCCTTCCCATTTCCCTTGTCCCCCCCCCCCCCTTGACTGAAAGATCCAGGATTTTTCCTGATTTTCGCTTCTCGCATACCCCGGCGTGCTTTGCCGGCTCCGTCTCCTTCCACCTTTTTTCGGGCAATGCCTTTAACTCCGACATTTGTTTTTCCGTCTTCCGCGCAGAAGGTCCATTCCTGATCGGTCACTCTTAGCGGATTGTTGAGGATTTGCAAAGTTTTTTCTTCCCCATGTTTTTTTTCCTTTTCCTGGAAACGTTGAGCGGCGTTCAGGACCTTCCCCCAACGTTTTTCATGAGTTTTGCCTTCCCCCCTTGCTAATAGGACGTTGGGATGCGTCCTCACCCTTAAACTCCCCCCCCCTCTACCGTGAGTCCCCAGAGGATCTTTTTGTTTTTCAAATTCTTCAGCGGTTTTGGTAACTCATTCACGCTTCCAAGACCAAGGACTACAACGTCCTGTACCTCTCTCCCGTTTTGTTTGTTCACTCTGCTGAGGCTTGTCTCTTTTTTACCTTCGCATGGTCACAGCCTTGAAAAACAACCCCCCATATTGTCTTTCTTTTTGGCTTTATCCCCCCTCTAACTCGCCGCCGAGAAGCGCTTTTTTCCCCCTTTTTTCCCCCCGGACATCATCGCCGGAAGCCCGTCTCCTTACTTTCCGCTCCGGTGCCATTCCGACCCTTCATTTTTCCTGAATTTCCCCATACCTCCCCCTCCTTTAGAAACAGCCGCGAACGTCGATCCGATCGCGGATAGAGCGTCCTGCCCTCCTGTAAGAACTTCTTCCCCCCCTTTGATCTTCCCCGCAGGTTGCCTTATGACCGTTGAGTTCCCACGCCAGCCATGCGAAGGACGCCAGCACTGAGCGTTTTTTTGGAACCCTTCCCATCATTGGTTTGCCTTCCCTTGATTCCGATTCACCAGCCCCTCCCCTCTACGACCCCGAAATAAATCTTTTGAAACCTCGCTGTTTTAGCCCTCAATTTTCGCGATCTTTCCGCCCCGAGTTTCTTTTTTTTGTATCTTCTTCCCCCGCCACCCCTCTGACTTGCCTCTACTTCCGAACCCCCCCGCATCTTGGCAACCTCCTAGTTATAATGACCCCCCCCTCTTCGATTGGAATTTTCCTTCCCCCTCCAAGATCTGAGTTTTGGATTGATTCCGGAAAGTTTGGGCCATCTCGTGGATGGTTTCCCCCTTCCTTTCGCTCTTTTGGAGGAGGATCGAATGGAGAGGGTTTTCTTTGCCCCCCCAGACTCGTTAAGCGTTTTCTAGGTGCCCGCGATTCCCCCCTGCCATGCCTTTGACTACTTCACTCCCCAGGTGTCTCAACCCCAAACCGGCCCTCGACCAAATGTTATGTCCCAACCCCTTGGCAACGCGAAAAAAACCATTCCGGCCTTGATGACCCACTCGCCACTTTCCCCCCCCCCCCACTGGCCGGCAAAGGCCACGATGGGAAGTGCGAAACAGGAAAAACTCATCTCCCCGATTCCCAGAGTCCCCCGAGCGAAAAAAACCTTTCCGGCCTACCCAAAGCAAGTTTTTTCCTTGCGGCTGGTCTTGTTGTTTTTAGGCCCACTCCTAAGCCCCCCCCCATGAACAAGCCCGCCACCATGAGTGGGCTTCTATTTACGGAAAAGAATTTTCACGGGATGTTTTCCGCGGACTTAACCATACGTTTGGCGTGGGTACCTTGGTCTTACACCCCTCCGGAGTACTCTCTCCCCCCAACCATAATTCGATCAACCCGCCTTCCGCCAAAACAAGCTCTGAAACTCCCTCTATACTCATAAGTGTTTTTTTTTTTTGTGAGAAGGCAGGGCGTTTTTGAGTCAATTAGTGGGCACCCTTTGGGGCGGTTCTCTCGTCACTTTTCTTCCCGAATTCCCAGCCCCCACCCCCCCCACTTCCCCCCCCCCCCCTTCCAACGTCGAGTACCCTTTCAACCCCCTTACCTTTTTCCACCGGTTCCGCACTCAGGGTTTGGTTTCGATTGGGTGGCATTGAACCAACTCAACCTTCAAAAATATTCAAACCACACGTGGGTTCCCGCAATTTTTTTTTTTCGCTTGGTAGTAGATGCATGGGATTGAATGAAGTCGCGGCCAGGTTTCCGGAGGTTGCACTTTTAAGACTTGAATTCCTTTCAGCATTGGTGTAGTGTCTGTGTTTCCCCTTTATTCTTGATACATGGTTTTTCTTTTCTTCCTTTTTTTTCCCCCTTGTTTCGTCTTTTGGTATGTTACTGGGTAGCCTTTGCCTCACGATCGTAAAGGCATGGTGGGGTCATGACTTCCAATGGGATTAGCGGAGCCCCGGACTTTGGTATGACCCTTTGGACAGTTGTTTGCTTACTGACCCTGCGAAGATCTAAATTTTGTTTCCTCCACGCCCAGCTTTTCCTTCCTGCTCCATGGTTACCCCTCCTGCCCACGTTTCCGGCTTGGGGTGGTCCTACCTGCTTCCATCTTTCTAGGAATTGACCCGTCAACTTTCTCTCGCCCGGTGATCATGACTGCGCCGTATTCGGAGAGGGCTTCTGGTGAAGTCCCGGGTAAAAGTCCCAGTCCGGCGATAATTGCCGGTGAGGCCGAACCCTTTTTCGAAAACTGTTGGCGATCTCGAGCTGGAACCCCCTTTTTCCCTGGGGTGCCCCCCTCCAACTTCCATTCTGTTGATTTCTTGAATTGTCTTTTTTTCCGGTTCTTTCATGGGCCTTTCACCTTCCTGTCCTTTTCCCTCCTATCCACAGCGAGTGTGGGGGTCTTGTTTTTTTTTTCGCCTCCTCTCTGCGTTCACGGGCATGACTCCTATCTTACCTGATACGCGTTTCCATGGTATAATAACCTGGTCCTTCCTGCCGCCTAGGCGCGAGCGGTTTCATTAAGAGATGTCTCGCTCCTTGTTATGATGTCCTTTTTCCTTTCGATCTTGCATCTATCGGCTTCCGGAGCGTTGCCCGGCTGCGTCAGGAAAGTTTATTTTTCTTCTTGTAGGGTCCCCTCCCCTTTCCGGAGGGGGGGGGGCATTTGGTCGGCTTTTATTGACGCTTCCAAAAGCCCCGTTAGTAAACAGGGAGATTGGTTTAAAACTCGGGTTTCCTTTGCTTCCACATGCCGCAGGTTTCCCCCCCCCTGCATCCCCCAAAGTCTTTTCCCCTTTTCCCCCCTCAGTGTTTTTGTTCGTAATTTTGCCTTGGGTTTTCTACCCGCTCTGTGTTACACGCGACTTCACCAACACATCTCCAGGTACCGTTTTTTAGGTTTTTTTCTGGTCTTTTCCGAAGTTCCCCGCCGCCTGTGGGACCCTGGGTAACCCAGGTAGCACAAGTTCCCCTAAGTTTGGACTCCTGGAATCGTACAACGCTAATAAGACATATTGACCTATCTGGGGCAAATTTCGTTGGAAGCCGAAGTAGCAAGTGTTTCTCCCTGTCTCGTGATTTTGATTTTCTAGTATTCGCTTACTTGTACGAACAATTAATGAACAGTGTTTTTACCTTTTGCAGGTTCGAGGGACTTTCGTACTGCCAGTGCAAGACTTTATTTTATCTACCCTTTCCACGCCTCACTCCCTTGATGCTTTAGTAAACGTTGACCTTGCCGCCCATGGATTTTCTTTTTCTTTCCCCCCAGAGCTCCCCATCGTAGTAACACATAAAAATAAGGTGACCGCGAGTGCCACCTTTGTGCCGCTCACTCTCTTTCACTTCATGTTCGCCTTTGGCTTCGTCTTCCTTTTTTTTTCTCTCGATGCCTAGTTGCTTTCTGGCACAAGCATTTCCCCACGTTCTCATGCACACTTCTCCTATCTGGACGCTTTTGTAATGCCGACTGTAAGTCCATGATTCCGCGAATTTTTTCCATTTCTCTTCCCGGTTTAATCATATTCGCTCTTTGGAGGAAGGACAGCATTGGAGATTTGCTTCCTTATGTCAAAAACCACTGAGACGCAGCGCAAATGTCCCTGGTCCGTCTCCCAGGGCCATTACGATCTTGGCAGTTTGATTACCTGGTCCCCCCCAACCACGCCGTCTTTATTGGTCGTTAACCTTTGCCACGCGAAGCCCAACCTTTGTACCCCTGATTTCTGGAGAGACCATCTGCACAGAAACACCCCACCCGGCAACTTGCCTCTTTTGGACTTCCCCTGGCATTGGAAAACCTCATTGCCTCCCCTAGACCAATCATTTTCATCAACAAAACACACCACCCCCCGCATGGTTTTTTTTTTCTTTCGGCGCTGCGGGTCCCTAAAAACCGGCCCCCTCCCAAGCTCTTATTGCCAGTTACCCGGTTATCCGACAGCTTCCCCGTCGGAACCCCCGGAAAGTTGTCATCCCCGACGTATTGTCCCTTAATATGGGGGCATTGTGGTCATTTTTTTGGCGTTTTAGAATAGGACTCTCTAGGACCCCAACCTTATTCGCTTGCCTGGCCACAAATGCCCCCCGCGCCTTCTCTTCTACTTTTCATTCCTTTGTTTCGGGCGATAGGGGGTTGCCGAGCCAGTCGTGGAGCGATTCTTTTTTTGCCGGGCGTCCTCAGTCTTCCCCGTTAAATTCCCACCTCCCCCAGACCCCCCTTCGCGTTATACGCCAGCCCCCCTTCCGTTTTCCTACAGTCGGGACTTTCTGATACTCAGTTATTGGTCCTTTTTCGGTCTGTTTGTACTTACGTGTTTTGCCCCCCACGCCGAGACCACTTACAACTGCGTGGTGGAGGCGCCAATTTGTTTTTGGTCGATTTTCCTAATGGTATTGTGTGTTAATGCGTTTTTAAGGATATGCCTTTGAGGCAGTTGAGCTCTGGGTCTCTTTTTAGAAGAATATTGTTATTTTTTTCTTTTGAGTTTCATTGCTTGACACTCATTGTCTCTATTTTGCTGTCACCTGGGTATTAGCAGCGTTCAACTTCCATTGAATTTTAACGGACCTATCAGCGGGGTTTTTTTGCGGATCGTTTATTTTCGATGGCAGTGTAGACGTTTTTTCTTTTCCTTTTTGGCCTTTTGTGACTCCGATCTCCCATTCTTTCCTCAAGACTCTGATGCCATCATGTTTTGGTCCTGGCACCCTTTTGAAGAATGGCAGGTACATCTTCGGCTGAACGCCGGCACCTTCTACGCTTCTTTGATCCTTTTCGCGGGTACTTTCTGATGGTCCCCCCGATTCGAACGACCAGCCACGACCGCCGTCGATATGCCGGATATTCCCCCCAAAAACGGTAAAATCGAGCGATCTCGTGCAACATTGAGTCCCCCCCTTAAAAACGTGCCCTTTGCCTTATGGGACTTTCGTTTTTTTGCCTTCTCGATGTGTTCCTTCTTCCAGGGCGCAATTCCTCGGCCTGGTTCCCCCCAAGCATCCGCGTGCTTTTCTTTTGTTTCTCTTATCTATGGCTGATCGGCTGTGAGCTTCCGGTCATCGCCCCATTTTCACGGCTTTTAATGCCTGGGGGTACAGTTCCGCAGAAGGAACGCTCTCCGGTAACCATAGCCCACAGCGCGGTGCTTCTTTGGTTGCCCCCCCTTTCAGTTCGATTTCCTTTCAGGCTTTGAGTCGTGGAACTGATTTCGGTGCCAAGCTGGGATTCGTTCTATTTGCCTGCCGGGACCAGGCATATGCTTCTCTTCTTCTTTTCTTTCTTTCCTTTGATGCGAGCCCACACCGAGGAAACGTGAGTCCCGTCTCTGGGTTTCAAAATCTCTTCCCTGCCCTCCCAGCGCAGGTAGACAATCCACCCAGGTCCTCCTCCCCTTTCTCTCTTTTCCTCTTGCTGCAGAGTGAGTACTTTTTTGAGCTTCTAACCCCTGCGGAATTGTCCGCTTAAAACCCATCTCCGCTTACCTGTTTTCGTTGTTCTCTTTCCTCCTCCTTTCCCTCCGACGAGATACTTTGAATCTCGCCCGGACGAACGCTTGCCCCCCCCAGCCCCGCCCGCTCGGGACCCTCCCGCTGAGCTCTCGAACCTCAGTTTGCAAGCAGCGGACCAGTCGTTGCCCGATCGCGGCCTCGATGTTCGCGCGCTTTTGCCCCCCCCTTTTTGTCATTAATAGCCTTTCCCAGCGCTGACCGTCTCTTTCATTGCCCTTTCTCCTTATCGCATTTGAAACTTTCACGCCCATCACTCGTGTCACCAGCCAGTCCCTTTGCGCTTTTCACCAACATTCGTGCTGTAGAAACCCGACTCAACCTCTTCAACTTTTAACTCAGTTTTTTCCGTCCTGGTTTAGCGAGCCGCTCCCCATCTTTTTTCCTTTGACTTGCCCTTTATTCGGCCGGCCCCACTCTCTTTACTTTTTTGTCTGGTAGGTATACGCCCCTTTTCCCCGAAATTTACCGTTCGCCTTCACCGCTTCGAGACTTGTCCTCTTGCTTCGCTTCTGCCATCTTCCGCCGCAGTGGGAGAACTCTTTCCGCTTTAGTCATCAGTTCAGAGCCTTGTAGGAAGGACTTCGGCCTCGGCGTCGTCCCACAACTCCAGTCGAGTTCAGTCCCCTTTTTGCCCATGTCCGCGCATGCCGGTCCCCTTCCCTTTTTTGACTGATGCTTACCCCAGGTGTAGAAAACAACTGGAGACAAATGATGTTTTTCCGGCACTTAACCCTCGAAACCCAAAATGCTCCCGCGATTTTGGGAGAAACCGAGTCCACAACTTTCTCCGGTTCAGCTAGGAATTTTTACCGGACACCTCATGGTCCTCCCCCCCCAATAACTACTCCAAGTCCCGCTTCCAAAAAACGTCCATACCCCCCAGCCTGTTTTTTCCTTTTTCTGGCCGCACCCCGCTATCTGCCTCCATCCCGCCATATCCCTAACTCCATTCCCCACCCTACTCTTTCGACCCAATTCTTCACCCATTCCCATCTCCCCCCCTTCCTCCACCTTCCCCCCTTCTTCCCTTACTATTATCTTTCTCTGTCTCCTCCCCTCCCTGCCTTCCTCTTGCCCCTCCCTACCCAACCTTCCCCTCACCTTCCCTCACTTTCTCCTCTCCCCCTATTCCATACTTTCCCTCCCCAGCCTCTTCTATCCCGCTCTTCTTCCTCTCACATCTCTCACCACTCTTTCCCTACTCCACACTTCTCCTGCGGTTTTCTCCAACGTAAGCAGCCCCGCAGACCATCTGACAAGTCGAGAGATGAGTATTAATTTCACCCCCTTTTCAATGTCATTTTTCTATTTTAATTATTGCCCCCGAGGAGGATTGGGACAGGGTGGACTTGGGTTTCGTAGGGTTTTTCCGCGAGGAAGCCCGGCCCCCCCAACCCAATCCTTCCCTCCTTGCCTCTCCCCCCCCTGCGACTTCGTCCCCCCTCCTCCCTGGTTATTATGGTAGCAGAGGACCGCTTTTTTTTGTGTTGAGAGAGTTGCGGAAGAGTTTAGCAGCCCTGGGGGGGCCGGATGCGTCCACAAGGTCCGAGACAACCAAAGTCGGTTCAACCTTCCCGCTTCCAGCCATTTCCCCCCCCCCCATTTTTTTCTACATTTCTCCTGTCGCCTCACCTGGGGATCCTGTTAGCTTTCGTCCCTTTTTCGACCCCGCCGCTCATTCCCCGTTGCTTTTTTGGTCGTCCTTTGCAATTTTTTCCTCTCTGGTCGTGCGCGTCTCCCCTGACGTTTGTAACTTGTTCACGCACCCTCTATTGCGCTGTGCTCTTGTTAAGCCCCCCGGTCCCCTGGTGTTTCTCGGTTTTTTTTTTCCCCATCATTTTTTCTTACCGTTTTTTTTCTCCCTGGGTCCTCCGAGTCCCAAGGTCAGGCAGGGTTCTTTCTCGAACGTCCATCAGCGTCTCTTCAAGCGCTGTGGCCCTTCCTTGTCAGTTTTGTGTTCCAGACGGCCCGTCCCGACTCTCTTCTTCCCTCCGCCGCTTTCACTGATGACATTTCCTTCCCTTGATGGGAGTTTTCCGGCGGTTTTTCATGGCCCACTGCTTACTTCTTCGTCCTTGCCCGGCGGAACCTTCCGCCGCCTTCCTCCTCGGCCGTTTCAAACGTTTACTATATTTGGACACGGGATTTGCCGTCGAACCTCCACCTCCTTATCCCTCGATTATTCCTCCTCCTCTATCTCCAAAGGCAAACATTTTTTTTTTTCTTGTTCCATTCCCACTCGGGGGCACCTGAATCTTCCCTTTTCTGATTTTTTTCCCGTTGCCATTATTCGTTGCATATTTTTGTGTTCACGGCCTATGGGTCATTCACCAATTTATGGTTTTTTTCCCGAAGCATCCCAGCGAGTTTTTTCGTTTCCCGATCCTATCGCCATCTTTCTTGATGACCTAACGGTCCATTGGCCATTTGGGTTCCTTCCTCATTCGTCCCAACCTGGTGGTTCTCAGGCGCCGCGAAGCTGCCCCCCCCGTTATTAGCCCCAGATCTCTTCGAGACTTTTGATTGACACCTTTCAGTTCTTGATCCTGCCTCCTTAGGCTTTCTATTTTTGGAATTGGAGCGGAGACCCCTTTGTCCCCCCCAGGTGTTTTGTTTTTGTTTTTTTTTTTTTTTTTTTTTTGCGTCCGTTGCTTCTTGCTTTCCCCAATGGCCAATTGCTCCGGCTTTCTTGTAGGTATTTGCTGAGAATTTTTTCAACCCCCTCCCCCAGCTGTAATTTTTTCACACAGGTTCTTTTTTTTTTTTTTTTCAAAATCGAGTTATCTGTTTTAAACTCCCTGCTGCCGGTTTATAAGCCCCCCGGACCCAAAGTCCGTCTCTTATATTTCTCCCTCCCCCTCCTTTGTGGGCTTTTTTTTTCCTTTGTCATGTGGGCTGTCTAAACTTTTAGGAGTTACGATTAAACTCGTGAAAAACCAATCTATCCGTTCCTCTGTTCCATTTTTTCTATTTAATATTAGTTTCGACACTCTCCCCCCCTCGTATCTACCTTCCCACTTCACGCCCTTCATCACCCCTGGGCCAGGTCCGACGCGCTACTTGCCAACGCTCCATTCCCTCTAGATCGCATGAAGTTGTCAATCAGCACCTCCCGCTACTTGAGATTTTCCGCCCTTCTCTGATCGAGAGTGGGCATTGCCCCCGCTCTGTAGCACCCTTATTAATTCCCCTTCGGTGCCCCGCAGTGTTGCGATGACCTATTTCTCCATCCCAGGGTCACGCGATCACTCCGTCTTCTTCTAGCAAAACGCCAAGACCTCGGGTTGCGTTCTTTCAAGGCCAAATTGTGAATGCCATGGCCGTTCCACAGCTTTCAATGCGAGACCACTTCCCCCATTCCCTCCCATTCCACCCTTTTTCCTTAGTTTCCGATTTCAAGGGCCGCAGCGCTCTTCGCTCCTTTTTTTCCGCCTTTGCGTTTCCTCGGATTGGCATCTTCGTGGGCCCTTTTTCCTTTGAGGGACGGCCCAACAGCATTGGGCAATCCCGTCGCCAGTCCTGATCACCCGTTGGCGGTTCCTAGTCCCTAAGAGGGACTTAATTTCCCCCCTGACCCCGGAAACATTAGGCCTGATTCTTTGAAAGAGCTTTGCGTTTTCTTTAGGCAGGACGCATTCTTTGATTCAGTCTGTCCCCAAAACTCGCCTTCAGCGATTCCTCCGATGGTTTCAATGGTCCGCGCGCGGACCTTTGACTCTTGATCTTTTCCCCTAAATCCTCCCCAAACGCCGTCACAAAGTGATGTTCTTCCCCACCCCTCCTGGAAGAAAAACCCCCCTGCTTTTCCCCCTCTCTAAGTGCATGGAGACCCCCTCCCCTCAACACCTATGCCTGCCCCAAATAGCTGAGGTGATTAAACCGCCTTTATCCCCTAATTCCTCAATACAGATGGCAT
>Ga0179593_1563116_pt1 | contig 12145 bp, 6 predicted proteins | sample CZODoug2_1_08_16_FD_185931 | JGI IMG/M metagenome (GOLD analysis project Ga0179593, IMG submission 185931) | Vadose zone soil fungal communities from Angelo Coast Range Reserve, California, USA - CZODoug2_1_08_16fungal (PacBio error correction) | ecosystem: Environmental > Terrestrial > Soil >... | reverse complement strand
TCAATTTGTTCTTTTAGATTTTTTCCCGTACGGTTTTGGACGTGAGACGCGATCGCCGCTCCCGCTCCTCGGCTCTTCAGCCCCATCTGCGGTGCAGTCCATTTCCAGAAGTCTTTAGACTCTTTTCGTCCAAAAATTGTATTTAAAGATACACTGTATGCCTCTTTTTTGTTACCCATTCCCCCTAAACCCGGTCTTTCTCGTTTCTTTTGAGGACCTCTTATGTCCAGTGTGACCTGATCGGGTGTTAAAGCCTGCAGTTTTTTTTTCGCATGTCTGGCCCGCCGATTTTCCGAGGTTTGTCCCTATTCTTCCCCACCTTACACGCGGAATCTTTTTCCCCTCCTTATGGCGGGACTTGTCCTCGAGCGTCCTCGCGTCCGTGCTTCGATCTCAATTCTTTTTTTTATTTGATCTACAAGAAGCGTCAGTTAGAACAGCTCCCAGAGCACTTTTTGGCATCTCTTCCGTTTTTTTTTTCCCGGCCATCGTTGCTTGTTTTTTTTTGGGCTCGCGATCATCGGTCTCTCCGTTCTTTCATGGACAGCCCGTGGCCCACCCGAAGAGCGGCGTACTTCGAGACTGAGCAATCTGTTTCTCCGGTCTCAGCGTGCATCCTTTCTTTCTGTCGATCTCCATTTGCTGGTCCCCCCCGCGACGACGGCAAGTAGAGTGCTTCCCTCCTTGATCGCGGTGATTGGCTCCTTTTGTCCTTTCCCCTTATTGCATCTCTTCGTGACCTTCCGGTTTAGACTCACCTTTTTTTACCTGTTGCACCGAAAGTTTACCCACCTCGCCCTTCTCCAGTGGCACTGCCCGAATCCGGTCTTGGAATGTTTTCTTCGGTCGACCTCCGCGACATCCTTTCTTTTCTTTTCAGTTTTCTTCTTTTTGGGGAGCCCTGACGAGATTCCTCTCATCTTCTTCGCGCTGGGGCGTGATAGAGGCGCGCGCCCGGCGTGCCCTTTCTCAGCTTTTTCATGCCGGAAATTCCGTTTTACGTAAGCGGTCTTTCACCGAGGACTCGTCTGACTCTTCAAGGGTCCTCTCTTCCCCGCTTTTTCGTCTCCTTTTGAGTAAATACTCCTTCGGAAATGTTCCTTCTTTTTTCCCCCCGGTGTGTTCTGCACCCCTCCACCTCCTTGTCTTCCCCCCCAAGTTCAGATACGCGTTTTCTCCTGAGGCTCCTTGGCCAGTTGTTTACGTTTCGGAGGAGAGTCTCCGACCTGCCCACTTTTTGGTCCCTCCTCCACAAGCAATGAGCGAAGCTGCGCCAGGATTTTAGTGCCGCCCGTTCGAATTTCTCAGGCCCAAGGGCTCCCACCGACGGCTCTTATGCGCCGCGCTGAGCCCGCGGACCGTCGCGATTGTACCGAGCTTCTTCGCTTTTTCCTCTTTTGCCGCTGTTGTCATCTCCCTTCTTTCCGTACTCGACAGTTGACTGGATCTCCTAGTTTCCGTCCGTGATTGTACCTTTTTCGCGTCGAGTTTCCCGCTTGCTTCCTGTTGACGGCTCTCTTGACTTTTCGAGGTCGGCCCACGAAGTTCTTCTCGTTGTCCCCTCTCCTCCGCCGGAGCACTTTTTTTCGCGGCGCTTCTCCTCTCTCCCCTCGTTTTGAAGATACAGACCTTGTCACTGATCCCGAGCCGAGTCGGATTTTCTTTTCCTTTTTCTGATCTTTCATCTAGCTATTTTTTGCCCGGGTTCTTCGCGTTCAATGCAGCGGCGAGGGCCGTTCCTCCCTTAGTCCATGGAAATCTGATGCGTGTCCCCTTCTTCAGCGTGCGTCGACGCCTTTCACGCCTTGCGCCACCAGCGCATGTGTGAACGCGTTTCCTCTCCCCGGTGAACGCGCTTAGTAACTTGCAGCTGCAAGCAGCACGGGTTTGAGCACTGGCCCCTCTTGTTTGTGAAGCACGCGCGAAGGCTCGACTCTTTTTCCCTTCTCCCCGCTGTTTTTGCCCGTGCGTCATCGCAGTCTCTACTTTTGATTCCCCTTCCTCTTTCGGCTTTGGTGTTTTTGACCTCGGTTTTTTTTGCGAGTGGCGTCGCTTCAATGTATAGTTTGTCTGTTTCCGGATTTTTAGAGACATGGTGACTAGTTCCCCTCTGGAGTCCATTGTCTTTAGGTCTAGTGGGGGCTCCTCCCCCGGCTCATTTTTAGTGTGAATTCCAGTGAAGTTGTTTCTTTGCCCATCCTGCTGACGAGTCCGTCTCTCGGGCTTGTAAGTCCTGGTTCCTTTTTTATTTTTTTTTCTCGTAAGTTTTGGACAATCGCGACTTCTTGTCTTCCTACATCCTTGTCACTATCTTGATCTGGGCTCGCGCCCTTTTTGCTTCTTCTTTTCCTCCGTGGTTCGATTCGCTTTTTGTCTCTTTGGTGGCGAGGGCGACCCCATGTAAGATCTTCCTCGGTTTTCCTCTCCTTGTAAGTCGCTTTCTTATCTCCGCCGCACGGCAAGGACCGGACGATCCTATTATTTCCGTCGATTTGGCCTCCCTAGTCTGCTCCGGCCCCCCCTTATTGGAAGTCGAGTTTTGCCGGGGTGAATTCCCATCCGATCGGGGAACTCTTTATCTTTCCCCTGAGAATTCTTCACGCCGCCAGCCCCTTGTCACTTTTTGACTTTGCACTCGCCTTTCTCGTGGCGGTCTTACTTGCCGAGTTTCCGAAGATAGTCACTCCCTGGTCTCGCTATTGTACGCCGCGCGACAGCGCTCTTGTCACGTGAGCTCCTCGCGCGTGCGATCAGCCCTTGCTCCCCTTTGTATCACTTGACCCGCTTTCTCCTGTCCTTCAAAGCCCCGGGCCAGCGCGTCAAGCGTTCCTCCTTCTCCTTTCTGAACCGTCCTTTCCGCATTCGCTTTCTACGATTGATTTCGGTCAGACGAGTTTTCCGGAAGGTGATATGTTCGTTTCTCCATAGAGAGTGGGGATTTCCAGTTTCTTCTCCGCCCTTCCGCGCCGTTGCTTTCTTTTTTCACGTGGCACGTACGCCGTCTTCGGAATTACCGCTCTTCGAGCAATCTGAATAGCGTCGCTCTGTCTTTTCTCCTTTTCCTCAGGGTTATGGGAGATTAATTACTACCTTTTCTCCTTTTCCCTCCGAAGGTCGATAGATTCTGTTTTTTGGAGGTCGTCGACGAGAAGTCAATTCGTTTCCGACCTTCTTTCGTAGCAGTCGCCCGACACCTCCCCCGCGGGAGAATCGAGTGTCCCGGACGTCGATGATCTAACCCGGCCCCGTCCCGAGCTGGACAGTTCACCTTCTCTTCCCTCCTTAGGCTCGAGATTAGCAGCCAGCCAGGCAAGAGGTCCCCCTCTCCTCCCTCTGATCCGAGGGCTTAGTCTTCGCGCTCCCGCGCCGTCTCGACGATCCATTGCTGGATGGAGTTGCTTCCGAAAACGCGTGCCCTCACCAATTCAGCGCATTCATGCCCTTTGTTTTGTTATGGAGTCCGACGGTGGGCTTATGAGACTGATTTCTCGACCGGAAACCGTTTGCTCCGTTCCCATATTTTTCTCTCCTCCTACACTGGCCTGTGTCTAAAGGATTTTCTTTCACCTCTGTTTTCTCCCTGGAACCCCTGGCTTTCTATCTCTGCTTCCGATAGCGGGAAGGGACTTATTCGCGATGTGGTGCGTTTTTGATCCGGCCTGGAGGGCCATTCTCCGACTCGAGTACAAAGCGTCCGTTCGTTTCTTTCAGAGGAATCTTCGGAGCGACGGCGTGTCACGGTTCCTGCTCTCCGCGGCATCCCGTGGTTTTTTTTTGGAGTTCCCCTTCCTAAAAAGATTTTTTTCCGCTAAAGGATTCGTTCCCCCTTTCTCCCCCCGAGAAGGCGCATAGCTCCTTTTTTCTGCTTCGGCTCCTTTTTCACTCCGGCGGAGTTTCAAGTTTTACTCGCCTTATTCGTTTTCGCTGAGCGGCTTCACGCCGGATAGTGCCCCCTCCTTGAGCCCGAACACCGGATCCCGCTTGGCCGCTGCTTTTTTTACTTTGTCTTTTTGATCCTTTTTCGAACATGGACGTTTTGAGTCCCGTCTGTTCCTGCCCCGCCGTTGTTCAACGTGACGCCTTTTTGGTCACTCCCGCGGTGCGCGTCTTTATTTTTCTGGTGCCACGTTCGGTCGCCTACATGTTGAACTGTGGTTTTTCTTCGAATCTTGAACTCCCCTCCCTGTTTGAACGCGAAACGCGACGATGCGCGGTTCGTTCTCCCACGATTACAGACAGTTTCCGGTCTCTCCTGAATCTGCTTCGGGTCGTTTCCAGTGTCCCCTGCGCTTCCGGACGGGAGTTACTGCTCTGGCCTCCTTTTTCCGTTCATCATGCACTTTGACACGCCCCCGTTGGACGTGTGAGGTCCTCGGTCCCGAGGCCTTGCCTCGTTTTTTTCGGAAAGGTCAAGTGCGCCACCGCGAGAATTGCTCCCTTCTTCCCCACCTTCGGTCGCCTCGCGTTTTGATCCACGCCAGGGAGAAGCTCGGGTTCTTTCTTCTTTTGTTCGGCATGCGACTCAATTGTTCCCTTAACCCCTGCTGGACGTCGACGGCGGTTCCTTCATTACTTAGAATGGACAGATTGGTGATAGCTACGTTCCATTCTTGAGCTGCGATCGCGGCTCTTTGCACAGACCGTTCTCCTTTCACTCACGGATCCGGCCTGTCCTTTCTCTATTTTCTCTCCGCCGTTTTTTTTGATCCTTCTTGACCTGTTATCCCCGGGACCAATTTTTTTCCCGACGTTTTGTGCGAGGAGCGCGGATCGCCCGCCGCGCCTTATACGTATTTTCCAATCTTTTTTCTGACGGAACCTCTGAAGGGAAGACCGCCTACTACAAGAGCCAGTGATTCCACTCTTCCACTTCTACATGGTCCCTGCTTTTCCTAAGCTTCGACCCGGTTTCGTGTCTGACTCCCTTTTTCCACCGCAATTGCTCCCGACTTGTGCATGTCGGAAAGCATTCCCTCCCTCGTTTGTGGCGCTTTCTTTCCACCTTTCGCGCAGCTAGCGTGCCTTGTTTTACGTTTCCCACCCTCGAGTTTCTTTTCGCCGGAATGTTAACACGGCTTCAATTATTAAGTTTTTCCTCCGCCGAGCGCGCGTAACGCGCCTCTCGCGCTTAAAGCGATGCTCGCCGACGGTCTCCCACGGACAAGTCCATTTTTTCGCTCAGTTCTCTCCATCGCATCTCCGAGAGCCGGTTGGCCTTGAGGATTCCGGTCCTTCGCGCCTCGTTAGATTTTTCTTTCCAGGTAGGTTTGCGTGATTCAGCCGGTATTTTGTCTTTGCCTGATTCTGACCGCCGTGACGCACCCGAAAGAGGTGTTTTGCGTTCCTCCTACCGAAGGGCGTGACCAGATCTGGAGTGCGGCTTGTGCCAGTACGTCCCGCTTGCCTTTGCCAATTTCATTTTTCTTATTTTTTACCTACACGCTGACTCTGCCCACGTCGTAGCGCGAGCAGCGCCTTTGGCCCCTTTTTTTTGCTTCTTGTTCGGGCCTTTCATTTTGGTCCTTATCCTCCTGTGCAGCCGAGCTGGTTCTGCTCTGCTGACCCGTTACAGCTTTGGTCAAGCCCTGAACGAACGCCGGGTGAGTGATTGACGTCGAATAGCTCGTGACGTCCCTCTTTTCCCTAGCCGGTTATCGCCGAGCCGTTGACTACATTTTTTGACCCTTTCGTCTTGAGTGCATTTATACCGCTTCCGTTTTTTTTGAGAGAGAGATTTCCCCGTCGCTCCTCTTCTTTACTCTGGGCTTTATCGAGGATCTTCTACCTCCTTCTCTAGCTCCCGCTTCGTGATTGGCTGGTTAGACTCTCTGTACTTTCCTGCGAGGAGAGAGATTCTCCCTTACCCTTCCGGGAGGTCCAGGATGTCTTCACCGATTTCCTCCGTGGCGTCGCAGGACTCATTTAGGGCGCCGGGTTATGATTTTGTGTCGCGATTTTTTTTTTACCTCTCCCTTCCCGTTCGATTGACGAGATGTCTATCTTTTTTGTTCAGTGTCTTGCCGAGAGAATCGACCTCGACTCCAATTAATAACCAGTCCCGGCTGCGAATATTGGCCTCCCCTGCTTCGGTAGCGTGAAGACCTCCCCTTCTCCATGCCCCGACCCGACTTTGCCTTCCTTTATTCGCGAATTCGCGGGATGCGCTCGTGCATGCTTTTTCGGATCCAATCTCTTTAGCCGGTGCTCTTGCCTTTTGGCCTTCTCTCCCTGCTCGACCAGTCGTTTCAGTCGAGAAGGTTTTGGAATTTCCCGCTTCGCAGAGTGGACGGCCGTTGATGTTCTTCCCCCTGTCGTGCCGCGGATTCCTCTTAGTTTTCTCTTTTCCTGTTGATAGTCGGCGACTCGCTTTCGAGGTCTTCACGATTTTCCGTCCCGCCTTCCCTCGGAGGACTTTCGCTTCGCTTTTTCACCACACCCTCCCCTTCGGCCTTTTTTTTGTGATGAATCCGAACTTGGCGCTTGCCCGCGGCGACTGTTCTCCCTTCGAGTTACGCGATTGATCTTCTCCTCGGGCACTATTGAAGAAGAGTCGTTATTTCCTTTTTCCCACTGCTTTCCATCAGCGGCGCGGTCCTCGCCGTAACTGGAAATCCGATTATGTGACCTTTTTTCGCGCGCTCGCACCGGCGAGTCGCATAGTCTCCCTCTCTCCTTAGGTTTCGAAAAAACGAATTTCGGGATTGAGGTTTTCTGCCCTGGTGTACTTTCCAGTCCCAGCTTCCATCCACGGTCTGCCGCTGGCAATGAGGGCCATGGCTACCGGTGATCTTCTCCCCTTCTCGGAGGAGCAGATTTGATATTTTCGTTATGCATTCCCCGTACGCCTCCGTTCGATTTTTGTGATTGCTTGACTCTAGCTTTCTTGGTTGTGACTCGGTTCGGCCGGGCTGCACCTGCCCTTTCTTGACGAAGGCGAGGGCGGCGGACGTTTTCCTTCTCACCTTGGGTGCGCCTTAGTGCCACTCTCCGTTGGGTATTCCCGAGGTTCTATGTCTCAACTTTCCGGCTACTTGGTGGGTCGTGTGATCAGCAGGACTGTCGTCTCTTATTCCTTCGATGCAAATTAGTCTCGTTAGCTTTTTTACTTGGTATTCCTTTTTTGTTGTTCGTAAGTTCCACTTTCCCCCTTTCGCCGACTTTTGCACCCAGCCCCCTTCCCCCGGAAGGCCCATTCTCTCTCTTTTTCTCCTCTCTCTAGGAAGGCTCTCGGCGGGGCTCTCGTTCCATTTTTCCCTTCACTTCTGCGAAGCATCCGGTCGGAGTCCTCGTATCCCGATGCGACTGACGCCCTGCTGCATTCTACAAGCCGATCAAGTACGAGGATCGCATCGTCTTTTTTCCCCTCACTCCCACGGACTCCAGTGCTCGAGCACCCGACACCCGTTTTTTCCCGGTTTTTTTTGGGTACTCGAAATTCCCAGCTCCCCTTATTCAGGGCTCGGCACCAGTTTCTAATCTTTTTCCGCGCGCCTCCCTTCGTCAGAACGTTTCTTTTCCTTTTAGGTTCGGCCGACCCCACTTCGCCGAAAGATATGTTTCCCCTCCCTCCTTCGCTTCGTCGATAGTCGTTTGACGCCGCGCGAACAGCTCTCTTTTCAACTAGTCTAGGAGTCTTCGCGTTTCCATCTCCCTTTTTTTTTCCCAGTGCCATCAGAATGCCTCCAGTTTGCAGACTTTTTTTTCTTTCAAGTTTTTTATGGGTCCAGGTTCCCCTGGTTTTTTTTTTGGTCTCCCCCTTCCCCTTGCCATGCGCTTTCGCTCGGTGAAGTCTGTTCTGATTTTCGTGACCTCGCAGTTTTAAGTTGCTCCCCTTCCAATAGTAGAGTGTTGCGGATTTTCCTGCCCCTCTTTTTCCCTTTCCGCTCCGCTGCTGGACCGTGAGCAATTTCCGTACAGGTCTTCAGAATCTCTTTCTAGCGTCACGACCGCTCTCCGGAGGTCTCCGGGCCCTCTTTTTTCTTTATCTTTTCCCAATCTTTCTTCGTTCAATCCCCTTTCTCTTGCTACATCCTTGCTCCGGCTGGTAAGGAGGTTCTCGACCATGCATCCCCAGGGGCCGAACTCGACAGCTGAGTTTCCCCGTACAACACTGAACCTGACCTCCCTCGACATCTCTCCTTCTCACCTGTTTACATCAATCTTTCGAGCTTCCCCCTCTTTCCTTTAACGACTGGATCCCTCTTTGCGAGAGCCTGCTTCTTGTTTCCCAAAGAAGGTCCCGCGAGAAGCTCGTTGCCGATTGTCTTTCCTGCCCCCTCGGCGCCCTTCAAAGCGACTTATTTTATTTCCTTCGAGGAGGGATTTCTTTTGTTCTCCGGTCCCCGGTCATCTGCATCTCCGGCGCTCGAAGGGCCGTTTCTTGTTTTTCCGAGGGGGATACCTGAGCATCGTCTCCTTCCGACCCCTACGTTCCCGGATCCGAGGTAGATTTCCTTCTTCATCGACCCGTTCGATTCCCCAGGGCGGCTCGGTTCTGCGAGCCCCTGGCCCCTCCCCTGCAAGATTACGAGAGTTATTGACCTTTCTTCCTCTCCTTGTGAAGTACTAGCCGCCCTTCGACGCTTCCCTCTTTTGAGATTATTGCTTTTTAAAGCTCCCGCTCGTTTCCAACGCGGATTTTTTGAACCTTAGCATCCCTTCGTTTCTCGGCGTGGAGCGGCCCTTGTCCCCCCCTTCATCAGTCCCGCGGCATAGCTTTTTGGTTCTTGATCCGATCGCTTGCGGAGCTTCCTCGCAAGAGCCGTGCCCTTCTTTCTTCACTTGGATCCCTGCTCGAGATGGCTCTTCCCCCCCGCCCCTTGATTCCTTCCTTCCAAGTAATTGTGCTGCTGATTTCTTTTTTTGTGCACCCTATGTTCCTGCCTTCGGCCTGGCTAGCAGCGTTCTCCCTTCCTTTTCTTATAGGCAATGGCCGTATTCTCCTCCCGGAAAGTCCCGAAACGTCTTTGAGCGTGCTCGCGTCTACTTTGCCCCGTTCTTTTCGCGTGTGGTTTTATTTTCAGTTACGGGAGCGCATCACGAGGGTTTCCCGTTTTATGTTTCCGATGAACCATTTTCATCGTTGTCACGCCCGCGTTTTCTTTGCTTCTCTTTGTGTTGATTCTTGCGTCGCAGCATGCGACCTTTTTTTTCTCTGCCTTTATTCGAATCAATAGTCGCTTCCTTTTTTTCCCTTCGAAGGGCGCGCTTCGGGAATCGTTCTTTTTCCTGTTTCTTTTTGATTTCCCACTAACGTGCTCGTCTCGTTTCCCTTCTTTCGAGAGTGTGTGGAACCTTGCTTTCGATTTTTTCCTTGCTTTAGTCGGTTTCCTTAGCGCGTTACCTCTTTCTCGCACCTGACCCTTTCCCTCTTTTATGCGTTCCTTCCCGCGTCCGAGGGTTGTGGAGCGTTCCTCTTTCCCCGCTGCTCGCGCGGGTGACCCGGACGCTCCGATTCCGAATTGATATGCACACGTCGGTCGCCTTTCTGTCTGACTCGCCTATTCTTCCTGCTGTGTTCGCTTATGCGACCCTCCTCCAGTGTTGGACAATCCTGCTTTCCCTTTTTGGTATCCTTTTTTACTCTTCGTCTTTGGCCTCTTTTCTTCTCTACGTCAAAGGCGTGGCTGCATCCTCCTTCTTTTCCATGACCGTTTTTCTTTCCTTCCCATTTCGTCTAATGCCGCGTCAATTTTTCTCTCTTTTGTTGTTGACTTGCCGCGGCAGTTCTCCTCCCTCCCTAATTCGAACTCGGGTTGATGTTTCCTCTTCTTCCGCCCCTTTGTCCGTCGGCTGATCCATTTTTCCCCCGTCCCGGGAAAGAGTCCCAGAAGGAGACGTGCTGTCACGATCAGTGTATTCCCAGTCTCCTTTTTCAGGCTTGTCGTTTTTTAAGACACCCTCCTCCAGGCTTCTCACGGCGTGAGATCAATCCCCTCGACTTCTACTCGTTGTGCTCCCCCGGCCCCCCTCCCCCTTTCCCGCCCGAGGTCGTGGCACTTCGTCAGTCCCCGTCGCTTCTTTCCCTTCCCACCTAGTCGACGCTGTATTTTCCCCCTTTCCCCGATGCTGAGCTGGAATCTTTCATTTGTTTGCCTCCCCCTTTAACGCTGCGTCCGTTTCATCGAAGCCTTTCTGTCTACGAATGGATCCACAGACATTCATTCCCGCGCATCGCCCTGTCTTCTTTGGTCCACAGGACGCCCCTTTTTTCGCATCGTTTGTTCGCGTTCGTCTTTCCTTTCGTTTAGTTCTTGTCTTGCGATGGAACAGTTCTTGCCTCTTTCTCCTTTCCCTCACGAAAGACGGGACTTCTCTCCTCCTTCGTTGTGAACCGAGCCGGATTTCTGCGTTTTCCCGATTTGAACAGAAACGAGCGCGCATTCGCTGCGCCATGTATTCCCCAGGCGCGACCCTCCCCCCTTCCGGCGAAGGGGACAAAGTAGACTTCTTAGTTTTCTTCCCCTCAGAGGGCGCCGGCTTCCCCTCCCGTATTTCCGCCCTATTGGTGGAAGCAGCAAGGCGCCTATTCTCCTAGTTCTCAGTACTCTTTTTACGGCGCACTTCTCCGACAGTAACGCGCCTTTTCCCTTTTGACTGCATCTGCGTCGTGGGACCTGGTTCGAGCGGTTCTGGTTTCGTATCCGGAACTTGAAGCGACGGCTCTTTCTTAATATTTTTTTTTCCCGCGACTGGTCTTCTCCTCCTTTTTGAGATTCTTGGGGCCCCCCCGGCATCTCTTTCCTTGCAAAGCTTGTTCTCAGAGCTCCTTTGACTATTCCATGCTCCGTCGAACTCCGCGTTGTCAAGTCTCTCTTTCTATTTCGGTGAGGACCTCGATGGATCTCCCCTCGGGCCACTATCGCGAAGGGTGCCCTTAGTTCCGATGCGTGGGCTTCGCCAGTATCCCCCCTCTTTGCGGCCGGGGTTATGAAGCGTTCTTTCCTTTTTTTTTTGCGGATTCCTTACCTTTACTACGACCGCTGAAGATTCCGCTTTTTAGAACCGTGTCTCTTCCCTTTCCGTGTTCTACTCTTTTATGCAGGCCGACCTCGAGACCATCCTCACATTCCCTCGAGAGAGCTGCGAATTTAAGTTTTGACGGGGTATTTCCGGGTAGGACCTTTCTCAGAGCAATTTCCGTCCCCCTGGGTCATTACTCGCGGACGCGCGTAGCTCCTTCCAGGCGCTTCTAGGATATTCCCTAGATTATTCAGGGTAAATTGTTCTCTTTTCTCCCATCTCTCCCCCGTCTTTTTCCTTCATAGAGCAGGTTGAACTTTTCTTCCCAGTCGCTTCTCGTTGATAATCGGCTTTGACCGCGGAGCTCGATTGGATTCGGTCATTTTTGACTTTCCCGGCCCTCGTGCTGTCTATTTTGCAAGAATTTGCAGACCTCCTTTCGCCCCAGCCGGAGCACCGTTGTCTCTTTCCTGCTTTTTCTTTCTAGAGTTGATGACAACAATCGATTCCCCTCGCGCTCGTGGTCTTATTTCCTCGAGGGTCCTTCGCGGTTAATTCTTGCCAGACGAGACGTTTTTCTTTCACGAGTTTACAGCAGCGGATCGGCGTTCAGGTAGGCCACTGGAATCCGCCCCATGTTTGCGACTCCATCCTCGTTTTCCCCTTCCCTCAGACCCTCGTAGTACCGACCCCGCCTTCCCTTGCGTCCTCTCCTGCGTGCATGGCTTGTACTCGTTTCCGCGTTTTTTTCGGCAATTGCGGCCGCTGTTACCCCTGGCTCTATTCCCTTGTATGCACTGTCCCTCCTGATCGGAGACGGTTTTTTTTTTAGGGCCCCACTCGCTCTGTTCGCGCGGCTTTTCCTGCAGTTCTCCTCCTTTCTCTACGTTTCTTCTTTTTTCTTTTTCCGGGTCGCCGCCATCGGCGGCCGGGCAATTTCCCGTCTGTTCAGTGACGAAGTTCGAGGGTGCGTTTTCTACTTGAGCGGATCTGGTTGGTTTTCCCGAGTCCATGACTCCTTTGAGTCCCCTTTTGGCTAGTTCCGATGGTCGGTGTGACTCGAGCACGTACTGTCGTGCACCATCCCTATCTGTATTGTAGGCGTCTGTCCGTGGATTGTCGGACTTTTTTTGTACCGCAACCCTGACTTAGAGAGTCGGTTGCGACCGATGTCGATCGCAGG
>Ga0179593_1303728_pt1 | contig 12145 bp, 18 predicted proteins | sample CZODoug2_1_08_16_FD_185931 | JGI IMG/M metagenome (GOLD analysis project Ga0179593, IMG submission 185931) | Vadose zone soil fungal communities from Angelo Coast Range Reserve, California, USA - CZODoug2_1_08_16fungal (PacBio error correction) | ecosystem: Environmental > Terrestrial > Soil >... | reverse complement strand
CCAGCCCCTCCTACTCCCCTTTTGGTCTAGCCGACATGCATATTCCTCCTTTTCTTCCCCGCTAAACGAGATTTTCAATCACGTCTGGTCAGGAGCTTCCCCCTCGCTTACGTTCTTTTTGTACGGGCCTTTTCCACCTCTTTTCTCTTCCTCCGACTGCCATCTGTTTGAGTTTTTTCCGGATTCGTTTCTGATATTTTTGTTTCTTTCTTGTTTCAGACCCTACCCAACTTGCCTACGTCTATATATGGCGGTAATGTTTCGCTCCATATGGTTTTGCTCTTTTCTTCACACTTTTCCGTTCCCCTTCTCCGGTTGCGATTTTTGCCTATGCGGGTTGATCTCATGGAACTTGATTTCCGCCTAAGACTTTCTTTTTAAGTTGAGGCCTGCGCGGTAAGCGTTCTTTACTAGTTTTTTTTTCGTGGGTTTCTGCGTGACTCGGCTTTCCCGCCCCGGTATCGTTACGCAGCGTAGTGTGACCTTTCCCCCCTTCGCGTGTACTTCGTTAGTTGCCCAGCGCGTGGTACTTTCTTTTCCGAAATCTCGGCGCCAAATACTACCCGAACCTTTGTTTGATATGGAACTGCCAGCCACCGATTTTCCTCTTTCCGCAGTTACGTGTTTCCTCTGATGCACCTTTTCGTTTCTGTCGTCTCCCCGTTTCTGTTTTTTGCATCTTCCATATCCCCCCCAATATTTTTTCTGATTTTTCCTATTTTTTCTCCCTTGAATAGTGTTCATTTTAACGTTAGTTTTAGTTTTTGATTGTCCCCTGAAACTCTATACTGATAGAATTTCTGGGCTGAGTGCATTTATCCCCCCCCACCTCTGACAAGGTCCTTTTCCCCTCTTCATTTTCACCCTCCTTTTCTGCTGCTGTCTTTCAATAGTGGCCCCTTCCTTTTTCACTTGCAAAGGCAGACCCTTCGAATTTTGTGAGGTACGAGTTGCCTGTTTTGTTTTCTTTCGGCGGGCTGCCTTTAGTTTTTTTTCACTTCGCGCCGTTATCCCCCCAACCCCCTGAATCCTGTGGTTCCACGCGCCCGCCCTCTGAAGGAAGTCCTCGGTTCAGTGTGCCGACGAACTGTAACTGGTGCCAAGACCCCCCTGACGATTTCCCAAGCTTGGAAGGTATTTTACGACTGGTTCTCGCCTTACGTTTTTAACCGGTTTGCCTGCATGTGTTTGCGTTTTTTCTGTTTTTTTGGGAAGAGCCGAGATGTTCTAGTTTACTCTGATTTTTAAAAAATAGCGCCCCTGTTTGCGTCTTTTTTGTGCAAAAACAGATGTCTGTCCCCTCCCCAAGATTCACGCTGCCGGTGTGTTTTTTTCCTTTCCCACTCCCCCCAGGTTTGGTCGAAGGGTTTCTTCAGACTTTTTTATTCTTTGTTTTTAAGCTACTTCCCATACAAAGTTGACCCCGTGGGTTGACCCCCCAACGATAGGCTCTTTATATTTCCCCCGCGGTACCCCCCTTTTCCCTGTTTCCTGTCAACACTTTCCTGCTTTGACGAATACGTAGCCGTTCCTAATTGATTTAATACTCATAGTTTTCCGGATAAGCAGGTTTCCTGACTTATCCACGACTATTTCATATTTTTTTTTTATTTGCCCTAGGCTGATGTGCCCCGCTTGCTACGTCCCGGTGAACTGACGTTTTTCGCGGCTAGGTAGATTTTTCTTCCTCCTAGAGTATTTATCTTTTTCCCTTCCTCCGTTGTTTTTTTTTTCATTCGCTCTCTCCTCCTGTTTTTTCTTCATACCGAACCAATTTCTCCCCCCTATTTTTTTTTCTTTTTCACATGATTCCGTATAAGGCATCAGCCGTTCTTCCGGACCCCATATCCACTTTGTCAGGTACGGCTGCAGATTCCCCTTCCTATCGTCCCGCTTCCCTTTCTTGGTCAATCAATCCATTTCCCCCTCTTACGGCGTTTCTTTATCCTCTGTAACGGGTAGATTCCCCCCATTTGCTAGCAGGAGTGATTAGGCGACCCTTCCTCTATTTTCCCCCTCTTGTGATGGTTTTTCTCAAGCAAGTTCTCGCAGGATAGCAAGCCTTTTTCTAACACACTTTCCCACCTTAGTTCTTTCGAAATTACCACCGTCTTCGTTCTCGGACGTCCCCTTTTACCCCAACTACCCAACTTCGCGTGTTTTTTTTCCGCCCTCCCCGACTTCCAACCTTCCACCCCCCCACAATTTTTTGCCCCTCCCCTTCCCTCGGCTCTCCAATAGGTTAAACGCACACCCCTGCTTCCGCGTTCACGGTCGCTCCCTTTTTTTTTATACTTCCAAGAATGAAAGCTCCTGGGGGAGGTTGGGTTTTTCGCTGCTTTTGATTTTTTTGACCTGTCTTCTGGTATGGATGCTTCTGCGCGTTTTAGTTCGTCCTGGCCCCCCCCTTTGACGATTTGGGCTCGCATTTAAATCTTGACCCGCCGTGACTCCCTTCGCGGTGAAAGCTAGTCCTTCCCTTCTTTCTCAGTGTGGGCCTCCCAGTTGTCCTTTGAGCACGATTATTGCCCTCCCAACATCAAGCCCCCTCGTTTTTGCTACAGATTCCCAGGACATTGGCTGCTTTTTAATATTTCTAGCTCTAGAGTTCTAGCCGCCAAATAAATAGATTCTCCCTCTTTTAAACAACCTTCCCTCCCGCCTCTCACCCGAGCTTGGCAAGTACATTCCCCCCCATAGGACATCATTGCAGCTCTTTTTTCTTTCTTCCTGCTCGATCCACTCAGCCATTTCAGTTCAACCTCCCCAAGCCAGGACAGACCATTAACCTCCCCCCACGGTACTCAAATTCTTTCCCCGTGCTTTCTTCATAAGAAGTACTCTCTTTCGGGTACTTTTTTTTTTTTTTAACACCTTTATGAGTTTTCTCTCCCCCTGCCCAGATTTTTTTCCCCCTCCCCGTCACTGCTCCCTTTTCCCCCTTCCACACTCCCGCTGAGACTCTCCCATTCGTGGGGCGCGCCCCCAGCCGGTCTAACGATGCCCCACCTTCCCCCCCAGTTTCAAATATACCCGAATTTTTCTTTTAACGCCCAGCGGTCCCGAAACTCTTTCTTCTCTCCAAGGCAGATCCTAGAAATCTTCTGCGAAGAGCCAGAATTTCGTCTCCCCAACCCTCCTATGCCCCCATCGACCCTTATGAAAAGGGTATTCCCGCCAGAGCACCCAAGCCCTGACTTACCTGACCGCACTCTATGCTTTCTTTGCAAGGTGACTCCCTCTTCCACTTCTTCCCAACACATCGACACCGTCGTTCCCACCAAAACAGATGCAGGCGTTTTCTGGATACCAATCCCCCTCTTCGAGGATACCGTCCAACAAAGAAACCCTTCAGCGTGACGCCTCCTCATCCTTGAACCTCTCTTTCTCCCCCCTGCGGATCGGTCTTTTCCCCCTTCCTTTCTGCATTGACCCCTCACTGCGCTCCCACTGAAGTTTATTTTTTTGCGTCCTCTTATCTTTTTTTTCCGCCCCCCTTCTTGTTGTTGTTCTCACTATCGCCCCCCCCCCCTTGATAAGGTTTTGGACATGTGTATCTGATTTCCTTCTACTAGTGCCCGCTTTTTACACTTCTCTTTGAGGATACCGGGACCCCCCCCCTGTTTTCTCTGTGGAGGGAGACTCTAACACCATTGGGTTACATGCCTGCTCCTTGGTTGATGATGCGCGTTTCTTGCCAGAGTTTAGGTCCTCCTATCCATTACAGGGATCCTCTTCGTAAGTTCTTCTTGGCGTGAACCCCATTTTATTCCTTTCTTGTTCGGAGGTAGCCTAGATCTATGAAATTTTTTTTCTTGCTTACCCTAAACTCTTCTAGCTTCTCTTGTCTCTCCTGCGTCCCCTGACTGCTTTTCTTTCTTTCTGTCTTTATTTTTAAAGTTTGACTCTTTCGTGTTCTCGGTCCAACGCACTTCTCCCCCTTTCCTCCCCTCGTAGTGTTTCTTTTATGTTGACCCTTCGGAGCCGCGCTTTTTTGTCCCCCGCTTCACCCCGATCAATACCTGTTGCGCACCCCTTTCTTCTTCCGAGGTTTTTCTTAGGGACGACAAGAATATACTTCAGTTCAGTTGTTGGACCTCTTATTTCCTGTTTCTTGTTTCTCTTTTCCCCTTTGAGCTGTGGAGAGTTTAAATCTGCTGTTTGCCCCTGTCAATCTCAACAAACCCAGCGTGCTGCGTCCCCTGGTGTGTGCTGTACTGCTTTTCGTCATTTTTTTCCCCTTACGTTTCACTCTGATAGTGTGGTTTTTTTGCTTATTTTGAGTGGGTTCCCTTTTCTCTAAGTCTAAAGGCTGACGTCGTCTCCATGGGATGACAAACATTCCCCCCCTTTCCTCATGCTTGAAACGTCTTTTGATGTTAGTTTCATAAAGTAGACGGGTTTTCCCTTTCCCAGTATCTACCTCTTCCGTACCCCTCTTTTTGACTCTATCTTGGGTCGTTCACTTCTTTGGTCATTTAGTTCAATGAGAGCTTGAGACCCCCCCCTCTGCTAAGTGTTTCCCCTTCCTTCCTAGCCGGGAAGCGTAAGTTGGTCCCAATTAAAAAGACACACCAATTCCTCAACTGCGTGCTCCTCTTCGTCCCCCCCTCATTTCCTCGGTCCTCATACTTTTACTCTGGCGTTGCTGGTTTTTTTCTTTCTTAATGTTTTTTTTTTTGCTTTTCTTTTAGTTCCAGTTTAAGCTTAAGCCTCTTTATTCACCCTTGGTTTTATCTCTTTTGTTTTGGTTCCGCCACCCGCCTCTTTGTATTTTTTTTTTTTACCCCTATTTCCCGGTACAGACCTGATTCCATCTCCTCGTATTTTTTCCATTTCGCCCCCCCGCCTACAGTTTTGGTCTGACATGTTGTTCTCGGTTGGCTATTCTGCCCGAGAAAATTGCTTCTGACAAACCCGTGTTCCCCATCCCGCTTCAGACCTTTTATAACTTTCTGAGCACTTTATTTTCCCTTGCTTCCTTCCCCCGTCCTGTTTGGGTACGTCATACGTAAGGTCCCCCACCCTTCCCTTATTATGATATCCTTACTATTTTGGCATTGCAGGTGGCATCTCTGATTCCCTTCCGAACTGGTTTTCCTTTTTTCCGATGACCCCTTGCTTGCAAGTGCTACGTTTCCCTCCTTTTTGTCCACCTGACGTGTATCAGCCGGTCTTGCGAGAATTTTTTGGTATCCGCCAGCCCTCCTCCCCCCCTTGCCTATCTAGTTTTACCGCCTTTGTTTTTGGAGTAGATTGCCTTTTGGTAATACCGTGACATTTACTCTGCCCTAGCCTGCCTTCTTTCAGCAGTTTCACCCTTCTTTTTTTCCCCCACGTGAGCACTTGCACCTCATGCGTCCCGAAAACTCAAACCAGTTCCTTTTCTCTTACTTCTTCTCTTCCCCGCTCTCCTAGTAGTTTATTCCTTTACAGAATCAATCCCTCTGCCCCGTCTACGTATTCCTTATGAAATGGCCGATCCCTTCCCCCACGAAGGATTGGAAGCGAAACATGTTTTTCCGTACTGGTCTTTTCCCTCGCTTGCATTTAGCAAGAATTCGTTCGACCCCCCACCTTCGACCCACACGTTTTTTGTAATGACCCACACACATTCCCTGGCGCCTTTTTTGACGTAGGTGCCCCCTACAAAATTTTGAGCGCGGGGGTCAGGCACCCTAGAAACCCTTTGTTTTTCCCTCACATCCTTCCCCCCTTGCTAGACACTTCTTAGGGAAACGAAAACCCCTTTATCAGGCGTCAACGGTATAGTCGAGGGAGGACTCTTCACCCCAAATTGACATCTCCTTTCCCTTAGTGTTTCGCGCTGGTTGCTTTGTCCCCTTAGTGTTTTCTGCTTCTTTAGCTCTTTCTTCCCCTTGGCAAAACCTTTCCCTCTTTTTTGTGTTATCTCAGTGTATTTCCACATCCCTTCCTCCGATGGTTTCCCCCCAACCCTCTCCTTAAGCGGATTATCCCACCTCTTCCTCATTTTCTGTGCTGGGTTTTTTTCCTTTTTCACCCTCTCCTGTTGCCACGATTACTTCATCCCAAAACCCTTCCAGAACCTCTTTTTCTTTTCCCGCCTAAAGACTTTTTGCAGGCGGTTTGTCACCTCATGTCTGCCTTCTCTCCCCACCCTCCAACGCCTCCTTCTACCGAGCACCTGAAAGAACAATTTCCCGTGAACAGATGAGTTTCAGTATACCCAACCCAAATCTTCCAAATCCCTTCTTAGCGAAAAGCACTCTTTACAAAATAGACACCCTTTCCTGGCAATGCCATCCCAAGTAACTGACCCCTTTCATTCCAACACCTCGGACCCTCAGTCCTTCTTTGCGCCTAGACTCGATGTTTCTTCCTTGAGATCGTCTGTAGCCACCTGCTAGAAGAATTCTTTCCTTCCTTCCCACACTAATTCCTTCTTCTTGTTTGGGGGTCGCTAGCGTGAGTCCCGATGTACCAACCCCCCCCCTCTTCAAAAGAACACTTCTTCCCTTCCCCGCAGTCCGAAGTCTTTTCTTTAGAGCCCAGTCCCAGTCTAAGAGTTCTTGAAGAGTAATCTCCTTTCGTCTTCTCCAAACCGCCTATCCCCCCCTCCATCGCACGATGCCGAAGCTTTCCAAGTTCCCCTCCCTCTCCAACCAGCTGAGACTCTCGCTTATAAGGAAAGTTGATCGCGGCCAGAGCATCCGTCCCCCCCCCAATCTCAAAACTCCTTCCTTTCCAACCCCCCCAAGCTCCGGCTTCTGTCCCCCCCCATGCCGCACTTTTTTCTTGCCCCGTCCCAAGACCATCCCTCCTGGTCTTCGCTTGTATCCTTTCTCTTTTTCTCTACCTGCAGGAGGCGCCCTTTTTTAGGACTAGCATCACAATGCCCCCTAACTGTGCAGTGTCGATCTTTTCTCTTCCTTCCTCCCACTTTTTTGTTGTTTTGTTTCGCCTATCCGCCCAGCCAACCATTTTCAATTTTTTCCCGAGGGACATTTGCTCATTCCTTTTTTTCCGAAATTTCTTTTTGAGAGTGGGACCATCTCAGACTGACCCCCCCATGCTGACTTTTCTTTTTGGTCCGGGAAGCCGTACCAAATTGCTGGTATTGAATTTGGACCATGACGCCTTGTCCTCTTTGTTTTGTGACGATGCGCGTTTCTCTTTGTGAGCGAGGGTTGTTTGGTTTGTAATCTTTCCGCGACCCTTGCAATTTCCTTCTTAGGCTGGTCAGGTTTTCGATCTTTTTTTTTGGCTCGGGGCTTTTTTTTCCCCCCACTTTTCCTCGGCTTGGTTATGTCCCCTCCGGGGATTAATAGTTTTTCCGAGAGCTCCCCTTTCTTCGCACTGTTTTCAATCTTTTTTTTTTCTCGCCTTGATTTTGCTCATACTTGCGTCCTTCCCCCCGATGGCCTTTAATCCCCCCTCGGTAGTAAATGCCCTTTCTTTCTTCTGGTGTCTCATGGGTTTTGGGGAGCGCCACAACGCATTGATCGTTTTTTTTTTGCGTTTAATTGCAAGGAGATTGTTCTGCGAGTCTCTTTGTGTTCCTTCGGCGCTACCCTATTCCCACCTACCTGCCTAGGTACAATCTTTTCCCCTAAATCAGTTTTTTTCTGCATTCAAGCAACTATCTTTTTCAGAGTCCAGTACGTGTAGTTGTACTTCTTTTTTGTCCTTTCTTGTAAGACGTTTTTTCTGTTGGGTGCACTCTTGATGGGAACCCCCATCCGTCTTCCTTTGGCATTATTTTGTTTTGATGTACCCACTAGGGTCATTTTTCCCTCTTTCTGTTATACTTCCCGCGAGTGTTTCCTTGAGTGTGGAATTATTAGACTTGCTTTTTGAATATTAGGGCAAAAAACCGATAATGTCGCTGTTTAGCAAACTCATGGTCTTCCTTGCCTTAATAGTGGCCCCATTCTTTGTCATTCGCCCATCGTTCCCACCTTCGAACGAGGGTACTAGCGCTTTTGCGGAGACTTTGTTTAGTTTCATAGCAGATTTTTAATTTTCTCTCTTTGAACCAAACTCTTTTCCCTGTTGGTCTTGCCCCCAGGAAGAGTCCCCCTCTCAGGAAGTCATCCGGAACACTTCCCCTCCTTTTAGGTCCACACCTTCAAACGAAAACCTTCTGGCAATTCGATCTTAAGCCCCTTTGTTTCCCCTCCCCTAATTTTTACGCGAGGAATTTTTTTTTCTTTCTCATGGCGATCACGCTGTCCCGCACGAAGTTCATACCCCCATGTTTTGTTCTCTATGAGGGAGTGCATGTAACCACCTTTTTTACCCGTTTTTTAGTTGGCGCCCCCCTTCTTCTTCCAGATAACGCGAAGACTTCTTTGTTCATTTCGCCGCAACGCATTTTGCTTCCCAATGTGTGCGGACGGCCTTTTCTTTTGACCAATTTCTTTGAGAAGGTCCCACATAATCTTTGGCCCAATCTCTATGGCGCTATAAAAGTTTCTGTCAATACGTGGGCCGTTTTTCGGTCCCGTTCCGGTGATTTTTCATACTTCCGCTTTGCTCCTCTTTTTTTATTCTTTGTACCTCCTATTCCCTTTTGCATTTGAGGGCCTGCCCCCTTCCCCGTTTTATATGGCCGCAGCTCTTCCCCCCAATTCTTCCTTTTCCAGTTCCTTGTACCGTCCGGATATAGGCTTTAGTTTTCCACCGTGACTAGAAATCAGCCTCTCTCCCTTTTCCCTGTTATCTCCCCCTTTTTTTGAGATCTCCGCACGCTTGCGGGCGGGATTAACCCCTCCCAATTCTTCTGCCCCTAGCCCTCCTTCTCCAGTCTTCCACTTCCTGTTTAACGTAGTTTTCTCCCAAGATATGCACCACCCCTTGTTCGTTCAGATCTTCTTCTGCCCCTGGTATTTTCCATCCTTCTTCTTTCTTCAAGGAATAACCCTTCTGTGCCCGCTATATCCTCATACTTCCCTTTTCTCCCGCCCATGTTCCGGCTGATATCGACGCTTTTTTCCTGTGGCTCCAATCCATTTCGCGGCCTGCTAGCCAGCCGTCCGCCCACCCCTTTCCCACACCGTTTTCTGTAATCCCATGTCCCCAAAAGTCTGGTTAATGTCTTGAACGTCCTTTTTGCCCCCCCCCCAAAGTTTCGCTTTTTCTTCGCCCTTCCTTTCTACACCGAAATGGGCATCTCACACCCTTTTCTGCGTCCAGTCGCTCTTCTGAGACTCTTTCAAACGCCAACCCTTCCTCCCCCGGCCCCTTATATTTTTCTGAAGCATATGAAATTCATATTGTCCCAGTTTCGGTTCAAGGTGTGTCGCCCGCTTTGTGTGGGGCCGGTCTCTGCCTTTTTTACTCTCGATTTACTGACTATGTTTTCCACCCCCCCCAGGATGAGTTTTTTTTCTATCCTCCGGGAAAATACACATGCGGCCTCTTTCCCTTCCACTCTTTCTCCCCCCCTTCCCTAGATCTAGTACACCCCCTTTAAGTCAAGTTAACCGCTTTTCTCCCCCCCCTCGACTTGGCCTTTTTCACCAAGCCCCTCCTTGAGTTTTCCCAGATGCCTTTTTCCCTCTTTCCTTCCTCTCAGCATCTATCTTAGAGTCCTTTCCCATGCCCCCGCACTCTCTTACCTCGTTTTTGGGTACCCACCCTTCCCCCCCTCAACCTGTGATCATCGCTTCCCGTACAACCTTTCCCCATCAGCCTTGTTGTTAGATTTCCTTCCCTCCCCCAACCTGCCCCCTTTGATCCTGGCCACCTCCCCCAGCGGCCAAGGAACTCCCCCACGGTTTCCCTCGGGCCAACCTCTTCGGTGCTCCTCTTTTTTTCCAGAATCTTGATTTCGAGGTTCAAGATTTTGACGACGTATTTTTTATACTCCCCCCAGACCAGCGAGTTTTTCCCTTCGTCCCCCCGAAAGGTCCCTTTCCTTTGCACTTTCCCACTAAACGCTGCCTCCTTCTTGCTTGGCAGTGCCCCGCCGCCCATAGACCCCCCCCCCCCCCCCCCCCCCATCAACCCAAGAAACCTTGCTTCAAAGACCCCTAGGCCGGTACCGTCCCTCTTCCGAACAGCACAGTTCCAGTTCTTTCGTTTTTTTAGACCCTATCCCGATTTACTTCGATCCTGAATTTCCTTCACCCCCATAGTAGCCCGCCATCGACACTTGGCCGATTCCGTCTGAGACCCCTTTTTCTTCCCCTCCATTCCAAACAAGCAGTATCTCCACATGACAGACCAAATAGTCTCTAAGTTTGCAAGTTGATCACGCGCCATCCCCCTTTTCCCCCCCCCCTAGAAATTTAGCCCTTTCCCACCCCCCCTATTTTCCTTTGCTTTGGCGGCATGTTTTCCCCCGCCAGCCCCCCCCCCCCCCCCTTTGTAGCGGCTTGTCACCCCCACAAGAATTCGCGGGATTGGCTCTTGTCTTCCTCATCCGTGCTTGAACTCCTTGCTCATTTAGGTTAGACTTGAATTTTTTCCTTCATTCACAGTTCATTCGATTTTTTTCGCCCTTCCCCTTTTATCCCCAGCCGTGTTGTGTTTTGATTCGAGACCAGCACCACCCTTCTTCACTCAGGGACCCTGCATATGCTTAGTTCTATACCCTCCTCCTCCATGCGCGAGAGATTGTTTCCTTTCCTATGACCAATTTTGTGCCACCTCTTTTTCTGTCCCGGTAGCGCTACCCTTTTTTCGGTTAAAATCTCTTTATTGTTTGGGTTTTCCGAGTCGAGTGGTATATTTGTTTGGTAGCCCCCGTCTGGCTATTCCTCTCATCACTGCACCGCTAATTATTTTTTTTCAATTTTATATACTATGCTATAGTTGCGGGATTCACCCTTCTTTTCATTGTGCGATGCTTTTACTTCTTGGAGAGACGTCAATCTCTTGCTTCGCCGAACTCTCGCGTCTACTTTCCTTTCTTCCGGCCTGTCGCCCTTCTTTTTTATGAATTTTGCAATACGTTTCTTGATTTTGACATTGGTCTTAGCCTTCCTGGATCGCCATTTTTCGTAGTGTAATTGCCCCCGTATGATGACTTCGTGCGTCTTTGCTTGCTTGGCGCTTGATCCCCTTCTTACCCCCCCCTGTTCCCCCACATCCCCCTCCCCCCTCTATCCTACAGCACTTTTTTCAGTCTTTGGAAGGATGGACCTTGTCGCCTTGGGCTTCTTTTCTCCCCCCCCGTGGCGTTTTTCATGGGACTTTTTACAATACAGCGTTGATGATGTCATTTGTGTCGGTACTTGCCCGCGCATAGTTCCTTTCTTTTTTCTGTTCACAGGTTCCTTATCTTATTTGTGTTCCTCTCTTTTCTTCCCACTTCAGATCCATTAGAAGGACTTCCATTCTCCCCCCCACTGTAACTGTCCTTTCCCAATATGGTTCTTTTGCTTTTTTTTGCTGGCATTAATAGTTTGCACCTTCGGCGGGGCCCTTGCCCCAGCAGACCCTTATACCTTTATATTTAGTGCGACGGGGGTCGTGAGGTTAATTTCTCCCCCTGCGACGTTGCAGAAAAAACACCTACAATCCTGTGGTGCACGGACTCTTTTCCCCCACTCCGCAGGAAGTCATCGGGCCACCCCCCCCCCCCCCCCTTTCTCGAAGTCCCCCCAATCCGAGCTCCCCCCATTCGCTGTGACTTTTCCTTCATCTTCCGAAGGTCTCGACTATACGTTTTCTTCCCGCTGCGGCAGGTTCGTATTCAACGATTTCGCGGTGGAGCTCTACATTTTCACCCCCAATTTTTCTTTCTAGATGAGTACAAAGCCTGTCTTTTTTGGGCAACAATCTTCCCAGGTCAGCAAGTTCCCCCTCCCGAGAAGGTATTTTCATTTCCCCCCGCATATGTTGTTGCGCAGGGTTAGTTTGTTTTCCACCTGCCGAGCCCAGGAACATTCCCCCCTTTTGCCAATCGTGTCTTAGGCCTCCTTTTTTCTCCACTTCTTGCGAATACAGTGGCCGGTTTTCGGCACGTTTCCTTTCGGAATACTTCTCATTTAAGTGAAACTCCCCACCATACCTTGTCAGAGAAGAATTGTTGACTCCCCCCTCGTAATTTCTGCCTTTCCTTTCTATTTGTGCCGGAGCGATGATGTAATTGCTACTTTCCTTCATTCTCCCACCAGTCTTTAGTTTCCGAGCCTTTTTTGGTATGCCCCACTGC
>Ga0179593_1499938_pt1 | contig 12146 bp, 14 predicted proteins | sample CZODoug2_1_08_16_FD_185931 | JGI IMG/M metagenome (GOLD analysis project Ga0179593, IMG submission 185931) | Vadose zone soil fungal communities from Angelo Coast Range Reserve, California, USA - CZODoug2_1_08_16fungal (PacBio error correction) | ecosystem: Environmental > Terrestrial > Soil >... | reverse complement strand
GACCCCTCTCCGCTCCCTTTTCGGGAAGTCATGGCGCCGATTTGTTATTCTTTTCTCCCGATCGGATATGTTTTCCGACCACCCTAAGTGTTTCCTCTTCCACACCCCATCAGCCGCTGCCCCCCTGCCCTTCTCGGATTTAGCAGCCGTTCTTCATTGGCTGCAGAGCAGTTTTTTCTACCATGACTTTGGTCTTGGTCTCTTTCAGCTCCCCCTTTTTTTTTCAGAAGACTTTTTTTCTCACCAGCTCTTTTAGACCTCTTCTCTTTTCTTTTCCTGTCCCGGATCCCATCCTTTCCCACCAGAGTTCGCCTTCCCTCTGCGTAGAGTGCCCGGATTTTAGGACGCCAAGAGGGCCTCTTCGTCCCCTTCCCTCTTTTTGTCCCCTTCGCTCATAATGTTTCAGCCCACTTTTTCGCTACTCTCCTTTGGATTACGCTTGTACCATCCCTATTTGTCTCCAGATGCAGTTTTCGCCGTGCCACCCTTGACACTGTTTGAATCTTCTGTAGGATACCTCAGCGGAGATTTCTCCAACCCCTTCGCCTCGCCAATCTTTTCTTTCCCCACTGCCGCCAGGTGGCCCTTTTTTTATCGGTGTGTCCCAGATCTCCAACCCCTTCCCCCTTGGCACGAAGCCAAGATTCGTGAATTTTTTAAGCGACCCAGTCATCCGACTTCTTCTCATGGGCTCCTTTCGTTATAGATGCAAGGACCATCTATGACCTGGATTTACCCCTTCTTCCTCCCCTTAGAATCCCCTCAAGGGCTTCAGCTTCTTTGCAATTGGAAAAAAACTTAACCCCTTGTTTCCTCTTTTTTTTGCCAGGTCTCCTTTTGGTTGACTGGAGAATCTGACCCCCAGTTCTATCTCTTTGCCGTCTAGTGCCACATTCAGTCTGTGCAAGATCTTTTACCCATTTTTCTTAGGGGCCTCCCTGTTCCCCCTCCTACTTGAGCCCCTTTTCCTGATGACAGCTACTGCTTACCAATGATTGTCTTTAAGCACTGCCCCATAGATCAACTCCTTGTAACGGGTAAACTTGCACAGCGCGCTTGTGGAATTCCTAAGTCTTCACAGTGATGTTCGTTCCATTCTATTCCTCTAAACTGATTTTTGAACTTTTTGAAACCCTCCTCTCCTTCCCTCGAGTGCTTTTAATTTCATTCGAGAAAAACCTTCTTCTTCTCCTGCCCCTCACTCCCTCGTCAGATTTGACTAATCCTACAGCCCTGAATGTTTTAGATTCCTATTACCTCCTTTTTCCCCCTTTTTCTCCCGTCCATGATAGTTCCCGCTTGAGGGCATTATCGACGCTACCCAAGAGAGATTTTGAAGATCTACTCTGATTTTCCTTCCTAGTGCCACGTCCCCCCCCCGTTCATGCCGACTCAAGTCCCCCACTTCCAAGGCTTCGACAAGCTTTCCAAAAAAGACATAGCTTTTTTTGCCAGATGATGCGCGGATCCTAACCGCCCCGTCCTTTTCACGCCTGTTTTTCCTCTTTTCCACGTTAGTGGATTATATTTTTCCTTTCCCCACTCGAGGTGACAATGGTACGAGTCCTTTGGTTCCGTGAGGCCCCCCAACTTGGAGCCATATCGTAGTCTTGATCCCTTTCCATCCCTTTTTTTCTACTACTACTTCTCTGTGATTCCCCCTGTGATATTCTCCCAGCCCTGATCTCCTCCCCTCAAATCCACCTTGGCGTGTATACTCCCACAATATGGAAATTTTTTGCCGAACGGCCCCCCCAGATTTCTTTCCTCTCCTTATCGGCTCCCCGATTTTTGGCCTATCTTGGCCTGACAGTGATTCGTCCTACACGAACAACATGAACTGGTTAGTCATTAGCCCTCTATTCGTGGCGTTCGTGTATCCAACGGACGTTCTTTTTCCCCAAGTTGAGGAATTCTTTTCCCATGCGCATGGAGAGCGTGTTCTTAGTCGCCCTCTACCTTATTTTGACATAGAGCATGCCCTCTTTTTCTCTTTTGTTTTCTCCGTCCCCCTTCTCCCAAAATTACAGTTGTACGAACCCCGTTCCGGTGCTGAACTATCTGTCTTAATTTCGTCCGCCACGCACCTTTTTTTTTTCGCCTCGCTTCCATTTCGGCATTGTCGTTCTATTCTTTATCTTCGTTTTTTGAGAGAGGTATTTCGCCCGTACTCCACTAATTCCTTCAGTATTATTCAGCGGCGTTGCAACCTTCCGGGTTCTTTTTCCTTCTTTCCAGACTCTATGGTAAGAACCAAGCAGACGGGTTCCCTTTTTGACAAATGGAAAGGATCCGGAACCACCAACGTCAGACGCCTCTCAGTTTTTTTCTTATCAAACCGAAAATTTATCGCCCTAGCGGCTGACCTGATGTCTGCGTTCCTGCTCGCTACCTTGAAGCGACGAAATCTTTTTCCGAACGACATCTCTGTCACGGGCTTTCACACTTGTCGCTGTTAGTCTTCAAATTAGACTCCTCTTTTCCTTTGTACCTAGGCGCTCCTAGATCGGATGATGGCGCTCGAAATCGTGTTCGTTCCCCCCCCTCTTTCCCCCCGCTTTTTTTTTATGCGACCTTTATACACATTTTGCCCCCTCTTTTTGCTCAACCGACCTGGTATTCTTCGTAGCACCATTGCGTTGTGAGTGGCTATTTGCTTTTTAGGTGCCCAATTGTGTTCAGATGTCCTCTCCCAGAGTTCCACCTCGTGTGACGGAACCGATCTTTCCTCCCGGAATAGCGAACCGGATTACTTTGTCAGAGTTTCTCTTCCTCCGGCCTGCCCATCACTCTTTTATTTTTCCGGTTCTTCGACGACTGCTTTTAATTTAACTTGAATTACACGACAGCTGCGCTGCGTCCGGGTTTCCTGACAAGAATCTTTCATGCTCTTTTTTTCCCTTCCATTTTGCTCGAGAAATGGATTTATAAAGGATCGTTCCCCATATCACCCTAACCCGGTTTCCCTCCAAGAACGGCACACCCCCCCCCAGTCCGCCGTTGAGGCTCTCTTTGCAAATGTTCATGGAATGATAGTTTTGTTTCCACAGCTTTTTTTGTTAGGTCTCGGACCACCCTCTATTGTTCCACTTTTTTTCCCACAAATTGCTCACTCTGCGACCTCCCTAAGTCACCTTTCCAGTGTGCGCCCTGCTGTGAATTTATCTTTTACGGACGGTCCGACTCGTTGAGATCCAAACTTGCGCCCGACCCAAGTAGTGATGGTATTGCAACCGCCTTCTTCTCTTGATTTTCCACTTCTCGCTTAAGGGCATGTGGCACTCACCTCTCCCTGCATCGTGCTGCACTCTGTTTCTATGGCAGTTCACCCCTTTTCTGGACTCCATTGCCGCGAGGACTTGAAAGGGTTTTCTCTGGAGCTCCCGAATTCGGTTGGTCCTTAATGGAATCTGCATTCCGTCTGTCCTGCATACCAACGAAAGGCCCCTTTTTTGGTCGCCGATAGTTTCTTCCCGGTGACCCCCCATTAAGCCCCTCCCTCTTTCGAGTGCCACATTTTCTTGGAGATATGGGTCCCCCTTAGAACTTCACTGCTCTGCATCCCTTATTCCGTCCCCTCTCTGAGAAAATCTCCGCCTCCTTTATCCGGAAACGCTTTTCTATTTTCCACGATGGAATTTGGCAATTCTCACCCGCAGAGCAACACATGCTCGATTCCCTTTTGTGAAATTCCCGCCCCTCCCCTTCTCGCCCCTCATGCGGAGTTCCTCGATGTACCGCAATCGAGTCTTTAGAATCTCGCCGACGTTCGTCCTCTTTTTGAGTCCGGACCTCCTGAGGTCACTTTTTTTGTAAGATATTTCATGTTCTTCAGGAAAGCTTCCGTAAGAAATTTTAGCCAGAGAGGTCTTCCCTCAAAATCATTCCTCTTTTCCAATTTTCCCACCGTCTGTCCCCACCCTTCCTTCTTGAAAGGATGTCCCTTTTTCTCTCCTTGTTGCCTGCGGTGAGGGAACTATCTTCTGACCAGTCAGTTAGTCCTGCCCCCCCACCATTATCTCGATTCCGTCCTTTACCATCGGCGACCCTTGCGGCCCCTCCGTGTTCTTTCATCCGGTTGCATCTTCCTCGTGTTTTTGTGATGATATTGAACTCTGGCGCCAATTTTCTCCTCTGGTGATCTTCCTTTAGAGATATGGTTTTACAGACTCCTGACGCCCCGGGAGTGGTCCCGCAGATGGTCCCTCTTCCAACACATTCTTTTTTCTGGAGTTCCGCAAGACTTCCGGGCCGTCCAGAGCCAGGTCCTAATCCTTGGATGGGGCTAAGCTACTCCTGGATGGTTGTGCCCTATCCTTATGGTTCGCTTTCCACATTGTTTCTTCCTTGTAGCGTTGGAAATCAAGAAGGCACGTACTTGACCTTACCGCTGCGTCGGCCCCCACGGATGAGGCGGCTCTGACTTTCGCCCTTTTGCCTGATGGAGGTAGATTGCTTTCCCCTTCCTCTTCCCGCTTTGAGGTAAGTTGGGAGACTTTTTTTCCAATACCTGATGAGACACCTGTGTCGTTCCACATGCCCCTGGTCACTCCGCAGTTCAGATAAGCCTGCTTCTTTTTTTTTCCACCCGCGATACGGCTAAAAGTGCCTTTCGGGGGTCTTGCTCGGTGGTGAGACTCCCACTCTGCCTTGACGTCGGCAATTTCGCTTCACTGAAGTCCCTATCTTTCCAGTTCTGGCCCTTTTCTCGTCCAATCGCGTCCTGCACCTAGTTAAACCTTAGGTCTCTTTGTCTTTTCTTCTTCGATCCCCAACTTTCCATTGGACTGCAATTTTTCCCCTTTGGTTTTAACTTCCCGAGCCAGATTCCCCTCTGCCAGCAGCGCTTATGCACTGATCAGTTTTCCAGATCCCGGTGCCCCGTGACTCCCTATTCGGGAAGCATCTTTTTCAGACATCACTAATTTGGCCTTTCCCCTTTATGCAGTAGCAACTCTTCACGGCATGATAGCTCCCTGCACACATTCCCTTCTAACAGCTTCCACCGGTCATTCTTCATTTGGCCCAGGGTGTGAGTCATTTTCTCTTTGAAACAGTGCTCTTCTGACAAATCTCCTGTTCTGGAACTCCACGCCCCAGGCATTCTTCACGGATTTTGTTGGAATACCGCTCCCTCAAACGGGAGGTAGATTTTTTTGCGCCGGTTTAATTTTTCGCTAGGGCTTCTTTCCTCTATTGATGTCCCCATCCCTTCTTGTTTGAGTCCTTATTATATCGAGATCATTCATCAGTTTTGAAGATATAAGTCCAGACTTATTTGGGCCATCTTTTTCCAGTAAACCCCGGACCCTTTAGACCGCTCTTTGGTAACAACTTTAGTCCATCCCCAGGGCTTCGACAATTCCGGCGAACCATCCCTAGCTGGTATATGCCTCTTTTGGTGGCCCCCCACGACACCGGTTGTGCCTATTAAAAGTTGATTAAATATGGCTCCAAATCAAGGTCAATTCCTTTTTCTAGTTCCACGCTGTCTGCACCGTGGTCCTCGGCCTTTGAGCCCTTTCAACGCGGCGACACGCACTTCCTCGACCTAAGGCGATGTGATATTAGACATCCCGTCCACGCCTCATGACTATTTTTTTTTTCTTTTTTTAATCCAAATTGTTGATAATAAAACCCACTTGGACTCTTACCAACCCCCTTTTCAACCCCTTAACGGACCCACATATTCTTCCTCCCCCCCTACCCGCCCCCCTCGTCGGGTCGACGCCCCCCCCCACTTCAACTTCCATGAGTGGAATTTTTCCCACCGAAAGGCTTTTTCCCCTTGATGTGTTAGCATTCCCGAACCCCCTTCGAGGGCGTTCGTGTTTCCGTCAACTGTTTTTCCCCAATTACATCTTCCCCTCGCTCACTTTTTTTCTACTGAGCAGACAAATTCCCTTCTCTAGCTACTCTGAACCCTTGCTTGTTCTTTCCACCTTCACTTCTAGACTCTTACCCCTTTTCAGCTGTTTTCTGCTTTTCCCCCCCATATCTTTCGGCCTTACTCGCGCACCCTTATCGCTCTGAATCAATCATTCTCCCTTAGTTGTCGGATTCGAGTTATTCTTTTTTTTTTCTCGTTGTTGTTCGCTCTAACTCGAATACGTCCCCCTGACCCGTCCATCTGAGCGTTGAGCCAAAATGTTTTGTGGCGGCTTCTCCTCCTTCCCCTAAAGATATTTTCAGCACCTTGTTTCCCCCAAGCCTCTGAACTTTCCGTTCGGTTGCAAGTTTTGTCCTTGCATAAATGAAGTGAGGAGACCCCAAAGCGATCGAGAGGGTACTTCCAATTTGACAGTTCTGCTCCATAAGCCATGACGACACTGCTCCTGTAGCCCCGCATTTTGCATTAAGCTTGAGAGCGACATCCCCTCCCGCCCTAGCCCGTTTTCGCCTCAAACACATTTCTGTCGTCCTTGTTTGAAAAAATTCATCACCAGGCCTCTTCTTGGAGCCATCGCCTCCTGCTTCGCGATTCGTCCTCTGTACGAATATGTTTCCTTCGTTCAACTTCCAGTTGTCTTTCTGATGTGTCCCAATTTCGTTGCTTTTTTCCGCTTCTTCACACCGCCTCCCCCCCCCGATGAGTCGTAGTCTACCAGCGTTGATGCTCATCTCCAGCCTTTGTGTTCAGACGGCAATTATCGTTCTTACCAGCCTCCTGAGGACCCTTTTCACCCTACCCGGTGAATCTCGACTATTTTTCGTTTTCTTTCCTCGTTCCATCTCCCAGCAAACTCTATTTTTCCCGTCCTTACTCTTGTAGCTTCAAGTATTTCCAGGGAGGTCCTTTTTTCCGGTGAGCAGTGGGGTACGTTGCCTCTGCTTAATAATCTTGCCGATATGCACCTGAGCGTTCCTACAATGTCCGCGACCCGCTCTGTTCTTATTATTTACATGAATCGACCCGTGGGATTGACCTCCCTGGCCCGACACCAGTTCGCCCCTTTTTGTACCACTTCTTCCACCTGCAGAACCACGCGCATTGAAGATAGTTTGTAAGATTGTGTGTCAAGGTTATTATCGTTGAACAAACCCTGGCCATCTCCCTTTCCCCCCTTGCCACTTCTCCCACTCGCGCTTTTCTCCTGAAGATTTTTTATCTGGCGGCTGCGTAGTCCCCTTTTGCAGTCGAACGTCGCAGACAGTTGTCCCTTGCGCTTATCAGAATTCCCCTAAAAGTAGTTTCTTCCCCCCCCTGACCCTTCGGGTACCTTTTTCTTATTTCCTTTGACCTCTGGTTTGCCCGGACTGGAAAATTCTTCTTTTTACCACCGCTATGCCCCACTCTTGGATTCACTCCGACAGGAAGTACCGTCCTTGCCGCGGCGACCTCTGTCAGGGGTGGAAAGTCGCTCAGATTTCTCCATCATCCTCTTCTTGGAAGCCTCGTTGGAACTCGATTATGGTTTACAGCAGACCCATGTCCATGCTTATGGGCGATTTGTGCCTTGTTGAATCGTCTCATCCCCTGCCCCCCGACGAAGATGGCTAGTATTCCAGTTTTTTTTCCTGGTGACACCTTCCAGGTCTGACCCCTTCCACTGTCTATTACCGTTGATAGAACGGGGTGGGAGCAATCCTCTTCCTCCCCTGCCCCATGCTCTATTAAGCTTTTTTTCTTTTGAAATGATAAAAACCCCCTCTGAGGACAACGCCCCCTCCGTTTGTCAAGTCCCTCTACGCTCGCTTGCCATTAAGGATATCAGAGATGAAATCGCCTTTTATGGCCCTTAAGCTCTAGCAGCCCGTCTTCCTTCATTCAAGTTTGGTGGAATCCCGCCGGACTTCCCTCACTCTCTGTTTTTGGAACTCTCTCTTTGCCCTTCCGGTAAGGGTAGAGAAGCAGCGTCCAGCGATGTCAAATCTTTCCCTTTCCCCTTCCCCTTTTCTTTCGTCGCCCCCCGGAAGAAGAAAACTTTGGTTTCTTGGCCCTTTCTTTGGTAAGGCTGCAGCCCCTTGCTGCATGTGTTGCCCCGAGATTTGATTTGTGACTCTGTCAGTCCCCTTCGTCCTTCTCACCCATCGCAGATCGGTCGCCCGACTTACCAAGGAGGAACATCGCCCCTTATTTCGTTTTCGTAAGGTGTGCCCTCCTTACGTTGTTGTGTTTGTCACACTCAGCCGCCGACACGCTTGCCGCAAATGGTGCCGATGGTGAACTTTCTCTCCGAGATATGGTGTCCTGACATTTCCTTGGTCAAAGCCTGATTCCAATTCCCACTCTCTCCTTGTCACACATTCGCTCAGTTCTCACTCGTCCCCAGTCACGGGTCAGCTCCCTTGTCTTCTCATTTTGGGATTGGGGTCCAGTTTCTGTGAGGGATGGCTTCCTCCCCTGACTTTTTCCTTTTCTTTTGGGTCTTCACCGGCTGTGAATCTGCTTCTCGCGTCAGGCGGCACACTCCTTCCTTTCCCCCAGATTTCGGGCTTTTGCGTGCACAACGGTTCTTTCCTTTCCGACAGCGGGCGAGGATCCATAGGCCTCGCTTTTCCCCGTGGCATTATGTCGGATCTCCCTTATGGCCGCGCCGGGAGGACGCTGACCACCTCATCGCGCGTTGTAATAAAGATGTCGAAGAACACTGCACCCCTTGCTATCAAGAGCTTGTGACCAAGGCGGATCTTTTTCCCCCCTCCGATTCAATAATGGCCTTAGTCAGCTTTCCCTTGTCCCTTCTCCGACCCAAAAGAAATTCACTGTGACATCTTCGTTGCCTTTCTTTACTCATTAAACGGAAGTCAGTCATTCGCACAGAGTCTTTCCTTTCTTAGGAAATCAGCGTTTCCACCTTTCGGAGTCACTACGAACGCACGTCCCAATTCGGCTTTTTCGCGGATTTGGAAAAAAACTGTACAAGCTAGCTTGCCCTCGCCTTCCCCGACAGGTGGTGAAGCTAGAAGTAAAAATATGGCAGTCTGCCCAGGTAGTGCGTAGTGAAATGAAAAGGTGCTTGTACCGTGACCAGATAGTATTGTGCACCCCCTGTCGTCTCTCCCTTCTATGATGAAGAGCATTCCCCACCTCTCGTCATACTCGTCCTCCCACTGAAAATCGAGAAACTCCTGTTCAACTTCTTCTCCTATAAGCTAGAGTGTGAGATACATTTTGGAGACCCAGTGCTCGAGAGCGCCCAATCTTGTCTGGTTTCCTGTTACCCCTTACTTTACACCTTCCCAAATGATACCTCAAGGGTGGCAATCCCTCCGCTGAAAGAACGGAGCTCCTGTGTTCTCTTCCTGAGTAACAACTACATCCGTTCAGGATAATTATGTACCGGTAGCTATTTTTTCCGCTCTATCTCCCTATTATATCATGTGCATCTAGAAGAGACTTTTTTTTTTTTTTTGACTCATCTGCACTTCCCCCTGACTGCTTTCGGAGGCCCCCTCCAGGTCCAGAGTACGGCCTCAACAGAAATACTGTGGCGGAGGATGCCCGCCTTTGAGGATTTCCCTTCACTTCACTCCATACGGGTTATCCCACTTGTATGTTGATGCTTTTTTCCGTTCAAATAGAGGACCTCTGGCCCCGAAGCCATTTTCCTTCCAAAAAATTGGTTTTCACTTCTATTCCCCCCCCCAAACTCCCGGTCTCTCTGCGGTGCTTAGGTGTATTAGAACAACCTCCCCGCCCCCGAACCCTAGAATCCTCATTGGAAATTCCCTTGCGTGCTATACTCCACCCTCTTTCCTGTACGATTTGACCCCAGAGGCCCCCTGCGCATTTCCCTTTAGTAGACGACTTCCCCTCCCCCTGGGGCGAAGTTTTGTTCCTCAGACACGAACAGGTCACCCCTTTCCCCTTTTTCAGTAACCCCTTCGCTAAGGCTGTTTAAGGTAATTTTTTCGGCCCGTCGATCCACATTTGATACCTTGGTCCCATCGAGAGTAGCCGCGTGTTCTAGCCCTTAAATCATGAACAGGACACTCCTTCTTGCCTTTGTTTCCGCCTTTTCCCTTCCCAAAATGTGTATACGTTGTACGACCCGTTCCGTTTTGGACCATTCTGGAATGCGTTCTTGCCGCCACTCCCCCTTCCATTCCCTGTGAATTAATCCGGATGGCCTTTCTTTCCTTTAGGACTTTCCTTCTATATAACGTTTCCTCCCTCCGTTTTTGTTGTGGATTCACTCCTCGACTCCGACCTAAGTTTTGATTTGCTCAGTTTTTGCTGAACATTTTTGCCCCGTGTCGGATGCCTCCTGCACCAGAAAGATGGCCTAACGGAACCACGCATTATGTATCAGTGGCCAAATGGAAACAGCCCCCTCCCTATATAGCAAGATCGGCCTTCTCATTCCCCTGCCCCAGGACTTCACAAGAAAGATTCGCCATACGCTTTTTATGTCGGCCCTCACGGCCGAAATTCCTTTCCACGACTTTTCTGCATCCGGTTTCTTTGCCACACAGTTCACGTTTCGGGTTTTTTCCCCCCTATCCCTCATGTACTTTTTCCTTGAATTTCACAATTTCACGCGCAAATAGGATTCTTATATCTAGATGTCAGAATGTCTCCCTGCCAAAAACCCGTTTTTGTTTTCCCGCCCATTCTTCCCCCCCTCTCTTTGCTATTTGAGGAGAGGAATTTCCCCCCCGACCGCCCGAGATAAGGAGTCGTAGGCTCACAGTCGTTGTTCTCTCTATGCTGCCCACTTCAGGCACCCCCTGTCCAGCGTCTCTCTTTCACGGCAGCGTAACCCCACTAGCGGTGACTTTCAAGGGATTTACCCTTCCCCTTATGTCCCTGGGTTCATTATCAGCCACTCTATGTCTTGGTCTATCTGTTTCCGACGCTTTTCGGCATCGAGATTGTAATTTGGTAACCTACTTTTCCTGAAGGGCTTTGGCTCTGAGCGTAATCCTTCGTATTATTCGACTTATTGTTGGATCTCTCGATACTGCCTAAAAGCAGATTCCATTCAATCATTTTGCCGGGGATAATCGCGTGAATCCTAACCGTCCGTACCTTTTTCTCCCTCTTTAAAAAGTGCCCACTACCCGCCGTTGAAGTTCTCTGTTTTCAGATGTGTAAGTGTCTCCACACCCGTCGATTGTTCCTTATCACTATTCCACACTGGTTTACCCCTCGCTTTCTTTCTAAGAGAAAAGTGGAAAGTCGTGGCGGCGTGTGATCATTGGGCCCGCTTTTTGTGGACGGCTGGTAGTCGTTGCATGCGCTGCCTAAGAAAATTTTTTTTCTTTCAAATTATTCGTCCCTGCCTAGCTTCCAGAAGTTGTCATTGAGTACTCTTGACCCTTCTCAACCGACTTTTTTACCTCTAGCCGGCATAAGTCTTTTCTTCCACTCTCCATGTCCCTTTCTCTGGAAGTTCCCCCCCCCCCGTGTTGGCCGCCTTGCGCCGAGAGAGGGTACCTTTGACTTCGCGCCCTTAGGATAATACAGTTGTTTCCGACTGAATTACTCCCTCTGTTTTCCCTCTCTTTCATTCTGAGCTACAGTCCCTTCCGTCTAGAACGTCCTTCTCTGGGCGCTTTCGCAACTACGGTGAATAATTCGAACTTGTCCGTACTCATCCCCAAAAGGTTATTTTTGTCTTTGACATAGAGTATACCCCTTTCCAATTCTTTGGTATGAAACTCTCTTTTCCGGGATTTTTGAGAAATCTCCTTAAATTACACCTACCGCTCTTCCTTCCAAATTTCATCGTCAAAAATTCATTTTTTACGGCTTCGTTATTTTTTTTCACCTCTTTCCTCCGTCGATCTTTTCCTTTCTCCCTTCCTAGGACTCTTCCTCCAACCCCCTGATGCTCCCGCCAATCGAGCTAAAGTCCTCGCCCGCTTGTCCCCACCCTTTTCCCATCGATCTCGGAGGTCTCCCCCCTCTTTTTTTACGATTTACTACTTGCTTTCTTCCAGTCGCCTCAGAAGCGAACAAGTCCCGGATTGATGCCCACGAGAGTCTGTCCCTCCCGGGTCCTTCTCCCACGACCAACTGTCTATAATCCAACTTTCTTTTCATTTTCTGAGTTAGGTTACGGCTTGCGGAAATAAGAGTGCGAATGTGTTTCTGAGGATGATTGTTTCCTTGTCCCAGCCTCCCTGTTTTTCCCCGAGTCTCTCCTAGCATTCCCCCCCCCTTTAACCTTTTCCCCCCTCCGCGAGGAGTCCCTTGT
>Ga0179593_1474006_pt1 | contig 12146 bp, 11 predicted proteins | sample CZODoug2_1_08_16_FD_185931 | JGI IMG/M metagenome (GOLD analysis project Ga0179593, IMG submission 185931) | Vadose zone soil fungal communities from Angelo Coast Range Reserve, California, USA - CZODoug2_1_08_16fungal (PacBio error correction) | ecosystem: Environmental > Terrestrial > Soil >... | reverse complement strand
TAGGTGCCACCGTTTCCCTTGACAAAATTTGCGGAGCTTTCCAAACTTTTTTCCCCCTTTGTTTTTTCCCTTGCCTTTGTCCTACTTAAAGACCCACCACTTATTTGGCGGGCGGTGACCATACCCCTGCGCGTCTGTTTTGATAGACCCCTTATATAGTCGTCCCGAGGTTTTTTGACCCCCTTCCTCCCTTGCGAACTGTGCTCCTCTTTTTTTCATTTGTGTCAGACTTTTCTCTTTTGTACGTTTCTGTCCGGTGATTTTCCCTGAACCCTGCCTCCCTTTAGGAGTTGTGACACCCCCTTTTTTACTTTTTTTTTGGTTTTTCCTTGTCCCGGCGTTTTTTCGTTTTCTTTTTAGCGTTTTGAGTTGAGACCCCCTGAATTCCTGACTGAGGTTTTTTGCAGTCCCCTTCTCGGCCTCCTACTCGAACCCATTACCATTTTTTTGTTTGAAAGTCCCATTGGCAATTGCCGCTGAAGGAAGGTCGTTTAGACGGTTTTGTTGGTCCTATTTGGTTCGACTCTTTTTCACAGAAAGTTTTTGCCCCCTTCATTCGATGGAGTGCCGTGTTCTTTGCCTGCAAAACCCACTGGTTTGGGATCGTTTTGTTTCTCCCTTTGCATTTTGCTCTCCGGGTGCTGTGAGATCCTTCAGGCGGCCCTCGACAACGACCCTGTGTTGCCCCCCCATTTTGGTCACCCGCCCCACCCCAGCCACACGGATCTCCTCCTGTAGTTTTTTTCGTTTGACGATTTGTTGCCCCCTCCTCGTCCCAACAGCTTCACCTCCAACCTTCGAATTACCACTTGTACCCCCCTCCGTTCCTTGTTACGATGGAATGGCAACTGGGAATTTTGGCTCGTGTGTCAACTCCTTTTTTGCCTTTTTCCACAAGGGCTTTGCGAGATCCGTGGTTGGGAAAATCGTTGACCACTCTCGCGATAATCTCCCATTTTTTTTGTTCAATTTGAAGCTGTGCGTTCCACAAAGCTTAAGACTCTACTTCAATTTCATTTTGAAATTTCCGCTATTGACTAGTCTGCTGCACTTCCGTTATTTCCTGTATTTCCTGCCTATTTTTTCCTGTGAAGGATTGGTTTTTCTTCAGAAAGGCGGTTTTGTCTACAACCGAGCTTTGCACTTTCTTTTTTTTTATATCGGTTTCCATTTTTTTCCCCTTTTCTACCTGGGTTCTACTATGCACCCGTTTACCATGATCGTATGACCGCTGACCGGAGCACCGACTTTTGGTTTTTTGATGTTTTGCCTGTCCTCCCACCACCGGGTTTTGTACACCCCCTGGGCCAAACCCGAGGTTGCTGTTTGTCCCTTCTATTGTGGGCAGGGCCCTTACCAGTGCTCCGTTGAACAGAAAAAGTTTTTGTCTCGGGGGTGCCGTCACTGATCCCTGATGTTCTTCCGTCCTGTTTTCCCCACGCCTTGTATGGCACCCCGCGTCACACTCGGGAACTCAGTCTTTCCCCTTTCAATCTTTTCAATTCCCACCCCCTTGAACTTGAATTCGTTCGTGAACAAGACTGGTTCCTAGTGTTGTTCCCTTTTTTTCCTGATTGTCCGCTTATTCACTCGACGTCCGTTGGCTCTCGTTTCCCCCAAGGAGGGCAACCCAAGCGGTTTGCATTTTTTAAATTTGGGTGGTTTTCTTACTTTTACCTATTTTTTTTAAGGTCTTTGTTTCACTGGTTGCTGTATCAACGGCCTTTGTGAGAGGTGGTGCCCCTAAGCTGCCCCGAACGGTGACCAATTTTTTTCCCCTTCCGTCATTTTTCACTGTGGGAGGCAGTTTGCTTCGCCTTCGATTATTATTACAGGCGGTGGTCCACACCGTTTCTCTTTGCCGGTCTTGGGTTGATACTCCCCGTTTTTTTGGTTCCTTGCTTCGATATTTTCTGATCCAATAACGTTGCTTTTGCACCTCGATCGCCCCCCGCGTTTCTTTTTCGATGCCACTCCTTAATCACTTTTTTTTTTGACTTTGCTACAAGTCCCTTGAGTTCTTTTGATGGAGTAATTCCTTATGGATTGTGAGGGTTGTCTAAACCCCCCCGATGATTCCTCTCCCCTTCCCGGATGGACCCCCTGGTACTATCAACACTTAACCCTTCTGTGTCTCAGCAGGTGGTCACGTTGGCGGACCGTTCCGGCTCCCGCTGTGACTATCCCTTACGAACCCCCAAAGTTATTTCAGGTCCCCATGCTGCTTGTTGTGACACCGGTTCTTCCCCCCCCCCCTCCGTCGGCAAATATGCCTTTACCCTTTCTTACAGGGACCCTGCAACCCCATTTTCACCTGTTTATTATCATGTCCCTTTGACGTTGACACAATGCCGAAGGAAGAACGCATTTGCGGAATTGTGCTGTAACTCGGCTGTTGATTTTTTTTTGGGAATGCCTCCCCTTTCGTCCGCTTGTGTTTAACAACTGTTCAAGGTTTGGACCTTGTAGGGGTGCTCTCCGGTTGTTATTCTGCTTATAACTCCCAATGCCCTTCGTTTACCTGCCATGGTGCCCTTCGTCTTTTTTTCCTTTAGGGTGGATAATGTCTTGAGGATTCTTACTAATTGCTCCTGGTGCAGCTCATGGCTGGGCGTGATTCCGTCTTTGCGGTTGCAGTTATTGCGCGGTCTGCGGGGCGTGCGTCATTTTTTTCCATTGTCCTTTACTTCACGAATCGAGTTTTTTTTTTTTTTAAACCGGTGCTTCCCGGCGCCTGCGTTCTCGGTGGTGAAATTCCCCTGTCCGGTTTAACGAACCTTTCTTGCCCCCATTCGAAGCCAAAGTCTTTTTCAGACTAGGTTTCAGCGAGTGTTCGTATCAGTCCCCATTTCTTCTCCTAAGCTTGTCGCGTTTTTCTTTTTCTATTGTGTCCATATGCGTGGCCCAGTTCCCCTGCGGAAATCTTTCTATTTTTTTATCGTTTTGTTGTTTTCTCTCGTCTGTATTTTAATGAATTTTTTTTTTACCCACCTGACCTGCATATGCCTCCTTGAGTCAGAGACCCACGTCTCTTCATTATCTACACTCCTTCCGGACCTGGCGGCTGGTTTCGAAGTTGTTTTTTCTTCCTCTTTTTGGCATTCCGGACAGAGGTCTCACAGACTGTCCCCAAAGGTTCCCCCCCCCAACCTATGCCTGTCCAGGTTCCTACTGTTCCCCGTGTTTTTTTGTTTTTTTTGGCGCTCCTTCGTTTTTTTTTCGGAACGCTGTCTTTTTAAGGGACCGCCGTCGCCTGAGACCCACCGAAACCTCTTTCAGTTTCTTCAACTCCCGAGTTTCTGCTCAATCCCCTTTGCTTTGAGTCCTGCCTTTTTCCGGTTTAAAACAGTAATTATCAAAGCTAGAACCCTTTTCCCGACCCCGCCCTCGACTCATGAGACAGTTTCCGGTCAACTGAACGGGAGGATTCCAGTTTTGCTCTTTTTATTTTTGAGTGATGAACATACCCTGCATGAGTTTTCCCGTACTTTACTCTCCGTTTTGCCGCCCCCCAATTTTTCCCGATCAGCAAGTTCTTACCGCACACGAACCCATTTCGCCCAAACAATTCCCTTTGTCGGCGGTTCTCGGCTTGGTATTTCTCGCTGGCGCAATGACCAAAAGGGAAAGGTGTTTCCCGTTTTTTTTTTTTTTCCCCTTGCGTTAAACTTTGATGAGCCCCCCTCGTTTTGCCGCGTTCGACGGCAGTTGCTCCCCGAGTTTTTTTATTTCTCGGAGACTACACTTTCCTCCAGGTTGACGGTCGGCTGGAGGGTGCCCAGCGCGGTTTTCCAAACCCCCTGTCACCTTCGACGAAGGTGGTTTATATTCCACCCCCCCCCCCTTGGAACACTTTTTCAGCTCGTTTTCCATCATTTTTTTTCCCTCCAGTTCCGACTTTGGTAAAGTGTCTACCCCTTTCAGATTTTCCCTCCCTCTGAGCACTTGCGCATAATGCATTTCGTGGTGTTGGCCCCACTGAAACCCAGTTCCCGTTTCGGCGCTGTGTGGAGATTTCTGGCGCCTCCGTCCAACAGAATATCGTTCCGTTTTTAGACCTTTGCTGCAGAACACATGAAGGTGATAACCGTATTAAGCTAATGCCGCTGAGGGGACCGGGGAAAGTTCCAGTTGACGGTTGAGTTCCCAATCCGCTTTATTCGCTGGCAGTGGTGTACGTTTTTTTAACACGTGTTTTTGGCGGGACACCCTGTTGCTGAGGATCATTTTAATTTCTCAGTTCAAGTCTGCCGCTCTTTTAAACGTGATTTAGTTTGATAAGCACCCATGGGTGAAAACACGTCCTTGCCTCTTCTTAACCTTCTGTACATTCCCAAGCCGGAGACTTTTTTAAGGGTCCCGGCATCATTGACCCCGGTACCACTTTGCATGGTCCAGTTCTCTTTCGGCTAAGATCATATCCACATCACTTCTGAACCCCCCTGCGTTTTATTCCTATTTCCAGTTTATTCAGTGTAAGTCAGTGATTTGAGTTTTACACCTTTCTCTGTTTTGTGAACGGTCTACGACATTACTTTAACCCCAAGGATCTAATTGTCGTTAACTTCTGCCGAGCCCGTGTTTCGGCCACAACTCCCGTTTTTTATGACATCTACAAACACATTATCTGTTCCAGGACTTATCGGGTTTTTGCCTGGTTCGATGGTGTCACCCTTTTACTTCACTTCCCAATTTTTTTACAGCTTGTATACCGTCAAAAAGGAGCGTTTCTCGATCCGTTAACCGGGTGGGTTCCGCTTCTGCCCCAAAACACCGTTTTCACTGACAGAGATTTGCCGAAACCTGTTGGACTCTTTCGTGTCGCAAAACCCCCGCCCTTGGTGTGATTTCCCCCCTCGCGTTTGCCCCCCGGATTCAAGTGAAATTCCTGCGGACGTTGTACCCACACAAGTCTTTCCCCGCCATGAAAATTTAAGCCCCCCCGCGCCCCTGCACTTATACAAGGTTCGAAAACTTGCCCTTCAGAGAGGATAGTTTCTTTTTTTGATTCAACCGAATCACCCCTTAACCAGTGAAGGTTATATGCACTAGCGTTGCTGCGTTGACTGATTTTTTCCCGCCAGTTGTCTCGTCTTTTGTTTTTGCGAAATTCCCCGTGATGTCTTTGTGCACCGGTGAGCCGCCAATTACCCGGTTCGTTCCCTTTTCGTAGCGTCTTGTTTTTTTTTTCCAGGGGTTTTTTTGTGTAGCCAGTAGTTCTTGTATTTTAGTTGGATTTTTTCCCTTTACTCGTTTCTGCACGAGGAATGTTTCCCCACGATTTCCCCCACCCAATCGACAGGCTCCGTCTTTTTTCTTTTCCTTTTCTAACACCAGGGGGGATTCTGTCTTCGGCTGACCTTTCTTAGGCGACCCCAGACCTATTAGCTTAGGAAACAAACGTATTGCCCTGCAAGTTGCGATTTTAAAACAAGGTTGCCGTAAACATCTTCCGCTTAAGGCGTTTTCCCCGGGACTATCCATTTCTTTTTTTCCCCAAACGAACCCTTTTTTGACCGTACAAACCTCCTGGTATGCTTCTTTTGATTAAAGTGCACCCAAATTCCCTTCCGTCCTGGCAGCAGCTTTAAGGTTCCCTCTTTCCCCTGAGGAGCTTCTGACGAGACTTACGTCCCCCCCCCCTTTTCTGCCCAAAAGCCCCTGTCAGGGTTCCAACCCGAATTTTTTCCCCCCTTTTCCAAGAGTTTCCCCCCCTCCCCCAAGTGCACTTGTATTTTAACCTGCCCCTAATGTCTTAGGTACTTCTTTGCAAATACAGGATCCTTTTGCGTTTACGAAAACACGGCCAGACCAACACCACCCCCCAACCCAAAGAACCAGAGCCTTTTTTTTCCTCCTCCTTTCTTTTTTGGTCTCCAGGTTTATTCTAACCTTTTTATATACCGGGTAGGTTGCGTGCCCCAAAAGTCGACCTGCGTTATTTTTTGGTCAGTTCCATTCCTGTGGTGGTGTTCGAAGTAGCTGGCCCCCTCTCCCCAAGTCTTTTTTTACGTTTTTGGCGATTTTACCGCAAATTGGGGGCCGGCACTTTGGCCATAATATTCCTCTTTTTTTCTACTTCATCCGTTTTGTTGTTGTTTTGATCCTACGTTTCATTTTCAAGTGCGGCCCCTTTTCCCGGCGGGCTCGGACAACCACTTGTTCAATTGTAGAATATTTTGCCTTCTACCGTGAAAAACCTCTTTGGTTACTTGCCACACCAGCGTTAGCCTTCTTTGTGTGGCCGAGCCCCCCTGTCTCCCTGTGTAGTTATTCGGGACACCTTGTTTCCGCTAAGTTTTGGTTCTGCGGCTTCTTAGGGGGCTTTTGTCGCAGGGTTCGAGGATGAGAGACCCTGACGGCGTCCGGCTCGGGAGAGGCTTTTTTTCTCCCCGCGCGAGATTTGCATTTTGCCCGGCCTCTTCGGTCTTTTGGCGGTTTTTTGAGCCCGGGCGTTTTTTTCGTGCGTGGTCCTTCTTTTCCCTCCTCTATGCCCTGAAACCGGCTCTCTGTTTCAACTGTTCGGATTTCCACCCACTGTAGCTCCGTACCGACAGGATTGTAAGGAGTCGGTTTTTCTTGTGGGACTCCTGCGAAAGCTTTTTCAAACCTTTTTTAACCAAGCTTTGCGATTGGCCCGGGGGAGGGTGGTCTCCGAGGTGTGTCCCCCACGGGCGTCCATATTTTTGTCTTTAAGAAATCGACTGATCGGGTTTTCCGAGCCGTAACTCGTTCCTCCCTAACCCCCACCGCCCCCTGGTGCCGGGACCGCAACAAGCCAGAGCAGCATTTCGGATGGTTTTTTTTGGACCAACATCCTCCCCGGCAACCCGTACAGCCTACGCCGTTCTTTCCCCCCACTGCCCAATCTTGTTCCCCTCTTTGCCTGGCCTTGCAAATTGGCGGTTTTTTTCTATGGTTTAAACGAATCCACGGGCATGCGTTCTAGCCTCAGTTTTCGTGAACGGCACTGCTTCTCCGATTCGAGCAACCGTTTTTTGTACAGATGAGGTCGTGACCCGCTTGGTATGCCGTTTTTTTTTTTTTGTCAAGGCCCCAAAGTCTCCCTTTTTTTTTTATTCATTGCTTCACGAGCGGACACTTGCATGGCTGCAAAACATGTTTCAGTTTCAATTCTTTAGCTTTCCCAAGTTTATCCTTTTGGCCTCCCCCGACACCCTTATGTTCTTCTCAACCTGGCCGTTGGCACAAGGTCTTTCGGATCCTAGTTTTTCAGTCATGTTACAGAGTTGGTTTCGTCCCAATTCTTTTTGGAACCTGTTCATGATTCGGAGCCCCCTCCTTGTTTTAATAAACGAAAGCGTGATTTTTAAGGATCACCCCGGTCCCCCCCCCCAGGAAACAAGATTCGTTTTGGACGTCGCCTGTGGTAGAAGTTTCTCCGGCTCGTTGACATAACCCCCGTGTTCGGAAGGCGTGTCTAACGTTTTCTCCCCCCCAGCTGTTACGCCCGGTACGTTTAATTTACGTGCCACTCTGCCAAATCGCCAGTGATTCCTTTTTTTTTTTTTCCCCACCTGTACTGCAAATTTTAACTGTTTTTAGTACGGGCTTTGTTTCCCCCAAGTTCGTGTTCCCCTGTTCTTTCTATGCGCTTTATACCCCTCCCCGGCATTCGTGGCGTAGTAACTGGCGGGACCTTTCGGTCTCCTTTTTTTTTTCCCATTAGTGATGTTCCCCCCTCTGGCAGACGGCTGGGTTCCCCTGGTTTTGTCTTGATTTCACAATTCCGTGGGACGAGCGCTCGGGTCCCTAACCAGGTTTTTGATAGCGGCCTGCACTGTGTTCGGCCTTTTTCAGTAACGCCTTTCCCCTATCCGAGTTGATTCCGCCGCCGGGCAAACTTCCGCTCTTGGACCCTGGTATTGTGTGATTTGGACATGGTTCCCTGTCTTCCGATATTATGATCCCACTCCCTCCGGAGCCCATCTGATACCCTCTGGTCTGTTATATTTTTCCCCCGGCTCCTTTTGGAATTTGAGTCACACTTTCCCCGTCACTTCGATCTGCTTTCTGCCCTTCCTTTTGTGTGAGTTTCGTTTTTGTTTTTTTATAAAACTGATGCTTTTTTCGCGCGGCGGTAGGGGCAGGCTCACAACACCACTTTAGATAGCCTTCGGTTGGGCCCTCCAGGGCGGCTTCCCCTTTGCTTACCTCTAAAGAAGCCCCTTGTTTTGTCACGGTGAGGATATGACCCGCGTTTTCATCCCTCCCTTTTTTTCGGGACCCCCCGTCCGCTTCTTTTTAATAACCGCCCGCACTTGCCCACCCTTGTCTTACTTTGCCGCTGGACAAAACTTTTTTCCTTTTTGGAAGAATTCCGCTTCTACCGTCCCCTTGGCGGCAATGTTGGAGTGTTTTGACGACTTTTCAGATAATCCTTGGGAGGCCTTCGAAACTTGTGTGTTTGGGGAGGAGGTATTTTTCTTTTTTCCTCGAGTAGACGTTAAGCCCCTTGCCAGGACCATTTTTTTCCTAGCTGATGGCAGTTTTCATTTTTTTTTTTATCTTATGTAGGCTGTTTGCATACGCCCAATGGCAGGCTAAGAGGAGTGAGTCTCCCCAGTTGTTTTTCGCGGTGTTTTTCCGTGCAAGAGTTCTCTTTCCTTCTCGGTAGGTTCTGTCCTCTTCTTCTTAATGAGCCAGAGCGTCAAACCGGTGACTCAGGGCGAATACCAGCCTCGTTGTTTTTCCATGCCGTCAGGGTAACTCCTGCTGCCCTCCTCATTTTTTTTCCACAGTTTATTTTTTCTTTTTCTTTTCGAACCCCCCGAGCTGTCGCCATATTTTTTTTCGATTTTTCCCAGTTTGATCTACTGATTTGCGGTGTCGTCGGACGCGGGCTTCCTTATTTTTTTTTCCCTCGTCCGGTCGGACCCTCTCTCTTTTTTCATCCTATATTTTTTGTTGTTTCTTGAGCGATCTACCTGAGCCAGCACCTATGTACCGCCGTGCTCCTCGCCGCACCCCCCCTCTTCTCTCCACCTTATTTCCCCCCAAAAAAAACTCCGCTGATCCCGCGGTTTCCGCCGACCTTTTTTTCCTCTATGGGCATGCAGGGGTGGTATGACCGGCCCAGACAGTTACCACAACCCCACCCTCGCCTTTCCCTGCTGGCGTGGTTCGGTTTTTTTTTGTTGTTTGTTGCGGTTTGTTCGTTCCGCCCAGGAACCCCCCGCCCTTTTGACCCCTGTTTTTTTTGAAGTTGCCGCCGCCGCGCCCGAGGAACTTCCCTTTTTTTTTTTTTTTCGACTTGTAGATCCCGCCGCGAAATTTTTTCAATTTCCGGGAGTCTGGCAAATGCATTTCAGAATTGATTTTTACATTCCTCCCCATCTCCTACTTTGTCGCCCCTGGGCCGGGTCCACGACCGTCTGTGCGGCAGGCCTGACAACCTGTGGAGAAAAGTGAACCGCTCCTTTCCCGCCCCCATTTCCCCTTCGTTACACCCCAATCGGGCACGAGTTTTTCCCATTACCATTTTCTTCCCTTTTTACAACCCAAGCATTTGCCCAAATAGGTGTGGTTCCCTTTGCGGCCTCTTGTCATTGGTATGCTGGATCAGGAAGCCCCGGTGCGACCTTTTGTTTTTAACCCTGTGATGTTTGCCAGCAGAAGGCTGCCGTCGATTTCTTTTTTGCCGGATATGAAACCTCCTGGGTTACGTCGCTTCCCTCCCCCCGTTTTCTTGGCTGCTTATTAGGGTCTTCGGGTGAGGTTTCTTTGAAGACGCACCCTTTTTATTGTCCACGCCCCCCGTTCCCCAATTTTGCCTTTTGTTCCAAGTGAATTTTGATTTTTTCTCCCGGTTTACCCCCTTTCCTCCGTCGCGGGCTCCATTAATGTTTTTTTGTCCCGTCTCAAAGAGACGTGATTTGTCAAGTTTTTTTTTTTCTCAACTCATTGATCGGACCTTTTTGAGCACATAACGGCGCCCCTCATCGGCCATGTTGTTGAATTGGAATCGCCACGGGTACCTGCCCGGATGATCGCGTTACTTCCCTGAAAGGCATTTTTGCCTTAAGAATATCGAGGCCCTTTGAACCTTTTATGATAAAAAATAAAAAGGTCCCCACCCCCCCAAATTGAGAGGACAACCTCTCAGGGGGCAACCTTCCCCCTCTTCCAGATCTCCCTTCCCACAGCACAAAAACCACAATCCGTCGGGATCTTTTCAGTCTCAGTCCGTCAGTCCATTTTACGCCAAAACGTTTCCTTGCACCACCGTTACTTTCTTCGGCGATCCGTTCGGCCCCGCTGCGCTCCACCAGTTTGCAGTTGATTTTCCCCGTCCAAAGGGCCAGAACGCGGTAGCCGTTTTTTCCATGGAAAATCCCCCTCAGACCGAGGGTCCCCGCCCCCTTGTTTCATGAGGACCCCTTTCCCCCCCGTTAGATTTTCAGATGAAACCGATAAGTTAAGTCGCATCCTATGGAAACCCCGATTTTTTCCAGTCCGGGACTTTTTTTTTCCCGTCTCCTAAAGTTAGTGACGTGAATTTTGGGGATTGCGTGAACTAACCATTCTTTTCTTTTGTCCCGAATAGGGTCTCAATTCCCCCAAGTTACCCCCAGTCACAACCCTGGTTTGAACAGGGCAAGTATTCTTTACGTCTGCCTTAGCATTGTGTCCTCGCCCACACGACGGTCCCTTTTACCACCCAACTCATCGGCTCCACTTTTTACCGATCCCCTTGTTGCCTTTTTTTGTCCCCTTTGTATGACGTTCAACCAATTGGCCCCCCCTTCTGTTCGGTCGGGCCTATCCAGTTTATCATTACCTTGGACCCCTAGTGGGAACCCATCATCTCCCCGTGGTCACCCACGAGATACTGTTTAAACCCCTTGTTGGTGGGCTTGTCCCCCCCCCCCCACCAAAGGTGGTAGGGTGTTAAATTCTTCCCCGGAAAATTCCGCGGGCAGCCGTTGGTGGTTTTTTCCATTCAAGTTTCCATTGGGGGGTTCAACCCCCTCCGTGCGTAACGTCTTGAATGATATTTTGTGTTTGGAGTGTGATGGAAATTGAGGGTTTCGGATCGTTAAATGGGTAGATTTTTCATCCCGCCTTGTTTAACGCACGGTGTGATTTTTCTTGCTGAGTGTGAGTGAGTATTTCCCCCCCCCCCCCCCCCCCCCCCCCCTAGGAAAGCTTCCCCCGCCCGGTTCGTTTTGATGAGCAAACCGTTTTGATTTTTTTTTTTTAAAAGAGGTTCCTCACCCCTGTCCCCTGGTCTTCCCTACCTTTTTTTTCCTTTGCAGGGGTCATGTTGTTTTCAGGCTTGTGCAGAGTTTTCTTCCATTCCACAGTAGGTCTTTGAAGCTTGTTTCGGGAGGTACAAATAGCACAAACTCCCCCCCCCCCCGTCGTTTTTTTTGGATGTCCCCCCTTGATGGTGCGGTCAATGTCCAACCCCAATTTCCGTTTTTGTCCCCCTGACGGTCCGCCTGCGTTCTAAAAAGGGCCAGATATTCGGTCCGTAACCACCCGATGTCGACCTTTGTCTCTGCTTCCCCCGTCGCCCCCTGTAAAGCTTTGCGGTCGTTTGTGTTTTTAAAAACCGGCCTTTCTTTTCGGGCCCCCATTTTTCCCAAACGGGTTATCCTTTTTCCCCCACGCAGGTATGTCGTTTTTTCTTGAGCGGACATTGCCAATTCGCGTTTTCCCAGGCAGGCCCTTGGCGCGTTTCGCGTACTATGGAGGAAGGGCCAGCCTAACGGCACCTCCGGCCCGCGGGAGCCCCCCGTTTTCCCCCCCCCTGGCTCCCCAAGAAGACCCCAAGAAGTTTCCATGCCCCCCCCTGCACGCGGTCCGATTTCACCCTCCCTTCCGAGGCACGCCAATCTGTTTTATCGCCGTCCGCAACCCCGGCGCACAAACTGCACAATGCCTTTTTTTCACGGCCGCTCCTTGATGGATCCCCTTTTATCTTCGCAAGTCCAGATAGACCCCTTGGTGCCTTACCCCCCCCCGGCGTGATTTTGTATTGTTTTCACCGCCGCACTAGGGTGTGTTTCCTTGAACCTTTTCTTCCCGTGAACATTCCGTTCCCCGGTTAAAGTTGGGACGAGTCCCCCCGCACCACAAGACCCATGGGATCGAAAGTTTTTTTTCCTCTCATTTTTCTT
>Ga0179593_1433308_pt1 | contig 12146 bp, 11 predicted proteins | sample CZODoug2_1_08_16_FD_185931 | JGI IMG/M metagenome (GOLD analysis project Ga0179593, IMG submission 185931) | Vadose zone soil fungal communities from Angelo Coast Range Reserve, California, USA - CZODoug2_1_08_16fungal (PacBio error correction) | ecosystem: Environmental > Terrestrial > Soil >... | reverse complement strand
GCTAGCCGATCTTCTTCGAGACCCCTTTAAGTGGACGTCCTCCTAGCCTCTTCCCAAACTAACCAGACCACTTTAATGATGGTCACGTACCTTTTACCTTGCTCGTCCCACTCCCCTTGAACAGGGCAGTGGAGTGCGCCTTATTTAATGGATTGCCAAGCAGGCCCCCTGAGATTACGGTCTTCCTTTCCCCCATTTACCCCCTTTTTCTCCTTTTCGTCACTATGACCTCTTCCCGTTTTTCCCCAAACCCATCCGGTTTCGTTTTTTTTTTTCGCTCTACTTTCCCTTTTTCCCTCAGCCGGTATACGAACTCTCTCTGCCGGTCAGAAGGTTGTTGGTGCTGTGGTTTCTGTTCACCTCACCTTCCTGACCTGATGGGTTTCATGCGGATGCCCATCGCGGAAATGTCAAGGGCCACCAAATGATGCGCCCCTCTGAGCGGCGATCCTCCCTCCTAAGGCATCTTTATCCCTTTTGCCGGTTCCCTCTTTTTCCACCTCGTCTCTGCGCGAGCCCCATAATGCTCGTGACCCCGGGAGGCGCACTTTATCTGTGGCTTCAGTTCCCCCCACTTTCGCTGCCTCGTCCACTCTCCTCCTTCCTTTTCCTGCCGGTCTCAGCTGGCTTCCGTTCCTCTGTATGTCCGCTTTTACAACCTTTTCATCTCCCAGTTTCTGACATTTCCAACCCCTATAGTTTTTTTTGAGCCCAGATCCCCTTCCCACTGGTGGCATCGGTGGACGCGACAGGGTTTGCTCAACGGCACCCCCCTCACCACCCCCCCTTAGAACCGACCGTAGCCCGCTCCCATTTTTTTTTGCGGCGACATCGATAGTCTTTTCCCAGCTTTCTGGGGCGAGTACGTTTTTTAGTCCTCTTCGAGAGCCATGCCGTTTACGGGCACACGCCAAACCTAGGTCCGCTCTCGTAAACAACTTGAACTCAACCGAAGAGGAATATCCTATTACGGTCGAGGAAACTTACTCGTAGGTCCTCATTTTTCTTTTTCTTTTGGTCTCCCTCAGTGCAGCCCATAAATCCATCTTATACACTGGGATTCATCTATTCCGGCTGCTATGTCCCAGTTTGAGGCCCCCCCCCCTCATCACGGCTGTTATCGTTAAAACCCTCTTCTTGCAGCAGTCATACCTTTTCACCTCGCCAGTCCTTTCTCCTATTTATGCACTTGGCACTACGAGACTTTACTTTCTCGAGAGGGGTCCAGGTCTTTTTCCCCAAAAGAAAATTGAAACATCCCCAAAAAACTACACTACCCAAACCAGAGAAGGCGAGTCAAAGATTGAATTGCGTTCTGGGATCCATCGGAGGTGACTTGAACGCACTATCTCAGCTATCCGGGCTCCCTTTCTTCGGCAACCGAGCAGACCCCTCCTTTTTTTCTCGATCCCTCCTGAATGTCCCAATGCATTGTTGCGCGGTGTGCCCCACCACAGTAAGAGGAGTTTTCCCCTACAATTAATTTTTAATTTTTTTTTTATCCCCCCCCTCAAGAGCGATGGGCCTCCTTTTTTCCGTTATTCCTCCTTTCCCAAGAGTGCCGATTTCCAAATGCTGCTGTTCGCGTTGATTTTTGCCAACGTACCCCCTGCGTTAACTTGATGCCAGTGAAAATCACGAACTTTTTCACGTCCCTCTTACCCCCTTAAGCGTCTTCTCCCCCCCCCAAAGGCAAAAGTCTTGACACCTTTTCGGAGACGGTCGGAGGGCCCCAGATCCCTAAGCCCGTATCTTGTCAATAGTACCCTACGCCAGTAGTGGAGTTTTTTTTTAATGGTTTCCCTGCGAGAACCCAGACCTATTAATCCGATTTACTTGCCCTCTCTTAAATATTTTTCCCCCCTCTTTCTTGACAGAGCGGGCCCGAGCAATCGCCCCTGCCTTTTCCCCCCCCCCACTTTTTCGCAGAATTCTTATTTCCCCAAAACGGTTTATCCCCGTTATTTAGTGTAAGAAAGTTTCGCCCTCCCTCGTGGTGGAATTTTTTGGACTTTTGAAGGTTATGTTTTTTGACTTCTCCCCGGCGAGACCTTTTCCCTCATGTTGGAGGAGCCAGCACTACGAGCCTATGCCTCGTTAAGATTGCAGATTTCCTCTGTCCGCTCATTCCTTTTTTCTCTCCTAACTCTTGGGGATTCTTTCAAGAAGACAGTACCCCTCGCTTTGAGAAGAGTTCTTTTCCCTGCAATCACTAGGCTCATGTCGACAAGCGATCTGCCCTTTATATTTTCCTTTCCTCCGTTGTGTTTTATCTCTCTTTCCTCTTTTGTGACCTGAAATGGTCATTGGCCTCCTAGTCGAACAATTGCGAGCCTCACGGAGAGAGAGATTGATCCCCCCCCTGTCTTTCTCATTTAGAGTTTCGCCCCTTCCCTTCCCCCCGATCTTCTATGGCCCTCTTAAACCAATAGTACCCGGTCCCTCATCACCACCCCCCCCACCCCCCTCCCACCCCTCCCCATCTCTCGCCCCCCCCGACTCAGTCTCCCCTCATTCCGCCACCCCCCCCCCCCCCCCATCCCCACTCCCCCTCCCTTTCAATCCTGCTCCCTTCTCAGTCTTACCCCCCCATCCCCCATTTACCCCCCTCCCCAACCTCCCAACTCCCATCCCCCCCCTCAATCTCTCCCTCTCTCACACCCCCCTACCCTCCCAGCCTTCTCCCCCCACGCTGTGCCCAAGTCCTCCCCAACCGCGACGGAAGGGAAGAACGTCTCTTTCAACCTTCCCAATTCGTCCACGCACATTTCGCTCCCCTTCTAGACTTGGCTCCTCACGCCCCTGTGCGCCCGTTTTCTGGTCCATTGTCCCGTGCTCCTCCGGCGCTGGTATGTTCCAATCTCCAGTCCCCACCATTGGGACCCTTTCTGCTAACTCCCCCGGCCTTGATTTCTTGGTTGTTGAAAGAGCACCAAGTCCGTTTTTCCAAGTCTCTTTCCGGTCTGAATTCCTCCTCCAGCCCTTTTATCTGCGGAAGCCCCCCAGAAGGCCTGCGACGCGCAATCAGCTGGAATGTTTCTTCTCCCCCCACTTTCTTCCTGGCCCCTTACCTTTCATGTCATCAGGAGTTCCTGAGCAGTGTGCCTTCCCCCGTACACAGAAATTCCAATGGACGTGCCCTTTTTTTCACGAGTCCTCTCCCGTCATGCTTCCCTCCCCCATCAGAATATCAATTTCCTCCCCTCCATTTTTTATATTCGTGCTCCATGTCCTTAATCCGCTCCCTGGCCTGCTAACTGCCCTTTCTAGGACTAAAACCTTGGCGGATCGACCCTCCGTTTCCCCTAAGCAGGCTCCTTGTCGCCGTTTGAAAGAGGACCCCTCAGTACCTTTTCCTTTTTCAAATAAGGAAGATTTAGATCTGCAGCGGAGGAGAGGTGGTCTGCTTTGGTGGGGTTGATTTTGTCGTTTAGTGTCTCACGCACTTTCCCTCCTAGCGTCCTCCTCCCCACTTCGCGGACGTTCGTCGCTTTTCCTTTCGCCAGATACTTTGGGCTTGGTTGTACGTCTTCAGAAGACCCCGTATCCCTCTGTTAACAGTGGTTCTTATGGCTACCCCCCCCCCCCTTGCCTGGACTTCAATCGGATCTAGTCATTTTAATTTCCTATAAGCCAAATAGTCTGACGCTATACAAGTCCCCCCCAACCTTACCGACGGAGAAGTTTTGCTTTCCGTAATTCCCCTTATTAGCTTTTCCTTGTTGCGTTCAGGGCCTAGAGAAAACCCCCCTATCCTCACGTGCACTGTCTTCAGCTCCTGGAATAGAAATCGTCCCCTTCCGCTTTTATCACGATATCAAGACATGGCATAAGATACCACCCGGTACAGGACCTTTCTGTCTCTCCCGCTTCCCTTAGTCCCTGTGATTTCTTGCGGGGTTCTTTGTTTCTGAGTCGTTCCTTAGAATGAACACCCGGCCAAAAGTTTGAAACCTTTGCTCTTAGTTTTTTTCTCTAGAGTTTTAGTTGAATTCTAATTCTCACTTTTTCCGGTTGTAACAAGAGGGAAATCCTCTTCCCAGTCTTTTCCTGATACAGCTGAGGTTCCGACATGCAGGAGCGGGACTTCTCTTGCGACTCTCTTAGAGTGTTGATTTCCGAGGTGACACGCTTCCCGCACCTACCACCCCCCCCCCCCCCCCCCCTGTTGATCGCATCTGCGTTCCCCTTACTCGGACAAAGTCCGCCACATGATGATTGAGCGATGGACCCTTCCCGCAGCGCTCAGCCCTGGCCCATTTCCCCTGAAGGGGCCATGACCCCAATATTTCACTCTATGGAGGTTGCCCCTTCCCCTTTTCCAGTCACACGCGCAGCGTCCGCTCACCCTCTCCTCGTTCATACTGCCCGGAGGCCCCAGGGAAGGACTTCCCCTCACCCCGGCGTGTTGGAAACCTTGTTTCCCCCTAGTCCTTCTTACCACCCTTTTGACAAAATGTATTTCACTTCCCTTCAGGCCGGCTTTCACCAATCACTTTCGCTCCCGATCTTCCCCGGCCATTTCCCCTCTTCCTGAGCGGTCCTCCGCCCCCAACTCAAGTGACTTGACGGTTTGTTCAGTCGGCGGTTCCCCCCCCCCCGGAAACGGCACTGTCGAGCTCTCTCCCTCTTCCTTCCCCCCCTTTTCTCCTCCCTTGTGTTGAGTTTTCTTTTTTTATTTAGGTCGCACGGCAGATAGTAGAGACATTTAATTCCGTGTTTGCAAGGTCCGCGAGCTCCTGTCAACGCGCCCATGAACCTCCTGACCCTCGGCCCCTTTCTTTCTTCGCCATGGCCCCTTTGTTCCTTTACTCTTTCCTGTATGATTATTTTCATCTTTCTCCTGGGCAGGGCCTCATACCGACGTTTCTTCCGCGAACTCCCTTCCTCATTAACCCGGTTCCGCTTGTTTTCTCTCGGTGAATTCACTTTCAGTTTTTTTTATGGAAAGCCTCTTTTGTTTTCCTTCGTTGTTGACTCCCGTGCCCCAGTTCCTCCGTTTTGATTTGTTCCCCTTTGAGGAGGAGTTTCCCATTCCTCCCCTTTGAAATGACTTCACCTCTCCGTCGCCGCTGAGGGGGCCTCCTTCCTGCTTTATTTCGGCCTTGTGCAGCTTACGGTTGCCAAATAGTTCGTCTTCCCGAGCCCCATCATTCTTAGGGGCCCGGGCGGCCGGACCCCCCTCTGTGTGCACCTGTGGAGTCGTCACCACCTTCTCCGTTCTCCATTTTATCCTGTTGCAAGGAAAATGCCCTTCTTCACATCAGAGATCCGCCCTCTGTTCCCTTTTTTTCTTTCTTTTTACAAGTTCTCGGCGGGTTCTTTCCTTCCAACTACGATAGGCTCTTGTCCCCCCCCCAGAGCCTGTTCCACTGGCCTCCGGTGTTATCCGCTCTGGCGATGCAATCTCACCCCGTACCCCAGAAACCATCTGTCCACTCAACCGTCCTCGGAGTTTCCCGGCATTTAGTTCTTTTTTGTTCCCCCCTTGTCATAGTTGGCTACTTAATGGTCCGTATTTCGCTTGGAAAGATTCTGATCCTCCTCTCCGCGGGGCAAGCTTCCCGGGATAGGGATGCGTTTAAACTGCACTGACGCCCTCTTCCTCGTCAGAAAGAGCTCCGAGTTTTTTTCCCCCTTTTTTCCTCTTAGCCCGTCGGTAACACTCCTTGATTGTCGTGTTGCAATGCAGGAACTTCCGGGTATTTCGTGCTTACCTCTTCTGAGCGCCGATCCGGATTGGATTTCAGGACGTTGGTCGCCATCTCCATTGCACTGGTAACCTAAAATTCCATTTCCCCCTTCTTCCTCCTTCAGACGCCGTTAATTTTCCCTCTTTATCTTCGCCTTGATGCGTTTCACACGTCCGCGAAGTTTTTCGTTTGAGGCGTTGCTTTCTCCCCCTGTCAACGGATCAAATCCCCCCCCCCCCCCTCCCCAACAACTTGCGCGTCCTGGCTATGTTGCAGACCCTTTCCCCCCGCTTTGGGCCCGAATACAACGTCTTTTTTACTTTTGCCAAACTTTTCGATATCTTGCCTCTTCGAAAGAGAAGTTTTCCCCCCCTGCCCGGGTTTTCCGGTTTTACGTCCGATCGTACTTTCTCTTACGCTTGGCTCTCTGTTGATTACCACCCTTCAGATTCACCCGAATAAAACTGAATTTGATTCTGTCTCCGATTGCTCTTCTCTCTAATTTTGGTTCCCTTAACATCGTTAACCCCGTTCGAAGATCCGATTCCTTTTTTGCCCCAATGTGATGCTTGACACAAATGCGCCCAGTCCCCTCTGTAAAGTCCCCCCCCCCTCAGTCAAGGTCACCTCCCCGCTCAAACGGGAAGCGTCTGCTCCCCCCCTTAAAAAGTTACACATTCCTTTTCTGCCGTTTTCCCTATTGTGTTCCTTCATCATCCTTCTTTCGTATCGGTCATCGTCCCCTTGAATTACGGGTGCTCTCGAACCTCACTCAGTATTCCGGCTTTTCTGTTACGCATTAGCGCCAATTCGTTGCAACGATTTGGCGGCTTCTTTCTCTCCCCGCTAGAAGCTGACGTTCCCCTGTTCTCGGCAGATCCTATTGACCATCCCCCGGTCTCAAGGATTTAGGCAAGCAATCTGATCCCCCCCCATTTTTTTTCTTTCGGTTAACGAATTTGGTTCTTGCCTGAAGTGCCCCCCGGCGAGAACGTTCCCTTTCATTGGTGTTGGAGTTACATGATCTCCTCCTTCAGGTCCTCCCCCGTACCCCTATGCAGATCGACTTTTTTCCCCTGCCTTCTTAGCGAGAATCACTAATAGTTTAGATACACGAGCCTTTGTTCACTCTTTAGTAAGGCCCGTACTTCCCCCGTGATTCCCCTCCCCCCTTCCGATGAATCACTCTATTTTATCATCCTCCTTTTTTTTTTTTTAGCTAGATTAGATCGCTGCGACTTGGCTTGTCGTTCTGCGACCAATCCTTTCTCCCCCCAGGAGAGCCTCTGGGTCCAGATCTCGGTGATCCTCTAAGGCTCTTCCTTTTGTTTCGCAACCCGCGATGCAGAGGTAACGCGGTCAACATCTCATCAGATTGTTGCCCGTCCCCCATGACTCTGTTACTTCAGCAGGGAGGTACTCCCTCACATTCCCCCCAAATGCGTTCCTCCCCAAGAGGTAGGGCGCCATCCTTTCCTAACGACCCTTTCTACTTTTTCCTCTTATGTTGAGCTTTGCTTATGGCCCCTCTTTTCTCAAGTAATCGTCCAACCCTTAATTTAATGCGCCCTCCTCTCCTGATATGGGTGTTTGAACTCTTTTCCCTTTTCCAATCAATTCTGCGGATCCCATCTGGACACCGACGGCAATTGCCTGGACCTTCCCCACAATTCGCTAATACATTTTTTTTCCTTTCCTTTCTATAAGACTCTCCTTTTGCTCCTTCCCTTTTTTTTGGAACTGTCATCAGTCTTGACTTTCCCGTGGTTTGAAGTGTCTCCCATGGCTCCAACCTCCCTCCCTTTTCGCGGGCATTTTTTTTTAACTAGTGCGAAAAGAAGTATTTCCTCCCAAGCTCGGCGTCCCCTCCCAGCAAGGTTTTAGCCCCCAACCCCTTTTTTTCGCTTCTGCGAGCTGTGTGTAACACCGCCCTATTTCAGCTCAGGATCAGAGTACTAAACCTGTTTTTTCCCGCTCACAACTTCGTGGCCCTCCTCCCCCTGCCGCCGCGAGTTGTGTCGGCAAAGGCCCCTCCCCGGTTTCCTTTTTGCACAACCAGAGGACCCTTCGGAGAGGCGCGTTTTTGTCTTTATTTTGGGTTCTCCGTTTCCTTTTTGTCAGATCCCTGATGACCTCCTCCCTTTTTTCGACCACTTCGAGTCGTCTTGTTCACAAGTCCCAGTTCCTCGCGATTAGTATTCTGCTGGGGACCTTTAAACGTAGGAATTCGGAAGAATAGGCCTTTTTTTAACAGTGACTTCTTTTTTCCCCTCCCCCAAATGCCTTAACTCTTCTCTCTCAGACCATCGATTTGACTCACCGATGAAGATGATGATTTCTCCCCTTCCGAAACCGCTACAGAGATGCTATGCCGGTGCCTTCCCACTCGTGAGCTATTATTGCATCTTCGTGACCCGGGAGTGGTAAATATCAGGCTTCTTGCCTTCTTCCCTCATTCGGATCTTAGCCTTTCCCACCGCGCGCTGGTCCCCGCTTCTCCCTTTTATCAGCTCGCACCACGGCAGTACTCCTTTGCTTTTCGCCCGGTTTGAGTGGACAGATTTCTTTTTGTTTTTTGCCCTGTGAGGTTGCCCCGTCAATCTCATGATCCACCGAGGGTTTTTTTTTCCCCATGCCCCCGGTGGAACCTTGCTGTCTATCTAATATCGTTAGTTGAATGTATCCCTTTTTCCTGACGGGTTGTCAATCTTTCCCCCCTACGATGGAAAGAGTGGTGACCTAGTTACTGCGAAGCACTTCCTTCTCTTGCCTCCCGTCCCTTACTGATTCCTCAGCAGGGACCTCTGCCTTGTAACGCTCCCGCCGAATTCGTTTTTTCCCCCCCCCATCCTTGTAACCATTTCCCTGCCACCTTGAGCCTTTCTTGCGATCGCCGCGCGACTCAAGATTTTGAGGTCATTTAGTCGATCGCATGCCACCCCAATTAGATGGCTCCCCCTATGGGAGGTTTTCCCCCACCTCCTCCACGCGTAGCCCCCCACCAGCGTGCTTCTTTCTTTTAACGGAACTTGTTCTTGAACCCCCCCTCGCGAAAATCGCCCCCCCGGGTGTTTTTTCTGGCAAAAAATCTCCACCGAGCGGCTACGTTTCCCCCACTAGTATTACACGGACACCGGTTTTTCTGACTCCCCCAGTACTTGCTTTCCGTCCCTCCCGCCCTTGCCAGGCGAGCTAGTACGCCCCGGACTTGAGCCTTGCTTTTCGTTTTTCGCGTTCCCCTTTCCCCCCCAACCGTAACTTCAGATAGAGGATACTCCGTCGAAGCGTCTTTTTTCTACGGGGGTGGTTTGCGAAATTTTCATCCTGGAGATTATCCTTACCGGTGATTTTCCCGTTTTCACTTTAACGCCCGTTGTCCCACTCCGAGACCCCTAGTCCGAACGCTACTTCTCTCGATGCTTTGCGGGGTCTCGGTATCGAAACTGGCTCTTTGGCTTATCAGCCGGCTGATTTGGCCAAGCTAGACCTCTCCGGGACTCATTATGGCCTCCGTTAATTACCCACCCCCCAATACAGCTGGTTCCGGGTTAATCCCTTTTCCGGTCTCGGTATCGACGAGCCGCTTGTTGGACTTGCGAGTGTGCTGCTAAAGTGGTTTTCACTAATAGAGTAGGATCATACGGGGCATTCCTTCTTTGAGCCGGGAAATAAGGCAAAAATATTGCCTCGTTAGATCTACTTTTTGCACGCAATATTGTTTGATTGTTTATAGAAACGTTTGACCTCGTCTATGGAGCCCTAGCAAACTTCTGTTTTTTTCCTGCCCCCTGTGTGTCCCCGACTTGGAGTCCAAAACGTAGAGATCGTCGCCTGACATTGCCTCCTGCAACTCCCCAAGCAGATTGATACAGTCTTTTAACTCTTGTCGTCGTCCGCTTTTTCACAACTCTTTTCCTCTCTTATAAGCTTGAGACATTAAACCCCCCCTCTATTGAGCTTGATCTGGAGCCCACAGACAATTGTTCATTTTTCTAAGTCGAAGTAGGCAACTCTCCCAGTCCCCCAAGCCCACCCAACTGCCATAACCCCCACTGCTTCCCCCCAAGGAGCGCATATTAGACGTTTGCAACTGAATAGTTTCTCATGCTGCTTCCCTTCCAAATGCCTCAATCTTGGGCCCCTCTTATATTGAGCCGCAATTCTCCAGTGGCCCCAAGCTCCCCGGTTAGTAGGCCGCCCGAGCCTCTCTCTCTGCTCTCCTTTGTTCCCGCTCCCCCTTCTCAGTAGCCCGTTTTAGGGTGTCTTTCTGAAGCGGCCCGCTGACGATCTCACTTTCTTTGATCGATCGGATTGAAGGCCCTGAGAGTGTGGACAGGGAATTTTCCCCCCCGTTAACCCTTATGCTTTCTCGTTAAAGGTCGGACTTATAATACGTCCCCCGGCTTATGCGTTCGACACCCAACGTCTGCTTTTTTTTCTTTCCCTGATCCTTGTTTCTTTCTGAACCCATTTTTGGACCCCCAGCCAACCCCCCCCCCTCCCCCCACACGCCCTTCTGTATAATCAGTCGTGGTTGTGGGTCACCCTCTTTCCCCCCCCGTGGGCTTTTGCCAGCCAGCTCTCGAGGGATTCTCAGTGGTCGAGGTCCCCCCCCTCTGAGTTTCGAAGACTTTCTTCCCCGGAGCGCACCTGGTCCGAATTTCTTTGTGTTGATTCACCCCCCCCCCTTGATCGCCTCTAATCTCAACAGGTATTTTGTCCTTTTTCTTCCGTGCTTGATGGACTCATTTTTATCGGCCCTTTTAAACTTAGCCCTTGATTCTACTTCGATGTCCCCCCATTTTCGGAAATGAACCGTACACTTTCCCCCCTTTCCACTCCGGCTGATTCCCCCTGCCCACTTCCCGATCACTCCTATTATACTTCAACGCTCAAATGGGAATTTAGTTTTCGGCCTTAGTGGGGGATAACTCCCCGAATAAGGTAATCATGCCCCTCCGTGGTACTTGTTTTTCACCTTTCAACTTCATTAAGGATTGGCTTTGTTTTTTGGGTGGCTTCTGGTTTTTGTTGTTGGTTTTGTTACTTTTTGTTCGCGCCCCTGGTCCCGTATTTTTTGGCGTGACGATCTTGAAGCCTTACAGCTTGCCGTAAGCATCTGACAACTTTCTCCCCCCTTGAGGTCTCCCAGGTTGATTCCACCACTTTTTTTTGTTTCGTTGGAACGAATGTTGGGCAGCTTTTCGTGAGGTGCCGAGACTTTCCTCCAGCTTTCCTTTGTTTTGTTAGGAGCCGGCATGCCCCCTTCACCTCTCGGACGAGTGTGAAGCTTCTCTCGACCGCTTTTGAGAACCCTCCTCCATTTCTCCAGCTTTATTGGGGATTATTTTTTGAGATCACGAGGCGCGCCTGTTCGCCGTTAGTTCCGGTTTTTCTCCAAGGGAATGTAGTCCGGCTCTTCCTAATCTACCCTTTACTTTTGTCGCTGAGTTCCCCGATTAGACTCTACATCCATCCTGGTCTCTTTCTCGGACTCCCACTTCGTAGAACCTCGCTCCGGGGTATTCGCCTTTCCCTCTTAATTAGATAGGCCCATGGTTGAGAACTTCGTACCGTTCAAGACAGGTACCCCCTTTCCTTCTTCCCCCCCCCTTTGCAAAACCTTGCTCCTCCAACCCTGATCGTTCAGTCTCGAAGTGTGACGTCCGCATCCAATCAAAAATTTCCCCGCCCTTCCCCCCCCCTGTTGTCCTAAGACTGATCCTCCGAACCCCTTTTCAACCGTTTTGATGGCATAGGATGGCTCCCCTCTGGGCTTCTCCTTTGCTTCTAGTTCAACTCGTACCTCAACCATGTGCACTATAAGCGTTTACCTCCACCCCGTACTGTCTTTTTTTTTTTTCTCACTGACCCCCAGGAACTCCCCTCGCCTCCTTTTGCCTCTTGACCTGCTCAGTCACTTTGGATTTGCGGAATTTTACCCCCATTTCCGAAGACTTTTTTCTGTGTACGCCTTTTTCTTTTTAGAATCTTTTTTGATCTTCCTTTCCCTTCCATTGTCATTGTCATCATGGCGTTTCCCCCTTTCCTCCGTGTTTCTTCCCTTTTCCATTGCCCACAATCAGACCATGGAGACCGGCCTAAGCTTGCACGCTTTCCGATACCCCTCCTTATCCATAAAGCTACTTTCCGACTCAAGTTATCAACCGTCAGTTTGATTTTTTGACTTTGTGAACCCCCCATCAAATGATAATTTCTCCCCCGATCGGACCACAGGGGCCGGATCTTTCCTCTCGGTCACTTCCTCAAGGTAGAACATTTCAGAGTTGCACGGCCAGCCACGGTCCCATTCACCTCCTTATGGGGAAAAACGCCTAGATCGAAAGCACTGACCCCGGAGAGTGTGTTTTTTTTTTCTTCTGAGTTTTTTTTTTGAATTTTCGTTGGGGCACCCTGATGACGCCCCGAAGCCCCCCCTCTTGAACGTTCTCC
>Ga0179593_1264759_pt1 | contig 12146 bp, 9 predicted proteins | sample CZODoug2_1_08_16_FD_185931 | JGI IMG/M metagenome (GOLD analysis project Ga0179593, IMG submission 185931) | Vadose zone soil fungal communities from Angelo Coast Range Reserve, California, USA - CZODoug2_1_08_16fungal (PacBio error correction) | ecosystem: Environmental > Terrestrial > Soil >... | reverse complement strand
CCGGCGATCTCTCCAGCTTTCGCATCTCGCTGATCGCTAGAGCAGGGTTTTTTGCTCTCCCCCTTTTTTTCTGCGAAATAATGCAACCTTCCAGTTACTTTCCCCCTAGAATGATCAGGGAACAAGAGCTATCTCCCTCCGTAAGTTGAGTACTAAGTTACTCCCCCCTCCTTTCGGCTGGAATAAAGGGAGACACTCTTATTAGGCCCTCCGATAAGCAGATTGCTTTTATTTTCCTACGCGATCCAATCGAAGGAATTCCTCCACTCGCGTTACGTCGCCTGTACGCCGGCCGCCCACCCCGTACTGCCATGATAGATTAATCATCGCTTGAACCAGGAGTGCGGCGCGAGACTCTTGGAGTCTCTCCTCCCGTATTTCCTCATCAGAAATGGAACCAGGGAATCTTCGTGAGTCGCCTCTTAATATGATATCCGCGTATTGGACAGATGATGCGCAAGACGTTTCGCCGCCTTTACTGGCATTTCTTGACTACTCGAGACGGAGAGATATGGTAGTCGGGCAAATCTCTATATTTCCCCCAACCCCTTGGGGGTCTTCTCTCTGACTTGCCCGAATACAAGATGAGAACGCTAAGATGAGTTCCCATGCCCAGCCAGGACGAGGATGTGGTGCCCTTCCATTTACCTCTGACAAATAAGGCTTACTCCTTCGACTCGAGTCCACACCTGAATTTTTAAAGGCTTACGACCCTGACCCGCTTCCCTCGAGCCCATAGAACTTCGAGCCCTGCAGAAATTATGTTACAAGACGCCCTGAGAAGGCGTATCCACTCCTTTACTGGCCACCGGAGACGTAGGCATCCATTTTCCTCTATCTCGATGTTTATCAGAGAAGACGCGGACCCCTTCACCTTTCCTTTTAGTCCTCCCCCGGTCCCGGACGTAACAACGGCGAGCAGACCTCGGCTTGCGTGAAAGAGTCATAGCTAACTTAAGAAACGGCTCTTCTTTGGGGCTCTCGTTCTGATCATTGACGTGAAGGCGCTTCTTTATTTTGCGGTTTGATGTCTAGTCTGACTCCAAAGGAGAGACACAAGGTAGAGAGAGCCTGACTTCTGAGCGCAGATCATGAAGGAGACGGAGAGAGAGATAGGCCGGGGTAGGAACCAGCTCCTTTTTGAAAGTCTGTCCCCGACCCCTCCTCTTGACAGAGCCCCCCCTGATTTCTTTTTTGCTTTTCAGAGAATTGCCACCGACTAGGCCAATGTAACCCGGAGATGGTGCCAAGATCTCGTTTTTGATTAGTAACCACCCGTGAGATAATGTGAAGGGAAGGTCCTTTGTTCTTCCTAGTTCCATTTCTTTCTGGCTTTGTTCTTCCCCCCCCCCTCGTTATCGGAGAGTTTCTTCCAGTCTCGACGCCTGCGCCCATGATGTGACATTTTGATCCTTGAATTGAAATAATCCGGCACCCACTCTGCCGAGAGAAGCTGCACATCCCCTCCTCAACCCCTTTTTTCGGAAGTTTTGGCCGTGGTGGGGCCGAACCCCAACCCATTCTTTCTGTCCTCTTCTTCTTGTCAGCCTTTGCCTTTTCACGATATCCCACGGAGACGCACACTAAACTTTACTCTATTCGCAAAGGGCCCACCAACGACTTGGTCCAGTCGGCTCCCACTCCCTAGGAAGTATCAGCTTCCGTTCTATTTGGCCCTAGAGACTGGGTCCCCCCTTGAGATCCCTTTTTGCGCTTCGCCTCAATCGTGGTTCCCCCAGCCCCTTTTTTGTTTCCCTGCGAGACTTTGGTTGACGCGAGGCTCTCCTTTTAGTCCTGTTTCGAGCTGCGCTAGCGGTTCTGTTGACTCCCGGTTAAAGATCTTAGATCCTGCCGCGTGCGGGACCTCCTCCTTGACGATTTTTCCCTTCCCCGGCACAGTGGGTGCACGGACGCCTGCGGGTGGACCGATTTCGCCCTGATATGGTTCGGGGCACGGAAAATCCCCTCGGTCGGCCGCTTCCTAGTCTCTCCCTTCTTCTTCTCGTAGAGGTGTGGGAGTCGTTGAGAGAGGGTTGCTCGACGCACCCAAAACGAACGCTTCCATACTCGGGCTTAGTTCTCTCCCTCCCCCCCAGGCGCCCAGATAAGATCGATCTGGATCGGCGCGAGCAGCGCTGGTGCTCACGCCACTTTCGAGAGTAAACACACCGAGTAATAGAGACCCAGTCGAATTTTTTCCACCCCCCATATCCTCCCCTTCCTTCCTTGGCCTTTGAATCGGGGGGGAATCGGCGCAGACTTATGAGGTGACAACCTCCCCCCCGCTTAGGGCCCTGGAGAACTCTCTATAGGTCCCCTCCGAGAGTCGATCGATTATGAGCTCTACTAACGCGTTTTCTTCTAGTCGCTTGCTGATTGAGGGTCCAGGGCGTTAGCCCTTTTCCAGGGTCCCCCGCTCGGAGATAATCTAGATGCCTTTCCCTAGAAATCCTCTCGGACGGACCGTGGGTTATAAAGGCACTGCCCCCCAAGTGACCCTTTGAGGGTGCTCCTACGACTCTGGCCTTCGCACTGCTTTCAGGCCCCGTCCATGATCGGGGGTCTTGTTACCCTCGCTTGCGCGAGAGAGCTGCGGAGTGTTTCCCATTCCATACGTGATTTCCCCTCATTTGGAATGCAGCCGAGAGAAGAGGAGTTTGTCGAATACCAGAGATGTCTCCTCGACCAGCGCCGTAAGACTCCTCCCCTAATGGTGGGGTCCCCCCCCCTTTCTTTGATTCGGCGCAGCGTCGACAGCCGTTTAAGCTGAACTCTGCTTATTAGCTGCTGATCACCTCTCTGGCATCTGTCCAGACGTGAACGTCACTTCGCTCAGGTCCCCGTTTTCTTCAAACTTCCCTCCCCGTTGTCCTTTGAATAGGGCCCATATCTACCGTAGATAAACTCCGCTCTGGTCTTCTTGCAAATATTTTCCCTTTTTTTGTTCGATCTTCTCTCGAGCCGAGCTTGGGTAGGTCGCCAGCCACTCCCTCCCTACGTGATCCCCCTCTTCCTCGTTGCGGAGCCGAAAGTACAGGAGACCTGAGTACTTCAGTTCACTTTCTGGCGGGCGGCCAGAGAGTGGCGCCTTCCAGTCCTGAAGAAGTCCTCTCCCTAATAAACCAGCGCGCTTCGAATTTTTGAACCCCCCTTTCTTTATTTCCCACCTTGTTTAGAGATGCGGCTTCGCAGAGCGGGATGGTCTCGAGTCACCGACGCTCTCTCTCTGGTTGCATGGACGAGCCTAGGGTTCCCTCCTTCTTTTGATCCCCCGGTCCGCAGGGCGCGCTCTAAGGGGGGAACCCGAACCCCGTATCATTCTACATGGCGTTAGTCCTCCTCCCACAGGCAAGATCGTAGCGCCCACCGTCCCCCAGATCCCCTCTTTCCCCTGTAGTCAGTTTCCCGCGGACAAACAGAATAAGCAGAGTTCTTTCTGTCTAGACGCCCGCTGGATAACGCCAGATCTTCCCCCTACACCACCTCCTCCCTCTCGCAGCGACTCTTAATGAACTTCCTTGCGGTTATCCCCGCGACGAGTAATCCGATCGCGCGCAGTTCTGGCCCCGTTCTTTCCTTTCCCCATATAGAGTTCTTCGTGTCCTGTTGAGCAGCCCTATTTGTACGATAAACTACATCACGTGGCCCGATCACCCCTATCCTCGATAGTCTGGACCTCTAGGAATGATACGGAACTGTCTTCGTGGGATACGAGACCAGAGCTGCTCTTTCAGATAGCCCGCAGAGAGCTCTATTTCTTCCCCCTTCTCCGGTCCGCCCTCTCAGACAGAGTAGGTCCTCAGGTAGTTTGGTGAGTCCCTTTTTCCTATCCATCTACGCAAGTGACTCCCCACCCCTCGTATAGAGAGTAACGCGCTCCCGATCTGTCCTCAAAACAGTTGCCCTCCAGAAATGAATCCTGGCTCCAAGAGGCCCGCATAGCGTCCTTTCTCAACAGGTCGAGACGATCCTACTCCCTCTTGACGAACATGCTGAAAGAAGCTCTTCACCTCGTGAAAGCTAGCTCCCCCCCGGATAGAAAGCCTCACGTTCTCCCCTTCTGTTCCCCCGAGACCTTGCGCCCGAATCCACTCAAACCCGAGTTGTTCTCCGCTCACTTCGCCGCGGACCTTCCTAGTTCCTCCCCCCTCCCCCCCGAGTTACGGCATAGGATCGAGTGGGCTCTGCTGGATACGCTTTTTGCTTCTCGCACGTGCTCACTATCAGGTTCGTGGTCTCTTAAATTGTGACGAGATGAGGCGCTTTCATTTCTTCCTAGAACGCCTATCGCCTCAGTCTCTTCTGGAGATCCCCCCAAACATGCCACCCACGCCGAGAGTTGTAGTATGCCTTTTTTTTTTCGCTTTCCCCTCGGTGCCGAGGAGTTAGCTCAGCAGGAATCCCCTTATCAAAGACTTCGCTCTACGTCCGCACCGAGACAGTCTCCCTTTTCGTTCGGAAACCCCCAGACGGAATGATGGAACTCCCTTAAAGCTTCACCATGTATTCTCCATGTGGCAGTGCCAGAAGGATCTTTTCCCCAGTTTGTTCCCCTTTTGAGGAGTGGAGAAGAGTAGGACTCCCTAGCAAGGAACTCCCTGTCTAAAACGCTAGATCACCCGCCTCCGACCACCCTCTTAGGATCCCAGCGCGGCCAGAAGACTCCGGCCCTTTAACGGCGAATCTCTCGCATCCTCTTTGAAAGTCAGCTGTCCAGGCGGTCCCTCTTTTCTATCCTAAGTTCCCCAACGCGACCAGGACCTCTCACATGATCTTCCCATTTCCCGGCCCCCTATGCGACGAAGACGACGTTCTTGACGTAGCTATTATATTCCGTCGAGTTCTGCTACTGTGGACTCTTGTCGATGCGGAACGGCGGGGTCGTCCTCCTCGCCGTACCGTCGAGGATCCCACCCTTTTTCTTCCGCTATTAAGTCGAACTGTTTACCTCCTTTGGCCTCCCCCCTTCCGCTGATTGGTAATCTCTGCACCAGATGCAGGACGCGCCGATCTTTGCTTGCTCCTCGACGATCTGTCCAACGAGGTCGAACGTTGCCCAGATCTTCATGTTCGCGATCTCTGATCTTCAAGTCCCTCTTTGCTTAGTTCTGAACATCTCGCGTAGGAGTCCAGTGCATTTCCATCCTCTAGCTCTGCGGAGAAGTTCTTCTGTTCCCCTACGACTTTCCCCTCTCATAAGTTTGTTGTTGAGACTATTGGCACCGAAGAACCCTGATCGCGCACACGAAGCTCGGAGGCTGCCGCACAGTTTGTGCCCTGCCCTACTCTCTGACTTCCTTTCTGGGAGACCGCAAGAGAAACCCAAGGACTGAGACCTACGGGATTCGTATACAATATTCCCTGTGTACCCCTTTTCCCCGAGTCCCCCCTTAGTCAGATAAAGGACCCTGTCCCTTGAAAGACTCGCACATTCTGGTTCCGAGATACCTCGAGGACTTCCCTTTCTGCTGCCGTCTGGCCACGGGGACGTACCCCCGGACAATTTCTATTCCCGGCGATCATGTGGCTCCTGCGTCGAAGATCCCGATTTTTTCCCCCTTGATGCGTGACCAGACGTTCCCCAAAGTTGAGCCAGGCTCATCCCTCTGAAGTCCTGTCTCAAAGAGCCGCTCCCTTCAAGACTTCATTAGGAGCTCGAGTTTCTTTTAAGGCTATGGACGGCTCCCGGTACTTTGCATCGTATTAAAGTCTCTGCCCACACGTATCGATTGAAATTTTGGGCTCGAGAGGTATTCTCGAGATAGACCTGTAGTAGCTTTTTCCTCCCGCATCCTTGGGTTCGTCAATGCTTCTGTAGCTGCTTCCCTCGCCCAGCCGCCGGGCTCGCCTTTTCTTCGTTTGAGTTAGATCGTCTCCGAGTGACCTTGCCCCCCAAGCCTCTTCAACTTTACACCCGCCCATTGTTAACCCCCTTTTTTTACCTCAGTTAATCGTAACAAATGCGAATAACTTTTTTCTCCATGGCCTCCTTCCTTTCGTTCTAACTGTTGGGATCGGTGTGTTCTGGTCGCCCCCCCTTTCCTCCGGAGACTGAGCGCGGCAGTCGTGCCTTCTTTTACGAGCCCCGAAGTATTATGATCCTTGAGATCCGCTGCGAGACCATAGCCCACTCTTAGCGCGACTGAACGCGAAACCCCCTCTAAGATAGGGTGGAAGTTGTGGTTCTTATCCAACCACGCTTCCTTCGCTAGTGTTGCTCCTGCCGCCTCCCCAGGTCCGCCCCACCACTGATCGTGCCTTTCCCCCTTTCACCAAAGAATTTGTCCTCCTCTCCCCCCTGCCTCGAGGACTATCATTGCATTTAAGCGATGACTTCTTTTTGACTTAACAGAGACGATCAGATCGCAAGTTCCCCTCTGAAATATTTTTTTCATCCGTTCTCGTGCGAAAGTGGCAATATCTCTCTCCCTCTGCTCGTGTCGTTTTTGTTCCACCGTTTTGGAGCTGCTTTTAAACTCCTCCCAGTTGAAGATCGTCTAGGGCCCCCGCATGTTTATCTCAGAGTGATCGTATTCCCTTGGTCCCCTTCGGACGCCTTCTTGGGGCCGCGGTCGGCCTCTTCTGAACTGTCTGTCTAGTGAAGGTTACGACCTAGATGCCGCCTTTCTTTATTCGAGTCGAGGTGTGTGGGGAACTGACCGAGCTGGCGCTCCCCACAAAATCCAGCATGCCCTAATCGGGCTGTGAGAGAGAACTTACCCCTCACGCTCTGAGAGCCTGATCCGTTCTCCGTAGCCGCGTGGTCGATGGTCAACCGCGCTCCGAAAGATTATTACTTACGCTGAGACAGCTCCGTAGGCCAACTCTCTTCAAGTGCTTCGGGCTTCGATTTAGTTCGGGGTCCCTGTCTCTTTCGACCTGCGGAGCCACAGAACAATGAGATCATTCTCGGAGAACGCAGAGAATAGGCAAGACTGCTCTCTCTATATATAGCGGAACTAAATCATGTTACTTTTTCCGCTCGGTGGGAGAGGTTTGCAGCCTTTCTTCTATCGAGGTCCTATTCCCGACTTCCGTCTGATCTAGGAACGCTTGATTCAGGGTTCTCCGCTTTCCCCCCTTCACGAAACTTTGATCTCGCTGCGCGTGGGTCCCGTTATTTCTGTCTGGAGGACGCTTCTATCTATGATAGGAACCTTAGATGGTTTCTTCCTTCAGATGCTCCCTTTCTGCGGAATGCCGGTGCCTCCAATCCGGATTTCACCAGCATACCTGGAAGCGCTACTGAGTGCGATACCTTCTCTTGGAGCCTTTCTCCCCCCTCTGCTCAACGAGGTCCAGATTTCGCCATTGTCTGTTCTGGAGAATCTATTTTTGAGCCCTCTCATGAAATATAGATGCTGAGTCCCTCCCCCTCTTCTTAGCTCATCCCTCGCAATAAGATTAAGGAAAGTACGGACCCACAGAAGGACCGTCGGCTAAGGATAGTTAACGGGACTCCCTCCCCCCTCCTTTTGGCGATTCCCCCTACCACCCCTCGTTTGTTGTTGCTGGGATGGCACGAGGACGTCTTGCCCCAGTTAGATTGTTCTCCGTCACTAATAGCACGACTGAAACAGATTATTCTGCTGTTGCTTCTTCCCCGCCTTCCTGAGACATGCGAGTGGAATTCCGGCGGGAAGACTTTGTAAATGATCTCCAATTCTCCATAATCAGAGCGCAGGACAGTAGATCCGGAGGAGCCAGCAGCGCCAAAACTGATGGAGATAGTGCCCCCCCCCCCTTACTGCGGGTAGTATGTCGAAGTGCGGCGCCGTCTTCTCTCTTCCCTCATACTTCTCTTTTATCTATGAATGGCAGTTAGCAATAGGTTTTCTTTCTCAGGGACAGAATGCTCCCGTCTCATGAGCGGGAAACAGCCCCTATCCCATTCACTCCCCCTTTTTTCAGCAGTCATCCCCCGTCCCCCTCCGCGCCCACGACGAACGCTAAGTTATTTAGTGAATTTTCCCTCTTAGTCAAACCGACTCCTCCTATCGCTCCTAGCCCCTTCAGTATTATCGAGAGAGAAAGACAGAACTTTCTCAACCCTCTCCAAGCCCCTGCCCTGTACTCGCTCAAGGTCACCTCCGTGAGCCCCTCCTACCCTTCTGCGCTTCTAGAGTTTCCGATTTCTTTTGCCTCCGGCACTCCGTTCGAGCGTGTGGCGCCTCTCTCATGATAACCTCCAGCCGGCAGAATATAACCTAGTAGAGCTGTTTTTCGAATTATACTCTCACTCTAGTAACTCCGATCTTTTCTTCCTGATAGTAGCCTCGGGAGAGAGCGTAGATTTCCCCACTCCCCCCCGGCCTTGTAGAGACTCTTCAACAAGAGTAGGCTCCTTCTTGCTTTTCTTACTCTCCATTTCGTCCCTCACAAACCGCTATAGAATCACCGGAAGCTCCCTACTCTCCTTCTTTCCCCCACCTTTCAGTTGCCTTCACATAACTTCATCTTTCCTTACAGAAGCGTCCCAGTCCCCTCCTCCCCCCTTCTTTTAAAATTTTCAGACCCCCGATCACTCGCCTTCGAGGGCCCGCCCCTGATTCCCTCTAGATCTTAACCTGAGGTGCACCGCCCTCGCGCACCGCCTTACACGGCCCTTTTTCGTCCCCAGTAGACGGCGCAGAAACGCTCTGAACACCCCTCTTCTGGCACGTACTCTTCTGCTTACCTGGAAAATAGCTTGCCGTCGAACTTCTTTCCCGTCTCCAGGTTTCAGCGGGATGGAATTGGTTTCCTCCCTCTGCATCTAACGATCCTGTTGTGTTCCGTTTGCCCCGATCGTTTCATCGTCACAAGAGAGCGAGAAGTGTTGTTTTTTCCCCCCCACCACCCTAAACCCCGCTGATCTTTTCTCAGCCGGTCGCGTGCAGGATCTACTCTCTGTCCGAGGATGTTATCTGCGCACCTAGCCCTTTTCTTACGCCTTCTAGTCAGGAGTTTTAACGACCCGTTTCCCTCTAACTTCCCTACGTCTAGGGACCACCCCCACCCTTCTATTTTTTTTCTGCTTTGAAGAATCACCAGGTTTGAACCTTCCCCTGTCACAAGGATATCATTTGTTCGATGAACTCTTTGGACATAGAAGTGAAAGGGGACTTATGCTTGGTAGCACTGATCTCATCCTTTCAGCTCAGCGGGGGGTTCAGAACCCTCCAGTAGAGACAGCGATCTCTTCGAGACCCCCCTCTTCCCACTGATCTCACACAGAGAGAGAGAGAAGCCCCCATCCCTCTCTGATCAGATTTCTATCCCCGATCCCTCTAGCCCCTCTCATGCTATCCTTTTTCTCTGATCTCATACGAGCAAACATAACGAAGCCCTTACGAGTCATTGCCTCAGTGCCCCCTAGAAATACGAGTTTCCAGAAGGTTTCTTTCCTCTACTTTCTCCCCATAAGAGGTGAGATCGCATCCCCATTTGAAATATTGTAACTATCTCGAATTTCCTCTGGATCTCTTTAGACCTTGTTTCCCCCCCTCTCCTAAGGGAAGGAGTCCTGAGGAAGCAGCTTTCCGCCTTTTCACCCTGCGCGGCTCTTCCTGATGCTCTCCTCTTGCCCAACCTCTTGCTGAGAGCGATTTTTCCCGGATTATCGCTAAGACTTAACTGTGTAGAAGGTTCAACCCTTCACAGTTCTTTTTTGGGGAAAGAGATAGATATATTTCCCAGTCCTCCCTCTGGGATAGAGTTCCTAGCTTATTAAGGCTCTTCTCCGGCTGTGCGTGCGACGAGCTGATGATTTCTTCTGTGTCGGGCCCGTCTCGATTCTTCCTACGGTTCCTTTGTTTTTTAGAGAATGCACTGCCCAGCAACCCTCGTAGAGCCTAGCTCAAGCCGAGGAGTTTCATCCAGCCGCTTAGGCCTAGATTTCCCTTTTCCGCAGCCCGCTGATCCCCCTCCCCCATTAGTCGATAGACTCCCACATGACCTCGACGGTGTTCTTGACAGAGTCCCCCCACTCTCCTAATATACCTAACCTAGTCGCTGGCGCCCCCTCTTTTTAAACCGCCGCACCTACTATCCCAGTCTCACGATTTGCCGGACCCCTTCTACCTTTTCTGACCTTCCATTCTAATCCTCGGCGAGTATGTGTTTCGACTATAAGCGCTATCGACCAATCTTCTGAGAGATATAGACCAAGCACTTTCCCCAAAAGGCGGTAGACTCTCAGGGGAGTAACGGAGAAGCATACTTCACAGACTTCTTCGGCGCCTCTTTGATACATTTCTCTGATCATTCCTTGGGAAAGGGTGCGTGGGACATAGGATTCTAGCCGAACCGTCGAGCAATTGAACTGAGGAGAGCGGGTTCTGCGCATAGATCAGAGCTCAGAATCGCTGGGAGGTTCTCCTCAACTCTTTTTTTATTTCTTCTTTTTAAGAGTTTTAACGCCGAGTGAGCAGGGTCCGTTTCAGCTAGGGCCCCCCAGTAGCCCTTTTGAAAAGACTCCCGTCCCTGGTGAACAGGAGATCTGTCTCCCCGTCCGAGTCTTCTTCCATCTTCCCCCTTCGAACTTTAGGTCTTCTTTGATTATTGAATAGAATGAGGTAGCTTTCTTTTTGATCCGGACTCTCTCCCGGCTAGTGCCGACCTCTTCGAGAAGTTATGATCAATTGAGCTGCTCTTCGCAGAATCCTTCTAGTACTGATGACGAAAGAGACACGAGTACAGAGAGTTTCGTGGTTTTCTTCCTTTGCTTGTTCTAAAAACTCTTTCAATTTATATTAGATGTCGAACCCTTGTAGCACTCCACTATTCCCCACGGGCTCCCGACACCTCCCCGATAGTATGCGCCTTTCTACACCAACGACAGAATCTTTTCTTTTCCACTCTGGCATCTACTTCTAGTAATACCTATTAGAATGGCCCCTCGAGAAGTGTCCCGCTTTATCCGCCGTTAGACAGAAAATCGGGGGCAGCCCCCCTTTCGTCTCCCTCCTTACGGGTTCCGCTGATACTTTCCTGACGACGGTTTGTCGAGCGTTGGCTCCTATGTGAACGACCCGCGTGAATTTTTTTTCTTCGATGCCGCACTTAGACCCTGTTTTTTTTTGTGATAGTAACCCGGGTCGATGAAGTATATCTTTCAGGTAGCCCTTTCTGAAGTCTTTTCTCCGGAACTGGCCATTTTAGCTGACCCTTTTCTCAGAGACTTTCTGGACTCGTTCGAGATCGCTTTGGGTCTTGAAGTTGCCGGGTCTCTTTTCTCTCTTTGGGTTTTTGTTTCCCCCCCCCCGGGCGGGGGCCCCAATCCTTTCGCTCGAAGACCCCTCCCTTGAACCTACTAGGGCTTTCGCGTGAAGCCTCCCATTAGACTACCTCGCCAGAGCTTCTTCCTCTGACGTATAGGAAGACTTCTACTCGCTGGAGTATTTATACAGTCCCGAGACGAATGCGGCCTTCCGACTTCCTAGCCCCAACCCTCTCTACACGATCTTTCCGTTCTCGGTTTTAGTTCTGCCGGGGAAGGGCGATCTTTCGTACCACCACACGCTCTACGAGAATCTTTACTTTTTCTCACAACCGACGCGAGCGGCACACGATTTCTGATTCTTCTTTCGCGTTGAGATCGAACTTCTTTTCCTGACGAGTACTTCTGATGCTTTCTCTGTGGCTTGACAGCGGCCGGACGCTCTAGTCTGAAGAAGGCGGATAGTCGCAACTCTTGACTAGAGTAGGGTATCCTCATTTTTTTTCCCCCTCTTAAGAAGTACTTCCTAATTTCCGATTTCGTTCCATAGGGATAGGCGATGATATAATGACCCCTTACGTGCCATGATAGGGGGGGATTTTTCACCTTCCTTCTCCCTTGGTGAATTTCTTTACGGTTTTCCGCCCAGCAAATCTCTTAACATGGAAGATATGAGTCCTCTCTGAGGAGCTACACGACCACTCATCTTTTTTAATCCCCGCCTTAAATCGTTGTCAGATAGAAAGAATGGTGGCTGCTGCATGTATATGCTCATCGAGTCACTACACTTTGCTGCTTTTCCTCCTTTCCTAGTCCAATCCCGTCCCCTCGCCTACTCAAAGTCGAAAGAGATCAGGAAATTTGTTATCCTCCAACCTTAAGTCCGCAGGTGCTCAAGGTCTCTTCTCTTCTTAGTTATACCTCACTCTAGATACTTCTTCCTCCG
>Ga0179593_1686887_pt1 | contig 12147 bp, 7 predicted proteins | sample CZODoug2_1_08_16_FD_185931 | JGI IMG/M metagenome (GOLD analysis project Ga0179593, IMG submission 185931) | Vadose zone soil fungal communities from Angelo Coast Range Reserve, California, USA - CZODoug2_1_08_16fungal (PacBio error correction) | ecosystem: Environmental > Terrestrial > Soil >... | reverse complement strand
CTTCCCATTGGTTCGTTTGTGTGACCGTGTTTTCCGCTCTTTCTGCTTTCGGGGGCGCCCATACCAGTCCCGACATTTACTTCGAGAGACTTGTCGCCTGGAGATCCCGTAAACCCTCTTTCCCCCGTCCTTGGAAATCGTTCGCCCTGGAAGCTGCCGCAGTTTTCCCCTTTGAACTTCCGGAGCGAAGGAAGTAGTCACCCCAGGCATGGACAAGGGGCCCGGTAACTGTAGTCCCTTCCTCTATTGCTGTAATAGACTCCTTTTTTAGCAAAAACGTCTGGTCTCCCCAGCAGAAAAGAAGAAGTTTCTGTTCATCCCATAATTTCATTTCCAGCACCCCTCCTCTCCCACAACGAGTCAGTGGAAGCGTCATCCGTTTACTTCCCCGTAGTTATTTGGTAAGAACGGTAGGTCTCCCTTATTCCCCCCCATTTCCCCGGCTGACGGCCGGCCGTGACCCCTGAGCGATGAGTTGGGCCACTTCGGTGTTGCCCCCCCGGGTCTCGTGAATGTATGCTTCTTTTGAGTTTCCTGCGTCGGGCCTCCATGGCCCAACCCAGTCTCTACCCAGATGCAGCGGTACGATGATCATCGGATTCTGTCCTTCCTTCCCGTTCTCGACAGCTCAAGGTCGATTACACGAGGGGTGGAAGTAATAACTTTCCTACCATTCCGGTCATGCCCAAGACGGTGTCCTAACAGACAGCTTTTTTCTGAGAGAACGTGGAGGACCGCTTTGTAACTATTTGCGGGCTCCTCCAGTCAGACAGAAAGACCGATTTTTTCGAATCAGAGCGGTGCACGGCTGCCGGTTTTCTGAGTTTTCTCTCCTGATCCCAGGAGACGGGGATATATCCCCATTGCCGTCATGCGTTCTTTTCTTTTCATGCGACTGTTCGGCATCTGAAGATCCCTTCGCCCGCCTTCGACGAGTTGACGGCCCTTTCTCGTTTTTTCCCCCTTTTTGCCTGAACCGTTCTCTGTCGCCAATGCCACTCCTCCCGTTCACCTTCCTCCGACTGACACCCCCTCGAGGTTCCCTCACTAGCCCCCCCCCAAGCCGCGTTCGCCGCGGTTATCGGCTGTCCCTCCTCCCATTCTGCGGTCCGCCTCGATATTCTAGCTCCCGCACTGCGAGACAGGTCTGGTGGCCACACCCGGTTTCGACCTCTCTGGTAGAAGTGTCCGTCTTGGTCAGTTCAGTTCGGTGATTGCTGGCGCTTCAGCTTCGTTCGGCAGAGTTCCTCCCTTGACCCTCCCCCCTGCGCCCACTGAGGGGCTGCTCGACTGATCTCAGAAATTGGCCCGAGTCCCGCTTCTTGGATCTCTTGCAAACGATTAGTTGCTTTAGAGGGATATTATCTTCAGTCCTAGAGGTTCTGTATCCTTTTGCGCTCCCTCAGTTACTTCATTTTTGTTTCCTGACATCTTTTTCATGAGGCTTCTCGTATTTGCGTCTTGATCGATGTTTCCTGCTTCAGGTTCCAAACTTCCCAAAGCACGAGTGGGAAACCTTTTTTGCGGATTCGACTTGGTGTCTCTTCTCTTCCTTCTTGGCTTCCTTATCAGAGTTCCTGGAGCTGCACTCGGCACGCCATCTGATCTCTTCCTCGCTTAGAGACTGCGATCGATGCTAAGAGCGTAGAGCGTTTCTTCGATTCTCCCCGTCTTTCTCTTTTTCTCCTCTTCCGTCCCCCTTGCTGTGGCGATCGGCGTGCGACCCCTCCTCCGATTCGAGCCCAAGGGGGAGCTGGCCGGATCCTTTTTTTCCCCTTTAATCGCCGTGAAATGTTGGCGTGGCCGCATTTTGGTGTCTCACTTCTCTCCCCCGTGCTGGATGTGCCGGTAGGGGGTTGCTGGCTTGGTCCGCCCTCCACCAACCCAAAATAAATACTTCCAAAAACCCCAACAAAAAAAGCAAACAGCACACACCAAACTAACAACCCACCCCCCGGAGGTCGTTTCAGCTCGGGACCTGACTACTCGTTTAGAACATGATATATCATGTATCCCATAAGTTGTGTGAGAGGATCCATCGTTCTAACACCTGCGCTCTTTCCAAAGGACTTCTAACTGCCCCAACGCGTACTATCCAGAATTCAAGCGAACCGCAGATCCCCCCCTTAGTTCTATCGCAGAGAGGAGTCCAATCGAAAGTGAGATCAGAGGTCCGTCGAACACCTAGCCGGTCCCTTTTTCGACTCTTTTCTTTGACCACCCCCTCTCTCTTTCCCCCTGTAGATTTCCGGGGAGAAAGACAGCTCCCCCCCAAGCATTGCATAGCCTACCACACGCCCATGGGTTAGAACCTCCCCTTGAAAGGCTCCCGATCCCCTATTCCCGGGCTCTGCGTTTGATGGCAGACGGCCAGATCTCTGAGCATCTGAGGACGTGGTGAAAGGCAGAGCCAGCCTCCCCTCGTCTATTTTTATAATCCTTCACAGCCCCTAGCTCTTATCTTCCCCTTTGAGCAAGTTTCCAAAGACGTGCGGGAGTGGCGCGAGGTGAGGCCCTTCCCGCTCGATAATTCCGGGCTTCAAGTACTCCAAAGCGGATACCCTTTTCTCTCGCCCGAATTCGCACCCAGGAACCCCCATTTTTAATCGTATCCCTGAGGTAAAGCCCCTGTAATAGTTAAGACTCCGTGCCTCACGAGATGACGCCCTAGATTCTTTTTCCCTTCTCTTTCCCCAAACTTCGAGGGAAATAGGGCGGGGTGTAGCGATCAGTTCATGCTCGGTGTCTAACTTCGGGTAGAGGACGGAAAGGCAGATTTTTCTCCCCTCGACTTTTCTCAAGATCGTCGTGCGCCTCCTTCGCGAGGATTTCCTCCTTGTCCGTCTCCTTTTGACCGACCGGAAATTGGTTTTCCCTACCTCGTGACGGGATCGGCTTTTTGATTTTTCTCCTCCCTTAATCCCCTAGAGAGCCCTCTCTCGGAGACACGATCCCCACGCCTATTCCGTAACTGCCAGTGAGTGGTTGGACGTCTTTAGGTGGACAGACTGCGTTTTTCTATTCTTCAGAGGTTGTCCGATTTATTATTTGTCATTCCCCCTTTTTTTCCATTTCTCGTCTGGTCGAATTTCACCCTTTCGGTTTGGGGGGGGGGGGGGTTTTGTTGGCTGTCTGTCTCCCTCCGTATTTCTCTCCTGCTAGGCATTTTTTAGATCTGGACGAATGTAGAGGATTTGTCCTCCCGTCAATTTTCCCCACTGTCTGAGAGGCTTATAGGTTAGGCATAGACAGCCTTAACTTGTTGGAGTTGCCTTTCGTATCGCGCAGTTCTTTCTCCGACAGCCGGTTCTTCGACTTGATTTTTATGATGTCCGGTCGTCCACTTGGGCTGCGTCCTTCAGGTCAGCCGAAAATGTCAGTGTCTCCCCACGGCGAATCCACCTCAGGTCTCTTGAACCCCTTTCATTGGGCCTTCTGTCGAGTCAGTTTTTCGGTGCCTTCCCCCTTTCTTCGACTTGTTGGATGGCCTGAGTCTTCTATTCGCTCGGACAGGCCGACCGAGCCTGTTCTCTTTTTAGGGTTGTTTGGTCTTTGTCAGGTCCATGATTTCTTCGACTTTTTTCGTCACGCCGCTATGCAGCCTCCGACCCCCCCCGTTCCTTTGGACGCAACGAGAAGTTCCGGCCAAACGATGCCAAGACTTTTTTTCCTCTCCTCTTTTACCCTTTTCCTGTGCTCGAGTTGCGGGCAATGGATGAAGATACCGGGTAGACTAGTTACCAGCCTGCGGGCGGTCTTGGATTCTTCGATCCACATGGGTCTGCCTGCGGTCTTAGTTCGATACCTTCGGTGATTCGCTAGGGCTTTGTGTTGATGAAGACCGAACGATCCGGTCGATCCTTCCCTCCTGACGCCTTTCGTCTCTGTCCCGTCCTTCCAATGTTCCCGGAGCCTTTTCCGTCCCGAGGAATTTTTGAATCGTTGCAGAAGTTTTTTCCGTGCTGTAACTCCGAAGCACGACTGACTTTACTCTCTTTTTCACGCTTGAGCAGCTTGAAGCTATACCTCAGGTCGCTGATATGCCCAAGTTCTGCGCTTAATTTTCGGTCTACGCAGAGCCCTCTTCCTCCTCCTTCCAACTCTTTGGCTACACCCAATCAACATCTCTTCTTTCCCCCATAATACTTTTGTGTTGGCTGATCCTTTAGTCTTTTCGCAATTCTCTTCCCTCCTTTCCTTTGATGTTAGCGGCTTGGAGGGCAGCAGGTCTCCCTTTCTTACATGTTTTGCCTATAAGCTTACTTTTAGTATAGTTTTATTCAAACACCTTTAGTAGGGTTCCATACTTTCTGACTGACCCTTTACGTTGAGCGCGCCTTTCCCTTCAGTAGGAAAAACCCTTTAAGGCCAATTGGATTCCTTCGTCCGGGAGGTCAAGTTCTCCCTACCGGCGCTAGCATACTTACCGTCCCATCTTTTCCCCTCTTCAGCCCAGCCTAGCGCTGAAGTTAATGGTTTACTTTGGTCTTCCCAGTGGTCACTCTTTCACGCCCGACTCACCAGGGTTTTATCGCCTCCTGTTCAGACAACTCAAGTCCTTCTCTTTACCCGCGAGGTTCCTACTGATATGCCTTCCCGCAGCCCATCGGGTTTTGCCGGGGGCCGTCGCGCCCTCATGACTTAGGGGTTTTTTGGAACAGAGGTCGCGTTTTCCCTCCTGCGGTTTTTTACTCCGAGTCTTTGCTACTCCGATTCCCAGTTCCTTCTCCCTCATCGCGAGCGGCGGGCCGAGGACGTACGATTCCCCTGGCTCTTCCCAACTTTTCTTCTGATAACGATGCTGGGAAGGTCCTGACCTGTCAGTTCTCCCTATTTCTGTCCCTCGGTTTCGTCTGCGCGGTGGGCGACATCGTGCCCTGGGCGGGACTGATTCTACTCAGCCGAGCTGACCGAACTCAGCCCCTTCATTCCACCTGCTTGACTTGCCCTAAGTGCGCCAGAGCGCCCTTGCTCCAGGAGATCTTTTTTTTCGATACGAGTACCGGGAGACGCTCACCTTGTCCGGTGAGACTCTTCGGCTGGATGGTCTTATCTTCAAATTAAGAGCTTTTTTTTTGCGTTACAATCAATAGAACTTGAATTCTTCTTCCCTAGCTGAATTCTCCCGTTGCATTTAACCAACATCGGCTATCGTGCCTCTTCAACCCCTTTCAGAACTCTGAGTGACTCAGACCTATTTTCCCGCTACCGCTATTCGTCCTATCCTTATCATCCCCAAGGAAGTTACTGTAGCCGCGTTTCTGAGGCCTATAGAATCTAGCTGATGGATTATTCTTGATAGATTTCACCTCTCTCTTGGACAAACATCTTCCCCTTTTCTTAGAATTCTTTCTTTCGGACAGTGAGGAAGCGCTTCGTAGAGATGTGTCGATCCTTCGGTCCTAGCCTGCTCTCTCCTTCTGAACCTGAGTCCTTTGAAGAAGATTCGGCCCGGAGAGGAACTGCGCGCTCTTAATTTTTTCCTCTACGCCCTCCCTTTCCAAGCAGTCAAGCGAGATGGTTTTTCCTTCGCCGAGAACGCCGGGGCCTTCGTTGATCCTTCTCCTCTCGTTAACGAGGAAATTTTTTCTTGCCTCGGCTCCTCCCAGCCTTCCGGGAGATTGTTAGTTTTCCTTTCCCTCCCTTCTTCCCGCGTCCTATTGCCCCCGGATGTTGGAGGGCGCTCAGATTGACCCGCATCCCTAGCGTCGTTCCTTTTGAAACCACGTTGATTGGCCCCTCTTTCTAAGAGCTCTTAAGAGATGCTTCTCGAGGGTTCTTCGACTATCCGGTGGAGGTCTTCCCTACCCCCCGTGTCAAAGGGACATTTACTATCTTTGCCTCTAGCGAAAACCATGAGTTCCAATCCCGAGTGTCAAGAGCTTTTCTTATCCCCATCTCTTCGACGGTCAGCCCGCTTTCGCTTTTTCTTCTGCGAGCGGGCTGGAGCCGCCCGCCAAGCTCTCCCAGGTGGGTCCCCACTTCGGGCTTCTTTCCCGGCCCGAGGATGGAATTCGCAATTGACGGGGCGATCCGTTTCGTCAGCCTTTCGCCGGGTCGTCGCTCGACTCCTTTTCGGGAGGACTCAGAGGAGGGCTGCCCGTCCGGCCATCGCCCGGTGGCCTCTCGCTGCTCTCTATTTCTTCCAGACATCTTTTTTTTTAGAGTCTATTTCCTCGCGTAGGCTCTGGGCGTGCAATCCGGATGTAATCGCATCCGTTTTCTCTTCTCCAATCTTCGAGCAAGGCGGTCCTCTCCCCCCCGGACAGGGCCCCCCTCGTCCCTTTTCCGTATAGTTATGGACTCCCCCTTGACTTCGTATTTCCCAGGTCCCCTCTTTTTCCGCCCCTTTCTCTTTCTGAGCACTAGCAGAGGAGCTCCGCCGGAGTCTCCCCTCTCTCGGGGACTCCCATTGGTGGGGTGTTCTGTTTTATTGTTTGTATGTGTTGGGTTGTTGTTGTGTGTTGTTCTGTTACTGTGTGTATGTCTTGTGTTGTGCCTATCTTCTACCCCCCCCTTGTTTCAACAGTTCTGCAGGAGAGCATTTTTACATTGCGCGCAGTGCCTACATAGGATCGTCAGGTTGATTCCCCCCTAGCTCGCGTGGCCGATCCCGTATCGAATCGTGTGGTCCCACTCCGTAGGAGGCTGTTGCGTGAATCGGGAGCGTTCTCATCTGCGACTCACTTACACCTCGCTTTGCTCGCTAAGCCCTTTGCGTTTGCACCCACATTTTTTTCCTAGGATGGAGAGATCGTTCTCTCAAGAGAAAGCTTCCACTTAACTCATGAAGTGCTCACGCAGATGACCCCAAGATATTTTGGACCTCTTCCTAGTCCCCCAATAGCCGCGGTAAATATTCCATGTTTCGTTTCATGGGCGAGTTTTCCGGTAGTTTTATTCTGAGGTCCCTCCCTATTCGGCGCGTAGCGCCGCTCGAGACAGAACGCTAGCGACCTTACCCTCCTTGCCCAACTCCCTTGTGCTGCAAGGAGACGAAATGCACGAGACCTGCAGCTCCCAGAACCGTGGATACTCCTGAGATTCAGCGACCTCCCTCGTTCCAAACTCGTCAGAGCGTGCCTAGAAGCGCTAAACCGGTGCAGTCCAGGCCTTTTTTCTTGGAGTTTGAGACAATAACAGGTAGCCTCTTTTAGCTCCCTCTGGCCAGATGTGTCTCACGGTTCATGCCCGAGTTCTCTAGAGACCGGCAGTCACTCTTTAGTCCGCCTTCCTCCGTCGCCAGGGCTAGGCTTCGTCGGTCTCTCCTTACAGGCTGGTCGCGGTTAAAATCCCTTGTAATCCTTTGAATCTTTTTTTTAGAGGGATCCCGGTGGCGATAGGAGACCACCAGTTCATCTGTTTATGAACTTTGTTTTCACTCCGTCAGGTGTCCTCATTGCCGTGAATCTCTTATGCTGATTGGCTTCAATTTCCTTTGTATTCTCTTTTCTCGAGGTGTCCTTCCCCTCCCCGTAACTGATACGACACCGTCTTTCATCATTCTCTACCTTTGGTTTTCCACCTCTGGGTCAGTCGGTCGGCCTGTGAATCCACCATTTAGTTCATTCATCGAGCCCCCTCCCCTTCCTTTCCTTTGATCTTGTCCGCCGATCGACGGGGTAGTTAGCCTTTCGCAGGACTGGATGCTCTCTTTTGTATATTTTTTATTTACCTGAGACTCAGTAAAACCCCCCCAGTCGACCCACACACGTGGTTTTTGCCCCGATTCTCTTTTTCCTTTTCCGCCGCACGGGGAAACCAGGCCATTCTGTTCTGGATTCTTCCCTTCGGCCCCCGGACTCATGTAGAATCTCTTGTTCGCCTGCCGTTGCTGCGCGTTGGCTGGCCGGATTTTCCCCTTTCCTGACCAGGTCTTTTCTGCAAAAGGCTCCAAGTGTGTCGCTGATGCAGTATAAAGCTCTGTTGTTTTAATTCTCTTTCAAGCCTTGTCGAGGACGGGACCTGGAATTCCTTTAACTTTGCACGACTGTCTTTGTATGCCCAATCGAAGCGATCATGTCTAAGACCTCTCTCTTAGGGCTTTCCTTCCTTTTTTCCCGGAAGTGCCGGTGTTGGTACGTTCCCCATCTACAGCCAGGTCCGCACTACTGACTCCACCATTTCGCCGGTGGCCCCTCCTTCTCCCCATTTCCCGAAGAGTTTCCTGATTGCGCCCCCCTCTATCTCCTTTTTTCGTTGTTGAGCTATTAATTTTATTTTTCTTTTTTTTTACTTCTTTTTTCTTTCCTCTGAGGTTTTGGACCCCTCTCCCTTCCTCTTACTGGGGAGGATTCTTCTCTCTAGATTCGTATATCTTGTGTCGCCAACACCGGCTTCTTTTTCCGTGCGTAAAGGAGTACACTTTCTCCGTCAGTCGTTGCGTTAGAAATGAGCGTTGCTTTCATTACTTCCTCATCTTCACTTCCCTGATGATGGGAAAGGGATATTTCCTAAGAATACACCAGTCCCCTCCCGTCTCTTTCCACCCCTCCTATGCTTCAGGTACTTCAGCAAGTCCGATGGCTTTTTTCCTAAACTTTGTCCCTGTCCCCTCCTAGGAATACCCTTTTGTGGAGCGCCTCTCTTGCCGCTCCCGCTGGGGTTTATTCTCCCTCCCCTTAATAAATTTTTGGGCCAGACCCGTCTCTCTGCCGGTGCAAGAGAACGCTCCGAACTGAATCGTGGACTTGTTTCCCCTGGGTGCTTTTCTTCTCCCCTGAGGGTTTACTAAGAGTCTTTTGCCGCGGTCCTACATGAAACATTCTATAACTCCCCCCATGTCCCGAATACATTCTTCTCGGTCAGGGCCCCGCTAATATCAGTCACCTTTCCCTAGGGGATTGAGTAAAGTCTCAATGACCACAGGAAGTGGTTGTCTCCCGTCTGTGCTCTAGGAGATGATGGGCACGGGGGCTACCGGGTGCCTCCTCTGTCCATATACGCAACCCCCACCCTCCCTCAAAAAGGCCCTAGTTTCTTCACCCTTTTCCTCCCAGGCCCCTCTCGCCTTATAGTTTCTCCAATGATACACCTTTCTCTCTTTGGTAGATGCGCCATTGATGAGAGAATGCGTTGCACGGGTGCTGCTCCCCCCTCTTCGGCATCCTAAGCGCGTCGCTCCTTAGCCTTCTCTGCGACGGAGAGGTTCTGAACGCCGGATCCGTTGTGTCCTTCGGCCCTCCTATCTTCCCTATAGGGGAATTCGCACACTCAGAGGTGAACTCTTGAGCCGAAGCGTTCAAACCTTACGTATTCTTTCCTGACGACGACCCCCCGTGAAGAAGTGGATTTTGCTTGTGATTGATGCTTTCGCGCGAGAGGGTTTCTAGATCTGATCTTTTCGAGTTCCCTCTACTCCGCGCGTGGACCAAATATTCCTTCAAGTGAGCCTGATGGGGCTTCGGTCTCCGTGAGATGGCTCTAGAGGGGAGGTGGCGCTCTCTTCTAAATCGGCCCTTTCCGTCCTGAGGCCCCCCCCGAGCCCAATGATAGAGTAGCTCGAGGCAAGCGCTTCCTTTCACCAGACTATAAGGGTCCGGTTTTGCGGAATCTCTGAGTAACGTAGGACCTGCTGTCCTTTATTCCTTTCTTCTTCCCGACTACTTATGATGATTTGCTTTAACTTTTGCCCACGGATGATGCTCCACCGAGTCTCTTAAGGGATTTTCTGGTCTGAGATATCGCTCGAGAACGCCCAAACTCCCAAGCGCAGTCCCAACTCTCTACGAGACCTTCGACTACGGAGCTCGGTTAGTATTGAGGTCCCCGTCCTCCCTCTTCTTATGCGTGCACCTCACCTAATGGCCAATCCTCCTTTCTGAAGATCGGAAGCGGACCCTATAGACGCTCTTTTACTCCTCTCTTAGAGTGAGAGGAGGCTCGGGCGGTCTATTTTTCTACTTTTTTCTTTGCATAGCTCTCGATTCGGAGACTCTCGAGGGATTTCCGCCCTCTCCCTATTTTAGCTCGTTTTTCCCTACGAGCGATACTTCAGGCAGGGAGTGACCTTAATCCTCACTTTCTTTGGATCTTTTCCTGGAGGGTCACCGGTCTCTATCTCGGACAGCCCTTCTTGTTCGGCTAATCTTCTTTCCTTTTTCTGAAGTAACGGCGGTGAAGACCTCCGGAATCCGCAGAAATTCCTTTTTCTCCCCTTTGTTGATCTTCTTATTCGGCTTCACTTTCTTTTTCCCATCTTCCCTGGAGAACAAAGAAGCTTTTCATCCCTCCAAGCGACCTCCATCTCCTATACGTTTCTTTTTTCGCGCCCTTCCCTTGCCAACGGTTCCCCCGTGCTCTTTCCGAGAAACAGTCTTCGTTGGGGACAATCCCGCCCTTCTTGGACCCCTTCTGCGGGAGGGTTAAAGGACGCTCCGATCCTACCCAGCATTTTTACTCCTATTCTCCCCCCCCCACGTTTTACTTGTAGCCAATTTTTTTCAGGCATCGAATGCTCGCTCTCTCTACCTCGAGCCCGGCCTTTATTCCGTACGCCTCTTTCCCTAGAGGGCCGGTCCGGGAGTGTGAATTCTTTTTAGAGACGCCCCCCATTGTAGGTTTACCCCCCGAAAGAATGATGTTCGTATTTTTTCTAGAATACACTCTGGCGTGGTGTTGCGTGCCTCTAGGCTTTTTCTTCCTCGGAGGCCCCCTCAGAAAGAGGGCATAGGTGTCTCTAGCCTCCTTTCTCGAAACTTCCCAACCACAGTCACGAGGAGGAGCACACCAGTTTGTCTAGTCCCTCATGTCCTTCCCTCCCTGCCGCTACACCTTCAGGCCCCTCGAAGCCCTCTCAGTTGGGAATCTGTCTGGCCCTCTCCTGCCCTTAAAAATTGCCCTGCTCTGTAAGGGTCGTTTTTAAGGTAGAGAGGGGGCCAGGCTCTACTTTTTCCTAGAGAGACCTCTCCTTACCCCAGAGAGACAGCTCCATACGCCCTTACTCCCCTTTTTCAGGCGCCGAAGGATCAGCTGAGGCCGATGCGCGCGAGTCCCTGGATCTTGGCTGAGTTCCCCCCTGAGCGCCTCTCTTCCCGTCCACCGCGTCTGAGTCCCCCGTCCGTGGGGCCCCCTTGGTGCCGTAGGTCGTGTCTGGTCCCGTTTACTCTCTTCTGCATTGCGTGTCTTTCACTTGGTCGCTTTGTACTACTAGTGGAATGGTCCCCAGGAGTTATTCACTGTGGGGCATGATAGTTTTTCTTCCTTGCTCTCCCGCGAGAGACCGTTTGGTGGATCGACGCGACTTAAGAGTAGATGCTGTTTCTGGTTTCCCATACTCCTTCCCCCCGATTTAGCGGATCCTCCCCTTGTGGAGGGGGATCGACTAAGCCCCTGTTTGGTATCTTTTCTGTAGGCTTTGGCTCCTCCTCCAGGGATTCCCTATTTTGTCCCTCTATTTTTTCTGTTTCCCGGCAAAGTTAGTTTCAGTTTTCTCCTCTCGGTCACGTCGGTTCACTTGTCGCCCTTTTCTCATCGATCCTAGAAAATAGAGGGAGTGACGAACACATTTTTGCATCTCGTCTTCCTTTCCCGTTCCTTGGCCCTTACATACTCGTTCTTCTCTGCAATTGTTCTAACTAAAAGGTCTGATTTCTCGGCCCTGATCTCTGATCTTTTCCGGCGGAGCAGCCTCATGACCGGATTCTTTCGTCGCCGCGATGGAGTACCTTGAGTTACCCCTTTTCCACTCCCAGCGAAAATAGGTTGGAACAACTTGTAACCGATCCTTGACTTCTTTTTACTTAAGGCCTTTAGAAGAGTTTCTGCGGAGGGCTTCCAGGTAGCACTATCTTTCCCCCCTGGCCCTTCAGGTTCCCGCTCTTCTCGCCGCCGTCTTTGTCGTGCCCTTTTTGCCCTTTCTCGTTGGGTCTTCTTGACAGAAAGGAAAGTTTGCGCGACGTTTCGATGACCAGACTGGTCAGCTCCTTTTACATTTCTTCCTTTCAAGTTTATTGGAATTGGATGTTTTCTTGCTGCACTTTGACAGCATTCATGTGCCACGTGCTCGTCCTTCTCTTTCCCCTTTGTTACGTTACCGCCGGGTTGACGTGCAGATATAAAGGTAGCTACCTTCCTTCCTTTACCCCCCTTTCTCCCTGATTACATTGTGTCCTCTCTGTCGCCCCAGAAATGACTTCGTCCATGAAA
>Ga0179593_1602411_pt1 | contig 12147 bp, 22 predicted proteins | sample CZODoug2_1_08_16_FD_185931 | JGI IMG/M metagenome (GOLD analysis project Ga0179593, IMG submission 185931) | Vadose zone soil fungal communities from Angelo Coast Range Reserve, California, USA - CZODoug2_1_08_16fungal (PacBio error correction) | ecosystem: Environmental > Terrestrial > Soil >... | reverse complement strand
TATCTTCCCCCTCTGATTCGTTCCTCATACCAACTCTCAATCCAAAAACCACCTTTTGTCCCTTCCCTTTTTTGTGCAAAATAGCGTCTTACAGAACAGTGATCCCCACTATCTTAATCTCCAGTAACCCGCCCTTAAGAATTCCACCTTTACCCATCCCCCACCTGACCTCCCCCACTTTTCACACCACTTTAAGGTCCCACTACCGGTACGCAAATGTCCTCCCCCGTAAATGGTCCACTCATTTCAACCTTTGTGTTTTCATTTTATGTTACTAAATGGTGGCAATTGACATTCCATTAGCGTCAGGTGCTGATGTCAAGTCTTATTTTTTTTTTCAAGTGCCGATTGCCCTTATTCTATTTTCACATTCTTAGAATTGTGTATGAAGGTTTTGGCCCGGACATGGACTCTCACAAATACTTTCTACGTCTGGTTTTTCTACTCTTTTTCTATCGGTGTTTTCTGAAGCCTTTGCGTGTGAAGTGAGAACCTCCCCCATCCTTTCGTATTGATCCGTCCCCTTTTTTTGGATAACCCCCCTGACGTTTTCCAATACGTTGGAAGTGGACACATGTTTGGGCATGTGGTTTTCAGGCTTAACGACCCAAAGCTCTAGTTCTTGTTTCAGTAGACTAAAACATGGGGGTGTTGTTCCAGTATATTTCTTTTCAACCTTCTTCCTCTCCTGTCTCAGTTCATTTTTTTCATCATAATCCCGTATTAAGTGTCAGTTGATTTAGTGGCAGGACTGCACCTTCTCCTTTTGTTCCGCATATTGGTATTTTTAACTTCCCTGTAGCCTGCCAATTACTGTCTCACCCTGTATCACCCTGAGCGTTGGGGTCTTGTTTTTCGTTACTCGCATTCTGGCCAACTGTTGTAGCTACTCTCAGTCCCCTTTTTCGAAATTCAATACCATGTTTTTTTTTTCATCTATGGTTTTTTTAATGGCTTTCTGCTGTCCATCCCCCCGCAACCTCAGGTCCGGGTTTCTTTCCAATAGTCCTTGTTATGTGATGTTCTTATCGGCCATTTCCTTTTTTATGACACCATAAAACCTAGTTGCTATCACCTCTTTTTTTTTTTGTTGATGTTCCCCCTTCTTGGGGTGTACTAATGGAAGTAAACAAGAGGGTATGTGTTGTTTCTCACTTATTTTCGTATGTTAATTTATTTTGGTGGTGAGCTCCATGCCAAGCTTTTGGATTTGGCCCAGGAATTCTGTGTGTTTGATGTAGGGTCGCCAAGGGGAGGGCCCCAACCCGTCTCCCAGCTAACATCCCCCTCCTTGTCAACTTTTTGAATTTCTTACTCCCTCTTCCTATCCCCATCAGGTTTATGTCTCATAGGTACATGTGTCGACTTCCTCTGTACTTTGTGGTTTTTCCAGTCTCTCCTTAATGCTATCTTTCAAAGTATATAATTTTCCATCGAAACCTCTTAATTCCTCCTCCCCTAACCCCCCTTCTAGGGAAATTTTTTTCCCCCCACTCCCCCCTCCCACCTCCAATCGTGAGTGTACCCAACTACTGTACTACCCAAAATCCTGGACATTTTCCGTGCTTTCCCTCCTTTTAATAAATTCGTCGGCCCGACGTTCTTCACTTTAGAGCTTGTGTTTGCCAGAAGGTCAGGCCTTAGCTTTCTGCATATGCTCGCTTTTGTCTTCAACCGAGTTTTCATCCTCCCTGTTGTGTTCGGTAGTCCTGTGAAGGTGGCAAACAACTGCCTCTTCTGGTTTCCCTGCTGTGGTGAACACGTGAGTTCATGAGGTAGGCTGGTTTGACAATCTCCCCCCCTTTCCATGCTCCCCCCCCATTCTTCTCATTTATTGGTTTTCCCCCCCGGCAGCCCGCGAATGGGGCAAGTCTTTTGATCATCCTCCCTCCACACCTATTTTCCCTCCCCTTACGGTTCAGAGGTTGAAGAGGGCTGTTGTCCACCCTCAGCCTTCCCACACACCTCTTTTTGCATGAGTTTTTGTGGCCTCACTGTCTTTCTATTCTTGGGTTTCCAGGGGTGGGTTTTTCCCCCCAAGTGGTTTTTTTGTTCCGTCTCATGGGCCCATTATTCATTTCATGCCCCCCCCCACGTTTGGACTTTTTTCAGCTAAACCCTCCTCCCAATGTGTGCTTCTTTACGGTTTTTTGTCGCCCCACTTTTCTTTCTTTATCCCGATACTGAAATGTTTTGCGTACCCCTGCCACGTCCCTGCACTTTTCCTTGAATGGTTTTACCCGTGTTTGCCGTTGGTCTTCCAAGACCCAATGGTTTTTTTGCCCAAACACCACTACATGCCCGTTTTCTCCCCCTTTGTATCTTAAGTTCCCCCATGAGATTTTTCCTGTGTATGACATGGTGGGTTTTTAATCACTGTTTCTTCCTTATTATCATTTTCTTCCAATTCCGTGTACCCCTAGAAGAATATGCAGGCATATTACCAAAGGAGTGTAAATTCTCCCCCCCCCCAGTTTGTGTCCCGACTTTGTTCGAGTCTCAACCCCCCCCGTACTGCGTAAAGTGTGAGACTTCCTGAGTTAGTGCCCCCCCCTTAGTCCTGCTTAAGTGGCATTCGTTTTATCCCTACATGTAAGTTGGATGCGGGCCCCTTCCCCAAGCCCTCTTTTCCCCCCATCGGTGCGTTGGGTAGGTCTCCATAGCATTGCTGTGATTCTCGCTAATTTTTCATCTGTGAACCACTGGGCCCGCTGGTGTATTTTCCCCCCCCTTTGTGCCAATGGCTCGACTCCCTTTTTCGCTTCGTAGTCTCACCCGCCTTTCCCCAATGAAAAAATCACTACAAGTGTTTCTTTTCTCCTACCCATGTCCCCAACCCACCCCAAACTCCTCCCATGCTGACCTCCCTCAATGCCCCCTTCCCCTCATTTATGGAACTACACGTATTTGCTCAACATCTTCCTTCTTCCTCTATCTTTGATTGCTCCCACTACCTTTCCACGTTCCACCATCCAAATTTTCAAAAAGTCAACATTAATTCCAACAGCCCCAAAGTTCATCCCCTCACTCTGCGATTGCGATTCATGCCTTCCCCTAACATATTGCCCCCTAATTAAAACTAAAAGTTGACCAGTCCACCTTAAATTGTGCTGAATCTCTCTCTCCTACACGTGTGTTAGAATCTACGTTGGTGTTCTTGAAGGTCACCTTCTTTGGATTTCCAGCGGGTCCCCCCTTGAATTTTCGCTTTCCCCGTTTTTTTAGACCCTTCACAGGGCCCCTTCTTCCTCCTTGACAAAGGTCATTAATGAAGTTGTTTTAATTGGAGTGGATTGGCGGAGGACGTTTCCCCATCTATTATGCATTCAAGCTCCATTTTCTTGAATCGGTTTCTGTATATTCATTTCGTTTTCCCCCCCATTGATGATTATGCCGTTCCGTCTGTTACTCTGGAGGCTTTTTTTGGCTTTTTTCTAAACCTGGTATGGCTAAGTCCCCTTTATATTTGCTTTACTCCCCAATGTGCTTTGCTTCTTTTTCTATCTTAGAACAAACGAGTATCGCACTTCACAATGTGCAAATCCACTCCCCCCCCACCCCCCCCCCCACAAACACACCGTTGCAAGTTACATAATGCCAACCTTCTCGGCTGCACCCCTCATGCCCAAGTCCTCAGTCCTACCCCTGGGCTTTCCCACACCCTTTCTTTCCCGACAAGAAATTCTTGCCTGCCCGTTGCCCATACTACCCCCGTTTATTTCTACGCCTCCCCTGCTTCCGTCCCCGCATTTAGATTGAGGGTTCCAAACAATCCTCTCCCATCCCACAACTGTTGACCCCCCCTGACCACCCCAATGCGGATACACGGCCCTCTTGTTGCATGGATTCCCTGAATAGGTATTCACCACATGGAAGCGACCCTTCTTGCGGAGCCTATAAGCATCTTCAAATTATCCCTCCTGTTCCAGCCCCCAAACCCATGGCTTACCTTTATTACCTGCTGAATCCTGTGCCCCCCTTACTCCCCAACGTTTCTGTCCTTCATGGGTGTATTTTCACCCCCACTAAATATGTGAACCACTGAAACCACCACAACGGCCATCAGCCCCTGTATCCCCCTGGAATGGCATTCCCATACCAGGCCTCAAAACCTTTGGAGGAATTCCCCTTATGCATCCCCCCACCCTTCTTTTCATTGTTTTTTTTTCCATCTATGTATGAGCAGCGGCGCACCCCGTTTTAAACTTGTGCATGTGCCCCCCACAGCATCACCATTGGCGCCATTTGTCCCGGCTTGCAGGCCCCCCCCCCTTGGTCCCCCTTTCCTCATTTTTTTCCCCCACCATTTCCCTCTTCTGTTCGGAATGATTTTCACACCTCCTATTCAACTCGTTTTTTTAAAACCGTGCATTTGCCCAGAGGTGCACTGGTATGCCTTTCCCCCACCTCCTTCTCTTTTCTTCCGTGTTGGAACAACCATCCTCTTCCCGTTTACTCCCTGGCGGTGGTAGAGGGAACACCCCCCCCCCATCCTAACCCCCCCTGAAAACCACCCCCTTTTTTTCCCCCCACACCTTGCCACGAACTTTTTTATCCCACAAAGGTAAAAGTGGGAATCCACGTATGGAGGGCCGCCCCCAATTCTTTGCCCCCCCCCGATATCGGCTGCCAAATCATGCCCCCCCATAACCAGCTCATTCTTTTTTTTGACCTTCGTCCCAATCTAGCTTCGCTAACACCCGTCTTTGAACCCCTATTGCCTCCAACATTTTGTGTCTCCAGGGTTAAGGATTACCATTCCCCGTTTGCTAATTGCGGGTTTTTATCCTCCAAAGTCCACTCCTTGTGTAGTTTATCTGCGCCCACTTTTCTGGTAATTGTTTTTTTTTTTTTTTTTTTTTTGGACCAAATCCTACTGGTGACCTTCCATTCTACGTAGACCAACCCAAAGAAGTCCAATTTTACACCTCCTTACCTTTCACTATTTGCTGTCTCCCCTGCCTAGTAGTAACCCTTCTTCCTACTTCCAGAGGAGTTCTGTTGGTCCCCCAATGTTTCTTCTACAACCGCTGGGCAACAACCTGAAAAACCCCTTAAACCCATAGCTAAACCCCCCACATCTCCCCTCCACACGTCGCTAACACCTTCCCCCTCAGTAAAATGAATCTCCTACAATGCTACACCACCATGGTTAGCTTGATACACCCCAGACTTTTTTCCCCCTTGCCTAGTTGCCTTTTAGTGTGACAAACACGCATGATGCTCGACTTATCCCCCCCCATAACTTTCCCTTCTTGGCAAAGGAATTTTTTTTCAGCATGAATCATTAACCCAACCCCCCTTCGATGTACCTACATTTGGATTCTTATGACTATTTCCTTGCGTATAATTCCAATCTAGTCAGCCTCCTCCTATCCAACCCAGATAAGGGTGGTCCCAGAGTCAATAAAGCCTACCCCGTTTCTCCTTATCCACCAGCTCGCCTGCTACCTGCAGCCTGCACTGAACAATGAAATCCCACCTAAATCTGGGCATTCTATTTCCCTCTATCTTTACCGGTTGACATCTCCCCTTTGAGACAGTCTGCTAGGCCCCCAGTCCACCAACCACCTTGGGGAGTTTTTTTCCCCCCTTTATACTATAGGTTCAACCCCCGGCCTTCACCCCCCACCCCATGGGACATGATTGGAGTTCCCCTTACTGATTTCGCACAAAATTGTGCCAACACTCATTTTTGTCCCCAACATAGGGAGCCCACCTTCCACCCTTGAAACGTCGTAGCAAAGTATTTTTGTGTCAGATCAACATGGCCCCACTCCCCCCACACATGATGCTTACCCTTCTACGTTCATTTATCAGAGTGAATACCTACCGTGACTGAATCACATTCCCCTATACTCCCCCTTGCCCCTTCCCCCGCGCCACTTTTTTTTTCCTTTAGCGACACCCACCCTCAATCCCAGTTCCCCCCAGTTCTATGGTGTGCTACTACCCTTGCCATTTCAGAACACTTGACCCTTTTCCCTGTTTTTCTGTGTTTTGCGATTTTTTTATGTATTCTTACTATGACAGTCAGATCTTCCCTCATCCTTCTTTTCCCTTTTTCCACACAACTTTCATTTCTTTCCCCTTTCTTCATGACTATACATCTACTCCTTATCCTGCAATCCATCTTTGAAATATAATATCCCTTTCCTCCTCCTCAGTTTTTTTCTCTGATCTTATGGAATATTGCTGCCCCAAGATGATCATTGTATATTCCACCCCCTTTCCATATGACATTTTTTTGGCAAAGAGTGAAGTCCCCCCGGGAGCAATTCCTATGCCTAATGGCCCCTTATGATACCTCCAATAAGCCAGAAAATCAATAACCTTCCCAACAATTCCCAAGACACATGTAAACCACGGAAGGTATTTACCCCCTGGAAGATCTGCTTGTCCCTTACTCTTTCTCTCTATCTGTTCAAGAGGAGTCGTTTAAGTGTTTGGCAGAACTTCTGAGGGGAAGTGTTTTTTACATTGCCATTGTCGGGTGGTGCTAGTTGGTGTTGCACGCAGTTCAATGACTTCTTAGATTTCCATGACTGTGTTCTTCGGGAAGGAAAGGTTTTTCATACCCCCGTTGTATCCTTCAATCTTGCTGAAATATGGCTTACTGTACACCACTCACAGTTGTAACTTTGCCAACAATTGACCGGGTTGCTAGCACCCATCTCCTTTTCTCCCTATGTCCCTTGTTGAATTGGGATGTGACGCTTGGTCCCGCAACACCCTATATATATGGCCAGAGCCCTCCTTGTGGTTTGTATGTTCGTAGCATTTTTTATGCTCACTTTTTCTCGGACCCAGTCTCCGTAGCTTGCCACCCCCCCCATTCATCCAGACTTAAAGTGATTAGTCTTTTGCATACGCAACATGTAGCGGCGTTCCAGTACTCTCTGGGATAGTGGAAGCGTTCACCCTATCTGCTCTGTATTAAGCTGTCTCCACACATGAGCTTTCATGTTTACAGCTTTATGGGCAATGTCATTCTTTTTATTCTTCCCATCACATTTTCCTACCATTCCTATGACTGGTGTTTCCATGAGACTCCTGATTAGACACAAACCTCGCATGGTTTTGCCCTCTTTTCCAGTACGATTTGTATATTGGCCCTGGTCCTTTCTGGACCAAAAACTGAACAGAGCATATATAGAACTCTCTGCCTTGGCGGGAGTTCCTGGTTTTGCTACCATTCTCTAACCTCGGTAGGACTTGTTGGGTTGCTTACCTTTTTCCGGTTCCTTCTGGAACCCTTTTTAGCTTACTTCATAGCCCTTTGGACCAAAGCTGGTTATTGGGTAATCTCCTTCTTTTTTTTTGGTTGTTTTTGTCCCCAAGGCTTTGCCTTTCTCATCATCCTTTTCCCTTAGTAATGTTATATCCATATGCTATACAGTGCAGTAGTTTCCTATTTTTATTCCTCCTGTACACAGTCCGGGCATATGTCCCCTGGGTTTGTCCTCTTAGATAGTCTTGCTAGGATTTGTCCGCATTCACCCTTGACCGGACCACCCCCTGTCCGTACGTAGAGCACACTTCCTGACCCCCCTCTTCTCCCCCCCCCCTTTCTCTTCAGCCACAAAGTCATCCTCCAACCTACTTTAATCCCCAAGAATGTTCACCCCCAGATAGGGGTGCACTGCCGTTTTCCATCTTTTTCTCGTTTTTCTTCACTGTTTTTCATTCCCTTTCTGTGGATCTCTTTGACCTCTATGCTTTGAGGGCATAAGGTGCATGCCTCTAGCGAGGCACGCCGACATTGCCTCTTTTGTGGATCACCTCATCACGTGAATTTGTTGCTACAAACAACCTCTTTTTTAATAGCTGTTTGGAATTCCACAGTCGTCTGGCGATTATGTTGGACCATCAGCATGATTCCAAATAGTAGCAGCATGGGGGGTTGCCCCCATGCAGCCCGCGAATTCCCTTTGCAGTCCAGCCTCATTTTCTCCCTGGACCAGGTCGAGTGCTTTTTTTCCCCATCCTCTACTTACATGATTAACCCAATGGAAGTCTCTCTTTTCTTTAGTTTTGCCTCCCTGATGAGGGGGAAACAAGGGTTTGGCAGTGTCCCTTTTTGCCCGTAAGCCCAATTTTCCTCCTCTGCGATGCTGTTTTTTGTCGATTTGGCCCCCCAACCTTTTTCCCATATTCATCTATTTCCTCACATAGGTTTGCCCCCTTTTTCTCTTTGTTTTCCATGTTGGATAACCTTGCCCTGGTGGCCCCCCGGTTAAAAAGGGGACGTCTGCACTGGATGGTTTTACCGTTGTTTTTCATTCAGTACCCCTTGTTTTTGAACACCCACTCAAGACATGCCTACCCACGGTTTTTGATCCCTTGGTGGGACCTCCAGGCCACACCCCGAGATTATCTAGTTTTTTTGGTCGTGAAGCACACCCAGTTGTGAGGGCGGCCCTTCTACCCTACTCCTACCCATTGTTTACATGTCTTTGAGACCGGAAGACCCAATTAATTCTTCGGTAGCACCTCCCCTGGGTTTTATGGTTGGGTAACGATTTGGTTTGATGATGGGTCTTGCCCACCTCCTTCCATCTCCTGGAAGAGGTTATGCCTCCCCCCCAACTTTGCGGTACATTTCCTTTGGAAAAGATGTTTTTGTCCCATCCCCCTAAGTTCATGGTTTCTTGGAACTTTGGGCCCCTCGTTTGCAATTTGGGTAATGTATTTTCAATCGCAAGCGTACCGAGGTTGCAGGGGGATTTGCAACCACTGTCCTCGGTTTTTCCCAGACCCCTGTGCTATCCTCTTTTGTGGAGATAAGAGATTTCAGTACATTTTTCCCAGCCTTAATCACTTTTCATAACAATTTTTTGCTTTCATAACTTCTTAAAACCCTCCCCAACCCCAACCCTTCTTTCACTCGGGGACCTCCTGTCCCCGCCCATTACTAGAGAAACAGCAGTAACCCACTCGCTTTCTTTTACTCTAACTTCCCCTACAAAAAAATTTTCCCCCCACATTTCATTGAAGTCCCCTAGCAATTGTAAAAATGCCCCCATTCTTGCTTTTTCCCCCCAAAGATTTTCCCCCATTCCTCTGCCTTATCCCCACCCTTGGCCTATCACTTGTTTGATCTTCCATAATCCTAATTCTTGTGTTTCCGTCCGTTTCCCTTCTCTGGTGGACTAGATTTTCTTCTATGAGGCTCTTTCCTTCGACTGATTTGTCCTAATAGTGATTATTGCCCCCAGTTGAGCTTTGATTAATGAATGTATTGTTGAAAATTTCGTGGATTGTATTCTGAGGCTTCCCCCTATTCCTCCCTTTGATTTCTCTGAAGGTTGCTTAGCTAGTAGTTCATTTATTCATGATAAGCATTTTAAGTTACACATGGGAGCTTGTATTTTTATAACCACTTTCCTCCCCCCCGCCCCACCTTTTTATGTCTCCCTGCTTCCCTTGCTTTGTTCTAGTATCTCCCCCCCCCCCACGTTAGTATGACATGGTGCAACCATGTGCAAACCTAAAGCCTTGTCCCCCCTTTGCTTCCCCCCTCTGCCCCCCTTTCCCCTCTTGTTCATGACCCCATTTCAAGAACTACCCCCTCTTGACCGAGCGGACCAAATGTTCAAAGGCATATACCCTACCCTGTCTCTGTTCCCCCCCCCGCGGTGCCCCTCTACTCCGTGAGGCATACCTAATGATTACAAACTCTTCAAGCCAGGCCTTTGTCTTCTTACCCCCAAACCAACCCATGTGCCCCCACCACCATGCGGCTCCGCTACTTCTTTTCCTGGATGACCACCTTGATTGTTTCCCATAGTTATATTGTTCCAAATGTTTGGAGCGGAACGGATGTGGCATCTAGATCACTTCCCTCTAATCCCCGCACTGGGTTTTTTTTGATTAAAATCCCCCCCCCCCCTCTAGGTTCCCATGCCTCCTTGTGGAGACTACTCCATGTATCCCACAACGTGGAGGCATGCTGAGCTGGCTTTTTGTCCCCACCCCCAACACTTGAACACCCCTTCCCCCCCCAACACGGCTCCCACGCAATTTGCAGACTTTGAATTACAAGTCCCTTACCCCCATGCTCCACACAGATTTTTCTTTTCTGGAATTACTCTTTTTTTCCCCCATTGTGATATACTAGAGCAGACCCCAGTTGACCCCGATGTGACACAACAGTCCTTGAGGCGCCCTGATCTCCTTTCACGTCAACCCCCCTTGGTGCCCCCAATCATGACTCCTGGTTCGGACTTTTCCCCCCTTTTGTGGAATCGGCTGGAGGAGAGGATGAACGCACTGACTCTTTCACAAACAGTTAATGGCCACAGCTTTGCCTCGTTTTTTCTTCTTTCAATTAACTTCTCTGTTCCCCCATCATTTTACTATGAGCATGTGGAGGGGCGACTTCCCCCAAAAACCATGAAACCGTGTGCCCCAATCCTTGCACAACAGATATTTCATCCCCCCCCTGTTTGTTGGCCGACAACCCCTCAATTGTTACAACACACTGATGTTATGCATGCACCTTCGTCCTCACAGTAGTTTTCCCCTAATTCCACAAGATGAATGCCATCTTGCTCACTCTAGCTTCCCGCCACCTTTTTTCCCACCTGGAGTTAGCCCTTCGTGCCTCCACATGGCATCCCCTTCTTTCTTAAGGTGATACAGTCTTACCTGCTTTCTCAGTTTTGGGGGGGATTACAAGTCCCATCCCCATCCTAGGACTGTTTTACAGGTGAAAAGTTCAAGTACCCTCCCATTCCATATCTAGACATTCGCTCTTAAACCCCCACAGCCACTTCTTGTTTACCCCCATGTACCTCGAATAAAAAAATGCCACCTGCTGTATACCTCCTATAGTGTAACTTTCCTACTTTACACAGATGGATTGTAGGCGTAAGTTTGATGCCTCCACCCTGCTTGGTTTCCACAATAAATGAACCCCAGTCACAAGTCGGTACACCAACCCCTAACCAGCCTTTTTGCCCCCCCCCATCCACACACCATGAACTGAAGTCCACCATCTCAAGCTTACAATGACCCCAATTTTCTAACCATTCATGGATTCTTGCCATGGACCCCCCCACAGTTCCCCCCCTCCCCAAAGTTTCATCAAACAGGGGAATCGTTCAACCCCTTTCTTTCTTCCTAGTCTTATAAAATCACTATTTACGTGGATCCCCATTTCATTTCCCTCTCGTTCCGCATGCTACCTCCCAACCCCAAAGATTTATATTGTGAGATTTCCTTGAGTCCCGCTACCAAATATATCAAACTCTTCAAAAGCATGTTCTCAACATTCCCCCAACACTTAAGTTTGGCAAAGTGTCACAAAGCTGGCATGCCCCGTTCGTCCCTTCAAGGCCCGCAGCCATATTCCCCCCCCCCCCCCCCCCCCCCCCCCCCCCCCCCCCCCCCCCCCCCCCCCCCCCCCCCCCCCCCCCGTTTTGTAAACAGCCCCGTCTACCGTTTCCAATGAACATTGGCACCTCCCCCATCACAATATTATTATTATCGGGCCCCTTTTCACTGGCTCGGGAACATGATTTCTCCCCAATATCCCCAAAACACTTTTTGTAGCTTTTCCAATAGGAGTTGGCTTCCAGCCCTTCAACCCCCCGCACACATGTTTTTTCCCAACATGGACATGCCTTTTTTCGTTCCCCCTCATTTTTTGTTCCACATGTCTTTTAATGACCACGACTTGCGTTACCACCCCAAGTCCATCTTCGATTCACCACAGTAAAGAATGATAGCCTATTTTTTGAGATTCAAAAGCCCCCTTCCCCCTCCCCACAGAATGTGATTTTATTTCTTCCCGTTTTCCCTGACGGGGTTTTCATCCCACTATCCCCATTCCCACGCAATCCACACCCCCTTTTTCCTATGGAGCCAATTGTCCCCTTTTCCCCCTGTACTGAGACCCCCCCTTCTTCCCCATACTGCCCTCCTCTGATTTTCCCCCTATGACATTTTCAGTCATGCCCCCCTTTGGGTTGATAACTTGGGCTTGTCCGGTTTCTAGTTTAACCATTTGTACTCTCCTGCCTTGATTTATGAATACCATAGTCTGTTCTCTCTTTATTTCTTTCTCTATTTTGCACCCATGTTCATGGACATGGGTTTTTGATCCGCTTAGATTCCTCTTTCACTGGCCCTCTGGGCCATATA
>Ga0179593_1587190_pt1 | contig 12147 bp, 17 predicted proteins | sample CZODoug2_1_08_16_FD_185931 | JGI IMG/M metagenome (GOLD analysis project Ga0179593, IMG submission 185931) | Vadose zone soil fungal communities from Angelo Coast Range Reserve, California, USA - CZODoug2_1_08_16fungal (PacBio error correction) | ecosystem: Environmental > Terrestrial > Soil >... | reverse complement strand
AATTCCAAAAGTCCCCATTCTTTTCATTTTCGTGGAACCAGAACCCCCCTCCCGGAGGTGTTGAGATAACCCGTCGCTCAGCAAAACTGAGAACTCTGTACAATCCATTTCCTGAATACGCGCAAGATTTTTCCCAAATTAATGTTTAACCCACGCCCGAACGGTGCTTACGGACTGAGTTGGCTCGAATTCGCACATTGTTTTTACAAGGTCAGCTCTTTCTTTTTTACCCGCCCCCGGGATATGGTTATAGAACCTTCGCTGGCACTTAAGCGCGCGCGCCGTCTATTTGAAGTCATCGCACCCCTTTTTCCCTGATCCTGCAATCTTGAGGAGGGTGTTTTTTTGATATTCCCCCTTTGAATATCCCAAAACCGCGACTTGATTCCGACCTCGAACTCCTGGATTGGAAAGACCACTATACAGCTTTTTTTTCCCCATGTATAATCAATGCCTTTCCGCGATGTTCACCATCGTCGTTAGACCAGACGGACTGATTGCAATGGTCGGGCAGCGTCTCGGGTAAACGGTCTGCGCCTTTCTATGGATTTTCCAGTTTTTCTCTTTCCATTTAGGGGAAAAGGCCTGCGTGAAGTTGGGCCTGTTTTTTTTTTTTTTTTTTTTTTTCCTTCTTCTTTCCTTTCTTTTTTTTTTTTTTCTCTGTTGCAAGGACCTATCTTCCCTGCCCTTCTGAATCCTCACGCGTCGCCAGTTTTTTTTTTTTCAAACCCTCGTATTGCCATTCCGAGATTGAACAGGACGCCCCTGGCGGGCGAACCCTCAGCCCTTTTAATCCACTGAGGAATCCTTCTTTCCCGGGTTTCAAGATATTTGAAATAATGATACGTTTTTTTTTCCCGCTGATTGTTTTCAGCGACTCGACAAGTCCCCTCCCGTCCTTCCGGGATGGTTGCTAGAACCCCGCCCCTTAATCCCTCTTTACTTTTCTCTTTTCGTAATTTCGTCCCCCAATCTTTCAATTCTCATAAGGTTTTACCCCTGGGAATATAGTTCCAAACTCGGTTGTAGCGGCCTAACTTCGCCCTCTGCACAATGAGTTTCGGGCTGTACCTGCGAATCTTCGCGGATTCTCAAAGTATGTCCGGCGTCTTCTACGCGACGCTTATTGAACGGCAATAAGGCGGCCCGCCTGACATCCACAACGGCCCCAATGGGGCTTTGCGACTCTCGAATTTTTCCCAACGGTCGGCCTTTTAGCTTTTTGTGTTGAAGGCCGCTTTTCAAAGCCTTTTCTTGGCACTAACATTCGACATCCTTCCTGCTTATCCCCCTTTTTTTTTTTAAACCTCGCGCGTTGGGCCGAGATCCAGCTTTGAGCCCCCTTCGACGTCCTCAGTCGTTCGGTTCTTGAAATAGCCACTATTCCATAGTTACCTTTTTTTTCAGCACAACCTTAACAATGAGTCTTTTCAACAGAAGGCCCCGTTCTTTCTCCTCCAGGTCCCTGCAAATTACGGCATCTTTCTTATTTCCCCTGCTTGGCGCGGCGGGCTTCCCCACCAAACCGTACTTTTTTTCCCTTCCCCCCCCGAGAGTGCCGCACCTTTCCCCACCAAGAATGCGACCGCATTATTTTCCCCTTCCATCTACTGTTCTCATGTTAATGGAGCGCAGGCACACGGCCTTAGTTTTTGTTTGTTTTCCACCCTTTTTTCCTGCGTTACTCGCCGTAGTCTTCCCTAGGCGCATGATAACGCTCGGATTAGCGTAAACTCACTGATGGATGCCTGTTCAAATCTGTAACCATCCCGCACAGGATTTCACGATCTTCGGATCTCCTTCCTCCTGGTGATCGATTCCTTTCTTTCATGGCTTGTCCCGGCTCCGTTCCCACCTAAGAGTTTTGCCCGGGAACATCGGCTTTCCTTAAGGCAATGCTTCTTTTGAGTTTTTTTCTTCAAGCGTGCCCGACCAAACGCACCCATGCCTAGTAATGCCAGCTTCTTTGATAGTCTACACGTATTATGGTCAATGAAATTCTTTTCACCCCTATTTTTGTGAGATCTCCCTCCTCTTCCAAAGAACTCTACAAGAATTCGTTACCCTTTCCCCAAGGCTTGCATTTCCAGGAGATAGGTTGCTTTTGAGAGGCCGATCCTTAGATTTTCCCCTCGTTTTAGGGCTTGCTCTCGGGCACATTGTTACCCTCCTGTAGTGTGGCGCAAGCCAGCCATTGGGATTAAAGTTGTCATATCACGAACCTTCTTCCTCTACGCCGTTTTGTTGACTTTCCTTTCCCGCTTGTTTCTTTTTCATAGGTATATTTTTTCCTCCTAGTACCATTCGCTCGTCAGTTAATCACATTGCGAATCTTGTCTATGTTCGACTTTTGAAAGATCTTTGGAGAACACACGCCCACCACTGTAGGCTTTTTCCCCTTTTTTCGCCGTCTTTCTGTGATCTCATGAGAAGCTTTAAGGATTCCCCTTCGGTTTATTCATTCATGAGGTTCGTGCGTGCTGGTTTTCCCACTTTGCATCGGGTTATATTTTCCTAGGCGTCCGATTTCCCCTTTTCTTGGGGGGGGCGGAAGTAAATGAGGCCGGCCTTTTTCTAGGACCTTTCCCTCGACGATTGTAATATCTTGGCTGACGACCGGGCTTCCTATGGTCATAGCAGATGTTTGCAGACTTAGGCTCAAACACTCTTTTCCCCGATTTGTTAGCGCACCTTCCTTCTGAATAAATTCTTCCATCGAGAGTCCTTAACCCCATCTCGTCTTACCTGGTGGTTGAAAATAAGATTTTTCTTGTAATTCCCTTTCTCTTCCTTTTTCGGCGGCATGAAACACCCTATAACGCTACTTGATCGTCCCCATTTTAACCCTGAGAGCTTGTCGTCACACACCTTGTTTTCATGTTTTATGAAATGGAGAGGTCACTTTCCCCCCCTTCTTCGTGAATAGAGTAGGATTGTATCTGTAAGTTCGGAATATCCTTTATCTCCTAATTCTCCTAGGATTTTATCACATTGGTGCTTCCTTTTCTATTCGGAGATTTTAAGGACTGATAATGCGTTTAAGATTATCAATTTTTTTTTCCATTCTTTCTTGGCGATGCGCAGATCTCCTTTAACTATAGAGAGTCGGGATGCTCTAGAGCACAATGATTTTTTCATCCCCCCAACTCGGTTAGCACGTATTTTTCTCCCCTTTCCCCCCACCTCTTTCCGGCGGAGACACATCGCCCCCCTCATTTTGGTAGTGAAGTATCGTTTTTTTGTGTTTGGCTGTCCCCCACCTTGCGTTCCTTTTCAGGATCCCTACTTTCGCGAAATTTTGTGTCCATATGGTATAGGTGCCCTACAATATCACTGAGATTTTTAGTTCTCAAACCAAACCATCCCTCCCTCTTCCAGGTTGGCGGTTTGTTTCTTCCTTGCGGAAATACAGCATATCGCCCTAAGCTCTTCACCGCGTTTCCAGCCCAAGGCTTCCGCTTCCTTTTTTCCTTTTGAATGCCTTTTAGTTTATTGGACATCGTTTATGTCCTTTCTTTACAACCGGAGAGTCTTACTTATCAACGTGTCACTCAGTTTGTTTTTCACGACCACCCCACCGAAGGCGCAAGAGAGTGTTTTGTCCTTTTCCCTTTTTGAAAGACCCAGAGACGGCGCCTTCATGCTTGTTCCATCGAACTTTTTACACCAACCAAAAGATGAGTGGGGCGGTCCTTCCCTTGCGACGCGGCCCACGGCACGGAGCCACCCCATAGTGTGTTCGGGCTTGTGTAATTTTTGATTTCGCAATTTTTTGCTGCTTAACGCACTTTAGCTTTCCCGGCGACGCGGTTTGCCGACGACCCGACCTTCATACACTCTGTGTGGTTTTTGTGGTCTCGGTGCCCTCCCCCCCCTTCAAGAAGTTTTGGGCGATGGTCTCCTACTCCTTTGAGATCCGACCCTTCCCTCTGACCCCCCCCACTTAGGACGGATGAGGAATTCGAGATCCACTCCCACCCCGCCCCTTCGTGCAGACCCGGAACAGGGTTTTATAACGTCGACTGCAAAAAATGAAAAGTCGTTCTGGTTCCAAAGACAGACCCAAGTTCTCGCTCAAATGCCTCCCTCCTTCCCTAAACACACAGACCCAAAGGCCCCACACCCCTTTGCTCAGCAGCGGCAGAGAATCTAATCATGGCAGACCCCTCCACTTCGTATGACCAGTCCTTGAGTACCGAGGCACGCCTTAGGGTCCGGCTGCGTTTGGGGGACATCCTAACAAATGAGACGCCCCTTTTTTCAATATGCGGCGGGGTTTTCCTCATATTCTTTTCCTTGATCACCAGTTTCCTTTTGATGATCCTTGCCTTCGCAAACGCAGGGCTTTTTATTCCTGCATTTAATAGACTGTGCCGGGGACTCAATTGATCATTCGATTTCCAGAGGACCAAGATTATTTCTTCTCTGCTGGCCCCGCTGTGCTTAAACGTATGTTTATGACTATTCTTTTATTTGCATATTGACAGCAAACACCCCTCCCCTTTCCTTCCCTGTGTGGGCGGGATGTTATTTTGACTTAGGGATGACCTCGCTTATACTTGTTTTTTTTTTTTTGAAAATGCGGACAAATTCAATATTGCCCCCCTTGCACGATAGTACCAAAAATCAGACATCCCCCTTGGTTCTCTAAGCCATTCTCCACACGATGGTCCTTGTTGCATTTTAGCCAAACACGCAAATCTTGTTCCCTCCCTGAATCTTTCAACCTCGATTTAGTTCTGACCCCCCTTTCCCCGAAAATATTCATCTTTTCTTGATTTTTTTTTTCTCCCTAAAATGGGAATATAGTTTCTGCTCATTTTTTCGCCCCTAACTATCCTTCGACAATGGCTCTCAACTTCCTTATTTTGCCGAAAATCTATTCTTTTTTTGTTGGGTATTTTTTTTTTTTTTTTGTTTGTCCTTGTTTTTTTTGGTTTTTTTTTTGGGGTTTTGTTTTTGTTTTTTTGCTTTTTTTTTCTTTTTTTGGGGGTTTTTTTGTTTTTTTTTTTTTTTTTTTGATCTCTCGGCACCTGCGGCGTTTTCTCACTCCTTTGAGAGGGACATAGAGTTGCGCGTGGCACACTTTGTTTTCCCCCCCATCATCACTTAAAGCAAGATGGATTCCCCTTTCTTTTTACATCAACGCAGTACCATTTCCAACAAATTGCCCCATTTTTTGTGTTTGATGTCCTCCTACACATATGGGGCCCTTCCCAGCCTGTCTTCTCGTTTTTTTATGAAGCAGCCGACCTTGAGCTCTGCAATATCCCTGAAATCTTATCTGACCACCCTTTGTGTCACCCCGACGCCTGCTGTCAGTAACCTGTGTTTTTTGGTGCGTAATTGATTCCTTTTCCCCTTTCTTTACTCTTCTTATCCACCTAAAGGTGTTGGCGGTTAGGGAACTGTCTTTCTATGACCTCTTGCCCTCTACGTCTGTCTGTATCCACACCTCTCCCCCCTCGGGAGAACGTGAATGTTCTCGTTTCTCCTGTTAATGGACCTTATTACGCCCTTCCCTTTCATTCTAAGCCCGCTTTGCGTGCCTTTTTCCCATATAACCCCTCTTCCCACGCACGGTTTTGTTCCCCCCCCCAACCCCCCCCCCCCACCCCACAAAACCAAAAAAGGGGTCCCCCGCGTTTTCCAACGAAACCGCATTATGCGGACCCTTCTTAGGACCTTAAAGATATGAGGATCCGTTTTGTTTTTTGTCATCAGTAGGCACTTTTTTTTCGGGGTTTCTCACTCTTCCCTTTGCGTTTGCCTGTTTTTCCCGAGTCTTCCTCTTCAAGTGGATGCGATTCCTTACCAGCCTGCGGACATCTCCAATGCCTTCCCTTTTCTTCCAATCGGTAATTCCCTCCATACCGATCTGTCTTATCAGATAGCTGTACGGAAGTTTCTGAGGTCTTTATTGTTCCCTTGCCCACTCCTTTCTTGCTTACTATTTATGTCCACCCTTGCCAGGGCCTTACCGCTTTAAATTCATATCTTTAAGGATTAGCGCACCGCCCCACTCTGACTTCCTTACCAGTTACACGGCCTGTTTCTTAATGGAAATTATTTTTGTAATCTCTATCTTCTCCCGTTGTTTTTTTTTTTCTGAGAGATGCCCGTCCCTCCCACACCACCTAATCATTTTACAAGATCACAGGTTTTTCTCCGTATCACTTGTCTTCGGCCATTCTGTTTTTTTTTTCGTGATGGTTTTTTCCAAAGACCTCTCGTAATTTCTAGTCTTTTTTTTCCCGTTAACCAAGTCTAGATGTAGTACTGCACCGTCCGGATTCCCCTCAAGGTGCGCCTCAATCAAACTACCTTTCCCTTTGCCGTGCTATCCTGATTAGAGATTCCCTTTTGTCCTTCCTTTAGATACAGGGGCCTCGTCATTGTTGCAGATTCGCAGTAGGTTCCATAGGTCAGCCTTACTTTTCCCCTTTCTAACGCTTTTTCTACCCCCCACGACCCCCGAGAAATGCTTTCAGTCCCCTCGATCATAGGAGTGACTTTTTCTCCTTTTTTTTTTTTTTCCAGCATTAATGATTTGTTTCGCCTCTCTTTATCAGTATGGGTGTAGTGAAACGTGCTTCCCAATTTTCCCGTTCTTTTTTCTTTTTCAGGTTGATACGAACAGAGGGTTAATTCCCTATGAAACATATTTATTCCCCTTAAGTCTCTCGGGAATTTTTTGTTCCCTTCATACTATGTTTTCTTTTCTTACAGGTGTCGATGAAGAATTACTGTGGATGTTTTCCTCTACACTCACGGTTAGTCTTTTTCTTAGCTATCTAAAATACCCCTTTACCCACTTATTCCGTGCGCGAAAGGTTTCCCAGCGTTTCATCCTGTTTATTCCGTGTGATCTTGTCTGATTTTAAGCTACTCATTCTTTTCTTACGCGGAACCCCCACAAGATAGAACCAGCTTGACCCCCCCTCTTTGGTAGTTCTTTTGAATTTTTTCTTCTGATTTTGTCGAAAAGCCCCCCCCCACTTTCTTTTTTGGAAATTCGAGTGCCGAAGGTATTTTCAACTGCTTCGTTCCTTCTGGGGTACGATGACTACCGTTCGATTCCCTCTTATCAATGAGACTGAATCGCGTTTACGACTGCCCTAAAATATCTTTTTTGAGAGGTAGTCGTTAGTCCGCTCGGATGTTGACGAACCATTTTGTTGTTTCTTTTCCCTTTATGTCCCTCCTCATTTCTTCCCCGGAATCCTAGTCTGTGGGTTGCTATTCACCTATTCCGGAACGATCCCCATCGCTTTAAGACCTCTCAATACTTTTTCCAACCATTTTCGAGTTTTTCCCCTTTTTCCACTTTTTCTTCCGATAAGGATTAGGGTGGCCGGTCACTTCTCTGTCCCGAATCTCGACGATTTTTGTTGACCTTTTTTTCCATTTGGACCCCTTTTCCCCGAGGTTCCCTGCCCGGAAACGTATACAGCTGTATAAGTCAGAGAGTCCTTCCTCATTAACCTGCCCCCCCATTCCGCCGTCCTTTTGCCTGTAGTTACCCCCATAAACCCTCATTTTTCTCAACTTGAGAACTGTAAACATCCCTTGACCTCACCGTCTCTTCCATTTGGTATATTTAGATGATCTGCCCTCTTTTCTCGCAACTGTTCGTTTCATTTCCAAATCAGGATTCCCGATACCTTCATCGCGTTTTTAGTAAAATGATGGGTCCGAAATCGACCTCCCACGCAGCCTATGAGAGCGGACTTTGCTCTGTCTACCTAACATCCTTCCCTCTTTTCAGGAGAAACGAAGTCCTCCCCTTCCGATTCTTCTTAAGGACTCTGATGAAACCACCACCCTACACCCCCCCCCCCCCCCAACACCACACCCACCACCCAAACCCCAACCCCCCAACACCCCATTTTCCTGTGAGCCACATCAGTCGTGGGTGTCTGGGGTGTCTTCTCCCGAGTCATTTTCTCCACCGATTCAGGCCGATTAAAGAGTTCATTAGTCCTTCTCGTTTAATAGACGATTATACGGCCCGGTTCACTCTTCGCTGTTTTGGCGGGTGCGAGATCCCCCAAGAACATTCCCTCATTTTTTTTGCCGCAGAGATATCCCCTTCTTTCACTTTTTTTTGGTGCATAGATGAGAAATTCAGACCCCCAAACCTTCCGTTCTGTGATGACCTACCCCCTCCCAACCACACCTAATTTTCGTACTCCAACCTTTTCTTTTACGTCAATAGTACGAGCTAAAGTATCTGTTCCCCCATCCAAACATAGTTTACTCTTCTAGAGCCTTTGCCCAATTTACAGTATAGAAATTCCCCCAACCCGCCCTTGAACGCAGTCAACTCTGGCCCTCATTGTATCCGTCGGCTTTTAAGGGCCCGTCCGACAAAGGGGCCTCCCCCCTTCGACGGGAGTGTTCTTCCCCTCGTCAACTCTTCCCCCCCCCTTCTGCGCCTGATGGAGTTCCCGCGTATTAGGTTCCAGTCCCTATGTAAGTAGGGTGGTTTTACCCTTCACTGACATACACCTCTCCTTGCACGTTACTGGGTGAACTAACCTGTATTGGAAAGACCTCCCTTCCGAAATGTGCCGCGGAAGACCCCCCCAGGACTCCCTGGTCACCGTTTCGATGTTCCCAGCTTTCTTACTGAGTGGTATTGGACGCGGTTCAGCTTTTCAACCAGGAATCTTTTTTGGAACAAGTCACCCCCTCACACCCTTTTCCTTTTTTTTTCTGGTTGATGAATTGGAGACCGCCCCGTCTCCTTTTAGAAGGTACCCCAGCCCATCCATGGAAAAAAAGTCTTTCCACCCTTGCTAGATCCCCCCCTTGGCTTCTCTCCCCCAAGCTCAATGATATTCCCCCTACCGAGGTGGTCCTTTCTGCCCACCTCGCGGGGTCCACCTTCTACGACATGACTTCTCTTCCTCCCTTCCTGGGGGATCCCACCGACAAGCCCTCTTCAGTTTTTTCCCCTGACTTCTTTGAAACTCGGTTTCCCCTATGCTCTCCCTCGCCCCGATGACTTCCAACTCAATCCCCCCCCCCCCCCTTTATGTCCCCCCTTCCCCCGTAGAGGCACTGTCAACCTCTTCTATCTCTCTTAGGGCCGACCTCCGTCTCTCTCTTATCCCCCCTCGAAAGCGCCCCCCAGGATTAAAATTCCCCCCCCCCCCTCGAAGCTCTTCTTCGAAATAAAACCCAGCCTTTTTGGAAGCGAAAATTCCCCCCCAAAGCCACTTGGTTCCCCCCAAGCTCTCCTCCCGGATCCCTATCGTTCGTGACTGTTCCTTTTTTTTGTGTTTGCATCCCCCCCCAGAGCTTCCGCTGCTAGGCACGACCTTCTATTATATGCCCCCTCATTAGTACCTCCCGCTGTCAGGCAAAAGTGATCCCTCTTTTTCTAATCTGATCCAGAGGGCAAGTCCCTCTTTTCCCTTCTTATAAAACTACGGCGTGGGATTTGAACCCTCCATCGACCCCCCCCGGTCCCGCAGTCCCCACTCCCCCCTATTTACACAACCCTTAACTTTCCCGAGTCTGAAGACTTTCCGTCTTCGTTTTATTTTCCCCAGTTCCGTCCTCCGTCTCGCGTGTCTTTCACATGAAATAAATCTGCCCCCAACGCAGGACACACCCCTCCTTTTCCCCTGCAACCCCTCCCCCCCCTCGATGCAATCCCAGCAGTCTTAATCCATAACCTCTGGCCTCTAGGAACCTCTTCCCTTCCTCAAGGTCAGCGCATTCCTTGTGTCCTCAAAAAGAGAGTTTCCGCCAGAGCATCTTTTTTCCCGTGGTTGACCGTTTTTTTTTTACTTTGACCGTCTGATATCGATGCACCCTTGAGGACGCGCCCCTTCCCCCTAATTCTGGTATAAATCTTCTCCAATGCATTAAACCTCCTATCCCCGCTCTTCCCTTCCTGTGACCTTCCCCTTTACCGGACCTTTCTTGTACGGCTCCCTTTAATCACATCAGAAGATTGGATGAACGGGACACCTCCCTGGGCCCCCCTTCCTCTTACACGCAAGATTAAATGAGGCTTCCCTCCTCGCAACCCCCTTTCCTCCACAACCTCCTCGAATGTCCCCTTGCTTCCCTCCTCCGATTGTAAAGGTCCCTTTAGTGGTCCGATCGATCTCTCTGTCCATCCCCCCTCTTCCTTGAGATTTCCCCCGATCGGAAAAACCTCCATTCCCCCCCTCCTTTCTTCTTAACTTTTTTCCCTTACGGACGAGTTGGAAGGTTCGCTTCTTTCTCCTCTTTTCCCCAATAGAATCCTCTTGCCGTTAATCTTCGTCGTTTTCCCGGGCTGTCTGCGTCCCGCTTCTTCAGACCTTCTACAAAGTCCCATTCCCCCTTGAAAGGTTCTTTTACGATCACCGCCCCTGTACCCCCCTTCCCCTGATGTGTATAATGGCGTAGATTGGGATCCGCCTTTTCTCTCCAGGTCTCAGGGCCTGTCTCAGTGGTTAATAAAGAGCTCGCATTTTCTCCCATCTTTTGCCTTCCCGTTTCCTTTTTTCCTCTTTCTCGACACGCGCTGTTTGTCCCCACGCCACCGCCGAACTGACGGCTCATCTCTCGTATTTCCCCTTGTCCTCACTTCCTTACTTCATCTTAAAAACCCCCCCTTACCCCTTTTCCTCCATCATTATCCCTTTAGACTGTCTGAATCATTGTTTGTTTTTCCCCTCGGGTTCCTGTCCGGCTGTGCATGGTATTCTGTACCCCCCCTTCTCCCAATCTTCATTAGGGACAGATGCCCAACTTTCCGCCCTTAGGGACTTGCTAGACCTCCTTGTTGATTGTCCTTTTTTGCTGACGTCCCTGAGCTTTCCCCCTTTTCGAATCTGTTCCTCTTTTTTTTTTTCACCCCCTTTAGATTTTCAACCCCCTCCTCCCCCCCCAACCCTTTCTTTTCAGAAGCCGAAGTAGAGCCCCTCTCTCCCCCCCAATTCTCCCTCCCGCGCACGTTTATCCAAGAATTTTCTTCCTCCCCTCAATCTCTTCAGATGTAATACTGCCTTTCTTATTATGGCGGCCTGCAACCCCAAACCTCCCAGGACTCCCAGATTGGCTGTGGTATTTTGAGTCTCTTAGCCCATTGTGTCTTTTTCTTTGGCCCTACTTCATACCTTATAGAATTGACTGTCAATCCTGAGCCGGTACGATGAACGTCCCCCTCCTCCCCTCTAGACTCCACCTCTCGAAAAGTTTATCCCCTGTCCTCCCCATAATCCGAGGCAGATAGGGTTTCTCCTCTCACCCTGTCTGACTTTTTTTTTTTCATTTTCTTTTTTTCATTTTTTTTTTTCATTTCTATTTAATTTTAATTTCCTACTGGTCTTTCCCCTTCCTCCTCACCTCCCTTTCCGACTATGGTCTTTTCTCCCCCCCCCCCCCCCCTTTCTTGAAGTCCTCAGCTTTCCATATTTTAACACCCCGCTGGGTCCGACAGTCCCGTCCCTCGGTGGTCGTTGCTTCGTTTTCTTAGTCAAACGCGCGGCGTCTTCTCTCGCCGATTTGGCACGATCGATGATTGTGACCTGGGATTTTTCTTCCCTGTTCCCCTTAGGCATGAAAGAAGTATCCCCGGTCTCAAAAGTAATCACCTTAACCTCACCCAGATTTTTTTGTGCATAAATCACACTCGGCGCTTCCCCCTTCCCTTGACCAGAGAACTCCCCTCCCTTGCCATTAAGTGGTCTCGTTATGTCCTCCTTACTATTCCCTTCCCGTTCTGTACATGTAATTAATCCCCGGCTTTATCTTTCCTTCTTAACTTTCCCCAAACCCCCCCCCCCCCCCTACGCGTTCCTTGCTTGTAGAATATTTCTCCGCCCCTTTGATATTGCCGAGCGTGGGTCTCCTTCTTCCCCTTCAATCCTCCCCTTTAAGGAGATGACCTGGCCCCTCCCCTTAAATCTCCTTTTTCGTGCCCCCGATGTTTACGCACCCTTTGCTGCGACCTTGCTTTCGCCGAGGCTCCCCCCTCCGCGTGTCTTTCTTTTTTTTAAGTGCGATGACTTCAATTGATGTCCTTGCCCTCTTCAAAGGTTTGGAGATTTGGGACCATCTCGTTTTCTTCCTTTTTCCCTTATCCGACCCCCCGTTCCGTCCTTCCGCTGTGTTGTTCGGACCCCCGAATTCAGAATTTTG
>Ga0179593_1568191_pt1 | contig 12147 bp, 17 predicted proteins | sample CZODoug2_1_08_16_FD_185931 | JGI IMG/M metagenome (GOLD analysis project Ga0179593, IMG submission 185931) | Vadose zone soil fungal communities from Angelo Coast Range Reserve, California, USA - CZODoug2_1_08_16fungal (PacBio error correction) | ecosystem: Environmental > Terrestrial > Soil >... | reverse complement strand
TTCTTTTTTCTTCGCAAGAATCAGCGCTCCCCCAATCGCAGTTCCCCATTGAGATGATTTTTTTCTAGCTGACCCGAGTCGCGATATAACTCTTTGGAGAGCCCTCCTCCCCCACCGTTTTTACGGACATCGTGCGCAAAACGAAATACTCCACCTCCTCCTTTTGAAACTGACCCCGCGTCAGCCAGATTTTTGCTCTTGATGGCGCAATGTCATCTAGAAATCGACTGAAGAGCTGTTCCAAAATCTCTCCCGACGGTCCCCCCCCTTTTCGAACAGCGAGCACGGGCCAAACAGCGCCCCGCGGCCCCCCATCCCGTTTCTCCCCTGGCACACTTTCCCCCCCCCCCCCCCCCCTGCAGGTGAACGTCCCATCCTTTTTCCTCCCTCTCGACCTTTCCCTCGCTGCCTGCCGAGGCTTTTTTGCTCTCGAGCTTACACAACCCTTTCCCCTGCTGCAACACCTCCTCACCCCCTTGCGTTTTTTTTTTTCTTTCCCCCCCAGTACAGTCGTGACGTTTGGTCTGCCGTAACTTCTTTCGCTCTTTCACCCCCCTCAAAACTTCCCTGGTACTCGATGCCCCCCCCTCCCCAAACCCCCAAGCTTTCCCTGTCGCTCTCCCTACAGCTTTGACCTCCCCCGCCATTTGAAAACCCCAACCATCCGCCGTATCCCCAAACTCTTTCCCCCGCTTTCCCCCCCGCCTAATCCTCCAACCGCGCCTCTTGGTGCGAAGTTGTCCACCGGTCCTTACGAGGAACTCTCGGCACCCCTTTGTTCATCTCCCCCCAGCGGACGCTGGTCCGCATTGCTTCCCCTCCCGCGGACCGGCAACCGACCGCATTATCAAGACTAGCCCCCTTCACCTCCCCTTTCTCTTCTCCTCAATCCGCTATATGGAACGATGAGGTTATCCCTTCTTTTTCCCTTCCGGTCTCTATAGCCCGAAGCGACCGTCCTCTCCTACAAGCTCCAGATGATACGCTATTCCCCCCCCTCTGTGAGCATCAGAGACGATTTTTTGTTGTTTCTCTTCCGGACCACCCTCCTCGTCCCCTCCCAATCCCGAGCTTCATTTTTTTTTTTTCTGCGCTTGGCAATTCTTTTTTCTGATTTTTCTGGACTAAGCGGTTTATTTTTTTTTTTCTTCTTTCTGGATCAAAAAAAACCTGTATGACTACCCTACCTTCCCCAACTGGTGCGTTTCATAGATTTTGAATTAAGGTTTACGTCCCCCCCCTCCCCCTCATTTAAGACACGGCCACACCCCACCCACTATTCCCCGTTCTCGTCACCCCAGAGATGATTCTGTTTGTTGTTTCTTTCTCTTCACGTTACATCTCGTCGAGATCTCTCCTTCTATGGATGCTTCCCCGCCATTTTCTCGCGGTGCGCATGACGGTCCCCCCAGTACCATGGAGAAATGTCCTTTTATTCCCCCCCGAACTTTCTCGTGCGATGCGATTCGATTTCACTCCCTTATATTCCAGTCGTCGCCGTAAATGGCCCTTAAGGGCAGAGTAATGCCTGTTCGTTTCTGGCAGTAGACTCAGCTCGGTCTTCCCGATTCCGGTTGCCGCCCCGAGCCGAACCTAGGACCCCTAGGTGTGGGAATCTTATTTTCCTACCCGCTATCGGCTGATCTCCCCGGCTGTTTGGCTGATGAGCAAAGTATTTTTCGCGACCCAAAGTCGTGGTCTTACTCTTTTCTTTTCTCTCCTTCTTGACGGATATTCCTATTTCCGTACAATTTTCCCTCTTTCCTTCTCGTTTCCCCCCAGGACACATGTCATTCTAGAAACAATATTTTCGGTTCCTATTCCTCGTTCATGTTACCCCCACGGCCCCTATTAGCTGCTGCTATCTACTCTGACACCTCTCGACTGTTCAAGACTTCGACGAATTTTGTCCTTACCAATCCTCCTTCCAAGGCACCCCCCTTCGCGACCCCCAGAAGCATCGCCTGAAGAAGGTTGTTTCTCTTGTTTTTCCGCACCAGACTGGCTATTCTTCCTGATTACCCTTCCCCCCCCCCCGCCCGACAGTTTTTTTCCTTTGAGTTGGTTTGCAAGAGAGAAGCAATCCGTCCAACTCCCTATATTTTTGTGACCTCCGTAGCGGGAACTTCCCCCGTCAGGGCCCTATAGATGTTCTATTTCTCCCCCTCTCTTCCGCAGGTTGTTTGCACAGTATATGGTCTTAAAAGCCCCCTCCTTTTCCCCCGAAATCCCCCCTTTTGAGAAGCCCCTCTGAAAAACCCTTTCCCTCCCTTTCGTCCATTTTCCGCATTACTCCGAGAATACGCTTTTTTAAAAAGTGTTTCCCTCCTGCCCAACGTGAACCGCCGACGATGCGCCCACCCGGCCGCATTTGACCCTCTTTTTGTTTGGCAGCTGTCCGACTGCAAGCCAATTTTTTTCCCTTTCCTCTGGACATCTCTTTGACTGACAAATCGACCCGCGCGCGCATCCCGCCTCGCCTTCCTGAAGCTTTTCAGAGGTTCTGATCAGAAACAAGCACGAAGCGCCCGCCTTCCCTTCCTGCCAGAGCTTTCTATACCTTGCAAGGTTTCGTCGCGTAGGCCGTTCGACTGCGCCCCCAAACTCCACGAGTCCCGGACTGCAAGTCCGCTTTTTTTTGTTTTTTTTTTTTTTTTTTTTTTTTTTTTCTTTTTTTCTTTTTTTTTTTTTTCTTCTTTCTTTATTTTGTTTTTTTTTTTTTTTGTGTTTTTTTTTTTTTCTTTTTTTTTCTTTTTTTTTTTTTTTTTCTTCTTTGGTTTTTCTTTTTTTTTTTTCTTTTTTTTGCTTTTTTTTTTTTTTTTTTTTTTTTTTGTTCTGTTTTTTTTTTTTTTTTTTTTTTTTTTTTTCTTTTCTTTTTTTTTTTTTCTCTTTTTTTTTTTGTTGTGTTTTTTTTTTTTTTCTCCTTTTTTTTTTTTTGGTTTTTTTTTTTTTTTTTTTTTTTTTTTCTTTCTTTTTTTTTGTTTTCTCTTTTTTGTTTTTTTTTTTTTTGTTTTTTTTTTTTTTTTTTTTTTCTTTTCTCTTTTGGGTTTTTTTTCTTTTTCTGGTGTTGTTTTTTTTTTTTTTTTTTTTTTTTTTTTTTTTTTTTTTTTTTCTCTTTTTTTTTCTTTTTTTTTTTTTTTTTTTTGTTTTTTTTGTGTTTTTTCTTTCTTTTTTTTTTTTTCTTTTTTTTTTTTTTTTTTTTTTTTTTTTTTTTTTTTTTTTTTTTTTTTTTGGTTTTTTTTTTCTTTTTTTTTTTTTTTTTTTTTTTTTTTTTTTTTTTTTTTTTTTTTTTTTTTTTTTTTTTTTTTTTTTTTTTTTTTTTTGTTTTTTTTTTTTTTTTTTTTTTTTTTTTTTTTTTTTTTTTTTTTTTTTTTTTTGCAATACTCAAAACGCTTCGCTTTTCCTGAATCCCTCCCCAGCATCTCCAAGGAGCACCTGTCCCCCCGTCCTCCCTTTTGACTCCTGCGACTTCTCTCTGCACACCCTCGCAAGCCCTCTCTGCATCTCACTCCACCCTGTTTCTCGCTTGTTACTTCCGCGCCCGCATTCGTCCCCCGCCCGCTTCGATGATAGATTTTCCTCAAGCCGACCAAAAGAACGAAGGGGCGCTAGCATAACGCAGACCCCTTTTTCCCCCCCCCCCCGATCCCCTCTTGCCAGTCTTAGCCCCATCTAGCCCCATGTCCTCTCCCAGGGGAATCCCCCCTCCGCACTTTACGCACTCCAAAGCAAGTTCCGAATATCAGGAACCTTGTCCAGACTGCGCTGGCTACAGTCAACCCCGCCACTCCCTCCGCCCGCTTCTTCCCGCAGTTGCCGCAACCAAACGTGGCCGTTATTCTTTCCTTTCCCAGCAGACCTGTTATTCCTGATGCCTGGACCCCTTAACATTATCGGCGGTCAACGCGCCGACCCCCCTAGAATTCAGGTGAGTTACAGCCCTTTAGTTTTTTTCTGTTTCCCCTAGCCAAATGGCCCTTCCCTGTTTAGTTTGTTTTCGCGTGCATAGCTCCCCTCCTCGTCCACGCCCTTTCAGGCCACGGTCGACCCCTTCTCCCATAGCGTCCCTTCAGACGAGAGTACCCCCTCCCTCGATGACGCGTCTTGCTTTTTCCTTTTTCCTTGAGTCCTCCTTCAGGGTCCTTTTTCCATTACCTAGCCCTTCCCCTCCCTCCAGAATAGCCTGTTTATCGCCGAATCATCTGGTCCGTTGGTACACGAATACTGTCTCTACCGCGTGCTTTCCCTTGTTCGTATTCACGTCCAACTCCTTTTCATCAAGCACGATCGGATTGGCTTCCTTCCCCCCTTCCATTCCGCTTAGCCAACTTGCTTGCAGGCTCCGTCCTGTGCAAATTTACGAACGATCAATAGTAGTTTTAATTTTTTTTATGCCTCCCTTGACCTTGCCCTAAAGCATAGCAATAGGTCTCTTCCAATTCCCTTTTTGTTTCTTCCGGCGCCCCCTCACTAGTCAGAGCCTTTTCGGATCTTGCATCCTCGATGACCTTTTTTTTGGTTTTTTTCTCCCACTCTTCCGAAGTGTGGAATGAGGCTTTCTTTTCCGCTTAGTTCCGAAACTCATTCCTCCTGACCCTTTCTTCTGCTCCCCTGAACTCTTTAACTACATTTTTCCCCCTCCCCTAAAAGTTGGCCTCATGTACCTTCACTCCACCCCTGTCGACTTTGCTTTCTCTGTCCCTTTTCCGACCCCGTGGACCCTATGCACGCCCCAAGGCGGTCGTAGCCTAATAGCAACGCCCCCGTTCTCTCTAGCGCTAGCCAATTTTTTCGGCCTTTTTCCGAGTCTGCCGAGGCTTTTGGTGCCGAAAGAGATACATGAACCTACCGAACCTATCGACAAATCCCTGAGTTGTCCTGTGCTTCATCCCTAAACGCTTTATCGGGGTTGCTCCCTCCTAGTACTGCGTCATCCCCCCAGCATCCCTGGAACTTTTAGAACTTTTGGCCTACTGCCCGGCCCCACCCCTTTTCCCCTGCTAGACTCAGGCGATGAACATACTCTACTTTGCCTCCCTTTTTTTTTCAGAGATGTCATTTCCTTACGCGTCTGTCCCTTTCCCCCCTGTGTCCCCCCTGCTGTAATGAGCAAACCCATTTTCAACCTCCTTTTCCTGGACGGATCCAAAGATGAGCGGTCCTGTGAGCCTTTCACGACCCCTGTCGCAATTCACAACCTGCTTCTCGTGGATTTCATGAGTTTTTCTCTTTAAACAGCTCTTGCCTCGAAAAGCGTAGAACAGCTTCCTTTCTCGTCCCCCACTGAGCTCCAAGCCTACCTACTTGGCGTGCTTCTCTTTTTAACTCCGGGTTCCGCCGGCTTTCCGGCTGATACTGCAACAGGCTCGACCTTTCTTCCCTCCCACTTTTTTCTCCCCCTCCTCGCTGGAATAGTATGATATCCTTCCCCTTCATATCCCTCCTTTCCCGCCTTCGCCTTCCCTTTCGATTCCCCGGATAAGTAATACTTTGAGAGTACCCCCAAACCGCCGACTTGATTTGTCTCCCTTCCTTTCCTCGCACATCAAAGCCAGCTGAGTTTAATCCTCGTCACTTACTCTCTACTCCTGAGCCCCCGCCTTCCCCTCTTACCTCCTTGTCCTTTATTTATGAACACTGCTTGTTTTGCTCAATCCGTCTGTCCCCCAACTTGTGCTTTTTCCTATCGTTTATGCGCCTTGTTGGCAATCTCTACCCCTTTTCCCGACGCTTTTTTCGACTCCCCCAACAGCTTTTTCCCCCTCTTCCCTTAGCACTTAGGAGTTAGCCTTTCTTTTTCCTTTACGAACATTCGCACCGCGTCCCGATGGCCCCCTCTTTTGACCCCGTCACCAGCTATTGGTGCCTAGCCTCTTCAAATGACTAACGTTCCTCTGCGAAGTCTTCCGGTCCCGGCCTTTAAATGGCGACCATTGCCCTTCGACCATTTAACAAGCACCTCGTGCCTGTTAGAAGTATAGCCTCCAGAAGCCGTACAGGCTCTTTCATGTATCTTCCCTCCTACTTTTGGCGGGTTTCATCGTCATCTATGTACACTTCGAAACCATGATGCTTTTGCGTCACCAACCCACCACTCGAGAAAAGAACTAGACGACTTCTTCCTGTGTTTTAGAAGCCCTTTTGGACCCCTCCTCAGATCTCAGACATTCAGACTTGCACACACTACCTCATCCCTTTAGTCCCCCCTCGGTTAAAGTCCCCTCCCTGACCTTTTTAGCGATAAAGTCTGATTAGCTTTCACCGTATTTTCGGGCTTTTTTTTTTTTCGCTTTACTTCTCCAGACTCATATAACTAATCTCCTGGTCTTCCCCCCCCCCGGAGTTTGTCTTTTCAACCGCAGCCAAGGGTGCATGAATGAGGTTCGATGAATGCCGGGTTCCTTCTCTTCATCTTTCAGCACAAAGCTGCAGCTTCCGCCACAAACCCCTTTTTTATGTCTTTTTTTTTTTTCTGTAAAGGGATGCTTCCTTTCACTCGCGCCCGTCGGTTTTCCATCCTTCCAACCATCATCTGGTCCTTAACAAAGGAAGTACACCCCCTTTGCACGGGCTTACAACCGCGACCGACTCCGCGTCAGTTCGAAATATTTCTTTTCAGTATGCAGCCTCTCTTTAAGGATGTTCTTTGCACTATTATCCGTTTATCCTCTCCCCTTGTCCCGATCTTGCCATGTGCCAGGGCTCCCTTTCTCTTCTCCCGACGCCGAAGACAGACTTTTTAGGTTTTTTCTTATTTCTCAGAGAGAGTCCGTGCCATTTTGTTGATATGTCTGCGCCCCTAGATATACCCTCGGCCCGCTTTTTCTTCAGCTCTTGAGAACCTTTTGAGTCGGTCCTGATTTTTCCTTCTGGCGGATAATGCTAGCTATCTCTCTCAATAAGAATAGGCAGACCGGCGCCCCATATGGTCCGCTTGTTTCTCCCATAAAGTTCCCCTCCTTCCTCAGAGAATTTATTGATCCAGCTTTTCAGGAGCATGAAATATGATCCGCACGCCCCAATACTGAGTTCTTTGCTTCAGAACTTTTCCCTTTATGAGATACGTAGTTATACGCCGTCCTCATTACCTCCTCCGCCCCCTTTCGTCCAGAGCCCTAACCCAGGGTTTAAAATAACGTTTAGGAGAATATAGGAGACGACCCTACCTTCCCCTTCTCTTATCTCGGCCCACGAATCGAGAATCCTTCGCTCCCCTCCGTGATCTCCCCCACCCAGTACACGCCCGAACAGACCTTCCATCTCTGCCTATCTTTCCCCGCTAGTAATTCTCCTTTTCTCCTTTTTTGGCCGAGGCAAGTACATTATCCCGCCTTTGTCAACCACCCTTTTCACCACCTCGCCGTCCTTCCTCTTTATGTAGCAAGCTTAGAAGTGGTAGTTGGACTTCTGGCCCCGAATCTTTTGACATCGGTAGAGCTAGCTTTATCCTACTCTTTAGTCGTTCGTTAAAGTAGAGACAATGCACCCCCCTCCCTGAACGTTTCCTAACGCTTTCATTGTGATCAGTTCCGAATATTCTTTCCTGAGTAATTCCCCAATCGCCTTCGGTTCCAAGAAAATCTTCCGTTTCTTTTTTCGTAGTATTTTAATTTGATTAAGTGTTTCTAGCTGCTCCGAAAGACTCCTAGTCTTTTTTAGATAGCCCCCAACCACACTTAATCTGACCTTCCCCCTTATCTTTCTCATCTAGTATCCCACCGTGGTATTCTTCTGGCTCCCCCTTCCCGCATCTCTTTTCTCCTGCAACACCCCCACTCCTCGTACTAGTCTGCCCACTTTCCCCAGGAGCTAATTTTTTTTAAGCATGAATATCGAGACCGGAGTTCCCCCCAGACTTCCTTCTCCCTGCGACCCGTTAGAAAGAGATAATCGGGACCCTCCCTCTTGTCGGTCCCCTTTCCCTGCATCATTTTTTTTTTTCCAACCCCTCTTAGAATTGAGAATTCTAGAAATGAGAGAGTCGTCCCTCTTCCTCCCCTCCCCTTTAAGCAAATTTCCTTCCCCCAACAGCCCCCACCAAGCCGCTTCTCCTTCCCTTCTGTCGGCTTTTGATTCTTAGCCTCCTTTGTTTAGGCCCCCCCCCACCCCCCCCTGACACCTTTATTACCACGTCGACTGTCCACCCCCCCAGCTTAGGTACCCGTGCGGTCTTGTCCTAATCGCGTTTGCGAGACCCCCTATCCTCCTCCCCGCAATCTTCAATCCACCCCAATTATGGCCCCAAAATTTCCCTTCCCCAGCCTTTTTCGTTTTTTTTTTTTTTTTCGATCCCTCCCTCCTCCTAGACGGACCCTTCTCTTCTAAGTGGCAGGCAGTTTGTATGCCTAAAAAGTATTGCGTCTTCTTATCCCCTTCCCACCCCCCTGCCATCGTTGCCCCCTCTAAAATCCCTTCCCTTTTTTCGTCTGCCGGCTTGCTCGGCCCTCTGTCGAAATCGGTTTTGTTTTTGGTTGGGTGTGGTTTTCCCTTCCACTGCCGCTCCAGCTATTCTGCTAATAACCGCCCACCCCTTTTTTCTTCGTTTGTTCGTTGATCGTCTATTTTCGCTTTAGACAAATGTCGATTCTTCTCGGTGCCGCGCCTCGTCACTGATTTCCGCCACTCTCTACAGAATTCGAAAGGTCATCCCTTCTTTTTTTCAACCTCGCTCGCGCCGGGTCAGTTTTCCTCCCGACCCAGTTGACTACTTCTCCGACCTCGAAAACTCTTTACGACGCCCTCTTTTTTTTTTCCCTCTCTTGAAATCCCCCCTGTTGAATATTTCACGACTTTCTTATGCCTCCCTAGGGTTTTCGAACACCGTGCACACCGCTATAAGGGGACCTAGCCCCTTTCCCCTTTTTGTTTTTCTCATCTGCATTCTCGCATCATGCTTCCCGCACCCTATGAGTTTTTTCCCAGCAGACCCCAGGCAAGACAACCCGCGCCTTCTTCGAGAACCCCCCTTTTTTCTGGTCTTCGTTGTTTGGCCATAGCGTTTTTCTTTCTTTTTTTAGCGAAGTCTCCCATAGAAGCGGCACTTTTACTTTTTCCTTGATAGCTTTTATTTTTGCATGCCCGGCCGTCCCGCGACTCTCCGCTTTTTTCCCCTTCGTTCCCCGATAATGAGATAGAGTTTCCAGTGCCTGTTTTTTTTAGCTTCCCCCTTGAAGAGCTGCAGTCTTTTCTCCCCCCCCCCCCCTTTTTTTCCTAGCTGAGACCTGAACTCCTTTTGCAGAGCTCTCACTCTATCTTTCGGGTCCTCTAGAAAGTTTGCCGACCTCTCGAAAGAGAGACACTTTGACAAGATGCCCCCTGTGATCATCCCGCACTCCGGAACTGAATCTCCCGCCCTGATGTGGCTAGCATCCAGAAATAAGAGTTTTCCCCAAAGCTCGTATTACTCTTTTTGATGGAAGCAGTCCACTTAGAAAAGATTGCTCTCGCCGCTCTCCACTCAATCATGTCTAGTCCTATTGCACCTCGCTGACACAATGGCCGAATTTACTTCGAATATGCATGAGCGGGCTCATTTTGCGCATTCTCTACTATATCCCTTCAGATGTTTGCTTTTCCGATAGAACAGAACAATAAGATTCCCCAACTTAGAGAGTAAGACTTTTAATTAAATCCTCTTCCAGAACCTAACACACAATGACTCAGAGCAGCCTCCATGAAAAATTCGGTTTAGGAGAAGTCCCTCTCTTTTTTATGAGGTTGACAAGAAACGCACTTCTTTCCTTTTCTGCTTCACTTATCCCCAACGAAATGAAATTCCCTCCCTCTTGGGATCCTGCCGGCCAAGATCGAGCAGGCAACTAGTTCACGGCTGGGTTCTCTATGTGTCGCCTTCGTGCCGACATTGATTTTCCTCTCTGCTCGTAACAGCGATACTCTGTTTTCCTTTCCCTGATCGCGAGAGACCAAACCTCTGAAGATGGAGAAGACCCCTGTGATTCCCCACCTTTTCAAGAAAGCGCGTACTTGATCTGATTCCTTGGATCTATTTTCTCGAATGTCGTCTTTCCCATCCCCACAGTAATTATTCTCTTCCCCTGACCAAACCTCCGCAGAGCGATGACGGCTCTTCCGGCAGTTGCCTTTGCTGTTCCATTAGCATCGAAGATAAGGTCCAACATAGACCCATTCTCGCCGAAGATCTTTGCTGATTTCCCTAAGGTATGAAATAGTTTTGAATTCCCTGCACCGAACTTCCTTGCCTTCGTTTCTTTCTTCTTTCTCCACTGGAACGCAAGTGAGACCCCCCTCTCAACCTAGAACCTCCTCGATTACGGAATTTCCAGGCTCAGTTTACCCGTTACTCATTGAGGACCCCCTCTCCCCCTCTCGATCCCTTCTGCCATGATTGTCATACTAAACCCCTCTCTTCCCTCTTTTCTTCCCCCTACCTCGTGCCTTCCGCCAAGGGGAGACCTTCCGCATCCGAGTACTTAGAAGGCCCTCTATAGCAAGTCCCAACCCTCTTCCTTATTTTTGACTCGCAAAGAATATCACTCTCCCTTTTCTCCATAAATCTTGTTGGCCCAACCCCCCCCCAACAATCTTGGTTCCCATCTCGCATTTCTTTGGAAAATTCGGCTCTTACGTCCCATATCTTACCTAAACCATTTTTGTCGAGTTCCTAAGAGCCCCACCCTTTCCCCCCCATCCCCGACTTTGCTTGCTTTTGCTCGACCAGTTATGGCATCTCCTATGCATAAGAAGAAAAGACTCCCAGACTCCCCCCCCTCCCCCCGCAGGGATAGAATGCCCGAAGGAAGAGGGTGTCTTTTGTACTTAAGCTATGAAAGTTTATTTTCCTTTATGTTTTTCTAAAGAAAGCCCTCCTCCCCTTTGACCTAAAAAAGCTCCGATCTTTTCCGTTCCAAAAAAGTCCGCATCTTTCAGATAGTACCTCTGTCGCCCAAAGAGAATATTTCCGTACTTGCAACACATCTTCCTTTTCATATCTATCTTGTCCTCTTTACCTCCACCCACCTGAAGGCTATCCCTCGCTTTCTTTGTGTTCTTCTCGCAAAACAGAACCCTGACCCTTTTCACACATGAAGTATAGAGAGACGTGAGGATGAAAGAATGCGGACCTCCCCTTTTTTCTCAGCCCACTTTTTAGCACGCAATAATTATGACCGTGTTCCATGCCTGTAAACATTCACGAGAGAATCTTTTCCCTTTTTCTTTTCGCTTGTCGATACAGGTGTGCGGTCCTTTCACCTTAACTTAGCGGTCTACCCCACGTTACCCCCCTTCTGACACCCCTTCTAGTCCCTTTTCTTCATGGAATGTACAGTAGCCTTTTCAAGCATTATAGGTCATCTTGCTGTTCCCCCCTCGATTCATAAAGGGTCCCGCTTGGGCTTGTTGTATCCCCCCAAAACACAAGAAAGTTATCTCGCATTTTTCCCTCACCCAAGTGGCTCCCCCCCAGGCTCGATATATTGGACTTCCCCCAACCCTCCCCCTCACGACTCACGATAAAATAGTGACTGAGTCCCCCTTGAATTCTCTCCTTTAATATGTGCATATCTCTTCCGCCTCCGGCCGACGAATTCTCACCTTTTTTCCCCCTTGTACTGTCAGTTTTGTCTTCTTCTCCCCCACTGCAACTCTTTGCTGAGAATTTTTTCAGACCGAATTGTGCGGTTTTCCAAAAGAGGAAGACTTGCTCTTTCCCCGAGCTTTTTCTTCTCTCGGTGGTCGTCCTCGTCTCCTCCCTTCTAAAGGGCACCCCAGCCCTCTCCAGAGTACCAAATAAGCCATCATAGAGTCCCTTTTTTCCCGTCAGGTTCCCAATGGCTCTCCTTTAGTCCTTTCTTTCGCCCCCGTCATAGGTAACGAGAGGACTCAAATCTCTGTAGTTCTCTCCAAGCGTGAGACTATATGGAGGTTTGCTTCTTGAATTCTTTGCCGCCCTGACTTTTCTTTGAAGGCAGTGTGCTCCCCTCACCTCCCACTGCGCTCCCATAAAGATTTGCCGCCCCTCCTTGGTCTTTTGCCTCACCCCCTATGCAAAGAAGTTCTTCGTTCCTCGACCCGTCCACGCTTCCCGATTCCCCCCTTGGACAATATTGCCTGTTTGCCTCATCGCCCTCCCCTCAGCTCCCACGTGTTTTCCATGGTGGGATGACC
>Ga0179593_1563762_pt1 | contig 12147 bp, 16 predicted proteins | sample CZODoug2_1_08_16_FD_185931 | JGI IMG/M metagenome (GOLD analysis project Ga0179593, IMG submission 185931) | Vadose zone soil fungal communities from Angelo Coast Range Reserve, California, USA - CZODoug2_1_08_16fungal (PacBio error correction) | ecosystem: Environmental > Terrestrial > Soil >... | reverse complement strand
TTTTGAGCGAGGCGTCTTTACCTTCCCCCTTCGGCTTCCTTGGATCAGTTTTGTTGATGTTTCTTCCCATTCTTCTAGTTGATTTCTTTGTCCTTGGTACCTCATTCTTAGTTAGAAATACCAGCTCGGCAAGATTGAGGAGAGAAAGTTAGTGGTTCTTGTAAAAGGTTTTTTTCTAGCCCCTTCTCACTGGCTTCCTTCTCTGATATAGTGCTCGTGCAGGCTCAATTTCTTCTCGAGTTCCATGTTAGACGTCGCGTAATTATGACGTCGTGGAAAAAGATTCCCCCTTTTGAGGACCCGCGCGACATTTCCCGGTTCCTTCCCCTCATAGAGCCTCCTTCTGATAGTTTTTTTTTTTTCGGTTCTGACGGAGAGGAGGTTCCTTAGACATAGAAATGTTCTACGAAGATGCGCAAAGGAGCGATCTTCTTTTCCTACTCTCCCATAAGGGATTCCACTCTTTATCCTTCTTTCCCAGTGGTTTTAGATCCCCCCCTTTAGAGAAGTTTCCTATACGTCGGCAGCCGAGCTAGGGGAGCTTTTTTAGAGGGTACTTACCTTCTTGATTCCTCAGCTTAGTGACTGTGTTTCTTTCCCCATTAGGGAAGGGACTTTGTCAGTTTTGTAAAGATTCAGCTAGAGTAGTTTTCCTTCATTCTATGTCCCCCAAGCGAGGGTCTGGTGAGGTATGGTGGTACTCCGTGACGGGCATCTCGCGCGTTCGCTAGTTTTTTTTGCCCGCGCTTTTTTGTGCGCGATTTTCCCCTTCTTGCCCTTTTTGCGAGGCACATCGACACAGTGTGCTAGGCAGTCGAAACAGCCGTACTTATTTTCCGTTCCTTTTGGGCGCGGGACGATTGTTGTTCCTCTTTCCGCAGTTTCGATGGTAGATTTTGTCTGTCTCCTTGTCGAGTAGGCTTGGCCTACGGGAAATCCATTTTTTTGTTCTTCCTCCCTCGTATGCGGAGGCGTCGGTTCGCTGTGTCAAATACCGGCTTTTGTATAGGCCGTGCGTAGGATCTCAGGCGGCCGTCAAAATTGTTGCGGTCAAGGCACTCTTTGATCTCCTTCTCCAGACTTTCCGTGGCCGTCCTAGCAGCTTCCCCTCTCCGATCCTACTTTTTTTACCTCTGGGAGGATTTTTAGGGGAATCATCAACCCTTTTCGAGAGAGAGAAGTTGTGACGAGCTGTCCCCCAGGAAGAAGATTCGAACCCTTGACTCTCTCCGGTCCTCCTAGCTTTCCTTCGACGGACCTCCAGAGTTAGAGATCATCACTCAGGAGAAAGGAAGGCAGTCTTTAAGCCTGCGAACCCTCCACCCAACCCCTCTCTTGCATGCTCTTTGAGCATCATGATTGTATACAGGTAAGTACGTAGAGAAGAGCCCGAAGGAGAAAAGTCCCAGACCTATATACCCCCGGAGCTCCCCCCAGGGATCCTTTTTTCCACAAAGATCTTTTTTTGGATTTTCTCCATCCCAAGAAGAGTTCCGTGTGCGCACCTTTTTTTTACGAACGTTTCAGTTCTACTTAGGCTCTCCAGTGGCTGCTTTTCGTCTTTTTTCTTCTTTTGCCTGGAGTTTAGAAGGTGAGTGACGAGGAACTGCGCCCAGGCATTACGACTCTTGTCTCACTGTCTGTTTCCTAATTCCCCCTACGCGTTGTCCCAGACGTCACTAACTCTGTTTGAAGGAGTTTCAACGAACCCTCCTAAAGAAACAAACAGAGTTAAAGAAGAAGATTGACTGCCTGATCTCTTAGGCTTCGTTTGTTGCTTTTTTTTCTCGTCAAGTAGCGGCGCCTCTGTGTGATCGTCTGTTTTTTACCCCCGCGTCCGGGGAAGGCCGCTTCTTCTTGTCCGCCCGCTGCTGACGCGTTGCGATGTAGGGCTTTTTGAGCAAAAGTTTTTCCCTCCGAGAGAGTAGCAGCCCTAAAATAACTAGTCCCTCAGCGGGGGGTATCCAACTTCACGGAAGACCTTCCTTTCCGCTCCCAGTCTTTTGTACTCTTCACCGTTTTTTTTTCTGGGTTTCCAGATAACCCCCTGCGGGGAGTTAGATAAAATCTTCTTTTGTTGTGGGCCAGAGTTTGATTGCCAAGGACAGAGTTGGGATAACACTTTTTTGACTCTTTTCGTTTTCTCTCTTTCGTTTAGAGTCTATCAGTCATAGATAAAGGTCATTCTTGAAAAGACATCGAATCTATAACGAGCGGGAGCATCTCTTTCCTCAGGGTTTCCTTTTTTACACAGTTTCGCTTAGCGCCCGCCTCAGTCCCCCTCTCTGTCTAGAGCCCTGAACTTTGCGCGAGAGAGACGCGAGGTTTGGATCGTTCCTGGTCCCCTCCCGAACCACTTCTTTTTTTTCTCCTTCCACGTCCCCCCCGAGTTTCCTTGAGGGCCCGTCAGTCCGACACCGAGGAGATCCCCCCAAGACTCGGAACCTCTTTTTCCCCTAGGGCTTCACTCTGTCCCATTTTTTCTAAGGGAAAACTTGCTGACCCTTGTTTGAACCGTACGACTGGAAGAAGGAATATCCCAGTCAAAGCGTAGTTTCAAGTCTGATGCCAGCCCCTTTTTTCTCCCTTTGCGTCGATGGCCGCCTTTTACGAGGGACTTCACCGCTCCTTTTCGCAAGAAACTTCCCTCAGAAACATCAGAGAGCAGGAGGACCGCTCTGTGACCCAAATTCCCCCGGGTCCAAATCGGTCCCTTCTCTCATTTGACATTTCCTTACCCCCACAAGGGTAGATTTTTGAGGTACGGAAGCAACAGTTTAGAACTCCTTGAAGAGGGACCCCTGTTTAGGTTCCCACTCGTCGCCCCAATACCAATCCGCCCCCCCAGAGACAGCGGGGTGGGGACTCTTAAAAAAGTCGGTGGGGGGCCCACTCCCCTCCTTCCTCCTAGACCCTTCCCACTTTCCTTCCAGTATTTTGGGTCTACAAGCAAAAATGAAGTAAAGCGGCCACCTCTCCTCAGCCCCCGGTCAGGACACCCCCGTAGTCCTTTTTTCTGGGGCCGACGAATACGGCGCTCGATCAAGAACTGAATTTAGCCGACCACCTTTTACTTCTTCCTTGAAGTCCTTTCCCCGCCCCGAAGAAGCGCCGGTTTTTGCGATCCCCCCCTTTTCTTTTTGTCGATTCGGCGCACCCTACGACTCGGCAAAGAACTTATTGGACTATCATTTTCAGTGTTTTAGCCCCCTTGCAGAGCCCTCAACAGTCCGCCCCCGTTTAAGGTGCCGCGTTGTACCCCTTGTAATCGAGTCGTCCGTCCGGAGGCCAAAGGACCTTGCAGAAACGGATCCAACTCGGAGCCGTCCCCCCGTCTTTTACTTTCCGCCTTTTCTTCCTCCTATCTTAGAAAGGCGAGTCGTTACTGCGGAGCCTCTCCCCGGAGAAGAAATTTTTCTGCAAGCAGTGAAGAGGATGCTGGATTCTAACCCTTTTTTTTAGTCCGTCCCACGCCAATTCCTTCCTTTTCTCAGCATTTACCGCACCCCCCCTTCTTTTGAGCCGAAGTCTTCCCCGGCGCGCATACTGACAGGTAACCCGGCCTCCCGTCAATCTCTTCATCTTCCATTTTTTTTTTTTTCCGACTGATTGACGGGTTGTGGTGATACCCTTTTCCCTTGCGAGAACCCTTTTTTGCTCCCCTTGGATCCTTTTTCTCGGACTTTTGGCTCTCGAGAGGATGAGGAACTGAGTGTTCGGCAGGTTGTAATCTTACTGCTCCTAGCCCTAACTTTTCGGATCTCCCTTTTCTCCTATCCCAGTTTCCTCTTTGAAGCCCACTCAATTAGATCGATGATACGGGGATTTTTTTACGATGAATGTGGATACAGTTCCCACGGTCATGGGTTCCACGCGCCCTTTTCCCCCACTGTTTCTTCGTCCCTGTGACCTTGTCCCTAGCGTCGGGTCTCTTTTTTTTAATCCGATCGCACTGGCGAGCCTCTAGAAGCCTCGTTGCCGGCGGGGTTAGACATCGACCTTTTTTTCAACCGGAGCGCTTTTTGCTTTTTTTCCTGACAAAATCCCGGCCCTTTTTTTTTATCCTCGTGGTCTGTCTTTCAAGTCCGTTAGAGAGAGAGCCTTATCCGTCTGCCCCTCTATCGTTTTTTTCCTCCGCGCGATACTTCCGATCTCCTTCAGAGGTGGTCCCCTTCTTGACAGCCTTTTTTTGTGGAGGTATGCCACAGAGACACTCCGCGGGCGGTTTTGGTCCTCACTTACAGTTTCTTCGACGTAGGAACTTTCGCGGGTATGGTGCTTGTAGGTTGGACGCCGACTGTGGCGCGACGTTTTTTTCCGTCAACGTTTGAACTTTCCTCCGGAGTTCTGCCCGCGCCCTTTACGCACCGACACCTCAGGTAAGGTTCCAGTAAGACCACCTCCATTCCAGGCTGGCGTGACTTTTTTCCGGTGACCGGACGCGGGGTCGAAATCTTCGGCCGACTTGAATAGATGCGAGGTGGTGACGGGTTCTGGGTCGTTTTGTCGGCGATCCTTCCTTTCCCTTCTGTTTTTGGCCCGTCCCCTAGATTTTCCGCGGATGCGGTAGGGGATTTTCATAGAGGTTTGGTGTCAACCGGTTTCTTCCGTCTGGCCCGCCCTAACGTGTTCTTTTTTTCCAGGAGTGAAACGGCCTTGTAGCCGGATAGTGTCCCCCTTTCGTGGCCGGGCCTGCTTCCTTCCATGTTTTATCTGGTTTTCAACTTCGTGACCGAGGGGTGTCGGTTTCGGAAGGCCATACAAAATGAAGAGAGCTGACGTGGTTAGAGGACATGCGATTTTCAGAACCACCTTCAAGCTTCAGAGTCTCTTACAGCCGAGGAGGGATAGACTTTTCAAGCTTTCAGATTGAGAACAGGTCCCCCGCGCGCGGAACTCTGATTTCTTTTCTAGAGCTCCACACTTAGTGAGAGGCAGGCCTGGTTGCGATTCCAGAGTTAGAGTTTCCTAGACTCCCTTGCCACCGAGAGAACGAAGCACGAAAGGGGGACCAGCCCTCCTCGGTACGTTTATCCCGAAGCAGGCCGCAGGAGGGTCTCTCAATTAAATGACTTCAGGGGGATGCCTTACTCTCCAAGCCCCTCCCGATAATCTTCTTTCGAGTTTGAGTTGAAGATGTGCTGAGTAGTGCTGCTTCAAACCCACCCTTTTAGCCTTTTTCACGAGGATCTCCCCTTCCGTCTCCCCAGGTGGTTTATTCGTTTTCCCGCACTCCGAGCAAATAGTACGCGTCCTGACGCTGGAGTCACATAACCGGGCTCGCGGCACGCGACGTCAACCTCCCCCCCGCCTCCCCCGCCGCAGATTGACGCGACGGATATAGGGGATTTTAATTCCTCCGTGGTGTGCACATTCAATCGGTCGGTGATAGCGGTGTTCTGGATGGGAGATGTTTCGTCCTATTTTCCATTTTGAGCCTCGGTGGCATTCGGTACTCTTACCCCGAGTTGGAGGAGAGTGAAGGGACTATTTTAAAAGGTTTCTCTTTACTTCTATCGTTAACCCTTCCGGTTGGTTCCCCCAATCAGCACAGAAAGTCAACGTCAGGAAAGATCCCGAGGCTCCTCTTGAGTCGCCCCCCTGTCGTCGTGTTTTTCAACCCTACCCTTTATAGGAAGGGTAGATCCACCTTTCCTGATTTTTCGATCCCGGCCTCGTGAGAAGGCGATCGGCTTTGATAAAACATGTGCGAGGCTCTCTTTCCTTCCCCGAAGCGACCATAGATACCTTCTTAGAGAAAATTAGAGACTGAGAGAAAGATCGTGCGCCTAGTACACCGACCTTGGTGATCTTCCACCGTTAGACCACAGACGGAGGTAAGGAGTCCTCCATGCCGCTAGTCGCTCCTCCTGCTGACTTTTTTTCGGGGTGGGATCTTCCTCGAGCAGGTAACGAACTCTTTTACGCGCGCATTTTAGCCTCCCCCCCAAATCTAATACACGAGTAAATGATTTCCCCCTCTCCGCCCATTTGGAGCTTCTTCGAGATAGGCCGGCCCCCGTAACCCCTTTCTCCGGGCCTTTTTTCCCCCAGGGCACCCGGACACCGCCAAGTGATTACTTCAGGAAAAGAGTCCCCCTACGACGGACCCCGTTTTATTTTCCCCTACGGCTTTTTCCAAGCCCGGCTACCGTTGAGCGTATGGGGGATTACGACACTCAGGAGGTCCGTCATTTCTCCCCCTAAATTATTGAGCCAGGACAGGAAAACCTCCATAGAGCTGTTCTCGAGGCCCGAAAAGAGAGTAGTCAACTCGACGGTACTACTCGGACCCGTCAGTCGGTTTATTCCCTCCCTAACCCGGTCCTCTGTTTGCAGTATCAGTCAATATCGAGATCGGCAAAAAAGTTTCACTTCTAGTAAACTAGTCGCTCCCAGTTTCTTCCCAACAAATACCCCCCCTCCTCGCGGTTGCATATCCCCCAGTTCAAGGACTTCCCCGGCTATCAGTGAGAGGAGCACCCGCCAGTTTTTTTCTCCCCCGGTGGGCTCCACACTCTCCAGTACCCGCCAAACGTCCGGGCTCCAGCCCGCTGGCTGGTGACATCGTATGCGCCGAGCGCTGTCTTCCTAGGCATCCTCGGCGCTAGAAGGGCACGTTTCCAAAGAGGATTTTAGTCGCCGGCTCCGTTTATGGAAGCGTCTGCCCGCCGAGCTCCCGCGCATCCCCCTTTAACCCCCGCGATGAGCGCGACATCGCCGCAGGCCACGCCTCCTTTTATTTCATCATCTCAATAATTTTCCTCTTTTTACGTTACCCCGACGAGCATGGTCAGCTAGTTAGAGAGGTGTACGAAAGAGGGCCGAGTTTTTCCACGAACCGTGTTGTCTTCTTGCGGTCTTCTCCCTTAACCGTGCCCCGTTGATAAATTCCCCTGAGGGACGGTTTCCGCGGGACGCTTAAAGACGTCGGAAGTTAGGAATCCCTTACGGTGCCCCTTGGGCGATCGTTCTCAGAGCCTTTTTTTTGTCGAAATTTCTTTGCCGAGGCCACTCACATCAAGCTTCGGACACTGACCTCCCACGACGGCCGCACCCCTAGATGGTTGCCTGCGGTCTTTCCCCGTAAACCGCAGCCAAGTAGAGAAAGGCTAGACCTGACAGGTCCCCTCGCTCCAGCACTCCTCACTCCTCTCTTGCTCGAGTTTCTGAGTCTTTTGCTTCTCTGCTCCCCGGCTCGGGAATGCGCGTTCGGCGCTGGCCACCACTTCTCTCTGCTGAGAACCGGCCGGGGAAGGCAGGTGTCCCTTGATGGATCCCAAGATGCCTCGGCATCCCCTTTTAGCTTCCTTGCGAGTTTTTTTCAGCCCCCCATCGAACCCTCCGGGGATGCACGGCCTCGGATTCTTCTTTGCCAGAGGAAGGCTCCTCCCTGTGGATCCTTCTTTCACGGTCCGGTCTCCGAACCTTTCGATACTTTTTGTGGTCCGCGTAAGTCCCGGACCAAGAGAACGATCCCGATGCTCGAGGTCGGTGTCTTGTCCTCCCACCGCCCTTTCAGCTTCTCCCTCTCTTTGTTGAAGGGTCTTGAGGTTGACAACGGGTCTTAGAAGATGCGGTAAAAAGTGAGCCAGGCGCGGTCCCACCCCTCTGCCCCATCTTACTTTTTTGTCCATCCTGGTCTTTTCCTTGAAGGTTCGATGAGAGAATTCCATAAGTATCACACGAGCAGGGTATAAGTCCTACTGATTTGACGACCCCTTAACTAGGTGTACCGATATGGAATCAGGCGGTTTCTGACACATTTAGAGGGAAGCTTTGTTTTTTTTTTTTTTCTTTTTTTTTTTTGTGGGGTGGGGGGGGGTTTGTGTTCCTTGACGTGGGCTCCGTCGACGAGAGATTAGAGGAGTTGCCCAAGGGTGTTATGTAACGCGCGGATTCTGGTTGCGGTTTTTTTTTCTAAGTTTTCTCCTGGCGATTTTCAGCTCCCGGGATTCGCGCTCAGGCGGAGAAGGGGCCCTTTAGAGTACTGAGAGAAAACCGCCGTGTTCGGTTGGCCAGGCCCCGTTGATTTTTGTTCGGCGGTTGTGACCCTTTCACGCGTTTGTCGTACCTATCGGAGGACTCCGGATATTCTCTCCCCCCTTCCCCCCCTCCCACCTCCCCCCCCTCTCCCCCCTTCCTACAACCCTTCCCCCGCCCCGCTCGCCCAACAGTTTCCCCACGCCATCCCCCCCCCCCACCGCCCCCCGTCTCCCTCACCCTCGGTTCTCCCCTACTCATATCCCCCCCCACCCGCCCCCACCGTCCCCCCCCCATCCGTGCTTCCTCTACCTTTCTCCCCCTCCACCCCCCCCCCACCCCCCCTCCCATCTTCCCCCTCCAACTCCCGACCTCCCCCCCACCTCCCCCCCCTTCATCTCCACAATCTCCCTTCCCCACTTCCCCCCCTCCTCCTCTCCCCACCCTAGCTCCTCGTTACACTCCTCACATGATCCCCCCCCCTCCCCTACTCCCCCACGCCCTCCTTATCCCCCCCCCCCCCTCCCCCCACCATATCCCCCACCCCCCCCCACTATCCGACTCCCCTTCTCCACCATTTTTCCCCCCCCCCCCCCCTACCCTCCTTACCCCCTACCTATGTACTAGCTTGCCCCACCTCCTTCACCCACCCCCCCCACCACCTCGACCCATTGTCTCTCCTCCCACCCCCCCCCCCCCCTTCTCACTCCCCCCCCTTGACCACATCTGTTTCCCACCCACTACCCCCTCCTACCCGCCTCGCCTTTCACCTACCCACATTTGTCTTCCCTTCTCCTCCCCACCCCCAACTCCGCACTCCTTTCCCCCTCACTCCTCCCGTCTCCCTCCTTCCCCACTCCCTCCCCCCTTGCCTCCCCCTGTATCCCCCCGCCCCCCCCCCTCCCCCTCCACACCCCTCCCTTTTACTCTTTCCAAGCCCCCCCCCCCCCCCCTCTCCACATCTATTACATTCCCTCTCACCCTCCCCCCTCCCAATGACCCTTGTCACTTCCCCTCCCCAGCACTGCCCCCACCCACACTACCCCCTCAGCCCCCCCCCCCCACGCACCACCACACAGCCCATCTCTCCTAGCCCCCACCACCTCTCTCTCCTCGTCCATCCTCTTCCCGTTTCAACCTCCTCCTCCCTTTCCCCCTCCTTGGATTACTCCGCCTCCCGACCCCTCCCCACCCCCCCCCTTCACACCCCCCCCCCCCCCACCCCTCGTACCCCTTACCACCTCAACTCCACAATTTTCTCCCCGCCAGACTCTCTCCCTCCCCCGCCGCCTCCTCCACCCCCCCCCCCCCTACTCCCCTTCCCATACCTCCCCCTTCCCTCCACCCCCCCCCACCGAACCCCCCCCCCCACCCCCTTACTCCCCACTATCCTTCACCCGCGCTTTCTTTCGCCTCCCCCATCCTCCCCTCCCCCCACCCACCTCACCTTTTCCTCCTCCTCTACGCCTCCCATCGCAACTACTACCTCCCCATCTCTCCTACTCCTCCCCCCCCCCCCCCTTCCCCCCCCCCACCCCCCCCCCCAACGTCTTATTATCACCATCAGCGCTCCCCCCCCCCCTCCCCTCACTCCACTTCCCCCTCCCCCCCCCTTCCCCCCTCCCCCTACCACTCTCGTCCCCCCCCCCCCCTCCACTCATTTTCGTCTTTCCCCCCTCCCCCGTCCTCCCCCCCCCGCTGCCACTCCCACGCCCCCCATCCCATTATCCCCCCTTTCCCCTACCCCCTCTCTCATCCCTCACCCCTCACCTTCTCACCCGCCCGCGACAGCCCCATCTCTTCCCCCCCCTCAATAACTCCTCCTCCCCTCAACCCCCTACCTCACCCCCATGCCATCCCCCCCCTCCCTCCTCCCCTTATCAAATCCTCCTTAGCGTCAACCACTTCCCTCCCATCCACGCCATTCTCTACCCCCCCCCCCCAACCCCCCCCCTGTCCTTTACCTCCTATCCCCACCCCCCTCCTCCTCCCCCCCCCCCCTATTTATCCCACCCCCCTCCCCTCTTTCACTGTCCCCTTCTACTCCCCCCCTCCCCTGCTCGATTCGAGGGGTGGTCTGGCTCCTGTTGTTTCTACGGCCCTCTGAGTTCCTTCTCCTGGCTCCCGGTTGGGCGTTCGCGGGAGCAACTACCTGGGCAGGGTTCTGTGCCTGCGTATCCCACGGTGAGGGTACCGTGACGGAAACAATGGGAGGGATTTCCTTATGAATACGCTTCAGAACGTTTCCTGCCTTAGATTTTCTTCCGATCCGGGAAACCGTGAACGGGGAGGATTTTGGAAGGAATCAACTTTGCGAAGTGTTTCTCTCCCGCCCCCCAAATCCTTGCGGCGACTTAGACGCCATAGAGAAGTCAGCGGTGACATCTGCTCTCGGTCCTCCCATTCCCGGTCGACCGATTGCGCAACCCCGCTCGTGAGCGCGGCAGGACGCTTGAGCGACTCAGAGTTCTTTCGATTTTCCTGACACCGACGCCCCCCTCGAGCACTCAGGGGGCTCAAGAGATACGCCTTTTGAAGAAAGTCAGGGGCCTCGTCCCCACATTAAGCTTCTCCCTCAACTTTTCGTAGTTTTGCGCAAAATCGCACGCAGTTGGAGAAATACGTGAGGAGTTTCGGGCACTCTTTAGGTGCCATTGGACCTTCCCCCGCTTTTCCCCCATTTGGCTGCTGGGTTTCGAGGATAGCCGAGCTTTTAACCCTGTTCTTCAATTCCTCCTCGGACGCTTCCCCCATGATACTAAGCTGAGGCAAAGAACTCACTCCCCCGCCATGTCCACAGGGTTTTCAAGACACCCGATAACGATGAAAAAAAGAGAAAAAGCCCGCTGCGCGACCTAGTTTCCCTCCCCCCCCCTCAAGAATCTCGTATGGAAAGCCCCCCTGCGGTCGGTGATCTCGTGTATTTTTGAGGTTTTCCCCCCGTGCCCCCTTCTTAGTCCCGGTGAGGTTTTTAGAAAGCTTTCCGTTTTTTACGAAGCTTTTTGGCTTTTCGACCCCGTGCTTTTCCCCAGGTGATCCCTTTTCAACATCGGTGATTACAGATTTTCTCCAGTGACCCCCCATCAAGAGAACTAAGCGTTTGGTGGTAAGGCCCCGCCCAGAACCCTCACTTTACTATCACTTTTTTTCGAAGCTTTCTTCCTATCTCCTACTTGCTTTCCTGTGACCCCCTCCGGAGGGATGTTCTCTTTCCACTAAGAGTAGTGTGATAGACCTACCTTTCCTTCTTTCTATGTTTTTTTTTATTCGATGAGGTAGCTCGGTGATTATTCTCCCTTTTTGACGCCCTGTTTCCATCTTCAACCTTCATGCCGGCGCTTAAGAGGGTGGTCATTTTGCAGCCTTCCCCCCCCTTCGGCCTTTTTAGTACCTTTCCCCGCTGAGATCGTCGACCCTGCCGCGAGCGTCGCGTCCTCTTGATTTTTTTTCTCCGGCGACCCGGTTCCTCCTAAACCCACGCTTTCGCCCTCGATTTTTCATGGCCCCCAACTACTCTCGAAGTTTTTTTTTTTTGCTGGAGGTGCCCGTGTATTTCGCCCCTGCCCCGTTGATTTTCGCCTCTGGGCCTTCACAGAGCGGTCATACCGGCGTCATAGGGCGTCCCCAGCCGGTCTCAGTCTTCCCGAAGCTCCGTTTTTGTAAGATGACCTTCCCAATTTTCCACAACCGAGATGAACTTTCGCCCTTGCGTCGTTGAACAGAGTCCGAGGAATTTTCGACCGTACGGCAAGGGGCAACGGCACCCCTCACCATCGAGAAGTCTGTTGACCTTTCAGGGGCCCCGCGAGTAGTCCTACTCCTTTTAATGACTCCTTTGTCACCCACGAGATTCTCGGAATGTTCACAAGACCCCCACCCCCCCCCCCATCTTTTCTCTGTGATCTTCAAGACCAACCTTTCCCCTAGAGACGAGAGAACCCCCCCCTTTAATTTCACTTCCTTTCTCGTATTCCTCCCCCAACCAAGACCCCGAACCTCTACGATTTTTGTTCCTCGAAACCAGTAGGATTGCCCCCTCCGCGAGCGCTTCGATTTTCTTTCTCAATGGTTCTAACTCTGACTTAAAGAGTCTCTTCAATTTACGTCAGCACGAGTGGTCAGGACCCTTCCTCTGTTTCAAAGAGCGGTACTCCCCCCCTGCCG
>Ga0179593_1522978_pt1 | contig 12147 bp, 24 predicted proteins | sample CZODoug2_1_08_16_FD_185931 | JGI IMG/M metagenome (GOLD analysis project Ga0179593, IMG submission 185931) | Vadose zone soil fungal communities from Angelo Coast Range Reserve, California, USA - CZODoug2_1_08_16fungal (PacBio error correction) | ecosystem: Environmental > Terrestrial > Soil >... | reverse complement strand
TGTGGTTCCTTTCACGACCAGACAAGCTCATTTGAGATTAAGGTCCGACCCTCCCCTTTTTTTTTTTTTTTGTTCTTTTTTGACTTACTGGTGCCACACACTGCCCCCCCTCTCCCTCTTCTCATTGGCTCCCCTCCCCTTTCCCCTTTCATTGCCCGCTCTGGAGCATAAGTATACCCCCCTTATAAAGCTCTCACACCCTTTTTTTTGAACGAGACTTAAAACTTATGCATCCTTTTTCTTCCCTTTCTTTTCCCCGCCCTTCCCCACATTTCTCCGGCCTTCAATTGACGATTACACTCAGCACGGACTCCCTCCCGATACTTTGATGGTCTTTTGAGTGAAGTATGTTTTCTCCCTTGTAGCTGGCCCCATTCCTCCCCTCCCCCTCTCGCTTCCCTTTTTTTTTTTGATGGGATTCGGGACTTTCTCGCTGTAGCGCATCCCCATTTTCTTGGCTTAATACCCCCCGTCGTCCCCAAGTGAAACAACTGGTAGCTGGGAGGCTTGACCTTTATGTGCGTGTATGCGCTCTGTCCTTCTGTTTTGCACCCCGAATATTTTCTGCTCTGCATTTTCCAAATAACCTCCCCAAATGGCCCTCAGGTCCAATCTCCCCCCCTTTCAGAAACGCCTTTCAGCTATTTCCGCACTCCATAGCCCTAACAAGCCAATTAGCCACAGGCGTCTACTTTGCCACTTCCCGTGACCCCTTTTCGTTTCTTCGTTGCCAATCCTGCTGTCGAATTTGATCCGCCTTTCCTCCCCTGATTTTCCACCTACTGCATCATAACGCGACCTGTCTTTTAACGTGTCTCAAGTCGTATTCCACCCCCCACTTCCATCTCGTCCCTGGAGTTCCTCCCTTCCTTTAAACACGCCTCCTTTTTTTGCCAACCCGAGCTGCCTGAAACGAAGTGCAGACGTATCCATGCTTCCCCTTCTTCCCCCCCCCCCAAACCTATTTTTCCTGCCGTTCGCTTTTTTCCCAGGAGACTGCTCTTTTTTTCTTCGTCCATTGACCTTACCCTTCTCCCCCAATATCCCCCCCCCGAGTAGCCGCCGCTCCCCCACCCACAGTTCCCCAAATGGCTGCCGTAATTGCCTTTGCCTCCTCAGTTTCCTGAATGATCGCCTGTCATAGTCCAAGGTCAATCCCTGCCCCCCTTTTTTTTTCCTTGTATGACCAAGTCGGACCAAACTGAGCTTTTTTTTTGGTCTTGGTTTGGGGGGGGTGGGTTTGTGGTGGGTGGTTTGGTTGCTTTGGTGTGGTTTCGTTTTTTTGTTATTTTGGTTTTTTGGTGGGGTGTGTTTTGGGTTGTGTGGGTTTTGTGTTTTGTTTGGGGGTTTTGTGTTGTTTTTGTGGTTTTTTTTTTTTTTTCTGTCTTTTTCTTCCTTTGTTAATTGGTCCACTGCCCCGTCTACTCAAGAATTGTCACATCCAGAAGACGACACTAGGCATGCGCCTGCCGTTCTCTTTTGGTCCTCAACCCCTTTAGTTTTTTTTTTTTTGAGTTGATGAATTGTGGCTTGGGTGTACCTTTTGGAAGCTCACGTCGTTTTCCAGTGCACTTCAGTAAGGGGGGATGTTTTTTTTTGTTTGTTCGTTTTTTTTTTTGTTTTTTTGGTTGTTTTTAGGACCGACGCAACCGAAGGTCTTGGATTGACTCCATAAGTTCCCAGCGAATTGCCCCTCACCCCCCGATCCAGCACTGACCCCTCCTCGTGCGTCGACTGACGTTGTAAATGAACCGTACCAGCACAATCCCCCGTAAACACCGTTGAAACAAAGGGCACACACCACACCCAGGCCGCTCTTCTAACTCATTGCTTTTTTTCTTCAGCCGATCTTTCTTGTTAAGATCTTGCTCTTGCTTGCTGCCCCATTCTTCTCTCCTTTTCATTGACAGGAACCCAGCCGTCAGTCCCCCTCCTCCCTCTTCGAGTATGTCTTCGCATCGCTGCAAGCCCTAGCTCTCACTTTTTTTTCGTCCCCCCCCAATCCCCTCTTCTAACTTTGTTTCGATGCTGCCAGGATTTTTTCCTCTCGTTCGTTTTTGGAGTATTAGGGCTTCTTTCTTTTCACGGGGGAGGACTGAGTTTGGACATTTAACCAACTCTTACCCTCTTCACTTCTATGGTTTACTTCTTTTTTGTTTTTTTTTTTTTTTTTTTTTTTTCCCCCCCTTGCCGATCCCCCGCATATCCCCCCCCCCCCCCCCCCCCCCCCCCCCCCTACCCCCCCCCCCCCCCCCCCCCCCCCCCCCCCCACCCCGATTCGCTCTTTTTTTTTTCCTGCTTCCGCGGCCGTTCCCCTTTTTTTGAAGTGCGAGGCCTTTGAACCTGTTGCATCACACCCCGCTCAGCGTGCCTCCCTTAGTCCCCCCTAGTCCTTTCTCTCCCTTTTTTTTTTTTTTTTTTTTTTTCTTTCTGGGCAGGTTAATCCCTCTCCCTCTGCTATGTAAGTCATACCCGCAGGCGTTATTACTTTTCAGGTGAGTGTGTGCCATGCAACCCCCCTTCTCGCGAGTCCATCCTTCCCCCTTTGCCCCCCGTGGTTGGAGAAAAAACGATAGTCAGATATTCAATGAGAATCACATTGCTTGTTTTCGCCCTTCCTCTTGAAATCTATTCCATGCCGCAAGAATTAGTCGGTATTTTTGAAGTACCCCCCCCACCCAACCCCCCCCCCCCCCCCCCCCCCCCCCCCCCCCCCCCCCCCCCCCCCCCCCCCCCCCCCCCCCCCCCCCCCCCCCCCCCCTACTGATCAACTGTTTGATGCAGCTCACGGGCGTTCCTGATGCCTTCTGAGTCAGACTCCTGCTAATCCCGAACGCGAGGTTCTAAGGTCACCATACCCCCCCCCTTCTCCTTTATTTTCCATCCCATGTTTTTTTTCTTTTTCTGTTCGATAAACCTTTTCCTCCCCAGGACCTTGAAGGACTTTTTTGCGAGATGTCAATTCCTTTTAGTAAAAAGTCCTCTCCTAAGTTTTACCTCCTTCTTTTTTTTTCCTTTTGATCATGATCCCTTTGGAGTCCTTCCCCCCGCAATCCCCTACGCCTTTTCCCCCCCCCCACCAATCGTTCCCCCTTTTTACTACGACCACCAATTAGAGACCTACTTTTCCTACGCACTGCATGGCGAAACTCTTTCGCCTGGTTCTTTCTTCTTCCTCCCCTTCCGTTTCTGCTTTTCTTCTTTCAGAACCCCCCCTTCCCCCCGTTTGCACTATCCCTCCCAGGAACAAAAGTTTGCCTAGGAAGGACGGAAGGGATCATTAAAACATTTTTTTGCCCACCCTTCTGGCCCGCTTTTGCCCTTTCTCCCTCTTCTCAACCTGCCAGTTGGACGGCCCTTTTCTTCTGGATACTTAGACCTACGGCGTGAGGTTTACAACATATTTTGCTTTTCTTCTCTTCCCCCCCCCCCCCCCCGCATCTGGACTTACATCACACGTTTGAAACGTACCCCCCTGAACGCCTCTACCCCCCCCATTGACGGTCTTACGTGTCCTTTCAAAGAGACCCTGCTTACTTCCAACCTCTTCTGAACTGAGACTTCTCTTTTGGGTTCTCTATTAGAACGCTCTTGCAGTCTGGAAATTTTTCTTTTTTTTCCATTTCAGTACCTTCACCCATTTCTGCCGCCGACGAGATTTTTCTTCCACATGTCAAAGCCAACGCCTCCCAGAGGAATCAAGAATGACAAGCACTGTTATTTGTGCACCTCGTTGATTCATTTCCCCCCACACCCCCCCCACCCACCCACCCCCCCACCCCCCACACACACCACAACCAACCCCCCCCACCAAGCACCAACCATACCCCATTTTCCCATGTTTTTTCCCCCCCCCCACCCCCCCCCCTTTTCCCTTCCAAGTCCCTTTTTCCCACCCGCTTTTCTTAGATGAATGCGACCACTGTTCTCTTTCGCAAACTCACTCAGCTTCGGTGCAGCTTTTGCAGTTTGCCCATGTAGCATCAGCTCGCTTCAAGTAACACTCCCGACGGCCCTTCCGTCTCCCTCTTTTATCACACCCCCCCCTTGAATCAGTTTTGGAAACCTCCCCCCCCCCTAAGACTTTTTTTTGTGTGAAACTGCAGCGTTCCGACGAGCCCGTTTCCCCCCCCCCCCCCTATAGTCCACCCTCTCTAGTGCTCCCCCCCCACCCTTCCCCCAACTACATTTTTTCCAACCCCTCCCCCCCCCCCCCCCCCCCCCCCACCCCCCCCCCCCCCCCCCCCCCCCCCCCCCCCCCCCCCCCCCCCCCCCCACCCCCCCCCCCCCCCCCCCCCCCCCCCCCCCCCCCCCCCCCCCCCCCCCCCCCCCCCCAGGCCGGTTGCTTCCCTTGGTCGTCTTTTCCGGAAAGACCCACGTTAGAAGCGGTTGTTCAGCCCCCAGTCTTGGAGAGGGACACCCTCAACCCCCACACCAAATCCCCTAAAGCTCGGCGTTCTTCAAGACCGCCCCTCCCCCCATCCACCAAAAACATCCACCCTTGGTTTCCCCCCCCCCCCCCCCCCAAACCACAAAATTACCAGATGAAAAAAACGAACCATGTCCACCACGCCTCCCCCTCCACCTAGCACCCAGCACCCCCTTCACCAGACTCCCCCCCCCAAACACCCCCACAACACAACCCCTTCCTCCCTAAGTTCACTTGGGTTATCTCTTTTTGTTTGAGTGAACCCCCCAGCCCGCCCCCCCAATCAAACCCAGCTTTTTTTTCAAAGTTTAGTGTCCCCCCTTTCCTTCCCCCCCCCCCCCACCTGAACCCAATCCCCCTTTGCCCTTCTTTCTCCCCCCCTGACTGTTCTATTCACCCGTTGAGCCTTCCTCTGGACCCCCCTATTGTCCTCCTTTTTCTGATACATTGATTTTTCCGTTTTTCTTCGCGCTTTCACGACCCATGAAGTAAGAACTACCCGATCTGAGCTTGTCGTTAACTCGTGAGTATTTTAGGTTTCCTTCTTTCTTGTTTTCCCCCCCCACCGTACGCCCCCCTTTCAATTTTCCCTTCCTGAACCCGGTCAACACGGGCAAAGGCTTCCCTTGGTTTTCTATCCGAAAACCATAGGATGATAAATGTCTGAAGTTAAGCCCCATCGTTTCCTCGTGACCGGCCACCGACTTTTTTTCCCATCCCTTCCCCCCCCCCCTACAGCGTCCACCTCTCCCCTTCCCTCGCCAACTTTCCTCTAACTTTCCCTTTAAGCCTCTTAGCAGATTCCTCCTTTTTTTCCACCTCCCGACTTCACTGCTGATTCCTTTTCCTTCCGACCCCCTTTTTTCGCTTTGCAGCGACGTTCTGCTGCAGTGGTCTTTACACTTCAACTCTCTTCCCTTTTTCCGTCCACCCCCCCATGTGGTTCCCTTTTTTCTTACCCGAAGGATTTTTCCCTTCGAAGTCCCTTCTCCCTTTGCTGAGCTTCCTTGTCCCGTTTTATCGCTTTCTTTTTTTTTTTTTGCAAAGTTGGCCCCCCCCCTTTGTTGACTCTTTGCCTTTTTCCCCCCTCCCTCTCTTGTCCACTCTCTTTCCTAATCCTTCCCGAAGCCCTTTCCCGCAACGCCCAAGCAAAAACGCCACTGGCTGCACTGATGTTAATTGCCTCTGATATTATTTATCGCCTCTCCGGGATCGCCCTTTTCCCCCGAGCAGTTTCCCTCCCCGTTGATCCTCACCCACCTCCCCCCCTCTACCTCGCAAGTACGTTCCCTGGCTCCTGGACCCTTTTTACCCTCTTTCTCTTCTCACCTTTTAGCTTCCGCTTATACATGACCTTCGGTGAAACCCCCCTTGAAAAATGAACCTACGATGTAGTTTTCCCTTTTCCTTGCTCGAATACTTTCCCTTCCGCCGACGGCGCGTTCCCGTGTGTTTCCGCTTCTTCTCACCCTCTTTTGCATAGATCTGCTATGCCCCCTTTAGCTGAATGACATTACCTTCCCTTTTGTCTTCGATAAGTGGTAACTGCGGCCTGCTAGCCTAAACTTCCGGTTATTCCCTTCATCCCTTTTTATCCCTTTTTTTGCTTTTTCAAGCCGTGTAACCTTTTTAGAGGAATTTTCTCCCCCCGCACTCAAAAATTCTTACTGAGAGTAATCCCCATACTGTTTTTTAGTTTGTTGGATAAGATGTGATCTTAGGATGCTTCTCCCTTGCACCGCATTCCAATCATTTCTGAAGGCGAGCCTCATTTTTTGCGAAGGCTACTCGTTTCCATATTCCGTTCTTGCTAACATAGGACAGCCGAAAGATGACCTCTCTCCCAATAGCAGGTAACGTGTTTGCGCAGCGAAGTCTTAGCCCCTCCCCCCCCCCCCCCCCCCCCCCCCCCCCCCACCCCCCCCCCCCCCCCCCCCCCCCCCCCCCCCCCCCTCCCCCCCCCCCCCCCCCCCCCCCCCCCCAACCATTTCTTTGCCTCTGTCCCACCATGAGATGACTGCCCCCCCGTTTTTTTTTTTCTCCTTCTTTTCAGTGCTTTCCCTTAAGTCCCCACGATGCACCATCGAGGTTCAGCTCTTTTACCGCTTTTTTGAATTTTTTTTCTCTTTTTTTTTTTTCAGCATGTTCAATTTTTCTTTTTTTTGTATCTCCATCCCAGTCCAAGTGACCGGGTCGAGTCCGGAGAATTGTGAGATTTTTCTTTCCTTCCTCGATCTCGGCGCGTCGCCCCCAGTCCAGCCCACTGTTGGCAGCCCCCGATTGCTTTTCTTTTTCTTTTTTTAGAGGAGGGTTGATGCATGGACCTCGAGTCGTTTTTCTTTTACTCATTTCTTCATCAGGAGCCTCTTATTCCTAAATTTCCCCAGTCCTTTCCAAGTTTCCCACTGAGTTCCTCAGGGACATTTGTGAATCCTCGGTTTCCCCACATCATGTTGATTCTGTAAGTTCTTCTCCCTCGACCCGATGACCCTATCTTTGGTGGATGTAACCTTCCCCCTTTTTTCCCCTCTCCGCCCCCCCCGAAGGTTACCCCCTTCTGATCACCCTATGAACGGCGTCCTTGACCTTCCCGAGTCCTTCCCCTTACCGCCCATTTCAACCAAGACATCCTTTCCCCTTCTCCCTCGGTTTTCGAGGGGGCTGTAGTGCCTCACTGCGGCGAAAGTACTTTTCCCCACTATCCGTACACCTTAGCCCTAACTCAGACGCCGGCTTTTTTTTTTTTTTTTTTTTTTTTTTTTCTTTCTTTTTCTTTTCCTTTTTTTGTTTTTTTTAGTTGTTTTGTTGGCCCTTCTTCTCCCTCCTTCAGGTTCCTTTCGACTTGCCCCGAATTTTATTTTCCCCTCGCCGTGATCGTACGCTTTCCTCTCAAGCTTATTTATATCCAAAACCTCCTTTTTCCCTCCACAATAGTTCTTTGAAAAAAATCACAGTCGGCACACTGAACCACCTCCTTCCTGAAAGATGCTTTAATCCCCCCTCTGTTCTTGCTTACACCAGTAGCCTGTGAGATATACCTTTTTCCCCCCAAGTGGTTTTTCCATCCCAACCCCCCCGTTTTTCCCCCCTTCGTTATTCTCCTCCCTAAGTTTCTTGTGTCCCTTCGACCATTTCACCGTCCTTCCAGCAATAATCATATAGGACGGTTCTCCTCACCTTCAACATTTCGGCTAGCCGGCTGTTTTCTTACTCCCCCCTTCTTTGACCTTTTTTATGAAATAGCGTCGTGGGTGGTGTTTTTGTTTTTTTTTTTTTTGTTTTGTTTTTTTTGTTTTTTTGTTGTTTGGTTGTTGTTTATTTTTTTTCTTTTTGTTTGGCTCGTTTTTTTTTTTTTTTTTCTTTTTTTTTTGTTTGGTCGTTAACCCACCCTTTCTGACCTTTTTGCCTGAAATCCATTTTTTCTAGCTAGCCCATGAGTACAATAGGAAGAGACATTCCCGATTTCCATTAATACCCTTCTCTCAGCACCACGGTGCTTTTTCTCCCGAATTTAAGAACAGGCATGCTTTTTTTTTTCCCTGGCCTGAGTTTTCAAGGACGGTTCTAAGTTTTGATAGCCCCCTGCTCATTGGTCCCTCTTTCCTGCGCCGATCCCAGTCTTTCCCCCCCTGGTGAACGCAGTGCTAGTTCTCAACCTTTTAGTCCGTCAGAGAGTATGACGTGACCCCCCCGTCCCCAATACAGCCGCTTGGTAGTCCTATTTTAGACTTTTGCCCCCTCTCCTTGGTTCCTTTGAGTGATTTCCTTTCCCCCCCTGTTAGCGTCTTTTTTTTTGAGTTCAGAACATCATGTTATCTTCCCCCCTCCCACATCTTATTCGTCTTATGAGTCGTAGACTTACTTGGCACTAGTCCTTATTGACACGTGCACGCCCACCTCCTTGATTCCCGTTCTTCACGCCCAGCCTTTCGGTTGTGTTTTGTGGGGGGTTTAGATTTCTTTCCCTTTTGCCCTTTTTGGAGGAAAGTTTCCTTTTTCTTTTCCCTGTAGGAACTCACCCATCTCCCTTCCCCCCGAGGTTCACAACCTGGTACGTTATTGTGTTCCTTTCTGCACCTTTTTATTTTTCCAGTAAAATGCTTCTTCCTCTCGTCGGCTTCCGTCGTCTTTCACACCTTGTCCTGACCCGTCCGCACACTTTCCCCCCAAAGGCGGTTCTTGCCCACCACTGAACAAGCCCTTTTTTTTGGAGTCATTTGTAGGCGTCATTATGGGTCGTACCGACAGATTTTAGCCTATCTTTTTTCCTAGTTTTTCCGGGGTTGATTCGCTTTTTTTTCTTTTTACCAAGGTCCCCCTTCCGCATCCTAGCTCCCTCCCTTCCCCCGAACTGCGTTTTCACAGATGGCCTGACCCTGCGGACCAGGCTACCGGCCCAATTAGCCCCACAGTTTGCTTTGGCTTTTTTTCCTTCTGATTTGCGCCATTTTCTCAGCCCTCCCCCTCTCTTCGTATGTTTCCGGCCTATGTCGTACCTGCCCGAGCTCCCTTCCTCCCCTCGTGATCTTTTTAAACCCAAAATGAACCTTTTTTGCCCCCAGCTCCCCATCCCTCCCCCCCCCCCTCCACCTCGAATTTGTCAATACACCACCATGGATTACCTCCGCGTTGACAAGCCTGTTTCTGCTCCATTTTTGCTTTTCAAGATGTGGGAGGCCATTTCGCTGTAGGTTGACGTAGTTTTCCCCCCCATGCTCGTCTTCTTCTCCTCTTTTTTTTTTTCCCGTGGAGATCCTATGTGAGTTACTGGATTTTTTTTTTTGTTTTTTTTTTTTTTTCCTTTTTTTTTTTTTTTCTTGTTTTTTTTTTTTTTTACCTGCCCCCCAATTCCCCCCCCCCCCCAACCCTCCCTCCCCCTCTAAAACGTTTTGTAGCCCCCCCCCCCCTGTTTCCCCTCGCAACAGGACGAACCCCTGACCCTTGCTGCTTTCGGTCGTGTTTTTGGTCTTCCCCCCTACATCTCTTTTCTTTTGTTTTGATGTCCCACCGCATACGAAGGAATGATTTAATTCCCATTCTCCAGCGATCTTAAATCGAGATGACTCCTTTCCCAGTCCCCCCCATCCCGCCCCAGAGTTAGCTAAACTTTTTGAACTTTTATTTCCCCCTCGTGCCTCCTCGATAACCCCCCTCGGGATTTGAAGCTTCTGGCCCGGATATTGTGCTCCGAGACTTGCTTTTTTCCCCCTTTTTTTCCTTACAACCTCTCCACGCCCAATTTTTGCTTTCAACATACTCGTATCAGAGCGTACGACTCACCCCTCCCCTTCGTTCCCCCCCCGAGCCCCGAATCCTTCAAAGCATATTTTTATTCGAAGGTCCTTTTTCCCGCCTGGTGGTCATTAAAATTTGAAAGTCTGCCCTTTCCCCCCCCTTTCTGAACACAGAACGTTCCTGAGTCTTTTCCCCCCTTCCCCCGCGAACTTTTAGGTGACCACATCTACCCAGTTTTTCCCTCACCCTTTTTCCCCAACATCCCTTGTGAATTTGCTCCTCCTGATACCTACCCTCAGCCACCGATCCCACACCCTGCTTGCAAAGGCCCATCCCCTTGCCCCCCGATATTTTACGTTCCTCCCCCACATACACTCCCCTTTTAGACCTACCTGCCCCCCTTCTCTTTGACTAATGCAGACGAAAAAGACGTTTGTGTTTTGTGTGTTGGATTTTTTTTTTTTGTTTCTGATGTTTTGTTGTTTTTTTTTTTTTTTTTTTTTTTGTTTGGGGTGTGGTTTTTTTGTTTTTTTTTCTTAGTCAAACGCCCGACTGTGAACCTGGCTTTGGTACCGCCGACTTTTTTCATTCTTCCCTCTTCCAGTCTGCGTGACACTCCGATAGACCCCCTCTTGCTTACTTCGAGACCTTCCCCTTCTATAATTTTTAACTTCAAAACCTCTGACCGTCACCTCCCCTTCTTTGATCCATCATAGCCCCCCCGTCGGCTGGTCTCCCCCTTCCCCAGTAGTTCACAATACACCGAAATTTACCCCAACACCCCCCCCTTTCCCCTGGATGCCGAGGAATTACTAATACGCCCCTTTCCCCCCCCTTTAGAATGTTGTCCAATTTCGATTTGCCCGTTTCCCAAGTATCTTGCGCCCCATCTGGAGATATCTATCCTTTGTTGAAGGTCTCAACCAATCTTTCCCTCCCCCGTCTCCAGTCCTTACCCAGCACCACTTGACACTAAAGGTTTTCCTCCTATTCCCGCCCCGAATACCTTCCTTTTTTTTTTGATTTCTCGGTTGATATTCGAAGGCCCAGACATTCCCCCGACCCCTCCTTAAATTCCCCGCGAGCCATGCTTCCCCTTTTCTCGAAGCCTTGTTTTACATGCCCATGAGATACTCCACCCCGTTGAAGTCAGCCACTTTCCGGCCGACTTTCAGTCCTTTAGAGGGTGCATTTACGATTCCCTTTTTAAGACAATATCACCACGCCCCCGTTTTTTTTTCGTTAACATGGACCTTACCCTTCCCTTCGATGCCGACTTTTTTTTTCTTAAGTTCATGCACCACATATAGGATTTCTTTTTCCCGGGAACCAACCACACCCACCCCCCCCCCCCCCAACACTTGCGCGACTTTTCCCGGGTTTTCTATCACCTCCTTTTTCTTTGGTTACCCCCTTACTGCCCCCTCCCCTTCTCGTGTTGGTGCAATCAGCCCTTCGTAGTGAAGTCCCCCCAATCCCCCCCCAGCCGTCTCACTATCTGGAGAAGAATGCCCTCCCCCCCCCCCTTTCCCCCAATCAGTCCCCCTCTGCCGAGCATTTCTTCCCTTGACCAAGTCTCCTTCAGCCGCATTGTTCCTTAGTACCTCCCACTTTTCCCCTCGTCTCCTTTTTTTTCCCCCCTGGTTCGGATCTTTTCACCCTTTTCGGCTGGTCCGCGTCTACTGCCAACCCAATTGCCACGTTCTTCTGCTGCTCTTTGACCTGACTGTCCCCCCCCCTTTTTCTGATTTTTCTTTTAGAGCCCTCCCCAATTTCTTCTTCCGCGTTTCCCATTCCTTCCCTTAAGCAGATGGACCCAATCCCCCCACCCGCTTTGCCAAGCCCCCCCCCTCCCGCCGAGAAACTGTTTCCAAGTGTCACTCCTTAGGATCCTCGCCTCCGTTCCCCTGTTTTAGCTCAATTCATCCCTACAGACTCGCTCCTTAAAGTACCCTTAAGACTCCATACCGCCATCGCGGTGATGCCAACATCGTCGTAGGCCTCCTCCCTCTAGGGTAAGGAACCACCGTCCCCCCTAGCTTTCGACCCCCCTCCTTCGATATACCTGCTGCCATCCCTTCTCGTCCCTATGCTTTTCACCTCGCGTCCATTTCTTGCTATTTTCGTGTTACCCTCCGCAAATCGTCAATTCCTTACCTGTACCGCACATGGGCTACATGGGACTATCGGACCTCCAGCGTCCTTCCCATCCATCACGTTTGCGCTATGATCTCCACGGCTATCCCACCGTTTTCGGATCTTGTTAATACCTTTCATTTTTTTGATGACTTTCTCCCCCCACGTTACATCATTTCCCCTCCTTTCTCTCACCACCCCTTCTGCCAAATGGCTCAACCTCCCTTGAACGAAGATTTAACAGAAGATCCTTTCGTCCCCCCCCCCCCTCTTTACTCTTCCTCCCCCCCCTTCCCGTCTTAAATGCCAGTACTTAGGTTTGCCTCCCCACATCAGATCAAACCCCT
>Ga0179593_1445650_pt1 | contig 12147 bp, 14 predicted proteins | sample CZODoug2_1_08_16_FD_185931 | JGI IMG/M metagenome (GOLD analysis project Ga0179593, IMG submission 185931) | Vadose zone soil fungal communities from Angelo Coast Range Reserve, California, USA - CZODoug2_1_08_16fungal (PacBio error correction) | ecosystem: Environmental > Terrestrial > Soil >... | reverse complement strand
CCGATGCCCTCGGTACGTGTATTCCCTTTTTTTACCTCTGGTTCAGGCCGCGTTCTTGGCGCGTCCTTTTCTTCTTTTGACTTTCCTTTTTTCCCCGATGCATAAGTGAGAGACGATTACCTATTCCTTCGGGCCTTTCCCGAGATTTCTTCCTAAGCGATTGCTCTTCTGTGCGCGCAGCCCTCGTCGCGTTTCTTCAAATTTTCCGAAGCTTGGACTATTAGACTATAACTCCACGTTGGTAGCTTTTTGCCCCCTTCCTTGTGTCCTCCTTTCCGGTTTTCTTTGCTGAATGGAGGCTTTCAGATGCGACCGATAAGTCCCCCTTCCACCCTATGCGGGTTGGTACCCCGCGGTGTCCACCTTTTCCTATTCCCCTCCCCACTTAGCCTTTTCTTGATTTCCAGTTTTATTCCCTTTTCTTTCTTCACGTTCCCTCTCCTCTTGTTGCGTTGATCGTGTCTGAAATGTCCCCATCGTCCTCCTATTTTTCATTTTCAAGCGTGCTTTTTTTAGATTGCAGGTTTTTTGACCTGTGTTTCCCCTCCCTTGCACCGACTCACCCCCCCCTCATTGCCCAACGCTTGATTTTTTTTCTCATGGGTTCAAACCCATTCCGTCTTCGACTCCAGCCGATAGTTCTGTCTTTAGGTACTTCCGCTAGTCATTTCTATAGTACTCGGCCCTCCTTATACATCCCAGCATGGAGCCCGTCTTTTCTGCAGGCGGTAACCTCTTTCCCCTGTCCCTTCGGTTCGGTTTCGCTAATAAGCAGGTCTGTATATATGCCGTGCCCTCCCCCCGCCTTCTCCAAGTTGCAAGTTCCTCTCGACCTGTTCCCTCCACTTTAATTACATCCCAACACTTCCCTTTCTCCTTTGATAACTCTTTTCTTTTAAGCAAGATTTTTTAACCCCCCCCACCGGAGGACTCCTTTCCATTTTTCCCACTACCCGTTTGTCAGTTGATGCCAGTTTCTAGTTCCCGGTGTTTTCCTAACTTCCTCCATCAAGTCCTTCCCCCTTCTCTTACTACCTTTACGCGTGCGTAGAACTTCTCCGACCTCCTGGGCCCAACCTCTCATTCTCCCGAGTTTGCCTCGACCTTTCCCTAGGGTACCTTCTTTTCGCTTGAACGTATTTTTCAGATAGGGGGTAAATGTTAGCCCGTTCCATATTCCTTATCTAGTCCCATGTCTTCAGTATCTGTAACTTCGCATGATCTCGGTTTCCCTTCCCTTTTTCCTACTGTTTTTTTTTTGAGATGATGCTTTTTTCGTAGCGTCTAAAATCGAACTTTCTCAGGGGTTCCCTCTCCTTATTCTTTCTCCCCAGGACCTTTAGTTTCTCCCGTCGCTCATCGAACTCACTCCTACTCTTCTTCCAATGTCCTTTCCCCTTCTTTAATTTCTTTGGGGGGCCCCTTTCAAGTCTCTCACTCTTGACTTTTTTTTTTTCCCTTTCCCTTTAGACGTGCTGTCCTTTTCTTTCGCACTCTTGGTCTTGTATGTTTATTCCATCAGTGACAAATTAGGAAGCTGGGATTCTGGAGTCCTTCCTTTGTTTTAAGACTCCCTCTGTTTTCTTCCTTCCTTCCCTTTTTATTGATTTCACTTTTGATTTGCGACTTTTCTGTGTTGCCCATGTCGGACACGCGGCATGTTTTTGCTGTGGATCTTTCAAGCCATTTCGACATAGCTCTCCCTCCCGGTAAGCTGAGCATCCTTTATGTCCTTTCTCCTTCATTGGCAGGATTACACTTTCTGAGTCCCTTATATCATGTATTCTGGTTTTCTTAAGATTCCCGACTGTCAATTAAATGCACTCTTCGGCTGGAGTCGAGGCTTCTTTTTTCCCCTTTTTTTAACACGTCGCCAAAGGCGAAATTGCACTTCTTTCTGCTTCTCTCTTTCTTTTGCCCCTGGCCGGATTCGCTCCCTATGCGCTTCCGATGTGAAATTCTAAAATTCGGCGTCTCGTTTAAGGCACCCTTTGATTTTCATTGTCAGAAACGAGCACAAGACGTGGACCTGACGCGATTCTTTTTCTTTCGAACTCACGCGGAAGTTTCCGGGCTCCGTGAACGACTGCAACGTCTCCCTGTTGCAGACATCCTGCTTACGTTTGTCTCATAGCCCCTTGACGCTCATGCCTTTTTTTCATCTTTTCCAGTGGCATCTGCCATTCACACGCAATGACTAGCAACCCATTTCTGCAGACGGTTTCACGCTTTCTTTCACACATCCCTGCAGCAGCCCGTCCGCGCGGTCTGTTGAGGCAATCGAGCAAAAAGGAACTTTCCCCCCTCTCCTACTGCCCGTTTCTCCTTTTTCCCGAAATCCCCCGCTACGTAGCGCAGCGAGTTCTTTATCTTCCACCCAAACCTGGTCCCTACCCGACTAATGGAATCTGCACTGGATCGATTTTGGGGCGGTTTTTTGTTTTTTTTGGTGGGTGTTTTTTGGTGTCTTATCTCATGGAACAGGATCTACATTTCTTATTGGAGTGTTCCTACTTTTCTGCTCTTCCCCTGCCCCTTTGTCAATTTTTTTACGCCAATGGCGAAACCTACCAAGCCCAGGTATGTCTCTTTTCCCCGTCTCTCTGCCCGCTTTCCAGATCCGGGGACTCAAGGCCTTCCCTCCTCCATGGCGATCACTTCTTCTATCTCGCCAGCCTTTTTCCTGCACCAAGGCGATTGCCCACGTTTCTTGCGGCGGCTGAAGTTGAACCCTATTATCCCCTTTATCGGCTTTTTCCAGTTTCCTCCTCTTGCTTACCCTTTATGTCCCCATTGATTCACTTCTTCGTTCGCGTGAATCCTCAAATTCCTTTGCACGGCGTTTCCTGGTAATCCTCTTTTTGGCGCCCACTTTTTTCGGCCCGGGTCCAACGCAGCCGCCTCCGGTCCCCCGCTTCCTCCATATGCTTCTTAACTCCCGAGACGTAGCTTCTCCGCCACGCTGCCTTGGCTCCCCTCTGGTAAAACCCCTTGGTCCCGGCCTGAAGCCCTGCGCCTTACTGGCGTCTCTTTAATGGCCCCCCCTTTCAGCCTGGACCTTCTCTGGCCTTTTTGTTCTACGCCAACCTTGGTTTGGCCGCATAGTTTTCTTGACGAGCTGTTTCCCCCTCTCCTTGCCCTCTATGTCCATACCTATTTTTCACCTACCTCTTCGGTTGCGCGTCGCGGACCATCGGACCTTTTTATTCTCCAAGGCTTTTCTACCCCTCCCGAGTTAATTCGGCCGCCCCCGTCCTTTTTCCCGTTGTCGCCTGAGTTGTTTACAGGCGCAAGTTTATGTCGTTTCCATGTGCCCATATCTCTTGCGTCTTAACCCCCCCGTGCGAGCGTGCTCAAGTCTTACTCACGGCCGGACACTTCCCCCTTCCGACTTCTTTCTGGAACTTCCGTATTTTTTCGTTATAGATAGGACCCCCCCTAGCCTTCCCCAGTTGTTGTTGTTGACTAGGATCGATCGAGAGAGTTTTAAGTCCATCTCTTTGAGAGTTGATTCTTTCCCCTTAGATTATTCCCGAGGCCGCGCGGTGGCCCTCCCGGCTCCCGACTCTGTGCAAAGGCTTTACGTTGCGCATTGCTCCGACCCCCCTCCTGCAACTGTCCCCCTTACCGAATATTCGGCCCTACCCCCTCTTTTTCCCCGTGAATAGGTTACGGGGCGTTATGTTCTTTTCCCCTGATTTTGTCTCCCCCTGATTCCCAGTCCTCTATGCACAATTAATTGCGTGCTCGTCCCTATTAACGAGGTTGCCAATCGGAATTCCTTCAGATCCTGGGTCGAGTAGAGCCCACCGTGTTTTTTTTCCTTTCCTCCCGCCCAATCTCGTCTAGGTCGGCTCTGAAGCCCTTCCGTCTTTGTTAGAATCGCAAGCATATCAAGCTCTCCGGCGTACGCACCCTTTTCCCCCCCCCCCACTGTCCTCCTTTCCCTTCGTCTTCCTTAGTCAGTTCCCGGGACTTAAAGACCCCTAGATGTTATCTGTCGTTTTTCCTCGTACCGGGCCCCTGCGCACTCCTAGATTTTTCTTCCTCAGAAGTGCCCCCCAGCCATTGCTTGCCGCCGCTTCCCCCCTCTCCCTTTTCTGATGAACTGAGCTCCGGATTCTTTTTTTCCTTATGAGCTTATTTCCTCTCCCAATCCATCCCGACTCATTATTGAGTCCTAAGCCATCCTCCTGGCGTCTTCTCCCGTCCTTGACATACCTTGGAAGGTAGGCTTTTTATCGTTCTCCTTGGCCGTCCAGGCCTATTGTGATCTGTCTGAGAGCGCCAGGTGATAGATTGCCCTACGGTATATTCGTTCCTCCCCTATACGGATAACCCCCCGATCTTTGTTAGCATCTTCCACAATCGTCATTTTCAGTTTGCTCCAGCCCCCTCCCTGAACCCTGGCTTCACCCAACCTCAACCATTTTTTTCGAAAAATTTTCCCTTCCCACCCACGATGATTCGGCTCCCATTCGGTCTTTTAGTATTGTTGTGATTTGGTTCGTGACAGGACAGTTTATTCTCTCTTTTCTGTGAATTTTTCCTTCTCCGTTCTCTTGTTTTTTCCCGAATATGTAGAAGGAGAAGTGATCTTATGGACCGTATTTCCTTTTTTTTTCCCCTCTAGTTCATTTCGTTTTATTCATGTTCGTTCCGCCCTCCTTCTTCTCTTCCCCCCTTGCAATTGTGGAAGACTTGTGACTCCTGAGTAGAGATCAGACAAAAGGGGGTGGCATGGACCCCCCCCCGTGCCTTGTGGTCATCTCAGTGCTCGGTGCTTCATCTAGTTCACCACCGCCGGAGCTTCAGTCGCGATCCTCGAAGACCCCATTACCCTTCCCCATCCCCTGTGATCTTACGATTCACTCTTCGTTCAGGTTCGATCTGTCTTCTTTCCCAGTCCCACTAGTGATTCTCAAGTAGTCTCTCTCCCACTTTTCTGGCCCTTCATCGATTTTTTGTTATGCAAATTCTCTTTTCCAACCGGAGTTCCGGTTCCTATTCTCCATCCTGTGATTCTTTTTTTTTCTGTCTGTTTTTCGCTTCCTGCTTTGGTCCCCCATGAGATTCCCCATAATCCTTACTGAAATGTCCTTGGGGAGATTTCCGACCATTTTCTTACCCTCCCCTCCTCCTCCTTCCCCTTGTAGGTTTCTTGATTCGTCTAGGTACCCCTTCCCCCTGTTTTCTAATCTATGACCTCCAGGACTATATAAGCATTTCGCGAAGTGCTCGGAAAGTCTCTTCGTATGTTCAGTTCTCCAAGTTTCCTCTCCATTACTCCCTACATACTGTGACCTCCCTCCTCTTTGGAGTCTTACGGTATGCGCGCCTTTTGTCTATTCCCTCTTGCTATATGACGCCCCAAGTAGCGCCCCTCTTGTTTTCCCCATCCTTCCCATTCACATTTCATGTCCTCCCCCTTTCATTTACTGTTCGTCCCTTTGAGTAAAAGTCAAGGAGGTTTACTATATGATCTAAACAAGACACCCTTTGACCACACTTTTTCCTTCTCCCCCCCCCCCCTTTCTTTCTTTGACGACGTTCCTTTAAACTTTTTGCGAAGATGACTCGTTCTCCAGCTGTTCCCCCCCCCTTCGAAGCCCTTTCCAGAGGCCTTATTTCCCCCTTCCCCTCTTCCTGCCCTTCCTTCCCCGCTGGTTAACCCCATTCAACTGGGCCTTTTTTTTGCGATCAGGCTATTTCCCTTTCTGTTCCCGCTGCCCTTTACGGGTCTCCGCCTAGGTTTTGCCCTGCTAAGACGTTGGGCCAAGATGTTTATCTTCCTTGGCCCAATGAGCTCCTTCTTCTCGATTTTCTCCAAGTCGAGACCTTTGCATCCCCCGCTCTTCCGTTTTTTTTGGGTATGAGCTCTCTCCGCCCGTCGCGACTGGTCTCCCATATACTCCTTTCATAAATGTGACTCTCTCGCTGCATATTGGTTCTCTTTTTATTTCCCGGGACCTGGCGATATCCCCCTCTCCTTAGGTACTAGATCAGTCCCCCAGACGCCCTCCTCGTTTATTCAGTGTTCCCCGTTGTTCCTCAGGTGCTTTCTTTTTGGGTAATTCTTCAGGCTGATCCCCTAGTTCAGTCCCTTCGCGTCTCGTTCTTCCTTTTTTTTGGCGGTCGCACTTCATTCTTTGCTTTGCAAGCTTTCTACTCTTCTACCGTTCCCATCGCCCCCCTTGGTGACTAACTCTGAATTTTTTTTTCTCTTGTTTTCCTTTTTTGGTAGACGACTCAGGATCTGCGCGTTTTCCCCGAGAGTTCCTTCCCCCTGAACGGACCTTAAAGTCCCATTGCCCACTGTTCTATCCCTGACTTACATGCACGGCGATCTCGTGTCTTGCTGTAATGTGCCATTTTTTTTTCTAGCACGCCTCTCACTTTCTAAGTCCGAGACTGTTTTCCTGGCCCCCGACTTCCCCCCCTTCCCGGCAGGACATTTCTCTTTAAGCATCTTCTCTCTTATAAGTTGTCTGCTACGAGTCCTGATGCCCAGTAAAGTCCTTTAAATCCTCCCTACGGTCTTCTAGTATTCTTCTTGGGGGGTTTCGTCCGCCACAGGGTCCGAACTTCCCCCTTTGTATTTCTTGTACTGATTGGTTTCGGGCCGCTTCCCGCAGATATTACACGCTGCCCCTCTTTGCTTTCCTGGCTAATCCCTTCTCCTCATTTCGGCACCCAGTTCCTTCCCTGTTCAGAACCCCGATCCTCTTCCTCCACTTTTCCTGATCATGACTTTTCTAGACCCCTTCCGGTAAGTTTGCCTTTTGCATCTTTTTCCTTTTTTGACCCGGCCCTTACTCTGATTCGAATCCCGCTCTGCCTTTTTTTTTTTTATCTTGCGTCCTCTGTCCCTTTTGCTTTTTATTCTCTCCAGTCCCCATAATACACCATTGAAGCAGGTAGACCCCCTGTCGTACTCTCTTTTTCTTTTTTCCTTCTCTGCCGTTGCAGTCCCGCGCTGGTGCGTTAGAGCTCCGCCCTCGAGGCGCTTGAGACAACAAAAACCTCTCTTGACCTTCCCCATATTTCTCCCCTATCTTTTTTCTATAGTTTTCGCGCATCGCACGAACCTCCCTTCACTCTCCTGAGTCTCTAGGTCTTGTGCTTGCCACCAACAAAATCTGGAGAATTTGCCAGGACCCCGTACTCCTTTCTCCGTTAATTGTTCTTCTTGAAGGAACATTTTTTTCTTCCTTTTTTTTTGGCGAGTCCCACTACGTCTTTCTTTCCCAAGCAAATTCCTATTGCATCTTTTACCAAATTCCCACCGACCATATCGGTCTTCCTCCCTCGGTTTCCTTCTTCTTCCTTAGTCCAGGGTTCCACGACCTGGCCACACCTGACATTCCCCTATTCCCCCCTCTTCAGTCTATTTCCCCCTAAGAGGTAAGTGTTTTCTTTTTTAACACTCTTTTTTTGCGGACCTTACTCGTTGCCTTGATTCCCTTCGTTGTTTAGACTAACAGTCTCTGAGTCCCCCTTCTCTCCGTCGTGCCAATTTTCTCCCTTGAATCTACTGGCAACGTGAAGTCCCCGCTTGTTCTCACGCCCACATTCTGAGGATCTTTTTCCACAGATTTATCCGCCATGTTCCTCGTTTTCCCCTCGATCACCTTTTCCTTCTTATGCTACTGCGTTTTTTCATCCGAGCCTTGGACCTCCTTTTTTTTTTTTTTCCCCGTACGCCAATATCTATGCGTTGTTGCTGGAAGCCCCTTTCCCTGTTAGTACATCCTCCTCCCCTTTTCTACTCTGACATTTTTGACAAGAAATGGTATACGCTTACCCGTCCCTACCTTGTCCCCCCCTATTCTCAAAGCATCAGTCCAATCGACGATATGTTCACCGCACTGACTCTTTCCCTGTTCCCCTTTCGTCTCCCTCTCCATCCTGGTAGATTTTTGCAAAAATAGACACCGTCCCCCCTCTCCCTTCTTTCCACATCCTCTTCCGCCGGCCTTTCTTCTGACTTGTCTGTGGTATCGCAAATCCTGACTTTTTTCCTTCCATGCTAGATTCGTTGTCTCTCTGATCCCCGTGGGACCCCTTTAGGAGAAGGTCTCCTCTCCTCAGAATCGGCTTCTCCTCTTTTTTTTTTACCCGATCTTTTGGTCTCCCTAGTCTTCTCTCCTCATTTCCCATTAAATTTTTCTCGCCCTTTGATCCTCTGGCCGGCCTTTCTTTTTTCCCTCTCGCCCGCCCTCCTATGGGCTGATAATGGCTGCCCCCCCTCGGCTCCCGTTCGACCCAACCCCAACGGTGTTTGAACCTTTTTTTTTTGTTTGGCCTGAACGGGGGGTAACCGGTCCTCCCTTTTCTTTCATTTTTCTGAAGCTGTTACGCTTGTCCCCCAGCTCCGCCCTCACAGAACGAAGAGACCAGTGTCTTCTTGTTCCCCGCTCGAACCCTTGTTGAGGCTATCCCTTTATTCCCATTTGTTCATTTTTCCGCCCCCCAACCGGGTTTTATAGGTCCCCCTTTCCTGGTACCGCCGTTCTGAGACCCTTTTTTTCCCGCGTGCGGCCCATTTCGACGTCTAGCACACATCCCCTTCGCGATATTTTTGGAACACCTTTGAGTTGGCTTTCTCCTTCCGCGTCTCCTTTCCAAACCCGTTTTGGTTGCCCTCTTTTTTCTGAGTTCCGGTGACGGCATTTAGCTGTAAGGGGGGTAAATCCCATTCTCGCTGCTTCGCCCTTCTGTTGTGTAACTGCATTCGCTTTAGGATCGTATGCTGATGCCTTCCCTTGTCATAAATTGTATGAGCTCGTTCCTTCCGCACGCTTTTCCTTTAGGTCCTTTGCTGACTTTTTTGTTTACTCACTCTCTGAGTCGACCTGGCGTCCTCTTCACATCGTCTCTCGGGTTCTAGTTTAGTGATGGCAATGGGGTTTTCCCCCGGCCTCCAGGTCTCCTCGATTTCTCTCCCCTTCACAGAGAATCCCGCTATTAGGGTCTACTCTGTGTACCCCACTCTTTTTTCAGTAGGTGGCGATCCCCAAGTCTGTAGGACTCGCCTTTGCCCCAAATTTCTGTTAAACCAAATTTTCGATTCCATATAACTGCTTGCTTTCCGATGCCATCGGTATTGTTTCTTTTCTTCTGTGCATACAGTTCTGTTTGCTAGCCTCCTTCCCGCTTTTTTTTGGCCCTTTTCTTGGCCATTTTTTTTTTAATTTGGAAACGATTGTAAAGTCTTCTGACTTTTCTTTTGAGAATTGGGCCTGTCCTCGTGTTTTTGTCCTCCTTCCTTCTCTCTCGTCTTTCTCCTGTCACTTCGTAGCTGACTGTCTCTGTGCCTACCCGTATGGTTGCAAGCCCTACTAGTCACCATCGCCTTTGGTCGGCTTCGTTACCCGGGCTTTGCGAGACTGCCTTAGGTTCATTATACCACCCACCTCACTTTCTCAGCAAATCATGTTTTTTCGCTCTCATGAACCAGACCACCCATCTCGCTCTTTGAACCTGTAAGAGGTACTGGTCGGCCCTTCCCCCCCTCTCGATGTCAGCTTTCCTTCATCAGTCTCTTCCCAATAAAACCCTTAAGGCATTCGCCCCTGAGTTTGCAATTGCTCTGCGGCTAAAGACATTCTCCTTAACGTCCTTTTTCTTCTCTCCCTTCTTCTGCTGGTTTTTTTTTGGGATTTTTAAGCTCAAGTTGGACATGTGTCCCCCCTTTTCCTAGCCTCTAAAGACTTGCCCTTCCTGACTTGGGTCTGGATGGACCTTCTTAAACATCCGCCGCCTAACATACGTTATTATCCGTTACCATTCCCCCTGGTCCGTATAATGGTTCCCTGTAACTCGGCAAGTGATCATTTTTTTCTCTCGACAATATTCTTCCCCTGTCCGGCGAGCTGTCGCCTTATGCTGACCCTCCGGCCTGCCTTCTATGGAGTTTATTTTTCCGGCCCTCCATTAAGAAATCGGCTACTCCCCCTCAAAGGAGTTTCTTTCCCTCCCTCTTAATGTAATCAAATACCTTTTTCGTACCTTTTTTAGACTTCGGCGTCCCTCTTTCGGAGTAGGCACTACCGTATCTTCCCCCCTTTTTCCCGTCGTCCCCCACTTTTCTTCCCGTCAGTGTTCTTGGTTCCATTTCCCCTCTGGACCCACAGCCGAATCTCTATGTCCCTGCCTCAACCCCCAATAATTTTTCCAATTTCCCCGCCCCCAGATACTCCTTTGGGTCAACAAATTCCATGACCATTGTGGCCGCGTCAGGAATCTCTTCTCTTCGGTAGGATGATCCTCGTCCCGCAGAACTTGCCTTGTCCCCCACATCCACTATTGGTAATGGAAAGTTTAGCCTCTTCTTATTTTTTGATCCCCAGTTCCTCCGCCTTGAATCTCTCTTATACGTGGTGTTCTCTCTGTTTTCTTCTTGCGTATGGTTATCCCGATTTCGTTTCGCTTGGTGGCACTGTATTACGCCCTCTTTCTCGGTTATGCCCCTTTCCCTGGCTCTCGTGAGTCCGAGTATAACCTCCCCTTGCCTCCTTATAGTCCATCCTCGGCCCCCCCTCTTGTGAGTCAGTTCGGATGTTTTTTTTCCCCCTGTGAGGTAGCCTCCTTTTCTTGTCGCGTTAAGTTCTCCTTTTACGTTTCCCTTCTCGCCTATTATGCTTCTTCAAGCTTTGCCGTCTGCTCACGGCATCTGTTTCACTCTTGACCCCCTACCGCCGATTTTTTTTTCATGAAATTGGTCTTAATAACGTCTGTGTTTTCTCCTTCAGAGCTTTCTCCTTTCGATTTTGACCCGGCGAAAGGAGATTGTGCTTCATGCACGCGTGATTGAACATTTTATTTTCCCCTCGGAGGTTTTTGTTCCTCTTCTTGCCCGCTTGCGGATTTTTTTCGTTCTCGACTACCCTGGCTCTGTAGTGATCTCGTGGTCTTTTAACCCTCCCTTTGCCGTTGTTTTCCTTTCATTCCTCCTTCTCCAGTTTTTCTCACCACTGCTATATCATTCAGCCGGTTGCGCCCCTTTTAAGGTGTTACCCACATTCCCTCCCCCCTGCCCCTATCTTCTTGCTGAGGCGGAGTTTTTTTCGAATCCCTTCCTTCACGGTTTTGAACTTTCCTTCTGTTTGCGTCTTTCGAATAGTTTGTCCTAGGCTCGAAAACCCCCCCTCCCTCCCCGGTGCGGACTCTGCGAACTTACCTCTTTCCCCCCTTTAACCTATACAGAGGCTGTTCCTTTACAGCGAGCCCGTTTCCTACCCCAGAGAGACCCCCATTCACCCTAACTTTCTTTTCCACTAAGCACCTTCCTAACTCGTTTCAGGGCTGATGGACCGGTGACCCCCTGTTCTTAGCTCCTGTTTCCTTTCCTGATGGCGTTAGGGGGTAGACGATTTTGACCTTTTGCTGAAGTCGCCCTTTTCACTGCGTCAACTTGACAATTATTGGCATCCAGGCACCTTCCCGCCACTTTCTGAATCTTCTTAATGCTCGCTTCAAACTTCTTTTTGACAGATACGCCCGCCGAGGTCTTTCTCAGCTCGCCACGGACTAAAGTCCTTAACGCCTCTCCTGAACCCTGCCGCTCTTGTTGACATCCTTCTCACGTATAGACTTCCAGGAGCCCACCGTGCACGTCAACTGCCTCTAGGTTTGTCCGCGGTCCCCTGTTCCCCCCCCCCTTTTCGCCCCCCAACACTCCTCCATTCCACACCAAATTCCGCTGAATTACAGTAACTCCTTGCCCTTCTATCGTTTACTTTTCTCCCGACCCTTTTACCCCCCACTGTATTTTCCCAGCCATTTTGGGCGCGTGAATACGTTCTTTTTTTACGCCACCTCTTGACAGCTTGAGGATCAATGCGGAACCGCTGTCCCCGCTCCTTCTGCGATCGTTCGTCTACCTGGGTCCTGCTGATCCAATTGCCCTCAAGTCGGAAAGTCCCCGCTGCCCCCGTCTTTCCTCTCCTTCCAAAAGAGGTCAGTCCCGGTCTTTCCCCCTGAGCATGCCTCTTCTTCGGAGAATCCAGCTTCCATGTCCTCTCGTTTTTGGGTGCGATTGACCTCTGTCATCTCCAGGTTTCTATATTCTTTTTACCCCCCTTGCAGCTTCTATGGCTCTGTCCACCTTAATTCGTATGTAATCCTTTTTTCTCCTCCCAATTC
>Ga0179593_1610653_pt1 | contig 12148 bp, 13 predicted proteins | sample CZODoug2_1_08_16_FD_185931 | JGI IMG/M metagenome (GOLD analysis project Ga0179593, IMG submission 185931) | Vadose zone soil fungal communities from Angelo Coast Range Reserve, California, USA - CZODoug2_1_08_16fungal (PacBio error correction) | ecosystem: Environmental > Terrestrial > Soil >... | reverse complement strand
AGTCTCCCCCTCCCCGACGCGCTTTTCAGGAAATCTTCTGGACAGCTAGCTTGTTTTTCCTATTTCGACTTATTGTCTCTTCCCTTTCCCGGTCGTACTTGCCCGGTAGGAATTATATTCGGTTTCTTTCTAGGCATTATTATTCCCTAGCTCACCGCAGTTTGAGTCGTGGTATTTTTCTTTATCATTTGCTATTGTAGGCCATTTCGGCCCCCAATTTCCCCTGAACTGAATTTTCTTTCCTGTATCAGCCTCAGTCTTTCCTGAGATTAGATTTTGGGCGATATTCTTTCTTTACCCCTTGACCCCAAGCCTGGGTTTTTGTAGGCGCCTCTTTCTCTGATGTCATTCGTCCTTTTCCGTGACTCTTCCTTCCACACTTCTCGATACTTCTTGCCTGAGCGCCCTCCTTATCCCCCCTCCGAATATAAAAAGTGTCATGACCTTTTTTCTCCCGCCCTACCGTTTGTATTTGCAACTCTGCGTCTGGTCCCCTAGTTCCCCCCCCCATTAAAGATTTATTGGATTCCCCTTTTCCCGCGTTTTGCCGGATCTTCTCCCGATTCCTTTTTTTCAGTTTCATCGTTTTTTGTTCAATTTCTCTGTAAGCTCCATTTTGTCATCGGCTTCTTTTTTCATTTACTCATCCACCTTTCCGTGTGCGCCTCTTTTTTGACTGCTCGTGTCATGTCTTTCCCAGTTTTTTGCCTCAGAAGTTCGATTCCACGTCCTCCAGACGTTTTTTCTCTCACACCCTACTGCACATGTGGGTGAGAGGAGCCCTAACACCCCTTTTCCGAGTCGGAATGCGCTTTGCTCATCTGATGATTGATGAATAGGCCTTTTCACCTTTGTTTCTCGGTAGGCTCGTTCTTTTTTTATGTGGGTGTTCTTTCTATCTTCTCCGTAAAGGATGAAGTAGTCCCTCATCGTTATCCCGGTTGGTACCTTTTGATTGATTTCCTATTGACTAGATTTCCTCGACCTCGTGCTTTATGAGTCTTTGATTTCTCTGTTTTTTTCGCCCCCCTTTGACTTGGGGGTACAGCCAGGGAATTACGCTTTCGAAAACACGCCTTTTTTCTTTTGTTTTGCCCCGCATTATGTTGCTGCGCTTGGGTGTCCCCTCGTCCCCTCCTCTGTTCTCATACAAGTTTTGGAAGGTTCGAGCCCTTTCTGTGACCGTTCGTCTTGGCGTTCCGCACCCTTGTTGTCCCTTTGAACCCTTGTATTTTTCGGGCAAGTTCTTGTCTTTCCATCCACACGGAATCACGTCTTTTCTCTTCAGTGGCATCCGGGGTCCAACTTTTTTTCTTTCTTTTTTGGTCAAACTCATTTTCTTTAATCAGCCCCGCTAGGCCTTCAAGTTTTTTCCCTAACGAGAGTCCACGACCAAAAAAAGTCCTGTCTACCATCCGTTGAACCCAGCCATGGCCCCTATCTTTTTGCCTAACGTTTTTCGTTATTCTGTTTGGGGCCGGCCAAGTCTCCGCCCCTTCAACGCCTCAAAGGGAGTCAGAGTATCGACCTTCTCGCGTCAGCGACGCCCGCGGATCGAGTTTCCGGAGGAAATTCCTCAGTGCACCGGCCCCCCCATCATTGTTATCGCGTGCCGCATTACCCTCCTCCGGTCGTACTTTCCGTCCCGTTCTCATTTCACTCGCGATTGTAAGTTCGTCCCCCCCTTTCCCATAAGTAGTTGTCTTTCCCACCCTTTTTGGGGCTTGCCGGACCACTGTGTTCTCCTGATTTTTCTGGCGAGCCCCGGCTCTTGTTGCCAGCGTGACTTGCTTTCCATGAGCGCGCTAGAAAGTTCCCCGGATTCTAACCATTCCCGGTGTGAGCGTGTCCCCGCACTTTTAATTTGGAAATTCGGTCGAGCCATCCCCCCTTGCATTCATACTTTTGTCGTGTCATTATTTTTCATCCCCTAAGTTGTTGTTGTTTCTTCCTGCCCCCCACGACCTTTATTGGGGCTCCCTCCCTCCTTTCCAGTACCAGGAGTGCTTGACCTCTCCCCATGTGCCTCCTCTTTTCCGACCTAGCCTAACTAGAGCGTGATTACTGATTCGCACAAGCTGTGCCCACACCGTCCTCGGTATTCCCCTTTTATAGCCATTGCGCCCACCTCTTTGAGCCAACCCCCGTGTCCGGTCAAGGCCCAGTTAGTTTTTTCCTCCGCCCCGATTGATTGAAGGCACCCTCAGCCCTCCCGAAAATACGCTGGATTTCAATGCTTGCAGTGGATCTGCCGGGTCTGATTCAGGTGACGCCGCACTTTCTTAAACCATGAACAGCTTTTCCCTATGAGACCGGTTTCCTATTGATCACCATTCCCCCCTTTCGTTTAGCCTTGCGGACCTGGTTTGCTATAACATTGCTCCCTCTCTGACTTACAGGCTGTGGGCCGGCTAAGGCCTTTGGGTGACTTGAAAGTCCATTTTTTAAATCCTTCTTCCTTTCGGGTATTCCAAAGATGGAAATCTTCCTCTTGGTCACTAATACATCTTTTATCGCCCATCTTGTTTGCCTCTCTTCGTTCCGCTTAATAATCCTTTTGTTTGTATTCCGACGTGTTTCCATCACTTTCCAGTTCCTAGTCTCCTACCTCCTCTTAAACCAGACGTATCCGTTTTTGTATCCCTTTACCCCTTCTTGCCAAACCCTTTTCTGCCCTTTCATCGTCTACACACGCGAAGTTTATTTTTCTTTACGGCATCGCTCTCCCCTGAAACTTTGTTCTCTACTCCCAAGTCCCCTTCCCAAGTTGGTTTGAGACCCCCCCTGTTGAAGCCTGTCTCCGCCTCACCCCCCTCCCTTGGGACACACCCTCCTTCCCCGTGCCTTTTTGACTTCTCAGCCTCCGTTCCAGCATTCCCCTTTTTTTGCCTCCAAACTGCCCAAACCCCCAAACCATTTTTTTTTCCAACCCTTTCCCAAAGTCATTCCTCACTACCCAGAACGGCCTGCTGCTTAGAGGACTTGCTGGGCCTCCTCAAATTCTTTTTTGTCTTCGATTGTCCCCTGACTTTCCCTTCCTCGAGATCGGCGCCGACTCGCCACTCAAGCCAACCCCTCAGAAATCGTCCTACCGCGCCCTTCAAAGGCCGATTCATCCTTCTGCCTATGGCTTCTTTTTCTCCTTTTCGGGATTTGATGTTTAGGACGTCAGCATTATGTGCATCTCCAATACCCCCACTCCCCCCATGTTGTTTCCTCTATGTTTTCTCTCGGACCCTCTTTCACTGACATTGTTTTTCCCCCGTGCGCAGGGTCCTCAACCGGTTGTACCCGATCCCTCCAAACTCCCTCTTCTAATTTTAGACGAGGCTCCCCTTAACAATTAATTCCGTTTTCCGATCATTCGTCTGCTACCTCCAGACGCTGCCGACGCCTTTTTTCTTTCTTACCGATAGAAATTCCCCTCCCCCTCACGAAATGGCGACCTTAAGGCGTCGTCCCGCGGCACCACTCATAGACAATGGGAACTCCCCGTGTCTTCCATCATTTTATTTGCCTCGGTCTCTCGTCAACTCAAGACACAGGTCTCGGCTTTATACCCCCCTTTTTTGACTGTTGCCTCTCTGCATTCTCGAGGGAATGCCTCCCCCAACAGCAACCCTTTTTCACTCGTTTCCGGATTCTTTCACAGGAAGAACTCGTTTTTCCCCTACCTCCTCACAAAACCTCTTTTTCCCTATCAGGCTCTCCTCCAAAGGAGTATCTCTGTCGGCCGATTCTTCTTTCCTTGTCTTCCTTTCCTCTCGTCAATTGTGAAACGTCTCTCCCTCCCTGAAAGCCTCCACACCACTTCTTCCGGCCTGATCCGTGCCGCTCCCCCCCTCCCAATGTTAAGCGTCCAACACGTCGCCTTTGAAATCTTCACCCATAGTGTACCATCTTCCCTCCCCTGAGAGAGGACAGCAACCCTCTTCTCGCCAAATGTCCCAGTCCTATTTATCCTCCCAAGGCGGCGGGAATACGATCTCTCCTTTTCTTCCTTTTTGTAGAGATTCTTTATTTCTGGTACCCTCCACCTATGTATTCTTCTGGCCCAGGTCATTGGCCGCTTTCTCTTTTTTTGCTTTTCCTTTCTGCTCCTTATTACGCATTATTGCTTCCGTTCGCCCCTGCAGTCTTTTTATTTTCTCTGGTTAGTTTTTTTTTTTTTTCTATCGCGCTGATAAGCTTTTGTCTCTTGATGTGAACTTGTGATCGGACGACCCCACTTGTGCCCTGATCGGCCAGCCGTAAGTCTGGCAGAAGACTCAAGCCTTTCCAGCGATACAGCATTGTTGTCTGCTCCAAAAAACAAAAAATGTCTTGCGTTCTCCCCCCAAAGCTCGGTGTTTTTTAGTATTTCTTTTTCAGGTTTCTCTGCTTGTGACTTGGGTTCTTCTCTTGCCCCGTTCTCCCCTCATTTGCCTTTATCCTTACTGAGGAATTCCTCTTGACCCTCTGGTCTCCCAGTAAATGACTCGTGTTTCTCAAGCCTATGTTCTTGATGACCTTTCCTCGTCCCCATCCGGACCCCAATGGCCTCACGCTTGATTTTTTCTTCTGAGTTTTCCCGGATCGTATCCGTTCATTTTTCCGTGAGTCCCTTCGTTATTGTTTCCAATCTCTTTTTACTTCTTTTGATCGGCAGCGTTTTTCTTTCTCTCTACTAAAAATCTCCTTTCATCGAGTCAGAAGACATTGTTCCCCGTTCCGGTCTTCTCGTTAATTGTTCCCTTTTCCCCCACTTTTGGCTTCAATTTTCCATGGTCGCCAAACGCTTTTAAGGGTGACTTGCATTCGAACCCACTTTCCATTGCTTTCACATGGGAGTGAGTCCCTTACATCCCTCCATAAGTGCCGAAAATCCCCGCCCTTCTCCCCCTTTATCGTCAGAGTGTCTTATAATTCCTCTTCCCCTTTGAGTATGGCTTTTCAGGAGATGTTGGTTTGCTTTTTTGGTTCCTTTTTTTTTGTCTGTAACGATATCGCTTTTGCCCTTTTGACTCGGCGCGACTCGTCAAGTCTTTCTCTGTTAAATGAGTCTTTCTTGCCCCCTGATAGCCTCGCTCATCGCTGTATTGAGATTCATCAGCTTCCCCTTTTCCAAGTGTGCTCCAGACTTCTGCTCCCCCTCTCCTTCCATGGAACCGACAGGGTTGTGGTGACTCTCAAGGTTGTGAGAGGCCTCCCTTGAGTAAGCGGCTCGTAACCTTCCCTTTTACCCTTTTTGAGGCTAGCCACCCTTTTGCCCTCTCTTTTGAAATCCTCCCCAGTCGACTTCCTCTTTTGTACCCGAATCGTTCTTTGTAGGGCAAGGGCTTGTCTCGTTTTTTTTACTTTTCCTTGCGTTCATCGTTCTGTCCTTTGTGCCATAGGCCCAGGACGCAGGGCTGATGGTCACCAACCTGCAAGTCCTTGTCCCGCCCGGGTTTTGATTATTGGTCGTGGACCTCCTCAACGGAAACCCCCCCTACTTTTCTCTACAATCCTTAGTGGCCCGATTTTTTTACATACCCTTTCAGATGCTTAGTGCTTGAAGGGGTTCTTTCAGAGTTTCGTTTCCGCCAACGGAGGGACCAGTTTAGGGATCTTCTCCCTTTCTGGCCTTTTTCAGCAAGCTGAAATTCTTTTTGAGTGCGAATCAGTCTTGCCCACCGGTTCCAAATGATCATTACTTGCGGCTTCAAGACTCTAGCCGTAGACAGTGAATTCCATTCCGTTTTTTTCCTTTTCCCCCCTTTATTGCCTTCAATCAATTTTTCTTCGCCCCACCTTTGATTTTTGGGTGTCCTTTGCCGGCATGGTTGGGGCTACATGTTTTTTTTGCCAATACCCCTGAATTCCTCTCCTTTTTTTAATTGAAGGACTCTCCCCATGTTCCTTCGCGCTCCGAAGTTATCAATTTTTTTTCTCCAATATACCCCGGTCCGTGTCATGCGTGAGAGTTCTTATGTCTTTCCTTCTAGAGTGCACCAACTTTTCCTTCAGACCTCGTCGCGGCTCTCTTTTCCCTACTCCTTTTGTTTTTGTTGAGCGCTCCCCCGCTCTTTGAGAACACCCCCCGTTTTTGATTGCATACGGACAGTTGCCCTTACCAGTTTTTCCCTTTAACAGATACGCATGCTGCAAGCCCTTTTTTTTGCTCCTACGTGAGTCCCCTTACCTGAGTAGTTATTTACTTGCGATTATTCCCCCCTTTGGGCCCAAACAAGGATTTAGCCATTGCTTGCCCCCTCATGTGCCAACAACAAGTTACGTTCCCCCCACAGCCACCTTTTTTTGCGACTCCCCCGACCTTGAAGGCTAGCCTCCCCGCGGGAGGTCCTTCTGTTACGCCCCGTTTCTGAGCTCCAGCATCCGCGGAGTACCAACCACGTTCCGGCCTGTCGCCCCATATGTTCTTGGCGTTCCCCCAGAGGCTTCGCTTGCGGCGTGGTATACCATTCTTCACTCGTTCCTCAGGTGTGTCCGGGTTCTTTTGAGCCTTTTTTTCCTTTTTACCCCCTGAAAATCCCTCTTTGCCCTCCCTTCAGGTTTTATTCACATGAGTTTCCCTTTTCGATCTTGGTTCCATCCTTAATTTGAGTTGTGGTTTCCGTCCTCTCTGGTTGAGGTCAATTAACATTCCTGCCTTGCCTGGGAGGTGATCCTTTTTCAAGTTGCCTAATGTTTGCCCAATCTTATGGCGCGCCTGCCCTACTTTATGCCCCCTGCCCGTGAAGTTCCTTTTCTTTCGACCCTTACTGCACAGAACTGTTCCGTACCGCTTTTTTATTCCCTTTTCTTCGGACCCAACGAGCGTTTTCTGGAACCCTTTTTCACTCCTTTTAGCGCACCTTGTCCCCCGCCCCCCAAGTACGTCTTCACAGGTGTTAGTCTTCGGATCGCATTCCACAAAGTCAGCTTTTGCCACCAACAACGCCACTTTTTTTTTATACTGAGTCCGGAAGCCTTCTTGCCCCCCTCATGTTTCCGGAAAACCAAGCTCCCGATCCCAAGAACCTTCCCGGTGGCCGTGTTTCCCCTTCCCCCTAGAATTCATCGACCGCCTTCCTATTGTGCGAGCCTTCAGCCTTACCATCGAGGATCCCGGCTGCTTACACAGGAGCCAAAATCCTACGCCTCTCCCTTCCCTCCCTCTTTCCCAAGGGGCCGAGTCATTCCAGCTTCTTTCTTACTCTCTTTTTTCTTTCTGACGGAGGACGCCCCCTTCAGTTCTTGTGGTCAGTTTACTTCCTAATTTTTACTCTAACTTTTTCTCGATTTTTTTAAACACTTCTACATGTCCTTTTTCGTGTGAGCTACCCAGTTTGATTCGCAAAAAAACTGCGGCACCTTTCCGAACCGATACTTCTAACTTCCCTTTCCCCAGTGTACCAATTCATGCATCCTCTTTTTCCCTTCTTTAAATACTCCGCTTTGCTTTTCCCCCTGAATGGAGTTAAATCGACCCCCTTTAAACCTCCTGGGGCCCTCACAGACGGAAGTCAAACCCCTTTTTTGATAACTTGCCAAACTCGTTCCTTGCTCCCTGAGTCAATTTGGGTTTCCCTTCGGTGTTTCATCGGTCCCGTGCCTGCTTTCAACCTAAAGGACCAATTTTGATTTTTTGCCCCCCCCTCTCCCTCCCCGGGGGATGAGGTCGATGGACTTCCTCCTTTTAATTATAAAGGCCAAGGAGTTGCCTTAGTTTTCCCTTCTATTCTCACCCCCCCTTTCAATCCCCTTGAAGACCCCGTCGCTCCCTGTGACTCCCAAAACCTCTTTTTCGGGCACGTCTCCTTCCACGCTTCTCTTTTTCCTTTTTTTAGAATTATCTGCGGATCCGGCACCGTTCCCTGGCGCACTGTTCCGGCAAGTTGTCATTTCCGACCTGGAAAGTCGCCAATCACCCTTAACTTCGGAGTGCCAGCGGCGCACTCCACGTCTCTTCCCCAGATTACTTAGTCAACCCCATGCCTTTCCTCCCGAAGAACTTCCTCTTAGTCCGATGAATATTAACAGTCCCGATTCGGCCAAGGGAAGACGACTTTATCTCCCTTTATAAGGCTCCCTCGGGAAGACTTCCCCCATACTCCTCTTTGTTTCTCTCTCTTCAGAATCTTGAGGATGGTCTCTCCCTTCGACTTACTTGGCCTCGATTCGTTTTTGTTGTTTTCGACCTCCTATTGTAATCCCTTTTCATTGCAGAGGTTTAGGATCTCCTGTTTTCTTGTCACTTTTTCGAGAAGACGACAGGCCGTGTTTGAGCTTTTTTTTCTCCCCTCCCTTTTTGTTTGGTATCCACTGAAGGCCAACGCCCACCCCCTTTTCTTTGCGGAGCTTCGTGAAGAGAGAGTTTCGTTGGGAGTGAGTTCAGGATGCGTTACAAGAAATCTTTGGTTTAGCCCGCCCTTTTTTTAGACTTGTAATTGACTGCTATCCCACTTCCTTTAAAACCTCCTTGGCTAGATATGACCCCTTCCGTTCCCCATTTCCCCTGAACCCTTTGCCCCATCTAAATTCTCAGTGCACGGTGGCAGCTCCATTTTTCTTTCAGCCCCCTTCTTCCGGGCGGCACCCACTCCTTGACAAACTTTTATATGAATTCCATTGGCTAGATTTTTTTCCGGACTTTCTGCTCCCCGCTCAGGTTTTCGGAGTCCCTGTAATTGTGTTGCTGTCTTAAATTCTCTTTGTCAGACAATCTGGCAGAGGCTTTATTTACTAATGTAGCTTCATCGTAGTGAATGTCCTACATTGTTCCACTTTCTTCGTGCCTCTTTTTTTCCTAGAAGAGTATTAACTTGTCGTTCCCCCAGTTTTTTTGTGTGCCTACTGGTTGCTTCACAAGTTTAAGTTTTTTTTTCCCTCCCCCGTCCCGTAATTTTACTGTTTCACATGGTGGAGTTTTCGCTTATCCCCCTTTCAACATTCAATCCGAGACCCTGCCCGCATCTCCAAGCCGCTTCGATCGATGATTTTCCGACTTCTTCCCTCCCCCCGGTAGCGGTTCCGTCTTCTTTCTGTTCTTTTTTTTGAGGTGTCGTTCTTTTCATATAGATTTCCATGGAATTCTTGAAGTAAGTCGAAGGGCGGTCCTACATTGAGCTTGATGTCTGGAACTCTCCTCGCGAAGAGTGTTTATTGAGGATTTCTTCCGATCCTTGTTGTCGCCCAGGATTGTTTGTCCCAGGGCCCCTGGAAACTCCGTCCTGTGGAAACAAGACAAGTGTTCTCTTTTCTATACACGATTGGTGAGCTGATCCTCAGTTATAGTACATGTTCTGGAATTCGATCTCCACTTTTTTCGACTCCGTCTCGTCTTTGCTTTCTCCACTCCCGCGTTTTTTCCCCCTCTACTCCGCGAAAGCGGTCTTTAGTCCCCCTGGTCTGGGCTCCCAAACCCGGCTCCCCGTCTTGTTCGGATTTCATTTTGCTCCTCCGTTTTCCCACTAGGGGTCGAAAGTTCCCATTCTAACAAACTTATTCTTTTTCCCAGACCCCGCCATATTCAGCTTCATACCTGCTTGCAACGGACACCAAAAACCCCCCCAATTTGTTCTTGGAGTACCTATTCTCGTTTAGACCTCTTTGGGAATAAACCGAGCGTCGGTCTGAGTGAGTTCCCTGTTTTGTGGACCGGATAAGCTACGGCCCCCCTCCCTTCGCTTTAAAGGGAGGAGAGTCGTCGTTTTTAAGTCCAGCGCCAGTTCCCCTGCGACGTTTTAGTTTTTTTCCTATAACCTATCCTAGCAACGGTTGACCTGATCATTTCCTCCCAGGTCGCGTCACCCGACTTTATCCTTGCGTCGGTCGTTCCATGTTCCGTACTAGGTTCCCTGTCCGGCCGTTCCCTTCACTAAATCCGTTTTTTACAACAACTTGTTAGTTGGGGCCTTGGGCACCCCTGTGCTCATGAGTTGAGCTCCCCGATTTTCCCACGCATTGCTTTGGAGTTGGCCCCTTGAGTGACTTCATACTAGTTATTGCAAAGTTCGGACGGTTTCTCTCCTTCTTCCCTTATAGATTCGTCTTCTGTTTCTCGGTCCCTCCTGGTACACCATTCGGTATGAGTACCCAATAATGGAAGTGGCCGTTCTTATATTTTTTCCTCCTAATCGGTTGTCGAGAGCTCCTGACGCTAGGAATCCACTTGGGGATTTCCCCAGCTCATTAAGTATTTCCCATGTGTCGTCCCCGTGAAATTCTGCCGATCTCATTTTTTTAACGAAGGGAGAAAATTTCCCATTTCGAGTCGTGCTGATATCTTCCAGTGGGACAACAAGCCCTGGCAATGCTTTTCGCTGCGTCTGACAACTCATGAGCCCCCACCCAGTCTCTTTGGTCCCCAGTTGACCTCCAAAGAATGATTTCCCTCTACGTGACGGAGACGATGAAAATGATGCCGTCCCAGGTTTAAGAACGTCTGTTTTTCTTTGGGTGCTAGGTGAAGAGCCTGGCGGACTTCGAGGAGACACCTTTTAGGCTTTCTGATCCTTTTCATACTTCTCCCTAAAGCGGTTTGAGGATTATGTGGCGACTATTCATTATCACGAAGCTGCATAAATGGTTAAGAAAGGGTGGCCCGGAGGCTTGCGCGGGAACCGCCAACCGGTACCCCTCCCGGCAGAATCAGTTGTCCTGTTTCTTTCATCTTGAAAAACCTTTTTGTACCATTCTGGTTTACTTTACTTTGTTCCCTTGTTTGGTTCCCTTGAATATTTGTCTGTTTCCAAGCTGTAATTCTTCCGGCCTGACGAGGGTTGTTTCCCGTCACTCACTGTGTGGTCACCTAAACTTACCCCCCCGCTTTACTATGTCCGGTCTTTCCCCAGCAAGACTGAGCCGTTTTCTTGTGATTCCAGCCCTGCCCCTCCCTAGCTAGGACAACCGTCACTTGAGCGGGTCTTTACTCTTTCGAGCCTGGCCCCCACTTCAACTTTCGGCGCTCACCCGACCAACGTGTCCCCGTGCGGATCAGGTACTGCCCTTCCCCCCGTAAGCTGGGCACCCCAACCGATAAACCCTTTGTCTTCCCTAGGGGCTGTGCATGGTTCAAGTCGGCTTGTCCACCCGCATTTTCGAAACCATCACTCTACATCCCCCATCCCCCGGCCCGGTAGGAGATTTGGCCCAGCGTATTTCAAGCTCATTGCACTCAACGAACGCGTAGGCAGACTCAGCCCTTTCCACCCCCTCGAGATCGGTCTTCCCCTTTCACCACAACACATCCTCTCCCAAATCGCCTCCCCTCGTCACACGGTCCCGTGGTCCCGCCCCCCCTCAGCATTAAGAGCGGGTTGTGGATTCTTGTTGTTTAGGTCCGCACAGCATTTTTTTTTTATACTCCATTCCCCCCAGTTTCCCTTGGATGACCCCCTTGTTCGATCGAATTTCTTAGGGTACATGTTTTTCAGACCCCGTTTACAGACCCGTTGACCACTTTTTCGATACAACAACGATACTCCCCCCCAGTCCACCTGCGGTCACCTTTTACAACTTCCTCTTGACTAGGCCTCTTACTTTTCGTTGCTTCTACTCCTTTTTTCTAATTTGGAGGCTTTTACCGTAGGCCTCCCAAATTTAACAGCTTCCCTCCTGCAATGGCTTTTGACCGGCTGGCGAGCTACCTTTCCCGGACCCCCTTTGAAGCCTGGAAATCACTCTTTTCCGCAATCTTTTTTGTCAATTTCTCCTACCCCGCCTATCTTTTCAACTCCCCCCCCAACGGATCTTGCTGTAACACTTCCATTTTTTCCCTCTCGGCCTGTGTTCGGCCTTTTCCGCTCTACTGAAGTATAAAGGCCATGTTCCGTTGTCATTTCCGTAAGTTCCCGCTCAATTTCACAAGTAACGCTCCCGCCTTCCAAAACCCGTTTTTTCAAATTCTCCTCGCCTCCTCCAAATCTGCGATTCTCGTCGCCGACTTGGCTCCGGTGCACGCGTGTCTTGCTTGAACGCACGTGGATAGTCAGGACGCACGTTTCGCCATCCCACCACGCTGACAACTCTTCTGTGCGCGCGGTCCCCCCCACTCAGCTTCGAAATCCCCCTAACATCGACCTTTGAGTTCCCATCCCAAACCTGCCGACCGTGCCCTCCCCAAACCCAGCTAGTCTTCAATCTCGATTCCCTCAATCAAGCCTACCTTCCTTCCTCTTACTTC
>Ga0179593_1420707_pt1 | contig 12148 bp, 17 predicted proteins | sample CZODoug2_1_08_16_FD_185931 | JGI IMG/M metagenome (GOLD analysis project Ga0179593, IMG submission 185931) | Vadose zone soil fungal communities from Angelo Coast Range Reserve, California, USA - CZODoug2_1_08_16fungal (PacBio error correction) | ecosystem: Environmental > Terrestrial > Soil >... | reverse complement strand
GACCTTTGGTCCTAGGCAGGAACTTTTTTTTGTTTCGGTCCCTGCAGTCAAGTCCCTTAATTGAGGATTTTGGTCGTTGCACAACTCAGTTTACCGAAATATTTTAATTGCCCCGTCTTGTTTGATTTTCTTTTTAAAATTATTGTTTATTGTGTCCCCCCTCCAGGACTTCACCTATGTCTTTCACCCCTTGACAAAGCGGCCCGCACCTATAATCGAACACCCCAGTACAGGAGTCACCCTCCGAATGGGATGCGGCATCACGACTCTTCTCCTTTCCCGGTCGTCCGTTGCATAGGGTCCCTTCATTCATACCAGGCACCCTCGATTTCCTCCGGCCGGGGGCATAAAGCCGCTTCCAGATTCCCTATGCTGCCTGTAGCGCCGCTTGTCCGCTTGCTTTCTTTGAATTCTATCTAAAAAATTTCCAACCGACCGCACTGGCCCTACAAATCCCGGCGTTTTTTCTCCCCCCATCTTCGTTGATTAATCCATAGATGAGGACTTTTTCCCCTTTTTTCCCCCCTAACTTTCTGAGAGCGCTTTCTATTGTACGCGCTCTCACCCGGACTCTTATCATAAACCCTAATTAATGTTTTTTTTCCCCCCCCCACGCCCCGAGGAAGGACACACTCCCCACTTTTTTTCCCCGACTTTGGACACTCTGTCGTCTTCAGTCCGGGGCAGTTTAGATCGTTCTCCTTTACACGGTCCCTAGTCATTGCGACCCTTTTTGCTTGGCATTCATCGTTTTTGTTCCTTTGGGTCCCCCTGACCCTTTTGTTACGCAGAGCGTCAATCGCTGTTTCCCTTTCTTTGACCCTTCTTTTGGTACTCCCCCCCCGTTTCCACGCTAGAGGATCCTTTTCACCAACTTCGTGTTTTGGTTCCCTTTTGTTCATCGGTTCACTGCCCTGAAGCAAGCATTACCAGTCGTATTCTTTTTTAGGTGCAGTGCCCCTAAATTTTTCCCCCTTTCTAATTTCTGGATTCTCTGAAGGTCCCGGGAACTTCCCCCCTAGTTGCCCTCCCCAATCACTTGAGATTTTAGCCATTCTTATAGAGGAACTTCCCTTTAGAACAGTTCACCCGGTTTTAGATTTCATGTTTTCACCTCACCCCGGTGCGAGACCCTAGTTCGAGGTCGAAATGAGACGTTTCATCTTCCTCTTATTCATCCGATACTTTCCCAAGCAGATAGAAGATTTGACTCGCTCTCCTTTTGTCGTATCAGCCCTTCGGACAAAGATTGCGCGCTGGGCCCATCTCTTTTCCGAAACCTTGAATGGGAAGAGCCCTTGTTCTTTTCCCCCTGACACGCTCTCTTTACGACCACTTTAAAACGCTCGCTGCCCAGCCCCCTCCTGTTAAAGCGCAGAAAGAGACGTTCCTCAATTACCCTTTAAATCCGCGGGCCTTTCTTGTGCGAGACACCAATCGTTTCGTCCCCCTCCGCTCGCCTCCTACATCTTATACCCAGGATTACAATCTCTTCCCGATCCGCCCGGGGGGTGTTTCTCTCCCTATGGGTTCCCTCCCCGCCAACTCCAGAACCTCCCCTCCCTCCAAAGAGCAAGATCTCGTTCCCCTCTCATCTTCCCTGGGCCTGAGTACGAGTAGAGGAGTCTGGAGACTTCCAACTAACTTCACGACCTCCAAAGGCTTTCCCCGGCTGATTCGAGTTTAGAGACTTTTTGGTCCACCAAATCAACAGTCAGTTAAGGCGATTTCCCCATCTTCGTACCCCTGCAGCGATGAATAGCATAATAATTCCTCTTTCTAAGGCATGGTTCGCGGCCGGGTTCTTTTCCCCCCTTCCACAAACCCAAAACTGGGTCCTCGCGGCGCAATGTTAGTTTTCATGAAGTAGCACGGCGGGTCTCTTTTTATTAAGTGCCCATTTTTTGCGTTCAGGTCCCCCCACCACATGTTTCCAAGATACAAATTAAACTGCTTTCTTTATGGAGGTGCCAATTTTCATCAATGATAATTCCCGCCTTTTCGCATACCACCCCCTCGCATTGATATTTGTTTGTAAACCCCTCCTAAACAAACACCTATTAATGTCCACAGATTCCCACCCCTGAGGATGGTGGTTACTTGTTACCCAGCGCCCTTTAAGGTGGATGAGCCTTTTTTCTCCTAAAGAGAGTCGACGTCGTTCCCCTTTCCGTGTCACTGTCGGCCTCGGTCCCTTTTCATTTCGCCCTTTGAAGGTCATGGCCCCCCGCTTTTTTTTCTATCCGAGGAGCTGTGGATTTTCCCCTCCTGCTCGCTCTTTTTTCATTGCGTCAAGTGTCGATCGCTCTCGATTTTCTCGCCTTTCAAAAAGTCGCCTGTGTAGGAGGCTCGTTCCCTTCCTCTTATTCGTCTTCACTCATACCCTAGTTTAATATTTTTTTTTGTTTTTTCTCGATGATTATGAGAGAAGTACTTTTCGCCGCCGAGCCACTCCCATAAATTTCCCGACTTGTTAGGCTCCTCGACCAGTTCTTGTGGCGCCCAATGACGAGCTCTCCCTCATCGTTGACCTTTCTGTTGCCAACCAAGTACTTCTTTTCCCCTTACCCCACCACTTCTGGGCATGACCACTTCAGAAACAACAGTTGAGCACACATTTCCCCTCTTCGCTCCCTTTAACTGTAGGACTCCCTGTCCGCTATTGATCTAGAGCCCTCCGTCTCCCCCATTACGATGAAGCAGCTTTACCCGTCCCCTCATCTGTTGGTTTTCCCTTCTGTGACCGGACTCTGTTGTTTTTTCTGGAAACACCCATAGGCATGGCCCTTTTCATTGTATTAGGCTCTTCAGAGAATTTTTATTTCCCAGTTCCCCTTCAGCCGACGACCCAGTTTTGGTAGTGCTGTTGTGTGTTTTTAGGTAGAATTCTCACAAATGGCAATTAATTACGTTGGCGCCCCCTCCCCGGTCTTTCCCCCTCCCAAAATGACCTTGCGCTCTCCGTTATTTTTGTTGGACAGGCCCTGAAATCGATCTCATTTCCTCCCTTGCGAGTATCAGGTCGGCTCTTCGGTCGCTCCTTCTTTTTAGTTTTGATAATTCTCTTATCCCTTCTTGTACCTATTGATTGACTCCGACGTTTCGTTCATAGCCGCTGTAAAGGCCCTTGTATTAGTGATCTTCTTTTCTTTTAGCAATGTTCCCTCTTCCGTCGCCCTCCCCCCAGGAGGCGATCGGCAGCGAGTTTCTTTGTTGGAGGGTTTCGGTTCTGGTGTTTCCTGGGGCGGCACCCCCCCCCGATTCTCACCCTTTCTTGCCGGATTTGGGGATCTTAGCCTTGGGATAAGAGTTGGAGGTCTACGATTTGCCGACTCCATGCAGCCCCCCTTTCCCTTCCCAATGCATGCCGCCTTTCTTACGGCATTGCTTTTTACGTTCTCCTTTGAACAGGCGGGCCTGTCTCTAAGTGTTTGCACCAGTGGCGGGTCCTTAAAGATTAGCTTGTGCAGCCAACGCGAGACTCTCCCTTTCGCAATTTTCTACATCCCATGCCAAGCGCATCCCCCCCCTCCCTCCGGGCCGCTGAAGGCGAGCTCCCTGCCTCGTCGATCGATTTGAGTATCTGATCCTCGAGCAGGTCCTCTCCTCCTTTCTTCCTCTCAAGTATCGAGACAGGTGGTATGGTCCACATGTACAGCCTCCCTCTCCTCTTTAGCCTGGTTTGACTTTCTTAAGTGTGATTCTGCCTAATGGACTACCCCAACAGGATCATCGCTGAGGCTCAGGCTTGAGTGCCACGAAACTAAGCCCATAGACACCTCCCTTGCCGGTCCCGGGCAGGCACTATCGCTTTTTCCCCCCTTTGCTGTTGGCCTTGTGCATATGAGCCCACGAGCAGAACGTTCAATACACGCCCTTTTTTTCCGGGCTCCTCGGGCTCGTTTCTTTCTTGTGAGATAAAACTCCTCCTTTTTTTCCCCCTCCTGCGTCCAGCGATCTTCTACCGGGCTCTCTTGTCGGAGACCAGTTCTGCCCCAAAAGGCACAAAACTTTCCGTAACAGAATTTTAGGCCACCTTTCAGAGCGTGCCTATTTCCTTCCCTCTCCTCTCTAATGGACTCGTTTGGCAGACTACCGAGTTTCCCCCCGCTCTTTCATTGGCGTATCTCGAGAAAGGGAGGTTTTTCGGGAGGTCGACCCCGCTATTCCTCTTCCGGGTCATCCTCTGCCTGCCCCTAGTTCGTTAAGCACTTATTGCCACTGTCAACTTCTGTGCCTGAATGAGCTCTTTTCTGATCCTATCTTTCACGGGATTTAGTGGCCAAGTTTTTTTTTGGTCTGCTTTTGACTCGCCCCCAGTCCCAATGGCGGTCCGAAATGGTACAACCCATTCGTCGCTTGCTGTCGGCCTTTCAAATTCCATCCGTAGGGGTCCCCCAAATCATGCATTGCAGGGTAACCTTTGGAGTGGCCCCGGGACTGCAGCAGTCTAGACTGCTCTACATCTGCGGGTCTCTAGGCATGAGCAGCGTTGTTGTAGTCCTGGAAGGTCTTGTGTCAGCAGTGTCTGGACCCGGAGTAGTAAGAGTTAGGTTTTCCTCGCTTCCAGCCATCTATACACGGCTTTTAAGTGTTGTCCCCACAAACTGCTTGAAAACACCCCCCCCCCCCCCCCCCCCCCCCCCCCCTACCCCCCCCTCAAACTAGATTTGTGAAGGAATCGGCACTTTTCGTGGTCCTTCTGTGCAACATGGAACCCAAAAAACGACAAATCCCTGCTGTTGCTGACCAGCCAAAAACTCACCCTTTTCCTCGGCCCAAGTCTGTAATGGTTGCCGAGTATCTCCCCTTTCCTTTTCCTCTCCGTTTGTTTTTTTCTCGATGAAAGTCCGTTACTCTTGGGTTCCTCTGTGTCCGGTCCGTTGATTAGTTTTGTTTTCCCCAATTCTCTTCCGGATCTTGCGGATGTTTTTTTTCCCCTTTTTTACCGCGACCCCCAGTGCCCGTGCTGATCTTCAGCGCGCAGGTATTTCTTTTTTCTTTTTTTCCAAAGCGGGGTTTGGTTTTAAAAATACAATTCCCGTTGATAAGTGGATGTAATCAACGGTCGCTTTCCCAATGGAATACCTTCCCTTCCATACAGTAATCATCTAAGGCTCTGGCTCTTCTCTCCCATGAAGGATTCTTCAGCATTCTCTTCCCTCTGCTATGAGTTTGCGGTTTTTCCTCCTTTCCCTTGCCCCCCCTCTCAACCAAATTACAGTAAATGGGACCCCCCGGTCAATTTCTTTCCGTACAAACGCCCGAAGTCTGGACTCCTTTTGGATTCCCCCACCATTTCTCTTCGCCATTGACGCTTTGTCGTTTTTTTTACTTCTAGTATCACCAGACCAACAACAGACACCCCCTAATTCTTGTTACGAGATACAAATTCGCTTTTCACCTCTTTCCTGACCATCTTCGATTTTCATTTTGTAATATTATGACGCAGAAGTTTTTCTTTATTTTCCTTTCTCCGTCCCTGCCGGTAAGTCTCTTTTTCCCTTCGCCTCCCATAATCTGGCATCCTACGAGGAAGAGACCCTCCCCCCAAATCAGATCCGTTTGAAATGCCCTGTTCGTACTGCCCATCGTCTCGGAGCGTTCACACTGGCCCAGATTTTCCGGTTCCTTCCATTCGTTTCAAAGTGGCCTTTGGGTAACCCCTGACTTTTCCTTGGCCGCAAGTGGTTAAATCGAGCCAATCGTTTTGCGTCCGTTGTTACCCATTAGTCTGGGGTTTTTCTCCTTCCCCTTCCGCTCTAAAGATTTGATCTCCCGTGCACACCAATAGAGCATTGGGTCATTGATCGTTCTTCTAGGCACCTCCGGCCGCATTCAGCGTATATATGTGCCTTAACACTCTGGCAATGATCCTGATTCTTTTTGCAATTGGTCCCAAGCTTTCCCAAGTTTTCACTAACCGCGACGCCTTCTATCATTCCTCAGAGGCACACGGACGAGTCCCACCGTCAACCCCGCTCGTATTGTTCACCCCCCCCCTGTCGTCTCTACTTTTTATGTTACCTTCATATATTCCCTTTTCATTGGATTTAAGCTCAGCGAGAGCGACTCTTGCCCGCCCCCCTGCTCTGTGTATAGCTCTGCCTTTTCCCTTTTTGACCAGATTCCCGCTTATGGGAAACGATTTCAAAAATTTTTCTTCCTTGTCTTTTTTCGCTCTCCCCCGTTCGTTATCGGACACGAGCCCTTTCCTGACCTCAGGGTCCCTGCAACCTCTTAGCTGCATGCAAGAATCCCCGGTCTGACGTCTCACTGGCTCGTATATCTATGCTGGCTCCCGAAACATGTTTCTACGGAGTTTCGTCAAAATTTTCGATCGCCGCATACCCTCTTATACCCACGTTTTATCTGAATTATAGGCCTCCTGGTTCGGTCATGTTTAGATAGGGTTCCCCCTCCTCCCCCCCCCCATCACCCCCACCAGACGAACGAACATCCCCCAACCAGATTCCGCCATAGCGTCGATATTAATGGGATCGTTCGTTCTTAGGGGGTGTGGTTTTTCTTTTTTTTTTTTAGGTTACGTTCCCTATGAAGCCTTCCCCTACCTACTCACATTCTTCCGAGTGGGAGCGGTTCTGTAACCTCGTTCTTTCCACAAAAATCAAAGGAATTCCTGACCCTCTCCCCTGACTTAATCTGCGTCCACTTCCTCTCCCCTTCGCATGAGCCGCAATCATACTTTATAGAAGCATTGCGGCGAAAGAGTATTTGGTGTAGCCTGACACTAAGTCCCCCCAAATTTCTTAGCGTCAATAATTTTGGGCTACCTTTGCCGAGTCTCCCCAGATTTCTTAGGTTTCCCCTTTTTTTATCGATGATCTCCCACCCCACCCTTCCACCGATACCCATCCCCTCATTTTTTGAGGTCTGCGATTAACATGGTCATAAATGTGGCCCACCCCCGATCGCCCATACAATGCGGCAGGCTTTTTTTTACCCACCCCCACCCCCTCTGAACAGCTTTACCCCCCCCACCTCTGCTGGATCTTTACTTGTTCCTTAAGTGTGATGACTGAGGCTATATCTCAAGAGCTGTCGCCCGTCGTCCGCTGAGCAGGGTGACCTCTTTCTTCTTTCCTGAACTTTTTTTGTTGATTTTGAAGTTTCTTCACCCCCCACATTTTGTCTTTCATGAATAGATGAGTTGGGCTGCAGCAGTTCCGATTTACTTTTTGCTCTTAATTTGCTCCCCCCAGGAGTGTCGATTAGCCTTCGCTTCTTCCCCCCCCTCGGTACTTTCTGTTCTTTTTTTTGCTGGTATTCTTGCTCAGAATCCACCCCTTTTTTGTTCCTCCTCCCTCCCTTTTTTGTTGTGCGTTGAGTCTGCGCGAATCAGACTCTCGCGCCTACGACAAACCACCCGACTTGTTAGTGAGACGACGCTGCTCAATTGTCCCAATGCCGACTCGCCCTTTTTATCGGCCCCCCCGCTGTTGCCACACCAAATGCTTTTTCCGCTTGCGTCTTCCCTCCAACCTTTGGGCATGACTTCAGAACCCCCAGAGACAAAGTCATTCGCAACGCTTTCCTTGCTCGGACCCTTTAGCTCTCAGTTTTTTTTTTTTCACTCTCCTCCTCTGAAACAAGTATACATCATTCCTGTGGGGCAGTCTTTTAACGGGTTTTCTTACTTGGTACAACCTCGCCTGGCCCTTCATTGTCGTCGGCCTTTTCGCGACTTATTCCCGGTCCTCAGACCGCAAGTCCCGTCCCCATCGGAGGCGAGTGGTTGTGGGGCGACTCTTTCCGATGACCCAAACCTGAATCTATCAGGTGCGCGCAGGGCATTCGTAATTAAAAATGTCCCCCTTTCGACCAGAAGGCACTTTTCCGGCTTCCATCGACCCCCCAGACTCCGTCCGCTGCCGTGCTGATTACTTCTTCCCTTATGATGAGGCTTCGCTCAGGGGTGCGCCGATTCCTTTGCTGTAAGTAATTACGGTCTGTGATTTTTGTTGTCCCCTCACACTGCTCTCTCATGATAGATCTCATTATTAGTTTTCCTTAAGTTCGTTCTCAGCCAGTAGTTCCACAAGACTCCAGCAGGGAACAGTAACTCCTGCCGCGAGCTTTTGCTCTTTGATTTCGTCCGGTCTGTGTGCTTTTGCGGCTTCACACTATAATAGGCTCGGCTCGATAATGTCCTTTCTTAAGCCTTTTTCTCACGAGCGGAGGAGCGATTTTACTCCTTTGCTCAACCTTTTCGAGCATTGCGCTTTACGTCCTTTTTCTTACTTCTTTCTCGCCTGTCCCCCTTAGTGGTTTCCGCTTTTTTCCCCACCAGTGTGATTTTTTTTAAAGATGCTGTCGATGCCCGAAAATCCGTCCGCCCCCCGCTCCATTTTTGACCCCCCCTTTATGGCCCTTTAGACAATCTGGCCACCCCCTCCCTCCGTCACTGAGATTTGACAAGGTTTTTCGATCATTTTCTCGTCCCTCCCCCTCGGTCGCGTCGGACTATTCCAGCATAGAGATCTCTCCTTTCCTTTCACATGAACATTCTGTTCGTCCCCTGTTTTTTTCTTTTTTTGCACCTCCCATTATCTCGGTTTTTTGAGGTTTCTAGGCCGCCCCCCCCGTCTAGTTTGAATAATGGCATGATCATTTCTTTTTCCTCTCTTCTGGGATTCCACTGGCTCCCCCTCTTTCACCTTTTCTACGCCCCCCCCCCTTCTCACTTCGAAGCACCGACCACGCCCCCTATCCGTTGATGCTGGGTTTCTCTTCTCCCCGGAATTGACCTCGTGACCCAAGACACGCCTCTTCTTTCCCCCTGGATTCCTGTTCGAGTTGTCCCCAGTTTCTCTAAACCCGTCACTCTTGTGTCAAAGCCGGACAAGAGATTTTTTCCTTTCTCTCTTTATTTTTTAACGGTTTTGACCCCCCCCCAGTCCCCCCCCCCTTTTTCGACCCGAAGTTTAATGCCAGTCAGATCCTCATGACTATTGGCGTGTGTGTAGCTTACTATTTTCTGGGACTGCCCGACGCACTTCACGATTTTTCCACGCTCCTTCTTTTTTTTCTCTTGATCTTTATTAAGATAGGGGAGTCTGTTTTCCACAGTATATCTAATACCCTCTCTTTTTTTCCCCTCAGACGTGGCTCGCAATCCAATTTCTTTTCACTTGTCCATTTTCATTACTAGAGATGGGATGATCAAGAGTTCCTTTGGTCTACTCGTACAGGTATTTCGTTTTTCCGTTGCGTTTGCCTCGCCTTCACGACCGTCCAAAGTAACTTTACAGACCTTTTCACATCATGCGTCGATTTTTTTTCTGTACTCGCACCCCGGCCTCGACCATTCCGAAGTGATCTCCAAACCCAGTCTGTACGGAAGAAACGCGATGCCGGACCGACCTGCTTTCGAAATCCTCTTTTCTTTTCTGCACTGAGGGAGGCTGGGCACTTTCTGTTCGTGATTTGCATCCGCTGTCCAAGGCGTACTACCGGAGGAGCTTTTTCGCCAGTTCTTTAACCGGTCCGGGATTTTTCACGCCCACTCCTAAACATAACAAACCCCCAACGATCTGCCCTTTTTTTTGGACTCTCACTTGCACTTTGCCCTTGTTCTTCCGTTTTTCCCCACATGCCCTTCGGCCGTCTGCAGTGACATCCCCCCGTCTATAAAATTACTGGAAGAGGACCCTCTTATCTTTTACGTATTTTATACCACGTTGTTTTGTTGATCTATCTAATTCCTTGCCCCCCCATCCGGACCTATTGGATCGGCGCCCGGACCCTTCCTCGTTGTCCGGGCATACAGGCTTCTATTGCGTCTTTTGTTTTTTTTTTAAAAGCCCGCCCCTCCCCGTGAAATTGAGATCATAACTTGGCGCAGGATCGTTTTTTCTTTTTTATGTTTTCAATTTGTTTTTTTTTCCCAATTCCCCAGGCTGTTATCACGAGTTCTTTATGTTCCACTTCCCCATTTTTTACGCCTCCTTCTACTCCTTGTCCCCTTCTGCAACCCCGTTCCCGGTCCTAAACCCTCTTCTAGTTTTTTCGCTCCCTAGCTTCGACTTCTTCTGGTCCTTTTTTTTTTTTCTCTTTTTTAGTACGTTACGGGCTATCCCGGCACCCTTCTTTTTTTGACCTCGGCCTTGAGCCGAGCCCTCGCAAGCAGATAGCGTACCCCCCCCCCCCCCCTCTCGCCATTTTTCGCTTTGTAGGTTTGCGTTCCTTCCTCTTATCAAACTACCCGACCAGCCCACCTTCCACCCTAAAGGGTACAGATTCCCCGATCCTTTGTTTCATCCCCATCGCTCTGCAGGACCTCCTATTCTTAAATTTATACCTTTTTTGATCGGCCTTCTTTGATTTTCATTCCCCCAGTTGCCCGGCCTTTTGATTTCTTCGTTTCCCTTCCTGTTTTCTCACGATGGAAAAAGTAGCTACACTGCCACCTTTTTTCCATTCGAACTTTTTAGAGTACTCCACGGCCCCTTCTCTGGAGTTCGTTAACCCCCCAATGGCATAGGTCATTCCTGAATTCCATTATTGATCACATGTTGGCTTAGGCCACTAAACACTTTGCTTTTTTTCAGCAGGAGCGCCACTCTGCGCGATTGATGTTTGCCGCCTGGAAAAATGATTTGTTTTTAATACTTTCCCCTTTCCCCCCTCCCCCCCCCCCCTCCGCCTTTCACTTGCAAAAGATGCGGTGGTCACGTTGCTTTGAATTTTTCTATAGGCAATTCCTCCCCCCCCCGACGCCGCGGAGTATGTGCGTTCCCCCCTCCCTTTTCACGGCCCCTGAGAATTAGATTCGAAAGGGTCAGAGTTTTGACCATCGTTGGCACTTCCCACTCCTTCAGTCCTTCCTTATGCCCCCCACCATCACAGGCACGGCCGAGTGCAACCCCGTTTACCCCAGGCCCGATCTTTTAATTTCACAATACCATGTTTGCTAGTACCTGAGTCTTCATATTCCCTCCCTGATCGTGGACACGTCCTCCGCTACTGCCTTTCCTCCCCACCTCATTCTGTCCTCTGCCTTCGTTATTGTTTTCAACTGTCGCTGGCCCCCCCTCGATTTTGAAAAATGCCTCATGTTGACTTCTGCGCTTTCTGGTCATCGACATTATAAGCTCCGACCTCACCCGTTTACAGTTAGCTGCCTCGCCTCCCCGCGAATTGAAGAGAAGTACCTAAAGCCTTTATCCGCGGCATTGCTTTTTATCGTCAAAGGTTCTTGGTTCTTCCCCCATATTATAAGAATACCACCCTTTATTCCCCCTTCTTAAAACTGCATTCTCGGAACATGGGGTCCGGTCATAGTTTTGTATCCTCGCGTTCAGCCCACCAACAATTTTTCAAAAAAATAAAACTCCCGTCCCTCCAAACCGATCCCTCCCGCCAATATATTATTTCCGAGGTACGCGTGGTGCTCATGGCCTTTATTCGCCGAAACTACCCGTGATTTAAGAGTTGCTTAATCCCTTCTTTTTTTTTTCCCCCCCCCCCCCACCCCGTGCCTTCCATTACTCCTTGTTATAATATTGTCCCCGAGACCAGCTAGGAAGAGCCCTAATTCCTCCTGATATGTCTCCTTGCACCTTTCCTGTCGGAGTTTTAGTTTTGGTGTAGATGGCCGGTCCCTCACAAAAAAGAGGGCCTAGCGAGCAGCTTTGGTCAGACCTGATGACTTTTGAGGGGCGGTCCACCCTTTTCCCTTCAAGGTCCATGTGATAGAGTCTCGAAAAACCACCACTCCACCACCCCCGAAATGATGTGGATTCCCCTAGTGGACTGTCCCAATGACCCTTGCTCCTACTCCCCTCCCAGGGCCAGGATATTGTTTTTGTTCCAGTCCCTCCAACCAATTGTTTTACCACCCCCTAGATGGATTGATTTTTTCCAGGCCAGTCCTTTTCTTCCTCCCCCGCGTTCCTCCCTCTCTCTGGACCCTTCAGAGAGAAACCCCTTTCTGTGACCAGCGTTGCCTTCCCAGGCAGGACCTTTCTTGTTTTTCTGTCCCCATTCCCCCTTGCTTTCAGCCTCTCGCTTGAGCTTTGGTTTCGGAAAGAAACTTTCCCTCCTCTTGTAGTTCATTGAAGCCCAAGATGTCGATAGCACTTTTTCGCGTCCAAAGATTCAGTTCGTAGTTCGGATTTTTATCCAG
>Ga0179593_1454670_pt1 | contig 12149 bp, 13 predicted proteins | sample CZODoug2_1_08_16_FD_185931 | JGI IMG/M metagenome (GOLD analysis project Ga0179593, IMG submission 185931) | Vadose zone soil fungal communities from Angelo Coast Range Reserve, California, USA - CZODoug2_1_08_16fungal (PacBio error correction) | ecosystem: Environmental > Terrestrial > Soil >... | reverse complement strand
TTTGCTTGTAGCTAGACAGCCAAGTTTCTTGAGTCCACCCCTTTCTTTCTTTTTTTTTCCCTCACCTCGCGGAACATCCACTTATTCAATGCCTTGATGCGACTTGAGAAGGGTTCTGGGACATCCGCTCCTCTTTCTTCAGCCCAAAGGTCCCCCCTCCCCGTATTTGGGAAATGTATGCTTTTCGGTAGTTAGCCCCTCCCCCCCCTATCGACCTGAGGATCTCACAATGCCGTCGACCTAGTCTTTCACGAATATTCCCCTCTTTTTTCCTCGCGCTCCTTTTTTTTTTGATATTATAACTGCGGTTTTTGTCTGCGGTTCGGACTATCTCCCCTAGGTTTTTTAGGAATAATCCCAAAGATCACGCGACCCCTCCTACTTCCTCCTCGCTATTCCTTCCCCCCTACTGGGTTTTTTTTTAGTTCAGATAGCTTCCCGGGCGACTCGACGACATGGGGAGACACCGTCTTCCTGAGCGAACCATCTTCTCAACTTATCCTACCCTCTTGCATTTCACGGAGCCTGTTCCTTTTGGGCAGGCATTCCATTGGACGCCCCGCCGGAGCTTTTCGAATTTAACCAAAAAATAACACAAAACCTCCCCCCCGTCCGTTTTTTTTTGCCGTGGGGTTGTCTGTCTCGATGCTCTTTCCCTAGACGATCGCTCTCCCTTTGCATGCGAGCCTGTCCAAGAAATCTCGGTTTTAACCTGAAAGCACGAACTCATTTCCTGTGTTGCCTGTGTCCACAGCGGATTTGACCCCCAGTACAAATTACTTGGGGTTTTAGAGATTTGCGTTATCGTCCATAGAACCACCTTCCTCTTTAACGATTTTCCTCCCCGTAGATTGTTTTCCATTGGCGGCCTAAGCAAACTGCCCCGGGACCACGTATTTTCGTCTTCATTTAGCCTCCACGAGCGGCGATTTTCTTCATCGAGGACCAAGGGTGTATGGCAATATACAGTTTCCTTTCGAAGAGTCCGACTTCGTAAACCTTTTTTTTTTCTAAGCATCTCTCCTCCCATTTAGCTTGAGTCATGGACGTCCTCAGGATAGTATACCTTAGGGATCCGCACATCTTACATCTCATTCTCTGGCCTACCTCGTGATCAATTGCGTTTTTTAGGGTCTTCCTCCCATGCGATTGGCTGTAGTCTTCTCGTTTCCTTACTACAGGCTACGAGGTAATCCCCCAGTGTCCCCCCCCCCCCCTTCAGCGATCAACTTCCGAACTAAGGCCAATAGATCAGAAAAGTTTTTGTCCTCTCTTTTTTTTCTCTGTCCCGTCAGTCTCACGAGGGACTGGTATGTCTCCCACCTAGAAAGATCCTAAGGACATACTGTTTTGGCCTGCATTTCTCGGTCTTTTTTCTTTCCCCTGTGACCGAGGATTGCGCATTTTCTGGTCAGAGCTGACCTTGGACTTTCCCGTCCCCACGTTATTCTTTCTTTGGTCTTCTTTGTTTCATGCGCCGGCCCACCTCGGACCCCCTTGGTTCCTCACCTGTTCAACGGTGTTCCCCCCCTCTTGATTCGCCCGCGCTCGCGATTGAATTACTGCAGGTGATTTAGCCCATGATGTCCTCCCCCCCAAGTCTGTCCTTCCCCACGCTGCCCCCTAGGGTGCAGGGGAAGACATTTGATTCTTAAATTGGCTTCTCTACCTCTTGACTCCTCCTTTATCAGGACGTTGGGTCTGGCTTTGCGCCGGGATCATCCCGGTTATTGAGACAAGTTTTAAAGGAATCTATGCCTTCCTCCCTCAGTGCAAATTCTGACTTCCCCTTACCCCAGATGCGGTGGAGTAAAGCCCCCCCATCTCTTTCCTCACCGGGTCTCTTCAGTTGGTTTTTGTCCAAGGATTGGTCCAAAGTGGAAAAGCCAATCTCCTCCTTTACTTTTTTTCACGTGTTTTTTTCTTCCGGCCAGCCGCCGCAGAGGGACCACGTGGGGTTGTTTAGGGCTGACGTTGCGTGTTTTTACTTCGAAACTATCCCCTTTACAAATACTTTTTTCTATCCTCCTCTCTGATTGCTTCCTTCTGGTGATCCCCACCTATTACGGCGTTGAGTTTGTCTTTCGGTCCCTGCCCTCAATAAGTACCCCCACTCCTTTATTGTTTTCTTTTTTTGCGCTTTTGGACTCCTAAAATTCTTTAGCGTGAGATGAGATTTCCGACTAAATTACCTGCACCGAGAAACTATGCGTCTCGCGACGCCCCTATGGTCGTTCGGAGTGCCCCCCCTCCCTCTCCTCATCGTCCAATTCTTGGATACCTTCAAAAGAATTTTTTAGGGTTTATGAACCGCCTCAGTTCTGGCCAAGTCTTTTCCTTCCTCTCCTCTTTTTTTTTTTCCTCCCCCTCCCCCCGTTTTTGTTTGCTCTAGACTCCACGCGTCCTTTGCCCCGAAAGGATAGATTAAGACCCACGTCCAAAACTTCGTGACGGTTATATAATAGTGGAGATGAGGCCTTTTCCTGTTTTGAGAACCTCAGACCCGCCCTTTGATTCGACGTTGACCCCCCCTTCTCCCTTTTGGTCGAGTCCAGGGGCGTATCTCGCATCGAAGATACTCCATTCCAAGAGTTTCAACCATCGGCCCCACCCTTTCCCAACGTTTCCCTTACGCCTTCTTTTCCCCCTAGTGCCTTGTGCCGACGGAACAACTCAGATTCTTTTGGGCGACCCTGCGCCGACTCTCACCTCTGTTCCCCCCTTCCTTGCATCTCCTTCTTTTCGGCTCCTTTATGAAATGCGACAAGAAACCAAAACAATGTTTCGTTTCCCTTTTTGTTTCTCTTCCTTATCTCTGCCGCCACCCACACGTTCCACCACGGCCAATTAAGTCCGATTTGTGTGCTAAAAGTTTTCCCAGTGCATTTTCAAAACCCTACGGCTCAACGACCCCTAGGTAGGAAATCGGCTTTCCCCTTGTTAACGCCCCCCCTCATCGTTGCCGCATCTTATACGGTCTTACAGGATCCTAGTGAATTGCGAACTGGGTATAGGGTTACTTTCTGAGACCGGTTCATCCCTAACACGGCCCGTCGATGCCCCCAATAATCTGGTATCGAGACCTGAGGTACTCTCCGATTTTCTAATTCCGACCCTGATTTAGCTTTTGTCCCCGCCTTTTTGCCGCCATCTAGAACTAAAACTACACCCTTCTGGTCGAATCCGAACGATTCTCTTCTCTCTCAAGCGTGCGCCTCCGATTTACCAAATGGATGTCGTCCACGTTTCATCTCTCTGTGGCCTTTTTCAGGACGAATCCATCAGCAACATCAGTAAGGAGTTTTCTCAGTTTTCAGGCCCTCCATCTCCTTTCCTCTCTTCCCCCTCACCTTCCTTTAGCGCGGGTCTTTTCCACCCAACGACCGAATAAAATGCTCAGACTCTCTTTTTTAATGATCCGCTTTCGATCCTCCTCCCCATAGTCCCTCCCTCCTGCCGGGAGTTTTGAGCCCCATACCGTTAAAAGAGGTAGACTTTTGATGAATAGCTTCCCTACTCTTTAGGCCTTGAGTCCTTTCACCGTGCCATGAAAGATAGAAGAGGTAACGCCAGCACCTCCCTTTCTGTACTCCTCTGTGTCCTATTCCCCGTCTGTAGGCTCATTTCTGCTCGACGGGATAAGTCTAGTAGCTTCCACTGACCCCTTCACATCCTAAATCCAGTAGAGATATTTAGCCCCCCCTGTTTCGCCCGGGCGTATGACCAGCCGAAGGACGGCCTCCAAATCCACCCCCTTGTCCTTGACCGCCCCTCCTCCGTCACGCCTCCAGGCGTGGAATATTTCTTGCACCCCCAAATCCTTGGTTAGTTTCTCTGTCAGTCGAATGCACCTGACCATAAGTTATTTAGTGCCAATAGGTCTTGAAGAGGGCTTGAATCTACTCCTCTCTTTCTTCCCACCAACCGGAGTTTCCCTGGGTCCCACTCATCCTCACAAACGGAACACCCCTTCACCTCTTTCTCCCTCTTTCAAAAGCCCTCTTCGCTTCCGTCGCTAATTCCCCTTATTATAAGAGAATAGTTTCCTTAACCTAAAACGAAACAACAGACTTCTTGGTTTTCTTCCTATTTGCCCCCCCCCCTTCTTTTTTGAGCGAATTGCCCTACCCAACAGTCCCCTGCCTTCACAATGAACTAGATTTGAGATTTACAGAATGAGACTGCAGCAACAGGTGTTTTCAAATAATGATTCCTATCTCCAGGCCCCCCTCTACTGCAATAACCCAAGTCGCGATTGGGGGGTCTTAACGGCGTTTGGTTATGTCCTGCCATTAGTTTCCTTTTCTCCTGTTCTTTCTTTGGTGAAGGCGTTCCATCTTCCTAGGGTGTTCTTAGAACCTGAGGACAGAGAAACCGGCAGGTTGCCAAAACGACATCCCCCCAAAAGGCGAGAGACTATGCGGCCTTACTTAGTGATACTCAACACCAGACGTAAGAGGAGAGACCATATTGGGATTCTCCTCCCCCTCTACGACTCCACCAAGCAACTTTGCACACAACAGAGAGGCTTGTCTTTTCCCTGTCGTTTGTCAGATTTATCAGAAGATAGGATGTTCCCCCTACACCTAGCGTGAGTCATCAAGGTCATTTTTAAGAGTCTGATCGCTTGCTACGACTCTGTTCTGAATACCGTCCTTGGGTGTGTCTGTTGCTGGCGATCTTAACCAGTCCAACCAATCCCCCCCCCACCCTCTAGATTCTAATCCCTTTCCCCCCTCTTTTTGTTGGTGGTTGAGATTTGTTTTGCTTGTACGATTCCCAAGTGAAACCCATTCCCCCCCCGGTTTTCTTTCCTCCAGACGAGGTTTACTCCCCGATCACGCCAATGCTGCTCCCCATCCTGGAGGCACGTGAGCCTTTTTCTTCCCCCAATCACCCTCTTCTGCCCTCTCCCCTCACACTGCCAACCGACCTAGCTCCTGAGGTTGGAAGATGCGTTCGTCCTTTTTCTGAGCTGAGATCCCCTTCTCGCTCCCTCAATGATTATTTTCAATAATTATTATCCAATTCTAGATAAATTTGCTGCTTATTTTAAACCCCCCTCCTGTCTCTGTAGTTCTCCCTCCTCCCCGAGTTCAGCTATACATTTCAACCATCTCCTAGAACGACTGGGTGTCCCTAATCTTTTTTTCTTACTCCCCCCTTCAGACTCTCTCCTTTGGTTGTAAGATCTTTGTCCCTGGATGCTCGACTAAATGGATGGTGCCCCCTGGTTGTGCCTCTCCCCTACACTTCTATCAATAAGGTCTTGTCATGAAGTACTCCTTTTCTTGTGTCCAGGCATTGAACCCGGCGAAAGAGACGGAGTTCGCTCCCTACCTCTTCCTCGTGTTGATTTTTTCTTCCACGACGAGGCTATTGTCAAGGCGACTATGATTAGACGGGTAACCTTATTCCCCCTACGTCCCCGTACAAACCTTCCTTTTTTTCCATCTGCCTTCCCCACTCCGGTGAATTCTTGTTGAGGGTTCGGAGGAGTGGTTCAACTTCCCTCGGACTTTGGTGGGCTCGCCAAAGCCCCCCCCCTCTTTCTTTCTCCGTCACTTACCCCGCCGATGTGCCGACAGAATACTCCTTGGGTTCCCCATTTGGCCTCCTCTTCTACCTCGCAATTCTTTTGGCTTCCTTAACATTTCGAACGCTCCGCCCTCTTTCCCCCTCTTGTTTTCTTACGGACGTCTTTTGACCTGCTCTAAGATGCCCCTTCCTTAGGCAACATGAGAAGCCATCCCTCCCCTTTCTCCTTCTTATCTCCTTCCCCTTGCGTTGACGTACCGCCTTTCTCCGCAAGCTCCTAGAAGAAGCGTTTCGGCTTTTAGATGCGGTAGGTCCCCTCCCTTCTTGTCTTCCCTCTCTTGGTAATTAGTCCTTTACCTCAGTATTCCAAGAGGCGGCCTATATTCTTCCACCCGAACTCTCCCTCGCTCCTTTTCCCCCGATTTTCCCAACTCTTCCCTGAACCCAGCTGAGAGCGGATTGTTCTTCTTTTCCCTCTCCAGCAAAGCCATCCCCTCTCTTCTCCTTGGTCTCTTTTCGGTGGGCGGACTTGACCGTAGTGCTGCAGGTCTTTTTAAGAGTAGTCACGAGTCGATTCTACGGACCCTTTCCCTCTCCTGGCGGGCTTTGGGTGATTCTTCCCCCGTCCCGACTCCCCCCCCCCATGGTCGCATACTTTTTTTTTTGGTCCCCCCCCCCTCCGTTCGGAGCGATGGATCGCCGCTCTGCGTTCCCTCCCCTCCATTCTTGTTCTCCTTTCCTATTCTTTCCCCTCCAACCAATTCCACCTGAAACGCTTGTCTGCAGGTCGGAAATTTCTTCTCGTTGCCCCTTCTTTCTCCCATCCTCTCCTCCGGTTCTGTTTCCTGGGTCTTCTTAAGTCGTAAGATGAAGGGGTCTAGCCCACTGCCCGGCCTCTGATTCCTTGCGCCGACAAAGGCAGGATTTCCCTACGTTTGTTCTCCCTCCCCCCATCCTTCTTTGCCGCCAATATGTTTTCTCATTCGGGAGGGTGGGAAAATGCTGGAAAACCCTTAAAAGAACCTCGAATCAGTTCTTCTTGGGGAACTTTTTTGTTTCTTCTTTCCGCCCCCGTGGCACTAGAGGGACTGAATTTTGGTTTTTCTTTTATGCTTTTCTCTCGGCACTCCCTCCCAATTCTGTCTATCCATAGATATTAGATCGTCAGATTTTCTCATTAGCCTCCCTGCCCCTATTCTTTTAGCACGTTCATTAAAATGTGACAAATTGCCCCTCCTACCTTTGTAAAAGTGGGGGGCTATGGTTAGAGCTGGCAATGGTGAGCTTAGTCCTCTCGGATTTCCTCCTACTGATCTCCCTTCGAACCTCCTGTTTGCCCTCGTTCAGCCAATATGGTAGTCTTTCCCCAAAAGTCATCTCCCCTCATCTTTCCCACTGATTCCCCCTTCCCCGCCGCTTCTTTTTATAGCCTACGTTAGGGCCCTTCCGAGTTCTTCCATATATATCTTTAATTCTCCTTTTTTGTTTCGATAGCTTCTCGAAGAACTTCCTTTTTTTCCCTCACCAGTCTTCTTAAGCACCGAAACCGGCTCCCGGTATCATATTGGTGAACTGTTTAATCTGGGTTTTTTGTGCAAAGACGACCGCCGTCTTTCTTTAGCGAACCCCCTCGGAAGTCGAAGGTACTGAGGATCTTCGGACCCATTTGCTTGTCCCGACATCTCACACTAAGGCGATCCCACCCATCTCAACTTTGCCCGTCAAGTCCCGACTTCTTTCACCCGGTGCTTGTACTTCCCTCCCAAAATCATCTCAGGGATAGGGGCAAACTCCCGAACAGCGATTCTCTACCCTTCTCTTGTTCCTCATAAATGCTCTTCCTTTCTTTGTGACGAGCATAAGTAACGAACACAAAAAACAGGCTTCCTATCTTCTCTCCAGGCGTAGCCAGAAACCCCCCGTGCACACACTTCCCCCTCTTTTCTTACCACTTCCCTTTTCCTTAAAAACCTCCATGAATTCTCCACACTACCACGTGTGAGGAACCTGTGCCCCCTCCCTACAAACTCCTCGTTCCCCGAATTCCCCCCCTTTTCCTCCGTCCTCGCTACTGATACAGTTAATTTTCCGACCCTTTTGATTCTTGTAAAGGTCTTGCGGACCCTCTTTTTATTTGACCCCCCCCCCGCCCGTCTATTTTTCTCCATTCCCAAATTTTTTTAGGAGAGCTTCAGAGCCGACTCTTCCTCACAAGCGAGAGATGTGTTCCTCGCCTTTTTTTTCCTTACCCATACCCCCCCCCATTCTTTAATTCCCCTCCTGAGCTGCGAGTCTAGCAGCCGTCTTTGAACCATTGAGCCTTACCTTTTTCCCAGTTTTGGTCCAGTCTTTCATCTTCCATCCCCTCCCCAAAATCAGCTGAGCTTTCCGTCGGAATCCCCTTTCTCGACTAGCTGAACCCCCGAACCTGTCCTGCCTGGCCTTTTTTCCTTCTGGTGCAGCCCCCCGACCCGATCCCCTGCCTCCATGCGACTGAGGCCTGAGATGATTACTTTTTCTTTCCCTCTCCCCAACATTTTTCCTCGCTTCCAGTCTTCTGGAAGATTGTTTTTTGGATCGAATCCTTTACACGTATCGGGTTACTTTAGGGACTTGACCGCCCCGACATATGTTTTGGCGTATCCTTCAGTGACTTTCCCCTAGAACCTTGCTCAGCCCCTCAGCCCGTGCGGATCTCCAGGTTGTCGAACCGCTGACCTTCCCGATGAATTCGTCTCTGAAGGTGCTCCGTCCCGTGGTCCCGGACCCCTAGTGAAATTGCGGCTCTTTCTCGTCCTTTTTTTTTCCTCCCTTTCTTTTTTCTTCCGGAAGAATGGAACTTCGGAAGGATTCCCACCCCCTTTTTTCCTCAGATGAGCCAGCGTTGCAACCCCTCCCGAGTCGGTTTGTAAATTCCCTCCCTCCCACACATCCTGGCTTGAGGTACTTTCGCGCGCTCTGGGACCACTCGCTTTTTTTTCTGCACACTCGGTCACTCTTTCTCTTGCCGATAATTTTAACGTTTTCGCCCCCCCCCCCTTCCCCCTTTCTGTGGTCCTGTCTCACCACTTACTCCTCACACCGTGCAACACCATTCCCCTCGTATTCGAGGAAGTGAACCAAGCCTCTTCTTCCTTTCATTCGTGAGAGGGAAAAGAGAGAGCAGAAAGAGGTACCGACAAGTCCCTCAGTGACGGAAAGCCCCCCCCAAATCCCCCCCCCTCTGCCGGGGCTTCCTTCGGTCAGCGTGTTGCGCGTTCACTGAATTAAAAACAGCACATTTTTTCCTTACTCCCTCGAGCTCTTTGTATAGAAAATTGAGATTGGGTACCCCTTGTCTCCTCCTAGATCCGGCGGCTGGACCCGAACCTCCTGTCCCCCACCGAGTAGCAGTCGGGAGAAGTACTCGTCTTTAGGGCGCCTCTGCATGCGCGTGAGCTTGTTCCCGCGCACGTCGCTTCCTGGGGAGAGCTATTCCCCCCTTCAGATGAAACCGCGTTGTTTTTCCCCCGAATCCCTCCCCCAAGTAGCGAGTCCATATGTGGTAATACTTGTGGTACTCCCTATTTTACTGTCATTGTTTGCGAATAAGGAGACCTGATAGATCACTCCTACTCCCCCTCCCTTCTCTCCCTGTCGTTGGCCTTCGTTAGTCTGGACGAATCGATTTCTGTACCCGACACCCTTCTTACCCACGTTGTATCAGAATTGGAAGCTCGTCGTGATAGAGGTCTACGCGCGGTTATTCCCCCTGACGTGGTGTTATCTTTTGTTCCCGATTCAAAGCCAAACTCACATTCTCTATTTACCTTCACTCGATTTTTCTGAGTGATTTTTTTTTTTCTTGTCTTCCAGTCACCCCTCCTCCCCCCCCCCGGTTTGGATCACTCATCTGCTTATACACTTCTGATCAAGCAAGCAATTCCCCCGCCTTGATTTTCGCCTTTTTTTTTTTTTTTCCAAATCTAGCGATTCTGCAGCCACGTACAGTGCAACCGCCCGTCTCTGGAAGTGGTTCTACCAGTGCTGCGTGCGTCGTAGCTAATTATTTTTTTTACCCATCTACCCTTTCCCCACTCCCGTCTCCACTATTGATTATCACTACTATTATCCCATAGCCGACCTCACTTTTGCGATTCTTTTTTCCCAACTCCTTTATTTCTGGTTCGACTATCTAGGACTCGTGTTTAGGCAATACTTCAAAAAAGGATAACGAGCACGCCTCTGCTCACAGGGTGCATCTGACGTGTGGAGTAATGTCCATACTTTTTCGATGGTTTAGCCTCAGGGGTTTTTGTTCAAGTTAGATTCGACATGGAGTTGAGTACCGGGCTTCCCTCCTCTTCCAAGGCTAATATTAAGCGTGAGGGAATGACGTCCCTTAACTTTCGCTGTTGTGTACTAAATGGAAGGCACGAGAAGGAGTCGGGCTCTTACCGACTACCGAGTACCTTGTCTGTGTTGCTTTTAAGTATGTATGCTCTTTGAGAGCCTTAGAGCAGTTTTCATGAGCGCCTTTCCCCCTGCTTTTAGCGCCCCCCTGTTGTTTTTTTCCCCATCTCCGGGGGCCCTCTCCCCGGCGCCTTTCTTTTTCCGGTTGGCTTCTTATCGGTTCCCCCTGTAAAAGCCTTTCCTTTTTGGTTCAGACAAGATATGGCCTACTTTGTACTATGACCATCGCTTTTTCTCCCGAGGTGCATCCATCATCCGTGGTCCTGGAGGATACGCATCGACAGCTTACCCCCTTGCTTCTTGGAGTTGAGACGAATAAAATCGAACTCAAGACTGTGCCAGTAATTGCTTCATAGAGGTCCACCGGGTTGGGCTACTTAAGGGAAAGAACAGCTTTGAATCTAATGGCGGAACCCCTTTTCTACGCATATGAACCTTCTCAGGCATGAGATTATGGACAGAGCTTGATACGGTCCCGTCGGCGCGCAACTTTTTCCCTCGACTATCTGTCCCGAGTTCAAACGAGGCCGTCCCCGCAATGCATGCGGGATGGACTTTTTTTTTTTCTTTTGGTTAATCCCCTAGTTCAGAGGGGGTCATTCCGTCAAGGCCCACTCATGCCAAACTTTGTTCTCCCGCCCTCTCCTAGACCCCTGTCCCCGCCCAGGCCTTTGTCCCTTTTTCGATAGTTTTATTCGTTTATTATAATCAGAACAGATTCTCGCGGAAACCCGATATTTGTTTTTTCCCAACGTCCGTATAAGTCTGTCTGATCCTCTACATGTCAATTTTTTTGGTATACATTTCCCCCGTTTAGACAAGTTATTAAGCCGAAGTCCAGGCACGAGTGTCGTTCCCCCCTGTGCTGCCCGTCCAAGTCCCAGTCGGGTAGGGTTGGCCGTCCGGTCCCCTGTTGCGCCCTTTATTGCCGCTGAAGCGAAAATTTCTGCTCTTTCGCTTGTTGAGGCTATTACCGTCATCATCTTTTGACAGAGTTCTCCAACGCGGCTCACGGCTTGCTCGTGATTGTTCTTTTTTCTCTGACGTCTGATACCTGACCACTCATTGCACTTTGAGTTTTGGCGACGTATTTTTGGGATGTTGCAGGTATTTCTACACCCTAAGTACCCCAATTCCCGCACTTTTGCTATCGGTCCCCCTCCCCTTTTCCCGCTCCTCGAAATCTGGAGTACTCTTGCCTTGCCCCTCTTCCAAACTTTTCTGTCTTTACCACGACCCCACGTGCCTCTCACAATTGCGACAGGAAGCCCCCAGTATCCTCCCCGGGGGGGTGGGGGGGGGGTGGGGGGGGGGGTTGCTTTTTGCGGGTGTGGGTTTTGGGGGGGGTGGACGTTGCACCCAGGTTACCCCGTTGCTGAGATTTCCCCCCTGCTTTATGGTCTTTTCCCCTTATTGCTTTTCGTTCAGCCCGGTGTTTGACCTGTCCGCAGACCATTTCAAACTTCTTCCCATATTTTTTTAGGGTCCGGCGTCCGACCTTCCTCTCTAATTCTAAATTTTTCCGCTCAGTTTACCTTTTTTTTTTTCTTTTTTTGTGCTACTTTCGTGTGTCACCTCCCCCCTTATTTTTTCATGTATCACATCACACCTCCTCTGTCTGACAGTCTCACTAGGCCCGCGTGATACTCGTTTCTTCTTCGGTCACGTAGCGCCTATTTCCCTTGGCTGTGCCTGACTCTCGGCCCTCGGACCGATTGTACCGGGTTTAGACGAGATAAGGTATTTCCGCCCGCTTCTACGGTTGTAGACTGCAGCCTTAGCAATCACCCTGACCTTTTTCAATTTTTTATTTTTTCGTCCACGTTTCCCCTCTGGGCGTGAGGGGGGCCTTTTTTTTTTTTCCCTTCCCCCCACCTGACGACTTTTAGAACACTGAGGGTGTTTGGCCGTTCCCGTCTCATCTTTCTTTTTTTCAAGGATTTCCAAGTTGGTCCGCCCCTTTTTCTAATCCTTTCCTTTCAGTTGACAGTGGTGTCTTTGGAGTTTTATCGGCGGGCGACCATATCTGTACTGCACTCGCTTTAAGACTTTTGAGTGCTTTCCTTCTTTCTTCTTGTTTTTGATGAAACATGCACTCTCTTAGTAGTAGCTTACCCTTTAGCTCTAGGCCACAGCCGAAGGGTTGGCTCTCGATTGCT